>Ga0208492_1000702_pt1 | contig 26171 bp, 19 predicted proteins | sample Subbioar_CSW14AB_FD_184820 | JGI IMG/M metagenome (GOLD analysis project Ga0208492, IMG submission 184820) | Serpentinite rock and fluid subsurface biosphere microbial communities from McLaughlin Reserve, California, USA - CR12Mar_CSW14AB (SPAdes) | ecosystem: Environmental > Terrestrial > Deep... | reverse complement strand
AATTTTGTGCGGCTGCTGAAACATATATTGGTCTGGTAGAACTTGGTGTGGGCCTAATTCCTGGTGGTGGTGGAACCAAAGAGTTTGCGTTAAGAGCCAGTGATGAATTACACGAAGACGAACCGGAAACCAATACACTAAAGAAAAGATTCTTCTCTATTGCAACAGCCAAAGTGGCCACTTCTGCTCAGGAGGCATTTGAAATGGGCATTTTAAGACAGGGGCAGGATGAAGTAGTAATGAACATTGGAAGAAGAATTGCGGAAGCCAAGAAGTCTGTATTGGAATTACACGAAGCAGGTTACAACACACCTGTGCAAAGAACCGATATTAAAGTATTGGGTAAATCTGGATTAGGTGCTATGCTAGCGGGTATCAATGGTATGTGGAGAGGAGGATATGCAACCGATCACGATGCATTGGTAGCTCGTAAACTGGCTTATGTAATGTGTGGTGGCGATTTAAGTGCACAAACACTGGTGAGCGAACAATACTTACTCGATTTAGAAAGAGAAGCTTTCTTAAGCCTTTGTGGTGAAAAGAAATCGCTTGAAAGAATTCAGAGTGTATTGAAGAGCGGCAGACCTATTAGAAATTAAAAAAAGAAAAGATTAGTAAGTAGAAATGTTTAAGTAAGATTGTTGCATCAAAATAATAAGCATCTTATCTAATTGAATAAACAATCCAGTTTTCTGTTTCAAAGACCCGGTTGGTCCTTAGGTTCAACCGGTCTTTCATTACAACCATATTATACGCGTTCATCGCTGTAAAATTGTGCTTGAGATTGTGTCGCTTTGCAATTAAAATGTACTCTACTGACAATGCTGGGTTCTCAATTACCGTAATAAAATTCTTCTGCAATGGCATTACCAATCCATCCAAAGTGGGTAAATAGGCTACTACTCCGTATGCCGCCGCATCATCAATTAATACAGGCCTGGAAGGAGATTTAACCGAAGCAATATAATCGGCTAGTTGTTTCTCTTCTGAATCCTTTTTAACAGAAAACCAATCCGATGTGTTGGTTACCATTTTCACAAAACGTTGTTCTTCAAAATCGGATGTTTCACTAAAATAATAGTAGCCGCCAATTAACGTAAGAAACGTACCAACCAAAATAATGACAGATGACATAAATCGGTTTAGTTTAACCATACTGGCAAAACTAAATGCAACAAATGCCATTACAGGTATCAGTATATAATACTCTATTGTCATGTAGAATTGAATATCAATCATTACGATGGATACAAAAATCAATGGAGTAAACAGGGTAAGTAATTCATACAATTTCCCCTTGAACAACATGAGTGCAGAAAGAAAAATAGGGGCAAGTAAAACAGTAAACAACGGAAAAATAATCTGAGTCTGTTTATTCAGGTTATTTCCATATCCCCTTTCTAATATATTGGTAATGGATGAGACCCCGGTTACCCTCCAGTTTGAATACTGAGAACTTAAGAAGTAAGTTGGATCTCCTGCGTGAGATTCATTCAAAACACGGAAAAGAAAAATAGCCGCCATTGGTAACAGATACAGAATAAAATACAGGGAAACCGTCCTGTTCACCAGTTTACGACGCAGTGACCGATTGTTCAGCGCCTGAAAGTATTGAAAGACCACTGGTTCTCCCTTGGCAGTTTTAATCCCTTCAATCCCAACCAAAACCACAAAAGGAAGAAAGCCCAGAATTAACCAGAGAAATTTTACTTCTGAAAATATCAATGCACCTAAATACAAACTTGCAAGTGATAAATAGTAAGTGGTCTGGTTTTTATAATAAAAGAATAAACTTCTGAACAGCATGTAGGTGAACAGCATGATTGCTGCAATGTTTCTTCCACTTGTTGCCGCAAAAATAAACTGTGGATGTATCAAGAACAAAACCAGCAAAGCAAACATTAGGGTACGCGAAGGCAACTCAGAGCCGTTGATATCTTTGGCCATAAAGAAAAACAGGAAAGACATCAAGACAATGGAAGAAGCCACCGGCGCAAATAAATACCCGAAAGGTGTAAAAAGAATATTGATTAAAAAAGAAGTTGTAGGAAATGTAGTTCCGAGGGTTAAGAGCGTATTCTCGTTATACTCAAATAAGAGCTTTAGTTTTTCGGCATAGAACAATCTTTCTGAGTGTTCAAATCCGATTCTATTAAACAGCCAGGCCAGGATCACATAATAAATGACCAGCAGCAAAGAAATAATCCGTATTTTCTGACTACTAAACTTCATTAGGTTTCATTGGCATTGGCTACTACTGTTGCAGCAGCGGATGAATGAGATACTTTGGTTAATCCGTGATTGGTTTTTTCCCAGTAAAATGGCTTATAAATCAACTGCCACAATCCTTTGTACGCAGCAATAGAGTGCATTAACCAATAAAAAGGATTTACAAGGGCAAACAATATCAACTCATAAAATCTACGCTTAAATACAGCTAGCATATTTACATAAATCATCAGTGTATTCCCTGCCACAAAGTTGAAAATAGAAATATACAATACCCAGTCAGGGAACAATACACGAACGGTTTGTAAATCAAAAACCAGATAAACAATATAAAATCCAAGCAATACAGGATACAATAAGAAAGTAATAGGTGTAAAACCTACGAAGAAGTTGAATCCGAAAAACCCTCTCCATCCAATTTTACCAACCAGTTTGGCAGGATTTCGCATATGCACTAATAAGGTTTGCATATACCCTTTAATCCAGCGAGAGCGTTGACGAATCCAATTAAATGGCTCATTGTTGGCTTCTTCTAAAGTAGTACTATTTACTACACCCACTTTATATCTTTTCTCAAATACGCGCACCCCTAAGTCGGCATCTTCCGTAACGTTAAAGGGATCCCATCCACCCAGTTCCTTCAGTTTGTCTAATTTAAAGTGATTCGATGTACCCCCTAATGGAATCGGAACGTCTAGTGATTGAAGTCCTGGCAACATATAATCAAACCAATAAGAATATTCCAAAGTGAACATGCGGGTCAGCAGATTCTCATTCTTGTTAAAATAGTTTAAAGCTCCCTGCAATACCACATAGTCTTTGGGAAGCTTTCTGAATAAAGTCACCACTTTCTTTAACTGATCAGAATCCGGAACGTCTTCTGCATCATAGATGGTTAAATAGGTTCCTTTGCAAAAGAACAATCCGTAGTTACAGGCTTTGGGCTTTGTTTTGGGCATGTGGAAAGGAACCACAATCGTTTCAAAGTTAGCCGGAAAATCTAGGTTACGTACGGCATTCAGGGTTTTATCATCGTCCTCTTCAATCAGCAATTTAACGTCGAGCTTTCCTCTTGGATAATCTAGACTTCGAAGATTCCAGATTAATTTACGAATCAGTTTATCTTCTTTATAAACCGGCAAAAGAATCGTATACACAGGAAGGGTGTCATTCTGAACAGCTTTTACTTCATCTTTAGTAACTACTTCAACCAATTCATACTTAGACCCTTTTAATGCGATGTATAATTTAAATACAATAGAAAATAAAAAGACAAAACTGAAAAACAGGTTGAAGAAAATAAAGCTATTGACAAAATTATAAGTCAATAAAATGAAAGCGATGGCGATGGCAATAAAAATAAACACCAACTGCGCATCCGTAAAAGTAGTTAGTCCAGAACTATCCGGATCCTTGCGCATCAAACTAAACACCGACTCTTTTACATAATACTCCCCTCTTAGCTTGTGCACCATCCAGGTAATATCCAAATCGGAAGCTGCTACCAGTTTAATCTTAGAATTGAACTTTACTTCCAAATAGCCCTGCAGTCTTTCATCCATTGGATCGGCAGCCGCCACTAGTAAATTACCTCTGCCATCATTCCGCATTGGTAAATATAAAAAAGCGTTCAGGTGCAGCAGGTCACATTGCTCTACAAAGCTTTCATCTAAAACTTCGTTGCGAACGTCAACCAACGGAAAACCTGAACGCTCTAAAAAAGCTACATAAGCCTTACGGGTAAGGTACCCGAAATTCAGTGCAGCTTTAATTTGTGCATAGTCAAACTCATCAGCAATCACATCAATTTCATCCAGTTTGGCCGTGGTAAACAAGCCCACACTAATCATATTATTCAAGGCACAAACAGGCATAGATGCTACGGATTTTTAAGAAACCAATTATACAATCTCCTGTGATTTTTTCACACGCTTTCTGATGAAGAAGAAGCCAAGTACCAATAAGATACCCAAACCTGCCAGCATAAAATACTTATACTTATTCCAAAGCAGGGCCATATTGTTTTTATCGCCTCTATAGGTAACCAATCCAGCATTGTCAGGAAGCTTAAAGAAGAAGTTACTCTTACCCTTACTGTTGGCAATACATACGTTACTTTCAATGGCAGAGTACTGAGAACCAAAGCTCTTGATGACTCCTTCGAATGCATCACTAATACTAGAGTCGCCCAATGCACTCACGAGCAGGAAGGTAGAACTACCCTGTCGGAAGATTTGTGCGATACCAGAATTAGAGAAATCATTAATTGAGTAGGAGGTTTCTCCACTAATATCTTTATACAACTGGAAATCTCTATTGAACTGTACTGGTAAATTCTTTTCAAAGTTCTTGATCAAAGGATCGTTTCTGTGCAATAATGCAATGGCATTCATATTTGCCATATCATTCAGATTGGCTTTGTCAGAAGTTACCAACTCAGGTATGAAAAGGTAGTTGGCAGCTAAGGTTGCTGTGTTCAACTGGAATACCAATTCACCCAGAGACGGCGCCAGATAAGGCATCAAGCTTGGGGTAACAATACAACGAAGGGCTTTCTTTCTGAACTCTCCTGGATAGTTAAAGAAGTTATAGAACTCATTTACTTTTTCACCGGAGAAAACAAGATTAGACGTTTTAGTATCAATGAAACCAAAGAAGTTAGAGAAACCTTCCTTACAAATACCACCCTGTCCATGGAAACGCATTTCCACCACCAGTGAGTTATTCTTTGTAAGCAAGTAGGGTTTCAGCTCAATGTCTCCATTGAAACTGGTTTTATCGTGTAAGTCGGTACTGAATACCAAGTTATCATTCAGGTAAACGTTTAAGAAACCACGGTCACCCTCTTTCAGCAAGGAAAGCATGGCTTCCAGGTGAAAAGTAAGTTTCTTAGGAATGGCGTTGTAATCGGCCAAAGAGAATGCATAGTTGGTTTTTAATGCACCAATACCTTCCATCAACTTAGGCGTACCTCCCAGTTCTTCCAGTGAGAATACCACGGGTAACTGATTCTTGTCAAAGTACGCCGGCTGTCCTGCATCTACCAACATGGTGTACGAGAAACTACCGTTGATAATCTTATAATTCGTGAGTGTATAAATTGCTTTTTTATATCCCTCCTGATCTTTGCCCGTAATCACCAACACATAATCACCATTAGGGAAAATACAATTCTTAATAAGCCCCTGACCGTTTTTAAATTCAGGCAACTGAGACTGAATATAAGCAGGTAGTTTGCTGTATAAACCAGTTACAATAGTAGTTCCAACTGATGAGTCTGTATTTCTGAAGTTATTGGTAACAATATCTTCCAGACCACCCTTCTGCTTTAATAAAGCAAAAAGAATAGCACCACTGGTTAAATCATCCAGGTCTGCATTTACAGGTGTTGAAACTGAATTGTATTCAGAAATGGTTTCTTTTAAACTATGATAGTAAGTAGCACGATCTTGTTTAATTACTTCTAAATAAGAAGAGTTACGGATGGTAACCCAGATAGCCGGATTGTCCACGTCTTTACAATATTCGTCGGACATCGCCATCTTGGCATCAATTCTCAACTTAATAAAACGACCGTCTTCCTGAACATATCTTTTATTCAGGGGGATTACAATCGTCATTACAGAGTCAATGGCGTCTGCCACCAATCGGGTGGTATATACAGGCTCGTCTTTTAAAGAAACGGTAATGGTAGACATGTCTTCTCTTAATACTTGAGAAGGCTTTACCTGCAGCACTAAGTTCGTACGGTCAACATCGTCTCTTGGCTGTAGTTTAAGGAAATAGGAAATTGCACCATTAATCCCCATGATGGATTCATTCCGGTAACCCATTGCTTCCAAAGAGCGGGTCTTGAAATCCTGGGCAATAATACTACCAGCTATTAGCAGGAAGAGTACGAGCAGGGATGATTTTGTTTTCATGATTTCGGGTATTTAAACTAAGCCAGTTTGAATTTGAGTTTAAAATAGTTTCCAACTGTCACATTGCTTTCGTAAGTCAGCGAACCTCCCATGTCTTCGGTTAGCTGCTTAGCAATAGAAAATCCCATGCCTGAATGGTTGATGGCCACATCAGACTGGTTAGGATTGGTTAGTCGGCTAAAATATTCATCCAGTTTTTCCATTCCGATAGGGTTGTTTGTCTTATTGATAATCTCAATAATACAAGCCCCGTCAAGGTCATTGGCATGAATACTAACCGAAGAACCCTTTTGGATAAACCTAATAACGTTAGAAAGTAGCTTAAATAATATATGACGTAAAAATATTTTGTCAATATTGACCATTACTTCGGATGGAGAGAGGTGAACCTGAAGGTTAACCTGCTTAATACTGGCTGCATCTACCAGGGTAATGGCCGCTTTTTCAACTTCCGGAATAATATCGAATTGCTCCATCCGGTAAGTAATTTTACCCGAATCGGCTTCTGCAGACTCAGCCAATTTCTGACTCAGGTAGTGCAGTTTTTCGTTACCCATGGTGATATAACTCAAAATTTCCTTCTGATCAGAAGTAAGGTTGCTGCTCTTTCTGTTAATCAGGTCAATGGAAATCTGATTAGACCCGATAAAGTTTTTCAGGTCATGGATCATGATGTTCAATGTATTCTGGCGGTAGTCACTCAATTCTTTTAACCGACGGTTCTTCTCTTCAATAATATGGTGCTGGTCATTAATTTTTTCGTTCTGTTCCAGTAGTCTTCTGTTAGACTCTTCAATAATCAGGTTTTTCTCTGTTTCACGCTTTACAATCTGGTAGCGGTTATAGGCAATAACAATAGAAAAAATAGCTACTAAAAAATATACCCCACCACCATTGGAAATCAAGCTGGCATAGCTGGCTGTTTCATTGTTCAGGGAGTACATGAACAAGATAATGGTGAAGGATATTGCAGCATGCAACTGCGCAAACAGGGGTCTCCAGAATAAAATGGTATTTAATAACAGCATCATGATAGCTGCCAGCAAATAGTAAGGCAAACCAGTAGTCACAGGAACAATTCCACAAATCATGGAGACCAATGCAATATTTATACCTACGACTAAGTTTAATATCAATTCATAGCCCCATCTTTTTTTGGTGCCGAAAATGTAAAAGAAATAAGAAATGGAAAAGAAGATAATACGGATGACCAATAAGAACATCCAGTCTTCTTTCATGAATAAAACATCCAACAACCAAAACAAAGGAAGTGAAAACATTAAGGTCCACACAGCCACATTCGCATAGTAAGCACCCCGCTTTACCAGCTCGTTATTTAGCTTGGAGCGGTCTATATTTACATAAGGGATCCGATGGTAATCAATCATGGGTACTTAATATCTGCTACTGATAAAATATTAATCATTTAACTGTAAAACGTGTTGCGAAGAACTTTAGTACTCATCAGTTGCTTTTTCCTACTGGAATCAGCCCCGGTTTCCGCTCAAAATCAAGAAGCACTCCGCAAGATCTCCCTCTCTTTGGGTCAAGGGGTGAATATTTCATTGTTAGAACAATACTGGGCCAACCAACAACAATTGCTAACAACTGAAATTCGCCCGATGCTGGAATCAATTGCCGCTGCCGGATTCGAAACAGTTCGTTTGCCGGTGGCTTTTGATTACTTCATGAGGGAAGGATCCACCCAATTAAACGAAGCAATTCTCCAAAAATTGCATGACACCTATATGAACTGCCGGAGATTGAACCTAAAACTGGTAATTGTTTACCATTATGGTAAGTTAACCGACCAGAACAAGGAAACTGAGGCGGACAGGATTATTCAGATCTGGAAACAGGTGATTCAATACTTAAGGGAGTTTTCCAGTGAAAAACTGTTTTTTGAACTTTACAATGAACCCATAAGCAGTGCTGAAACCTGGAAACTTACAGCCAATACTATTATCAAAGCACTCAGGAAAGAAGACCATGATCGAATATTCATTATTGGAGGAACCAACTACAACGGTATTAATGAGCTGTTGGCCATGGGCAAACTACCAGTAGACGACGGAAAAATCCTGTACACTTTTCATTTCTATGAGCCTTACGTTTTTACACATCAGGGGGCAGATTGGACCAAGGAGAAAACTTATATGACCGGACTGCCCTATCCTTTTCGGAAAAGAAAAATGCCGGAACTGAAAGACGCGGCACCCGATTCAGAAGTAATAAAAGAGTTTGAGCGGTTCCCAAGGGAAGCGAATTACAATTATTTATACAGCAGAATTAAAAGAATAAAAGCAGATGCTGATAAGCTGAATTTACCGCTTATCTGTACAGAAACGGGGGTTATCAATTTAGCGAATGCCAAATCAAAATCTACTTATCTTAGAGATATCACGCGTTTAATGCAGCAGTTTGAAATACCTACCATGCTATGGGATTACAACGATAAGTTTGGTATATTCAAAGACGAAAAAGTAATGAAGCAACTGAAGAACTGGCTGAAAGACTAATGTCTTACGATTAACTGAGGCAGTTTGCCCAAAATAAAAATGATGGAAAAAGTATTGCAATTAATGGAGGTAAGTAAATCTTACGGTGCCGTCAAAGCATTAAAAGGAGTTTCCTTATCCATTCCCAAAGGCAGTGTATTTGGTATTTTAGGTCCTAACGGAAGCGGCAAAACCACACTCATGAGTATTGTCCTAGATGTGTTGGGAGCAGACTCGGGAACTTACCAGTGGTTCAATCAGCCACCCAGTGCCGATGCCAGAAAAAGAGTAGGCTCTTTGTTGGAGACCCCCAATTTTTATCACTATTTGTCTGCAGTGGACAATTTAAAAATTACTGCAGCCATTAGTGGAAGGGGATCAGATGCAGACATAGATGCTGTGCTAGAGATTGTAAAACTCACGGAAAGAAAAAAATCAAAATTCAGTACGTATAGCCTGGGCATGAAACAAAGACTTGCCATTGCGGCTGCCTTGCTCGGCAATCCGGAAGTGTTATTGCTAGATGAACCCACCAACGGTTTAGATCCCGTAGGAATACTGGAAATAAGAGAATTGATTAAACGATTGGCCAACAATGGCATCACCATCATTATTGCGAGCCACTTATTGGATGAGGTAGAAAAAATTTGTTCGCATGTTGCCATATTAAAAAGAGGAACGCTGTTAACCAGTGGGCCGGTGGATGAAGTGCTAAGCAATGAAGACATTGTAGAAATAGGATCAGTTGATGTTGCAGCACTAAAAGCATGTCTAGCCAATATGGAACAGGTGTTGTCCATTAAGGAAGACAACAACCGCTTACAGGTTCACTTTCCTGCCGGAACTGCCAATATGGAAGCAGTGAATCAATTCTGCTTTAACCATGGCATTACGCTCAATTTCCTTTTAAACAAGAAAAAGAGTTTAGAAAGCAAGTTCTTTGAACTTACCAACGACTAAAAACATACACAATGGGTGCACTGATAAATATAGAATGGTTAAAAATAAAAAAGTATCCCGCTTTTTGGTGGATGCTGGTCATTGTAATGCTGACTTATCCCAGCATCAATTACATGTTTTATAATGTGTATCAACAAGTAACACAGGGACAGGAAATGTCTAACAATATTGCTAAAATGTTATTGGGCAATCCATTTGCATTTCCGGAAACCTTTCATACGGTTGCCTATTTCTCTTCCTTCTTTGTAATTCTGCCGGGCATTCTGGTAATCATGCTTATCACCAACGAATACAACTACAAAACCCATAAGCAGAATATTATTGACGGATGGAGCAGAAAAGAATTTATGACAAGCAAGCTGATTGATGTAGCCATCATTTCCTTTGTGGTCATGTCAGTGTATATGCTTGTTGCCATGGGATTTGGCCTGTATGCAGATCCTGATAATTTGGGCAGAATTGCGGAACAACTGCATTTTATTCCCATGTTCTTTTTGCAGACATTCGCACAACTATCTATCGCTTTCCTACTTGGCTACTTAGTAAAAAAAGCATTTATTGCCCTGGGTATTTTTGTATTCTACTATCTGGTTGTTGAAAATATTCTAGTAGCCTATTTAAAATATAAAAAGATCCCCATCACCCGTTTTTTGCCAATTGAAGCTTCTGACAATATATTGGTAGCGCCAGCATTCACTGGCAATTTTGGAAAAGACTCTAAAGAAGCTTATCAGCTGGCCATTACACTTGTAGGAGAACAAGTAGTCATCACCTGCTTTTACACTTTACTTATCTGGCTGATTTGCTTTAAAGTGCACAGCAAGAGAGACTTGAACTAAGTTGTCCAGTGCTTTTTCAATAGTGGGATATTGAAAAATGAATCCTGTCTGCTGTATTTTTTTACTGCTTACAGTAGCACTCTTTAACACTTCAATACTCATTTCGCCCAATACTATTTTGAGTACAAAAGCAGGAACATAAAAAGGAATAAAGAAAGACCCGCAGATTTTTTTGGCAAGGGTTAAAGTGAGTTGCTTGTTATTAACTGGATTTGGCGCAACGGCATTGTATACACCCTGCAGCGCACTGTTTTCAATAGCATACATAAATTGATAACACAAGTCATCAATATGAATCCAGCTAATCATTTGTTTGCCGCTGCCTAAGATGGCGGCGGTTTTAGCCATTAGTGGTTTTTTAAATTCTACCAAGGCTCCACCGGCATTGCTCAATACAATACCTGTTCTTAGAATCACCAATCTTTTATTCATAGCAGCAACAGGCGCCATACTATCTTCCCACTGTTTACAGGTAGTTCCCAGAAAATCTGAATAAGCTGGTGCATCTTCTGAAAAACCAGGATTATTGGCGGGATCAGGACCGTACCAGCCAATAGCAGAAGAACTAACTACCGCCTGTACTTGATTCGGAATTTCTTTTAACGCTTTTACCAGTAAATTGCCAGACTGTATTCTGCTATCTGCAATTTCTTTTTTCCTGGCAGTAGACCATCGCTGATCAGCCACTCCGGCTCCAGCCAGATGAACAATAAAATTTGCCTCCCGAATAGCCCATTCATCAATGGTCTGATTGGCTATACTCCATTGAGCATATCGCAGATTCGTATTTGCATTACCGGTTGTATCAACCACTTTTTTATGATTGCCCCCTCTTCCCACAATGATAACTGAATATCCCTTGTGCATTAATAATTCAGTCAAACGAGTGCCCACTGTTCCCGTTCCACCGGTAATCAAAACCGTTGCCATATGCTATCTTTCTATTATAACAAATATATATTTAAAAGGTTTGCAGCAAAAAAAGCCCCACTCAAGTAAAGTGGGGCATCCGAAAATATAATGGTTGGGTTAGTAAACAAACTAGTCAGGCTTTTTACCATCCAGGAAAGTGTTGATGGTATTAATCTGCGTTTGGTTATTCTCATCCTTCCCTACTGTGTACTTACTATAAAAGTTTTCTACAGAAGTTAAGGTGTTGCCAAACAATTCCATATTTCTTCTTACATAAGCAGGAACAGCATCAAACTCCCCATTTAAATCAGAAGAATTATTCATGTTAAAGGAAAGGTTGCGCAGCTTTTGAATTCTTTCTGCCGCTCTTCTTTTCTGTTCTTCTACATCGTCAAAATAATCACCGCTGTTATCAGCAGATTCATTGGAAGGTGCAGCACTCATAGTGGCCTGAGGAGCACTATACCCTTCTGGTTTTTCAACCAGTTGCATGTCAAACAGATTAGCTTCCTCTTCAACAGGAGGTGCTTGTGGCACAGACACAACAGGAGGCACTTGCGGTGTAGCAGGCATTTCTGATGCGTAAATATTGGCAGGCTTACTTAAAGCAGAACCTGTAAAAGTAGAATGAATAGCAGTTGGAATAGGAGGAAGTTTCTCTTCAACTTCTTCCTCAAAAGTATGCACAGCAGGAGGCGTCTGCATCACTGGCTCAGCTGGAGCTAAATCAAAAACGATAACAGGAGAAGCAGTTGAAGGCATTTCCAATGTCTCGTAAATTTTTTCTGGAGCTGGAGTGGTTTCTGCAGGTGTTGCAGGTTCAGGATTCACCGTTGGTTCTTCTGCAACAAAAGGAATTAGACTCTCCGCAAAAGTTGCTATTTGTTCCTTTGCAACTTCAACAACAGGAGCAGAAGCTGGTTCAGCTATAAACGCATCCTTGGTTGCAGTAATAACACCTGTTGAAACAGCTGGGTGATCTACTTTCAAGGTCATCACAATTTTTTCAGGTTTGGCTTCTTCCTGCTTCACCACTTCTGGTTTTGCAAAAGGATCTTTTTGTTTAAATCCAGTAGCCACCAATGTGATACCAATCTTTTTATCAAGGGTATTATCATAACCCATACCTACAATTACATCCGCATTTTCACCGGCCTGTAAACGTAAATGGTTGTTGATGATTTCCAATTCATCCATGGTACACTCGTGTTCACCTTCGGCGCTATTAATATTGATTAAAATCCACTTGGCACCTTTGATATCACTATCATTTAGTAATGGAGAAGACAATGCTTCTTCAATAGCCAACTGCGCACGATTCTCTCCTTCTACTTCGGCTTTACCCAAAATAGCAACGCCACCATTTCTCATAACGGTACATACATCCGCAAAGTCTACAATGATATGTCCACGGCTATTAATTACATCGGTAATACATTTTGCCGCAGTAGCCAATACATTATCTGCTTTTGAAAATGCTTCCTTCATTTTCAAATTACCATACTGCATGCGTAACTTATCGTTGCTAATAACCAGCAATGTATCTACATAAGGCTCTAATGCCTTAATACCTTCTTCTGCTTGTAACTGTCTGCGCGGACCTTCAAAACCAAAGGGAGTGGTTACAATCCCAACAGTTAAGATTCCTAAGTCCTTACAAATTTGCGCAATGATTGGGGCACCACCCGTTCCGGTTCCACCACCCATACCTACCGTAATGAATGCCATTTTGGTATTCACTTCCAGTATACGTTTAATTTCTTCCAGCGACTCTTCTGTGGCACGCTTACCTACTTCAGGATTAGCACCGGCACCAAGGCCTTGTGTTAAATGGGGTCCTAACTGAATTTTATTAGGCACTTTACTTTGCTCAATCGCTTTGGCATCGGTATTGCAAATGATGAAGTCAACCCCTTCAATGTTTTGTTCGAACATGAAGTTTACGGCGTTGCTTCCACCACCACCAACACCCAGTACTTTGATGATGGAAGATTTTTGTTTAGGAAGATCAAAATGAATCATAGTGGACGGTTTGGGTTAGTAGGGATTAAGGTTCGTGTTTTATCTTATTACTTGGTCTTCTTCTTCTTTGAATAATTCAATCAGGTTGTTTTTGAATTTGTCCCAGAATTTAATGCGTGGGCCCATATCAACTGTTTTCTTTTGTGCTTCAGCAACAACTTCACTTTGAGGTGTAGCTGCAACTGGAGCTTCAGGCGTTACTTCTACTTTCTTCTTCAGATTAGCAGGCACTTCCAGTTTCACAAAACGCTCTTTGAATTCCTTATGATGCTGATCGTAGTCGTTGTATCCTTTTAAGATTAAACCAATACAAGTTGCATACATAGGCTTATTCAACTCATCAATATGATTGGGAGCTAGGTGCTCGTTAGGCAAACCAATGCGGGCGTTTAAACCGGTAGCATATTCTGTTAACTGAATCAGATGCTTCAACTGAGATCCACCCCCTGTTAAAATGATACCACCATTCAATGCACGGGAGTCTAATCCAACCTGCTTTAAATGATAGGTGACAAAATCTAGGATTTCACTCATTCTTGCCTGAATAATTTGAGCAAGACTCTTTACACTGATTTCTTTCGCAGGCATTCCCTTTAAACCAGGAATGGTAATGAAGGAGTTCGTTTTTGCTTCGTCAGCCAAAGCAGAACCAAACTGAACCTTCATGGCTTCCGCCTGGGTTTTTAAAACGCCCAGACCTAAGCGGATATCATTGGTAATATTTTCTCCACCAAAAGGAATAACGGCAGTATGTTTTAAAATGCCATCATAAAATACAGCCAAATCAGAAGTACCACCTCCAATATCCAGGATGGCAACACCTGCTTCCATATCCAGTTCACTCATTACCGCACTAGCAGAAGCTAAAGGCTGTAAAACAAGATCTTTGGTTTGTAAACCACTTCTGGTTACTGCACGATTAATGTTGCGGATAGCATTTCTGTCACCGGTAATAATATGGAAGTTTGCTCCCATTTTTACACCATTGTATCCAACAGGATCCTTAATGTACTGGTTGCTGTCTACGTGAAAATCCTGTGCAATCACATCAATGATCTGGTCACCTGCAGGAATAAATGTTTTACGCTGGTTGTTGATTAGCTGTTCTACTTCAGCTCTGCTGATTTCAATATCTGCGTCCTGGCGAACAATATCACCTCTTGTTTGAAGGCTCTTGATATGATGACCGGCTATACCAACATATACTTCATTGATTTCTAAATCGGGATTGCTCTGTGCACAATTTTCCAAAGCGGCCTGAATGGCTTTAATGGTCTGGTCAATATTCAACACCTGACCATGTAGTACACCACTGCTGTTGGCGCGACCAAAACCAAGAATTTCTAACTTGCCATATTCGTTTTTGCGGCCGGCAATTGCGGCAATCTTGGTGGTACCAATGTCCAGTCCAACAATGATAGGTGCTTCATTGTGATTCATAGAGTATTTCTTTTACTTGTTAACGGAATTTGAATCGATATATTGTTTTCTGCTACTACATTTTTTGGTGATTCTTTAATAGCTACTACCTGCCCCTTATATTCTAGGCTGATAATTTTATATGTATTTATTCCATGCTGCAACCAGGCTTTTTGGTAGAAAGCTTTTAACCGGTGGAGCTTATCCGCCGCCAGTGAAGAGTCGCCAAAAGCAACCAAGTGTTCTCCTATCACAGGAATCATTTCAAATTTTTTATTGGCAACAATATCTACTTGTGCTATTTGTGCGGTCAAAAAAGAATCGGCATTCATTAAACGGGAAAGTAAAATGACAGACTGCAATAAAGTGGTATCTAGCTTTTTGCTTGCAGGATAACCAGTGAACACAGGCACTCTGGCCGTAAGCTTTGTACTCAGGGGCATTCGGTTCATGGCCGAATCAATATAGTAAGACTGTCCATTGGTTTCAAAAATTCGGGCTATGGGTTCTCTCTCTACAATACTTACTTGCAAAACCTGCTTGTTATCAAAATACATTTCGGCATTGTTCACCCAAGGGTTTTTCTTTACCTGCATTTCTAGCCTACGCAAGGGAACTGCACGCATAGGACTACCAGTTACCGGAGCGGGGCTGTTAACCAATTGCAAAACATCCTGCTCATCAATAAACATATGTTTTTCTGCCCCTCTTATTTCAACCACAACCCCTTTCAATTTTCGGTTGTTTTTCTGGCGGATGGAAGCACCCAATAACACCACTACCCCTACGGCAGCCAGTGCCCAAAGTGTAATGATGAATATTTTTTTCCAGTTCAACTTTTTCATGGGTGGGTTCTAAATGATTTTACATTAAATAAGCGGGTGATTTAATAGGATTTCTTTTGCAGGATTTACTAGGGTGTCGATATCACCGGCACCAGCCATTACCAGCAGTTCTGGTTGATTGGCTTTTACCCAATCCAGGAACGCTGGCTTATCCAAAACCTTCTTTTGATTCAGATGCATATTGTTTAGCAGCATTTCACTGTTTACGCCTTCCATGGGCAATTCTCTTGCCGGATAAATGGGTAACAAAATCACTTCATCAGCCTGGTCCAGTATAGCTGAAAACCCAGCTGCCTGATCCTTTGTTCTGCTGTATAAATGCGGTTGAAAAACCAGGGTTAATTTTTTATCAGGGAAAATGCTGCGAACACCAGACAACAATGCCTTCAACTCATCCGGATGATGCGCATAGTCGTCAATCACAACATGCTCAGGCGTATTCATTGCATATTCAAATCTTCTGCGAACTCCTTTATAATCGGCAACAGCAGCAACAATTTTTTCGGACTCAATACCCAATTGTTTGGCAACCGTAATCGCAGCAATCATATTGTCAATATTGTGCAGGCCACCCATATTCAGTACTAAGTTATCAATGGACCAATCAGGTGCCTGAACGCCAAAATGATACACACCATTCACTACTTGTAAATCCTTCACATGTATATCCGCCGCCTCGTTTTTATGATCATAGGTAAACAAGTGATCTGCCCGTAACTCGGCGGCTCTGCTCAATCCATGCTTGGCAACGATGGTTCCGCCCGGTTTTAATTTTCCCGCAAACTGAACAAAAGCATTCTCTACTTCTTCGGCAGTACCATAAATATCCAGGTGATCCGGATCCATAGAAGTAATCACTTCCACATTCGGTGCCAACTTCAAAAAACTGCGATCGTATTCATCAGCTTCCACCACTACTACATTTCGTTCATGGCTCCAGAAATTAGTATGATAGTTGGCAGAGATCCCACCCAGAAAAGCATTGCAACCATAGCCGGTATGACGCAACAAATGAGCGACCATGGAAGTAACAGTTGTTTTACCATGGGTACCTGCCACACAAATATTGAAACTGTTTTCGGTAATCCATTGCAGAATATCACTGCGCTTCATTACCGTAAAACCATTGTTGATAAAATGATTCAATTCTTTGTGGTCTTTAGGAATAGCAGGCGTATACACAACTACATCAGGGTGCTGTGGCGCCAAAGCTATATCATCGGTGTAGTGAATATTTATTCCTTCCTTCTCCAGTTGATTCGTCAACACCGTAGGAGTTTTATCGTAACCACTCACTTTGGCGCCCTTCGATAAAAAATAGCGAGCAATGGCACTCATGCCAATGCCGCCAACGCCAATGAAATAAATGGTATGTATAGTAGTCAATTTGCTCATGACAAGGATTGTATAATTTCTTTAGCAACAAATTCTGCAGCATTGCGCAAAGCCAGTTTGCGAATAGCCATTTTCATCTCTTCCTGTTTCATCACTTCTTTCGAAAGTGCTACCACTTCTTTAACCAGATCAGTTTTTGCTTTATCGTCTTTTACTAAAATAGCAGCACCATTGTTCACCAATTGCATGGCATTGGCTGTTTGATGATCTTCTGCAGCATGAGGAAAAGGAACCAGCACAGCTACTTTACCTGTGATGCACAATTCGGTAACCGCCATGGCACCAGCACGGCTAATAACCATATCAGCAGCAGCATATCCATATTCCATTTGGGTAATGAATTCACCTACCCATACATTGGCATATTTGGCGGCAGCATTTTTATAGACTTCACTATTGGTTTTACCCGTTTGCCATATTAATTGCAAATCGTTGTTGGTAAAAGCATCCAGTTGCTCCATCAATGCATTGTTAATGCTGGCCGCACCAAGGCTACCCCCTACTGCAAGAACAGTTGTCTTGTTGGGATCAAGTTGAAAGAAACGAAGTGCATCTTCGCGCTGAATAGCATTACGCACAATGTTTTCGCGCACTGGATTACCAGAGACCAGTATTTTTTCTGCCGGGAAAAAACGCTCCATACCAGGCGTCGCTACAAAAATTTTCGTAGCGTTTTTTCCCAATAGCATATTGCTCTTCCCTGCAAAAGAATTGGCTTCGTGAATAAACGTAGGTATACCCTTACTTTGGGCATATTTTAAAACAGGGAAGGTAGAATAACCACCCACCCCAATCACGGCAGTTGGTTTAAAGGAAGAAAAAATACTTCGCACCTGTACAAAACTTTTTATCAGTTTCCAGGGAAGAGAAATATTCTTAAGTAAGGAACTTCTGTTAAAACCTGCAATATCCAGCCCTTTGATTTCATAGCCAGCTTGCGGCACTTTCTCCATTTCCATTTTCCCTTTGGCGCCAATGAATAAAATTTCAGAACTGGGCTGCACATTTTTCAGGGCGTTGGCAATGGCAACAGCTGGAAAAATATGACCACCAGTACCCCCACCAGCTATGATAAAACGATTAGGCATTCGCGTTCAACATTTTTTGTGATTGAATCGGACCCGCTCCAGCGGCTCCACTTGAATTATCGCCACCCGCCCCCCCTTCGGGGTTTTCGTCCACAGGAGCCACCCCTGTTTCCAGCGGCGCTTTTCCTTCAAGCTGCTCTACGTTGCGACCCACACTTAACACAATACCAATGGCTGCACAAGTAAACAGGAAGGAAGAGCCACCCATACTTACTAGTGGAAGGGTAACACCGGTTACAGGAACCAGATTCACGTTCACGGCCATATTAGCTACAGCCTGAATTACTAAAGTAAAACTTAACCCCAGCGCCAGAAATGCACCGAAGGCATAAGGGCATCTTCGGAAAATATTGATGCACCGGAACAGGAACACCAGATAAATAAATATCATGAAAGCACCACCCAGGAGTCCGTACTCTTCTATAATGATGGAATAAATAAAGTCATTATACGCTTGCGGTAAAAAGTTTCTTTGCTGACTATTGCCCGGACCCAGCCCAATTAAAATACCACCATTCGAAATGGCAATTTTTGCTTGTTGCACTTGATAAGGTATTTCGCTGTCTTGGGCATACATGAAGTCCTGTACCCTTTTTACCCAGGTACCAAATCGACCCACCGATTTCATTTTTTCAGCTGCAACCGGTTTGGCAATATCTTCTGTTTTCTTTCCGTCATAGGTAAGCACGGCAACTGTTACAATGAATGCTACAGGTATCATTGCTACCATGATGGTCAATAAAATATGTTTAAAACTTACCCTGCCAATAAACATGAGCAACAAAGAAGTGGCTCCCGTTAACAAAGCATTCGACAAGTTAGCCGGCATAATCAATGCACAAATAATGATAACAGGCGTAACCACCGGAATAAATCCTTTTTTAAAGTCCTTGATAACTTCCTGCTTCTTGCTCAGCATTTTAGAAATGTACATGAACAAAGCCAGCTTGGCAAAGTCACTGGTCTGAATAGTCAGGTTGATGATGGGCAATTTAATCCATCTACTACCCTCGTTAATTTTAGCACCAAAGAATAAAGTATACAACAACAGCGGAATAGAAACCAGAAACAAGATGGTGGCTACCCGAGAGAAAAAAGTATAGTTCACCCGATGCAAAAAGTACATGATAATCAAACCCAGTATAGAGAAGGAAAGCTGTTTGAATAAATAGATATTGGTATTGCCCTTATATGTTTTATAGGCCAGCGATCCGGTGGCACTATACACTACCAGAATTGAAATAAGGGACAACAACAATACAATACCCCAGATATATTTATCGCCACGGGTGCGGGTAAGCAATTGCTTGCGTACACCTTCTACCGAGGGGATTTGAGAAAATAGGGTATCTTTTATTTCGGACATAGTTTTTCCTTACTTGTAATAGATTCTAACTTCTTACAATTCCTTAACAGCTTCTTTAAATTGGGTTCCTCTGTCTTCGTAGTTTTTAAATAAATCGAAGCTGGCACAAGCAGGGCTTAATAAAACCACTTCGTCTTTTCCTGCAGCTCTAAAAGCAGCGTTCACTGCTTTCTTGGCACTATCCGTTTCTATGATGGTTGGCACAATATCTTTAAAGGCAGCAATGATTTTGCTATTGTCTGTTCCCATGCAAACAATGGCTTTCACTTTTTCTTTAACCAAGTCCTCAATTAAAGTATAGTCATTCCCTTTGTCAACTCCGCCTAAAATCAATACGGTCGGCTTATTCATACTTTCCAAAGCATACCAGGTACTGTTAACGTTGGTAGCTTTGCTGTCGTTGATGAATTCAACGCCACGTACCATCGCCACAAATTCCATGCGATGCTCTAGGCTATGGAAGTTCTTAACAGCATCCCTGATCTTCTCTTTTCGAATGCCAATGGTTGCTGCTGCAATACCCGCTGCCATTGTGTTGTACTGGTTGTGCTTCCCCTTAAGGGCAAAATCATAAATGCTCATGCTTACTCTTTCTTCTTGGATGCGCAGCATCATCTGGTCGCCCTTGATGTAGCCGCCTTTTTTTACTTCTTGTTTCATAGAGAATGGTAGTGGGTTAGTATGGATAGTTAGTAATGGGAGTTTTTGTTGAATCACTTCGTCGTCTAAACAGAAGATGAAAAAGTCTTCTTCGGTTTGATTTTCGATGATGCGAAACTTAGACCGTATATAATTGTCGAATACATAATTGTACCTGTCTAAATGGTCTTCCGTAATGTTGAGTAATACACTCACATTGGGGCGAAAGGTTTTAATATCATCTAATTGAAAAGAACTGATTTCAATAATGTACAGCGGCTTAGGATCTTCTGCCACCTGACGGGCAAAAGAGTATCCAATATTGCCAACCATAGCGCAGTCCAATTCAGCGGTTTTGCAGATATGATAAATCAAAGCAGTGGTAGTACTCTTGCCATTGCTACCTGTGATGGCAATAATTTTACTGTCCCCCTTATATCGATAAGCCAATTCTATTTCACTGATTACCGGAATGCCTTTGGCACGAATGGCTTTCACCATTTCGTTTTTCTCTGGAATACCCGGACTCTTTACCACTTCATCTGCTGCTAAAATTCTTTCTTCGCTATGACCACCTTCTTCAAATTCAATTCCGTTTGCACGTAATTCCGCTTTGTAGATTTCCTTGAGTGAGCCACCGTCAGACAGGAACACGTTTAGCCCCTTGTGCTTCGCCAATACAGCAGCACCTACTCCACTTTCGCCTCCGCCTAATATGATAATATTGTTGCTCACTTTTTCTTATCTAATTTTTAAGGATACTACACTCATCACCACCAGCATAATGGTAATGATCCAGAAACGAACGGCAATCTTGCTTTCATGAAATCCTTTCTTCTGATAATGATGATGCAAGGGACTCATTAAGAATACTCTTCTACCTTCACCGTATTTCTTCTTGGTGTATTTGAAATAACCCACCTGAATCATCACACTTAAATTCTCTACCAGGAATACGCCACAGAAAATAGGAATCAACCATTCTTTTCTTACAATGATGGCCAAAGAAGCAATGATACCTCCCAGGGCAAGACTACCTGTATCGCCCATGAATACCTGAGCAGGAAAAGCATTGTACCATAAGAACCCAATACAAGCCCCTACAAAAGCTCCCACAAAAATGGTGAGCTCACCCAGATTCGGGATATACATGATATTTAAATAATCGGCAAATATGTAGTTGGAACTAACGTAAATGAATACCAGCAAACCCGCACCAATAATGGCACTCACGCCGGCAGCTAGTCCATCCAATCCATCTGTAAGATTGGCGCCATTACTAACCGCCGTAATAATCAAGGTCACAATTAGGATATACACAATCCAGGTATATTTTTCAGCACCATTACCCATCCAGCTGATCAGCTTACTATAGTTGAACTCATGGTTCTTTACAAAAGGAATTGTAGTGATGGGGGTTTTTACTTTCACGAATTTTCTTTCCAGTCCGTTTATTTCACGAACAATAATGGTTGAATCTTTTGCAAACCGCTCTCCTTCTTGTAACATAGAAACTTTACGAGCAGAGCCAATGATTTCTCTTTCTACGGTAACTGCATTGCTGAAATACAAAGTAGTACCAATGATAATCCCCAATCCAACCTGACCAATGATTTTAGAAATACCGGCCAATCCATCAGAATCTTTTTTCTTGTAGGTTTCACCTTTTTGCTGCGCTGCTTTTCTGGCACGAATCTTAAACAGGTCATCCAGAAATCCAATGATACCCAGCCAAACCGTACAAAGAACCATCAAGCGTACATATACTTTATCCAGATTAGCAAATAATAAAGTGGGAATAAGAATGCTCAACAGAATAATGATACCACCCATGGTAGGGGTTCCTTTTTTCTGCTCTTGTCCTGCCAATCCTAAGTCTCTTACCGATTCCCCAATTTGCTTTTTCTGTAAAAACAGAATGATGCGCTTCCCATAAACAGTTGCAATTACCAAGCTCAATACAATTGCCATAGCAATCCTGAAAGTCAGGAACTGAAACAGCCCGGCTCCGGGAATATCGAAGCTTTGTTTTAGCCAGTTAAATAATTGATATAACATAGAATGGGTTTATTGAGGATTGGTTGAAAATGCTTTTTGTAAAACTTCTTTATCGTCAAAAGGGTGTTTCACTCCGTTGATGTCCTGGTATTTCTCATGTCCTTTTCCTGCTACCAGAATAATATCTTCTGGCTTTGCCATGCGCACTGCTTCTTCAATGGCTTGCTTGCGATCTATCAGCGTGATGTATTTTCTTTTTGCCGCACTGCTTAGTCCTGCTTCCATATCCCGAAGAATAGCTTCAGGATCTTCCGTACGGGGATTGTCACTGGTTAAAATCACACGATCGCTCCAATCGCAGGCTGCTTGCGCCATCACAGGACGCTTGGTTTTATCTCTGTCTCCGCCGCATCCTACCACAGTAATAATTTGTTCGTAGCCCTTGCGTAACTTTTTAATGGTGCTCAATACATTTTCCAATGCATCGGGTGTATGCGCATAGTCTACAATACCAATAACCTTATTAGCACTAATGATATAATCGAAGCGACCTTCTGCACCGGTAAGCATGCTTAATGCAGTAAGTACTTCTGAACTTTCAACACCCAAACAAACAGCAGCACCATACACCGCCAGCAAGTTGTAAGCGTTAAAAGTTCCAATTAGACGAAAATGCACTTCCTGGTCGTTGATAGTCATTACCAAGCCTGTCAATGCATTTTCTAATATTTTTCCCTTGAAGGCAGCCATGGTTTTCAGGCTGTACAAGTATTTGGTAGCATTCGTATTTTGTAACATCACTTCACCACGCTTATCGTCTGCATTCGAAATAGCAAAAGCATCAGCCGATAAATCATCAAAGAATTTTTTCTTTACACGGATGTATTCATCAAAGGTTTTGTGATAATCTAAATGATCATGCGTGATATTGCTGAACAAAGCACCGGCAAATTGTAATCCGGTAATGCGGTGCTGATGAATGGCATGACTGCTGCATTCCATAAAAACATAAGAGCAACCTTCGTCCACCATTTTGCGCAACAAGGCATTCAAACTAATGGCATCTGGTGTTGTATGGGTAGCAGGAATAATGGTATCGTCAATTTGGTTCTGCACCGTGCTGATTAAACCACAGCTATAGCCCAACTGACGAAACAACTTGAATAATAAAGTAGCAATAGTTGTTTTACCATTGGTACCCGTAACCCCAACCAGCTTTACTGCTGCAGATGGATGATTGTAAAACTCAACTGCCATACGAGCGGCTGCTTCTCCACTGCTGGCAACTTTTACATAAGTTATGCCCTCTACTAATGTAGCAGGCAAGGTTTCACATATAATTGCAACCGCACCCAACTCAATGGCTTTATCAATGAAAGCATGCCCATCGCTTTGTGCACCTGTTATGGCAACAAATGCTGCACCCGCTATTACTTTCCTTGAATCAATCTCAATGGTAGTAATATTCTTATCCAAAGCACCTGAAGTTTGCTGCGCTTTAATCTGAATAAGAAGTTGCTGAAGGGTTTTCATTTGTTTTTATTTTTATCAATTCAAACTCAACTGCACCAGTTGTCCTTTTGCAATCGGCTGTCCGGGAACAATTGATTGTTCAGTTACTTTTCCTCTTCCTTTCACCTGCACCATCAATCCCATTTCTTCACAGAGATAAATGGCATCTTTTAATCCCAGCCCTTTCAACGGAGGCATGGCATTTTTGTCAACTGGTAATTTCTGTAGTACTGCTTTCGCACTGTTCTTGTTTACACGTGTCCACTCATCTGCTCTTCCGGTAGAATCGGCAAAACCAATTTTCAATTTCTCAGTCAGGTACATCAGATCTGCTTTGTAACCATTGTAAGCAAAGAAGCTGCTGTCTTTTTTATTGGTGCCGGCAATTAAGGTTTTGTTTGTCTTGATATAAGTTCCATACAAACGATCAGCAATCTCTTTAAACACCGGACCTGCTACAGATGCACCATAAAAATTGGCAGCAAATGGTTTATTCTTGATTACTACTACACATGTGTACTGAGGATTGTCTGCAGGAAAATACCCAGCAAAAGAACTCTGATACACATTGGTAGTATACCCATTCTTTCCATCAGCCACTTTTGCAGTTCCTGTTTTACCAGCCACTTTATACGGTGTACCTGCAAACAAAGACTTCGCAGTACCTGCAATACAAACCCCTTCCAGACTGGCTTTCAGCATAGCCAGGGTTGAGGGACTGCAAATTTGAGTATCCAATACTACCGGTGGAATTTCTCTTAACAATACCCCTTCTTCTTTAATGCTACTTACCAAATAAGGACGCATCATTACTCCATTGTTCGCGATGGCATTGTACAACATTGCTGTATGCAATGGACTGATGGCTAGGTTGTATCCAAAACTCATCCAGGGTATGGTAGTTGGGCCGTATAATTTAGAACCTGGGCGATAAATTACTGGCCTGCGCTCTCCCACTAAATCAATCCCTGTAATGGTATCCAGTCGCATTTTACGCAAGTGCTTCAGGAACTGCTGAGGATTATTTGAATAATTCGCTACCGCCATTTTTGCCATGGCCACATTCGAACTCAATTCAAAAGCATGCTTCACTGTAACAATATTCTCCGCATGTTTTTCAGAATCGTATACTGTTTGGCCAGCTACTCTCCACGCACCGTTTTCCAGATTGATGGTTTGATTCAGGTTTACTTTTTTATCTTCCAACAAAGCCATCAGGGTAGCCAGCTTGAAAGTAGATCCGGGCTCACTGGGTGTAATGGCGTGGTTTAGGTTTTCCCAGTAAGAACCGTCCGACATTCTACCCAAATTTGCAATGGCTTTTACTTTTCCCGTTTGGGTTTCCATTACAATCACACAACCATTTTCTGCTTCGTTCTTCACCATCATTTTCATCAAAGCCGCTTCTGCTATGTCTTGAATAAATACATCAATGGTACTCACAATGTCTTTACCTGTCTCTGGTTCAACCAGGTAAGTATCGTCTACGGGCACTCCAATTCCACCAGCAATAGAACGAACGGTTTGCTTACCGTTTCTTCCTTTCAATATGGCATCATAGGTTTTTTCCAATCCCACTTTGTTGGAATCGCGCGCCAAACCAATGGTTCTGAAAGCCAGCATCTGATAAGGATTCAACCGAACAGTACGCTCATTGGCAATCATCCCGCTTTTGTAACGACCCAGTTTAAACAAAGGAAATTTGCGCAAAGAATCGTACTGCGTAAAACTGATTTTCTTTTTCAGAGGAAAATAACCTTCCTGTGCCTTATACGCCTGTTGCAATACCCTTTTGTATTCCACCGGACTCATGTCCTTAAATAATTGTGCTAAACAATAACTCAAAGAATCTATATTCTCTCTAAAACGCTGTCCGTTTTTCTCTCTCAATCCCGCAACGCGGAAATCAATGAAAATATCAAACTGCGGAATAGACGTACTTAACATTTGTCCATCTTCAGAATAGATGGTACCACGCTCTGCTTCAATTTCATCAATACGCTGGTGCAAACTATCACTCATACTTCTCCACTTAGCACCTTCTACTTGCTGAATGTAAACCGCTTTGCCAAAGATGGCGATACAGGCAGCTACCATCAGTATATAACTGAGGTACACTCTCCATAATATGTCGCGTTTTACTTCCATTATTTCTGAATGCGCTCCGGCATTTCGTTGCTAATTTTTAAACCCATGGGGTCAACCAGTTTCACAATCTGCGACTCTTCTGTTTTGTACATCAACTCACTCTTTAAAGTCTTGTAGGTAAACTGCAATTCTTTTAATTCGTTGTTGATGCTATTAATACGGCGTATGGTTTTGTCGGCCATATGTCCGTTGGCTATATACAGTACTGCTAAAACAGAAAGGAAAAGGAAGAAACCAATGTTCTTCACAATCCACTCATAGTTGAGCAACCCCTTAATGGGGTTCTTAGGATTTGTTTTGTTTTCGGGCACGGTATATATATTATAAACGCGCGGCTGCACGCAGCTTTGCGCTTCTACTTCTGCTATTTCTTTTCAA
>Ga0208492_1000701_pt1 | contig 26184 bp, 20 predicted proteins | sample Subbioar_CSW14AB_FD_184820 | JGI IMG/M metagenome (GOLD analysis project Ga0208492, IMG submission 184820) | Serpentinite rock and fluid subsurface biosphere microbial communities from McLaughlin Reserve, California, USA - CR12Mar_CSW14AB (SPAdes) | ecosystem: Environmental > Terrestrial > Deep... | reverse complement strand
CACTAACTGATTCTTTTTACTGAACAGTTCTGCATCCTGAACCGAATTGGAAGTCAGAAATACGGTACGGATATTGAAATTCTCAGCAGCATTGATGGCCAGTGCATTCAGATCACCGATAGCCTGCTGATCCGCTTTTGAAAGATCATAGGCAACAATAACCAGATTGTAAAAGGGGTTTTCAAGCAGTTCGGCATTGTAATCTGTCCCCTGACTATCGGTAATCTTCAGATCTTTAATTTTCAGATCAAAGCCTTTCTTAATCAGTTTCGACTCGGGTTCTCCAACGATCTCCCAGTTCTTATCTTTCCAGATTTCGGTTTTCAGGTATTCCTTATCCGTCATCTTTTGGGTCTCAGAACTCTGCTTGTTCTTCAGCGTATAGGTAATCTCATACTCATCCTGGGGCGCTCCCGGAGGAACAATCATGAGCTGAGGTATATTATTTCCAACTTTATAAGGCAGAAAATCCAGAACAGGAAGAAAGTTAGTTGTATATAAGCCAAATCCCAGGGAAGCTACAACTACCAGAACTGCAATAAACTTTTGAGCAGGCTCCTTTTTGATGAGTGGCTGAATCTGATCTTTCCTTTTGAAGATAAGAAGAATCATAGCCAGCAGAACCAAATCCTTACTGAAGGACTGCCATGGAGTTAAAGGAATGGCATCTCCAAAACATCCGCAGGAAGTTACTACCTCGAAAAACGCGGAATAGAAGGTCAGAAAGGTAAAGAAGATAATGATAAGCAACAATCCCCATGCAACACGTACCGACCATAATCCCAGCAGGAGCAAAGCTCCCAGAATGATTTCGAGTGTACACAGGAAAATAGCTAATCCGGTGGCATAGTTGTGCAGAAAAGAAATGTGAAATACTTCGAAATATTCCTGCAGTTTATAGCCAAAACCCATCGGGTCATTAGCCTTAATGAGACCAGAAAAAATAAATAACAGCCCAACAACGACTCTTGTAATTTGCAAACCGATATTCTTCATGAGGATAAGATTTCTAAGAGGATTTATAAAAAAGTCGGAAGCTGATTATTTAAGACCTAGTTTGATCAGTGCAAAGACTGAATAGTTCAGCATATCCTGATAATTCGCCCTGACTCCTTCCGAAGCAAGTGTTTGTCCGGCATTATCTTCAATCTGCTTAACTCTGAGTATTTTCATCAAGATTAGATCGGTCAGCGAACTGATCCGCATATCCCTCCAGGCCTCACCATAATCATGATTTTTGGCAAACATTAACTCCTTGGTCTCAGAAACCTTTTTGTCGAAATTGGTTTCTACTTCATCAACAGGAAGCTCTGTACGTTCATCCCCTTCCATATCCAGCTGCATCATGGCAATGATACAATAGTTCACAATACCGATGTATTCCGAGGTTATGTCCTCTCCAACTTTAGACACCTTCTTCTCTTCAAGCGTACGGATTCTCTGTGCCTTAATGAAGATCTGATCAGTAATAGAAGAAATCCGCAGGATTCGCCAGGCAGTACCATAATCTCTGGTCTTTTTCAGGAATAATTCCCTGCACACCCGTATTACGGCATCGTATTCAATAGAAGTTTTATTTATCAAAGCCTTTATATTTTATTTGTCAGAACGGTGAATTAATCGGTATTTTGCCTGATATGGCGGATAAAAATACAGTTTTTCAGCAAAAATCAACGTTAAATGTTCAGGGTACCCTGCTCGATCTGTCTGAGCCTAAAATCATGGGAATCCTGAACCTCACTCCCGACTCATTTTATGATGGGGGAAGGAACAATAACCTGAATGCTGCATTAAAAAAAACAGAACAAATGCTGACGGATGGTGCCGACATTATTGATATCGGAGCCTATTCATCCCGGCCGGGAGCAGTGCATATTTCTGAGGAAGAAGAGCATCAAAGAATGATCCCTGTAATCAGGGCTATTATCAGGGAATTTCCGAAAACTATCATTTCTGTCGATACTTTCCGATCGGGGATTGCCAGAGCATCAGCCAGTGAAGGTGCAGGCATCATTAATGATATTTCAGCAGGATCCTTAGACGAAAATATGTTTAAAACCATTGCAGAAATTAAGCTTCCCTACGTTCTGATGCATATGCGCGGTACTCCGCAAACAATGGCTAAGCATACAGATTATGAAAATATTATTACAGATTTATGCCATTATTTCGCCGGAAAAATAGCTCAGTTAAAATCTATGGGAGTTCATGATCTGATTATTGACCCCGGCTTCGGATTTGCCAAAACACTGGAACAGAACTACGAACTACTGAATGGCCTTGAAACCCTGAAAATTTGCGGACACCCTATACTGGCAGCTGTTTCACGAAAATCCATGATTTATAAACTACTCGATACGGATGCCGAACATGCACTCAACGGGACAACCGTTATAAATACTATAGCTATAACCAAAGGAGCCAATATCCTGAGAGTACATGATGTAAAAGAGGCAAAAGAGGTGATCAGAATCCTAAGTCAGCTTAAAAATTCATAAATTAGACAGATGGAAGGATTTGATTTCAGTTTCCTCAATTTACGTTTCCTCGACTTCATCGACATCCTGTTCGTGGCGTTAATCATCTACTATATTTATAATCTGATCAGAGGAACCATCGCTCTCAATATATTGCTCGGTCTGATTATTATCTATGTAGTTTTTCAGATTGTTAAACAGGCTGAAATGCGTCTGCTCACTGAACTTCTCGGTGGTTTCGTCAGCGTAGGATTTATTGCATTAATTATCGTATTCCAGCAGGAGATCAGGCGTTTTCTGTTACTTATCGGACGAAATGCCTCCCTCCAAAAGAATAAAGCCTGGTGGTCGTTTCTTTTCGGAAGGAAGGATATTGTTAAAAATAATTCTGTCCGGATCAAACCCATCATCGATGCCTGCAAAAGCATGCAAAAAAGCAAGACTGGTGCCCTCATCGTATTTGCCAAGTATTATGATGAACAGTTTTTTCAGAACAGCGGGGAGATCATAGAAGCTAAAATTTCAAAACGCCTGTTGGAAAGTATCTTTCAGAAAGCAAGTCCGCTGCACGACGGAGCAGTGATCATTTCTGAAAACCGCATCAAATGTGCCAGCAGCATATTACCCCTCACTGAGAACGACAAGCTTCCACCACAATTCGGACTCAGGCACCGGGCAGGTATTGGTATAACTGAAACAAGCGACGCAGTAGCTGTTATCGTTTCAGAAGAAACCGGTGAGATCTCGTACGCCAAACAAGGCAGGGTTAAAATGAAGGTGGGTTTCGGAGAACTGGAAAAATTATTGAATAAAGACTTTTAAGACGGTTAAAATAGAGTTTAATCCCCGGCCTGCATCTCGGGCAAATTACATTTACTAAAAATCTTAAACAAAAAATCCGGCATCAGCCGGATTAAATCTCTATCAAAACCAGATTAGCAATACTGCTCATAAGCCTGCTGAAGATTATCAGCGATCATTTGTGCCGGTCTGCCTTCAATCATATGACGTTCAATCATATGAACCAGTTTGCCGTCTTTAAACAAAGCAATTGCCGGAGAAGAGGGAGGATAAGGAAGCATGTATTGTCTTGCTCTGTCAACCGCATCTTTTTCCATTCCCGCAAAAACAGTGACAAACTTATCCGGATGCTTTTGGTACTGAGTAGAAATTCTTGCTGCAGGACGTGCATTAGCAGCAGCACAACCACATACCGAATTTACCATAACCAGTACAGTTCCTTCTGATTTTATCGCCTGATCAACTTCTTCAGGTGTTCTTAAATCCTCGAAACCGGCATTAGTCAGTTCCTGACGCATTGGTGCAACTAAATATTCTGGATACATATTGTTTGGTGTTAAAGTTTAAAATCAATTGCAAAGTTAAGGAAATGAAATATATAGAAACTATAGAAGCATACTTTTGACACGGAAATTATACTCGCCGCAGCATCTCCTCTGATAATGAATGAAATAACATTAAAGTGTAATAAAATAACATCCGCTTAAAGCTTAAAGAAGAGGCTTTTAATTTGAATGAAAATGCAGTACTTTTGTCGAAAGTTTTTCAGGCTTTTGATAGTAGAGTCAGCCATTGAGCGAAACAAACTATCAGTCTGAAAATCAAATAATTAATTATTTATCAATACGTTAACACGTATTTAAACAACAAACTATGTCATCAGTAGAGACAAATTACATTCCTTACAAAGTTAAGGACATTTCATTAGCAGAATGGGGTCGTAAAGAAATCGGCCTTGCTGAAGCCGAAATGCCGGGATTAATGGCACTTCGTGAAGAATTCGGTGCTTCAAAACCTCTTAAAGGTGCACGCATCGCAGGCTGTTTGCACATGACCATTCAAACAGCAGTTCTGATTGAAACGCTTGTTGAATTAGGTGCAGAAGTTACATGGTCTTCATGTAACATCTTTTCAACTCAGGACCACGCCGCTGCGGCTATCGCGGCTGCAGGTATTCAGGTTTACGCCTGGAAAGGTCTGAATGAAGAAGAATTCGACTGGTGTATTGAACAAACTTTACACTTCGGTCCGGATCGCAAACCATTAAACATGATTCTTGATGATGGTGGCGACTTAACCAATATGGTATTCGACAGATTCCCTGAACTGATTGCCGGTATCAAGGGTCTTTCTGAAGAAACCACAACAGGAGTTCACCGCTTATATGAGCGCATGAAAAACGGAACATTGCATTTACCTGCAATCAACGTCAACGACTCTGTAACCAAATCTAAATTTGACAATAAATACGGATGCCGTGAATCATTGGTTGATGCTATCCGTCGTGCTACTGACTTAATGCTGGCCGGTAAAGTTGCAGTTGTGTGCGGATACGGTGATGTGGGTAAAGGTTCTGCCGAGTCTTTAAGTTCTCAGGGAGTTCGTGTTATCGTAACTGAAATCGATCCGATCTGTGCTTTACAGGCTGCTATGGAAGGTTATGAAGTAAAGAAACTTTCTACTGCTGTTAAAGAAGCTGACATCATTGTAACCACTACCGGTAACTGCGACATTGTTCGTGGCGAGCATTTCCTTGCAATGAAAGATAAAGCAGTAGTATGTAATATCGGACACTTCGATAATGAAATCGACATGGCCTGGTTAAACAAAAACTACGGAAATACCAAAGTTGAAATTAAGCCTCAGGTTGATAAATATACCATCAACGGAAAAGATATCATCGTTCTTGCAGAAGGCCGTCTGGTAAATCTTGGATGTGCTACAGGTCACCCTTCATTCGTAATGTCAAACTCATTTACCAATCAGACCCTTGCTCAGCTTGAGCTGTGGACCAATTCTGATAAATATGAGAACAAAGTTTACGTTCTTCCTAAATATCTGGATGAGAAGGTAGCCCGTTTACATTTAGCAAAAATTGGTGTTGAATTAGAAACACTGGATCAGCATCAGGCCGATTATATCGGAGTTCCTGTTGAAGGTCCTTTCAAATCTGATTCATACAGATACTAAACGAAACATATCTCAGTTGTTGTCAGTTGCCTGTTATCAGTTAGCTGACAAATTTAATTTACAAAAAGGAATGCTTACCCATGGGTAAGCATTCCTTTTTTATACACTCTCTTTCCGGAATTACTCAGATCTCCCTAAAACAGACAACTGATAACAGACAACTGAAAACAGCTAACAGACAACTCTACAAGGTTCTCTTAAACTTCAGTACAAACTCTGTACCTTTTTGCTCTTCACTATAGACCTCAATTTCAATTCCATTCTCATCGGCAAACTGTTTCACCAGCATCAGTCCGATACCAATTCCCTTCTCGTTATTTGTACCATAGGTGCTGATTTCTTTTCCCGCATCAATAAATAAACGTCCAAGCTTTTCAGAAGACATTCCTATCCCCGAATCCTTAATATGAATGGCCAGTTTATCAGCCTTAATTGAATAAAAAATTGAGATGCTTCCTCCTGATGGGGTAAACTTTACAGCATTTGCAATCAGATTACGAATTATAATCTGTACATGATCCTGATCTGCCAATATATTTGACCCGTCAATAGCAGTATGGATCAGTTTAATCTTCTTATCCCTGATCTGATTTGTAAACACTCTCAGCAGATTATTAACCTCATCATAAAGCACTATACTCACAGGTCTTGGCTTGATCCCACGTTGCTGACTACCCGCCCAGACAATCAGATTGTCAACCATATAAGCCATATCACTAAGGCTCTCATAGAAATCATTCAGAAAACCTTTCATTTCTTCGTCAGAAATTGATCCATCACGCATCAGATCCATCAACTGGAGCATATTTCCGAAAGGCCCTCTGAGATCATGACCAATGATGGAAAACAGCTGATCCTTAGTTTTATTGAGATGTTCTAACTGGACATTCTGGTTTCGGATCAGTTCATTCTGAACTTCCATCTCTCCTGACTTCTCTGACAGGATTTTATTCAACTTACTCTTTTGCCGGTAGTACCTGAAAGCCAGAATAGTAAGAGCTAACAGAAACATAGCAAGTCCGGCGACAATTTTGATAATTAACTCATTGATTCGAATCTGCCTTTTATTCTGGTCAATCAGTTGCTGAAGTTTTGCGTTCTCTTCATTCTTTTGCTCCAGATTCAACCGGTTGATCTCTTTATCCTTAGCTTCGCTAAAAAGACTATCACTATAAAGCTTTTCCAGCTCCAGATATTTAAACGCATTCTTGTAGTCGCCTGCTTTAACATAGCTCTGGGAAAGAATTTGATAGGACCTCGAAATATCAAATTTTGCATTGACCCTTTCACCAAAGTATAATGCTTTCTTTGCGTTTTCAATTGCAAGTGCATGATTCCCTCTTTCGAGTTGAACTCTTGCAATTCCTGAATAAGCAAAACTGTTCTCCCAGTCACTCTGGTATTCTTTATAGTTTAATGCTGACAAATAATAATCAATGGCCTTATCATATTTCTTTATTTTATAATAATTTTCTGCCATGTGATTCAGAATCATAATGACATAATTGTGTAACTTATTTTTTCTGCAATACTCAAGGCCGGTCCCTAAATAGCTAAGAGCCTTATCAGGCTGGTTAAGTCCGGAGTACGCTATCCCCAGATTAATATAAACAGAGGCCTGAGTATTAATATTTTTCGATGTAATGGCAAGATCAAGTGCTGTTAAAAAATCTTTTAATGCCTCCTGAATTTTATTTTGCGTTAAATGAATCAGACCAATATTGTTGTAGGCGAAAGCTAATCCAAACTTGTCGTTTATCTTTTCACTTGCACTTTTTGCCTGAAGGGTATAAGTAAGCGAAAGGTCGTAAGACCCCTTAACGTAAAAGGCTCTTGCCATATTTGCTTTGGCACGTGCCTCTCCGAGAGGGTATTTCAGAGATTGAGCCAGAAGCTTGGATTTTTGCGAAAAATAGATTGTACTATCAGGTTTCAAAAACAAATATTCTCCTGAAATTGAATTCAACAGATTTACCAGACCGGTGTCTGAAACCTTCTTATAACTATTGAGCTCAGCTCTTAATTCAGTTATCCTGAGACTTTGAGTGAAGCCCCCATAAATAAAAATCAGGTTAAATACGAATAAACTAAATATTCTTTTAAGCATAATAGTTTAGTAAAACTAAAAAATATGCCGTTAATAAAACCGCTTATATTTCAATTTTTTAAGGAAAAATTTATTCAATAACATACCTTTACATCATGGCTAAACTATCAGTTAACATCAATAAAATAGCTACTCTTCGTAATTCAAGGGGTGGTAATAATCCTGATCTGGTAAAAGTAGCTCTGGATGCAGAACGCTTTGGTGCCGAAGGAATTACAGTTCATCCACGGCCTGATGAAAGGCATATTCGCTATCAGGATGTATTTGATCTCAAGAAATTGATCAAAACTGAATTCAATATTGAAGGCAACCCTAAAGAACAGAAATTTGTTGATCTGGTTTTGGCAAATACACCTGCTCAGGTAACTCTCGTTCCTGATGCTGAAGGCCAGTTAACATCAAATCATGGCTGGGATACCATTAAACATCAGTCGTATTTAAGAGACATTATTGCAGAATTCAAATCTGCCGGGATCAGAGTATCCATTTTTGTAGATCCGTCTGCAGCAATGGTTGAAGCTGCAAAGACTACCGGAACCGACCGGATAGAACTTTATACAGAGGCCTATGCAAGCGGATACCATCAAAACAGGGAAGTTGCAATTAAACCTTATATGGAGGCAGCCATGGTAGCCAATAAACTCGGACTTGGAATTAATGCCGGTCATGATCTGGACCTGAATAACCTTAACTACTTCTCAAAAAATATCCCCGGACTATTGGAGGTTAGCATTGGTCATGCTCTGATTTGTGATGCCCTGTATCTGGGCTTGGAAAATACGATTCAGATGTATCTCAGAGAATTGAAAAACATCTGATCTTTTCAGCTACAATAAAACATGATTCATACACTTGACATTCATCATTTTCTTGAGTTATCAGAGACAATACCGGTGATAGATGTCAGGACACCTCTGGAATTTGATCATGCAAGAATACCAGGTGCCTACAATATCCCCATTTTTTCAAATGAGGAAAGAGTTCAGATCGGAACTACATACAAACAAAAAAGCCGGGAAGCCGCAATTTTACTTGGCTTCGATCTGACTGGTCCGAAGTGGTCAGACTTTATTAAACAAGCTCTCAAAATTGCTCCTCAGAAAAAAATCATGGTCCATTGCTGGCGCGGAGGAATGCGTAGCGGTGCCATGGCCTGGGCTCTCAATTTTTACGGGTTTGAAGTTTATCTTCTTGAAGGCGGATACAAACGATTCAGAAACTGGGTTCTTGACCAATTTGACAAGCAATACAAAGTAACAGTTCTGGGTGGGATGACAGGTTCAGGGAAAACACAGATTCTGCATAAGCTGAAAGAAAAAGGACAGCAGATTATTGACCTGGAAGGACTTGCTCAGCATCAGGGTTCTTCATACGGCTCGATGGGACACCTGATTCAACCCAGTCAGGAGCATTTCGAAAATCTTCTGGCATTAGCTTTAAATAAAATTGACAAAAAAGTACCCGTTTGGCTGGAAGATGAGAGTTTATCCATTGGCCGGTGCTTTATTCCCAATCCGATTTTTAAACTGATGCGGGAAAGTACTGTTTTCAAAGTAATGATTCCTCTTGATAAAAGGATTGATTTTCTGGTTGAAGAATATGGGAAACTGGACAAAGAATTCCTGAAAGAAAGTACCCAAAGAATAGCCAAACGCCTGGGTCCAGAACAAACCCGGGATGCGATAAACGCTATCAGCGAAAACAGAATGTCGGACTTTATCAGAATTGTTCTTTATTACTACGATAAAACATATGCAAACGGACAGGGCAAAAGAAAGCCTGAAAGTATCCGGGTTATCACATGCCGGGAAACCAATGCAGAGGAGAATGCAGAAATTATTCTGGAACACATTAAACAAAAAACACAGCCTGTATCAGGCCAATCTTAAAAATGAATACTAACGAAATAAAATTAACCCAATACTCTCACGGAGCAGGATGTGGATGTAAAATTAGTCCGGCTGTCCTCGATATTATTCTGCACAGCCAGGTTAGCCATACTCCTGACCCCGATTTACTGGTTGGTAATAATACCCGTGATGATGCTGCCGTTCTTGACCTGGGAAATGGATCTGCGTTAATATCCACTACTGATTTTTTCATGCCTATCGTAGATGACCCCTTTGATTTCGGAAGGATTGCATCGGCTAATGCCATAAGCGATGTGTATGCAATGGGAGGCAAACCGGTTTTAGCAATTGCAATACTTGGCTGGCCGATCGACAAATTATCACCTGAGGTCGCTCAAAAGGTCCTGGAAGGTTCAAGAGCAATATGTGCCGAAGCCGGAATCACTCTTGCAGGTGGTCATAGCATTGATTGCCCGGAACCTGTTTTCGGGTTATCAGTGAATGGGATGGTTGATATCCGGAATTTAAAGCAGAACTCAACTGCCACAAAAGGATGCAAACTTTACCTGACTAAAGCTTTAGGTGTCGGCATTTTGACTACTGCACAGAAAAAAGGAATACTTAAACCTGAACACGCTGATATTGCACCAAAAAGCATGGCTACCCTGAATAAGATTGGGGAAACCTTAGGAAAGCTGGATTTTGTTAAGGCAATGACCGACGTTACAGGATTTGGATTACTTGGACATCTGTCAGAAATGTGCGAGGGCAGTAATCTGAAAGCAATTATCGAATTCAACAAGGTACCGAAGATCGAAGTGATCGGTGAATACCTCGATCAAAATTCTATACCTGGCGGAACAGTCCGTAACTGGAAAAGTTATGGTCATAAAATCGCCTCAGCAGAAGAAAAACTGAACAGAATAACTACGATCCTTGCTGATCCGCAAACCAGCGGAGGGCTATTGGTTGCTGTTGAAGCCGGAAGGTCGGAGGAATTTGAAGAAGTTTTAAGAGCAAATGGAATTCCTGAAAAAAACATCATCAGTTTTGGCACCCTGGTAGAAAAAAATGAAACCCATCTGATAGAAATTATCTGACAGACAAAAGCTTTTGTATCTTTAAGACAATCAGTTCGGTAATTTGTTCTTCCATAATGAAAAGAAAATGAAAAGATCAATCCTCATATATGCTGCCATTTGTATCAGCATCCTTTTTGCAGCCTGCGGCGGCAATACTTCAATCAACGAGAGTGAGGCATTGTCAGTCGTTGCCGACTATCTGGAAGCTAAGCCTGAATATAAAGTAATCAGTTTCAGATTCGGAGAAATTAAATTCAGAGGAGAAAAAGACCAACCCGAACTAAAAAAATACCGGATACTGGAAGAAGCAGGTTTAATCAGCATGAGCTTGCAGGAGGAAAAGAAAAGGTTCCTTTCAAAAGACAGTAATTACGTTTACCGGATTACCCTGACTGAAAAGTCGGCCCCTCTTGTTATCAGCCAAAGCGGAGACAAAGCGAAGGTAAAATCAGCAAATTATATTCTCGATGATGAAAAGCCGGTTAACTTTATTAAAATGAATGAAAAGTCTGTTAAAATTACAGTCACACTCAAAAGGGAAGAAACAGAATTTTATCCTTTTGACAGAGATAAAACCTCCAATAGTGAGTTCATTACCAAGACTTATAAATTAAGACTGAAAAAAGACGAGGGCTGGATCGTTACTTCTGATTAAACTACCTCCTTTATGAACATCTGAAGTCAATCATTTTCAGGTATTTTCTTTTCTTTTTCGAAGAGTTCTATTTAATTCTGCATTAAATAATTCTCTGAAAAATCCTTATTTTTACCGCACGAAAACTCCCTCCATTTTAATGAAATTAAATATAGATTATCAGGAAAAATTTGAGCAACGCCATATTGCTCCAAATGAGCAGGATACTGCTAAAATGCTCGAAACAATCAGTGCTGATTCTGTTGACCAGTTGATCGAACAAACTGTTCCGGCAAACATCAGGTTAAAAAAAGCTTTGGATCTGCCTGAGGCAAAAAGCGAAGCCGATTACCTGAATAATCTGAAGCAGATTGCGTCTAAAAACAAAGTATTCAAATCATATATCGGACAAGGTTATCATGATGTCATTGTACCGGGTGTTATCCAGCGAAATATTCTGGAAAACCCGGGATGGTATACTCAGTATACTCCTTATCAGGCAGAGATTTCTCAGGGTCGTTTACAGGCCTTACTCAATTTTCAGACCATGGTCATAGACCTGACCGGAATGGAAATAGCCAATGCCTCTCTGCTGGATGAAGGAACTGCTGCCGCCGAGGCTATGTTTATGCAGTACAGTCTTCGCAAGAATCCGGATGCGAAAATTTTCTTCGTATCAGAAGAAGTACTTCCGCAAACCATAGATATTTTAAAAACCCGTTCAGCTCCTTATGGAATTGAAATTCTGATTGGCGATCATCGCAAAACAGAACTAAGTGAGGAAATGTTCGGTGCTATCGTTCAATATCCGGCCGGAAGCGGAATGGTTTATAATTATTCTGATTTTGCTTCACAGGCACATGATAAAGGCATCAAATTAACTGTTATTGCTGATATTATGTCTCTGGCTTTATTAAGTCCTCCGGGAGAATGGGGTGCTGATATTGTACTTGGATCAAGCCAGCGTTTTGGTATACCCATGGGCTTTGGTGGCCCGCACGCTGCTTTCTTTGCCACTAAAGATGAATACAAGCGTTCATTGCCGGGAAGGATTATCGGAGTAACCATCGACAGTGCAGGGAATTACGCACTGCGAATGGCTTTACAGACCCGTGAGCAACATATTCGCAGGGATAAAGCTACTTCCAATATCTGTACTGCTCAGGCATTACTGGCAATCATGTCAAGTATGTATGCTGTGTATCACGGACCGAAGGGAATTAAACTGATTGCAGAACGTGTCCACGGACTAACCGTACTCCTGGCATCTGCTCTTGAGAATCTGGGTTACAAACAGGAAAACAGCAGTTTCTTTGATACTGTAAAACTTGAACTTGGTGATCTGATCAATCCAATACATGCGGAAGCCCTAAATAATGAAGTAAATCTTCACTACTCTGGTTCTTCAGCAAGTATCTCCCTGGATGAAACTACCTCAACCGAGGATGTGATGACCCTGATCCGTTTTTTTGCCAAAGTAAAAGGCAAAACCATTCATGACCTGGACATGGATAACTTAAAATCTATTGTCAGATCACAGATTCCGGAAGAACTCCATAGAAAATCAGCTTTTTTAACCCATCCGGTTTTCAACTCGCATCATTCAGAACATGAAATGCTCAGATATATCAAATCGTTGGAAGCAAAAGATCTTTCTCTTTGCCACTCGATGATTGCTTTGGGCTCATGCACAATGAAACTTAATGCAACAACTGAAATGGTTCCTATTACATGGGCCGAATTCAGTAAGATTCATCCTTTTGCTCCGACAGATCAGGTTGGAGGATACATGCAGATATTTGATGAACTGAATAAATGGTTAAGTGAAATCACCGGTTTTGCTGCAATGAGTTTACAGCCAAACTCAGGCGCTCAGGGTGAATATGCCGGACTAATGGTTATTCGTGCTTATCATTTAGACAGGGGTGACGCACAAAGAAATGTGGCACTAATCCCATCTTCGGCTCATGGAACAAATCCTGCATCTGCTGCGATGGCCGGAATGAAAATCGTAATTGTTAAGTGTGATGAACGGGGAAATATTGATGTTGCTGATCTGAAAGCAAAAGCTGAGGAACACACCTCTGACCTTTCTTGTTTGATGGTTACCTATCCGTCAACTCATGGAGTATTTGAAGAATCCATTATTGAAATCTGCGAAATCATTCATCAGAATGGAGGTCAGGTTTATATGGATGGAGCCAACATGAATGCCCAGGTAGGTTTAACCAGTCCCGCAACAATTGGTGCTGATGTTTGCCACCTGAATCTGCATAAAACATTCTGTATCCCTCACGGAGGAGGCGGTCCGGGAATGGGGCCAATCGGTGTAGCCAAGCATCTGGTTGATTATTTACCTGGACATGCTGTCGTTAATATCGGCAACAGCAAATCAATTTCTGCGGTTTCATCCGCTCCATGGGGTTCAGCATCTATCCTTCTGATTTCGCATGCCTACATTGCCATGATGGGAGCCGAAGGATTAACCAATGCGACAAAATACGCTATCCTGAATGCCAATTATATCAAGTCACGCCTGGAAGACTCTTATCCTGTGCTCTATTCAGGAAGTCAGGGCCGCTGCGCACATGAAATGATTCTGGATTGCCGTGCATTCAAAAATTTTGGAATTGAAGTTACCGATATTGCCAAGAGGCTAATGGACTACGGTTTCCATGCGCCTACAGTTTCATTCCCTGTTGCCGGGACTGTAATGATTGAGCCTACAGAATCTGAACCAAAACATGAACTTGATCGTTTCTGTGATGCTATGATAGCCATAAGAGAGGAGATTGCGGAAGTAGAAAGCGGACAAATTGATAGAACAGATAACCCTTTAAAAAATGCGCCTCATACCTCTTCAGTTGTTACTTCAGATGCCTGGGGCCATCCTTACTCACGTAAAAAAGCAGCATTTCCTCTGCCTTATGTAAGTGAATATAAATTCTGGCCTTCAGTTGGAAGAGTTAATGATACTTATGGCGACCGCACATTAGTATGCTCCTGTCCTCCGGTTGAATCTTATGCTGAAGAAGCGGTATAAATAAACTTCAGAGAAATAAATTTTCAAATACCCTGCTATTTATATCAGGGTATTTTTATTTTAGAGTATTCAATACCAATATTTTAGCATACAGATTCAAAAAATCACACCAACTAATCAGTAAACAATACTTACCAGTTATTTATTATTCTGAAAGAGCATAAAATAAAGTTTAGCATACAGATCAATTTGATATTGAACGCAGATGGTGAAAGGATTTAAAGAAATCAATACATGAATAAAAGCTCCCGCTGTCAGCATTTTATATTGTGCCTGATAATGCTCATCATTGGCACACTTAATCTTAATGCACAGGATCTAAAACCGGTGAAACTACAACTTAAGTGGCATCATCAGTTCCAGTTTGCCGGTTATTATGCCGCCCAGATCAAAGGCTTTTATAGAGAAGAAGGGCTTGATGTTGAATTGATTGAAGGTACCGGCAAAATAAACGTTGTAGATGAAGTTGTTTCAGGCAATGCAGACTTTGGAGTAACTGCTTCAGACATACTTCAATACTTTAGTGCAGGCAAGCCGGTGGTTGTTATATCTGCCATATTTCAACATAATCCATATGTCATTATCAGTCTTGAAAAAAGCGGGATAAACACTCCTTCAGATCTTGCAGGAAAAAAAATTATGGCTGCAGAGGATCAGGGCTGGCCAATTTTAAGAGCATTGTTTCTAAAAGAAGGTATCAGGGAGGAGAAAATGAATGTGCTGCAGCACAGCTGGGATCTCAATGATCTGATCTCAGGAAAAGTAGATGCAATTTCTGGCTATATTAATGTGGAGCCTCAATATATCCGGGAGATGGGATATCCAGTAAAAATCATTAATCCGATTGATTATGGTATTGATTTTTATGGAGATCTTCTTTTTACATCAAAAAAAATAGCCGATAGATACCCTGAGAGAGTTGAAAGCTTTAAGCGGGCTACAATTAAGGGATGGGAATATGCCATGAATCATCCTGAGGAAATGTCTGACTATATATTAAGCCTGCCCAGCACAAAAGAGAGGGGAATAACACGCAGCAGCCTGCTTAATGAGGCTAATGAAATGCGAAAACTCATTATGCCTGATTTTGTGGACATTGGGCATAATAATCGTGGAAGATGGGAAACAATGCTTGCCATTTACAAACAACTAGGCCTCGCGAAAAAAAACACAACACTTGACGATTTGCTATATGTTTCAAGAAGTGAGAAGAAAGCTGGCAATTTTGACAATCTTCTTTATGCAACAGGGATTGGGGTCTTACTGATTGTAATCATACTCGCCGGAAACTGGAGACTTCGAAGTGTTGTAAAGAAGCGCACAAAAGCATTGGTAAATGAAATCAAAAACAGAACCGATGCAGAACAAAGGCTGGAACTTGCCATAGAAGCTGCAGGCATGGGTATCTGGGATAGAAATTTAGACACAGATGAAATTAAATTTGATGACAAATGGTTCCGGAACATTGGCTGCGACCCTGAACTATTCTCAAGTCATGATCGCTGGTTGGATAATATCCATCCCGAGGATCAACCCGGCATCAGAGAATCAGTAACCGCGCTGAGAAGCGGCAAAAGTAATTATAATAATCTTACCTATCGGATAAGAACTAAACAGGGTTATTGGAAATGGATCTTATCTTTCAGTAAAATATTTTATACAAGATCAGGGAGGCATGCCGTAGGTGCCATCCTCGATATCGATATTCTGAAAAGTAAAGAAATTGAACTTCAGGAATTAACAAAAGCCCTGACCAAAACAAATAATGAACTGGAAAAGTTCGCATACATTACTTCTCATAATCTGCGGGCGCCGGTTGTCAAATTACTGAGTCTGACCGAAATTCAAAAAGAGGATAATCTTCCTGAAGATTTCAGGAAAGAAATTGAAAATAAAATATATGAAAGCGTAAAACGCCTTGATTCAACGTTAAATGACCTTGTAGAAATTGTAGCCAGTAAAGCAACCGATAATATAAAAATTGAAACGCTTGATCTCCAAAATGAACTTAATCAGGTATTAAAAAGTATAGAAAAACAGGTTAAAGATTCGGGGGCTAAAATAGAATCGGATTTTTCCGAATGCAACGCTATTTCTTATCCTAAGCGTTATCTGAACAGTATCCTGCTGAATCTGCTGACTAATGCGATCAAATACCGTTCACCAGAGCGGCAACTACTGATCAGTTTAAAAACGCACACAGAACAGGATTATGTTGTGCTTGACTTCATTGACAATGGTGTTGGAATTGACATGCAGCGTTTTGGCAAGAAGATTTTCGGAATCTATCAGAGATTTCATACTAAAATTGAAGGCAGGGGCCTGGGCCTGTATATTATTAAATCCCAGATTGAAGCTATGGATGGGAAAATTGAAGTAGACAGCACACCGGGTTCGGGTACCACATTCCGCATCTATTTCCACAAAGAAAAGAGCATGTCTGTTTAATGTCAGCAATTGGTAATAAAACGGTGACTTAGCAAATGCTATTTCATCAAAGTCTAAATTGCTGAAAACTATTTAAAGAAAATGAAAAAATACGTCTCGTTCCTTTGCCTGTTAACTGGCATCTTTTTGTTATCTGCATTTCATCCGGTAAAGGATGACCTGTTTAAGGTGGATACAGAAAAATCAACAATAAACTGGTCTGCTAAGAAAGTCGGAGGTGGTCATACCGGAACAGTTAAAATCAATGAAGGCAGTCTGGTTTATTCAGGCAAATCATTGAAAGGCGGAAGTTTTCTGATGGATATGTCAAGCATTACGTCAGATAATGCCCGTGTAACCAACCATTTAAAATCGGATGACTTCTTTTCATCGGCAAAACATCCAAGTTCAAAATTTGAAATAGTTAAAGTAAGTTCTGCCGGCAAAGACAAGGTAAGTATTAGTGGGAATCTTAGCATTAAAGGGATTACTCATCCCCTAACCTTTCAGGCAACAGTTAAACAACAAAAAGATGTCGTTACTGCGGTTGCCAATGCTGTTCGTATTGATCGCACCAAATATGATATCAGGTTCAGATCTAAAACTTTCTTCGGAGATATAGGCGACAAAGCCATAGATGATGAATTTGAATTGAATATTAATCTGACTGCCAGGAAGAATTAACAGAGATTAAATTAAAATCAAGGAACGGAGACTATTTATTATCCAGGTCTCTGTTCTTTGATCATATATTATACTATTCTGAAAGTATCATCCTCACGGACCACCTTTGCAATAGCCTTACTTTTTGCATGATAAAACAGGCATTCCCAATTCTCTTCGGCTGCCCTCAAACCATACTCCTGTCTTAATTCCATTGATCTTCTGCCATCAAAATCATATTTGGCAATAAATTTTCTAAGTAACTGCTCGGGCTCTGGAAGGATATCGGCTCCAAAAAATATGGTCTGATCATCTTCCCTGATCAGAAACACCTGATGATTTTCACAATGACCTCCTGTTAATTCAAAAGCGATCTCTCTGTTTAATTGTCCACTTCCTTCTATAAAATGAACCGATCCACTTCTTTGCAAAAAATCAAATATTTCAGTTTTATATGATCTGGAAGGCTTGCTGTATGCTGCCTCCCATTCACCCCGCTGAATAACATACTCTGCGTTGGGAAAACTTAATGAAACCTTGCCTTCGGTTTTGTTGATCATCCCGCCTGCATGATCAAAGTGCAGATGTGACATTAAAACCAGACTTACATCCTGAGGATCATATCCTGCATTACGTATATTTTCATGAATGATCATTTCCCCCTTCTCATTATGAAAGCCAAGTCCCGTATCAAGAACAATCAAATCATTGCCTGTTTCCACCAAAAAGGGCTGAACATAGATAAAAAGGGAAGCCGGGCGGTCTTTAGGATCGTGGATGGATGGGTCGAAGGGTAAAAATGTCTTGGTAGCATCTACTGAAAATGATCCCTCATATAAGGCTAAAGCTTTCAAGGTTCTTTGTAAATTATAAGGTTAAATTCTATTTTTACAGATTACTTAGGCAAAGATATGCAAAAAAGGTGGGTGGAAAGAGAGGTTGAAAACCTTGCTGCAATTACGGAATTGAAGGAATCTCTTCATATTGATGAGGTACTTGCAGATCTTTTGGTAAAAAGAAACATCTTTAATTATGAAGATGCGAGAAAGTTCTTCAGACCTGATCTGACTCAACTGCATGATCCTTTCCTGATGCAGGACATGGACCGTGCAATACTCAGAATTGAGCAGGCTGTTAAATCAGGAGAAAAAATTCTAATCTATGGCGATTATGATGTTGATGGCACAACTTCAGTAGCTTTGGTATACAGTTTTTTCAAAAAATTTTATTCCGATATAGATTTCTATATCCCCGATCGTTATCTTGAAGGTTATGGTATCTCAACCAAAGGTATTGACTATGCATTTGAAAATAAGTTTTCGCTGATAATAGCACTTGACTGCGGCATCAAATCAGTAGATAAAATTGAGTATGCCAATCAAAAAAGCATCGATTTTATTATTTGCGATCACCACCTTCCCGGAGAAAAACTTCCGGATGCTATAGCCGTGCTTGATCCCAAGAGAGATGATTGCCGATATCCCTACAAAGAACTCTCAGGCTGCGGCATCGGATTCAAGCTGATTCAGGCTTATGCAGCTAAACACTCTATGTCGTCTGAAACAGTCAATGAATATCTCGATCTGGTAGCAGTCAGTATAGCCTCAGATATTGTACCAATAACTGGAGAGAACAGAGTGCTGGCCTGGTTTGGCTTGAAAAAGCTGAATACAAATCCCTGCAAAGGTTTATCTGCTCTCATGAATCTTTCAGGAAAAAAAAATGACCTGACCATCACTGATGTGGTATTTACAATCGGACCAAGAATTAATGCAGCAGGCAGAATCGATGATGCCAAACATGCGGTAAATCTGCTGATTGCTGAGGATGAAAGTTTCGCCTATGAAAAAGGACAGATCATCAATGATAAAAATACTGAGCGGAAAGGGCACGATAGTAATATTACGGAGCAGGCTCTGGCAATGATTGATACAAATCCTGTTCTGATCAGCAAAAAAACTACGGTTGTTTATAATGAAGAATGGCATAAAGGGGTCATCGGTATAGTGGCCTCAAGGCTCACTGAAAAATATTTCCGTCCGACCATTGTAATGACTAACTCAAACGGACATGCTGCCGGCTCAGCAAGATCAGTTCCGGGATTTGATCTTTATGAGGCATTAAGTGAATGCAGCGATTTACTGGAACAATTCGGAGGGCATAAATACGCTGCCGGATTAACAATGAAAACGGAAAATATTCCTGCATTCCAGCAAAGGTTTGAAGAAGTGGTTTCAAGGACCATCACAAATGAAATGCTAACTCAGGCAATATACATCGATGCAGAAATGGATCTCAATCATATTGATGGCAAATTTTTCAGAATCCTGAAACAGTTTGAGCCATTCGGTCCGCAGAATATGGCACCGGTATTTATGAGCAGAAATGTCGATACTTACGGTAAAGCAACTGTTGTTGGGGAAAAACATTTAAAAATGTGTGTGCATCAGGACAATTTAACTTACTATAATTGCATCGGATTTGGGCTGGCAGAATATTTGCCACTCATCAACTCGGGAAAGCCATTTGATATTTGTTATACTATTGAAGAAAATATATGGAAAGAGAAACGGTCAATCCAGTTGAATATTAAAGGAATACGATCATCTCTTTCAAACCAGCAAAAATGATATTGAGAGCCGAAAATCTTGTAAAAAAATATAAACAGCGTACCGTTGTAAACAATGTGTCATTTCATGTTTCTCAGGGAGAGATCGTTGGATTACTCGGACCTAATGGTGCAGGAAAGACCACTTCTTTCTATATGATTGTTGGATTGATTAAACCCAACGAGGGTCATGTATTTTTAGATGAAGAAGATATCACCGAAGATCCTATGTACCGCAGGGCACAAAAAGGTATTGGCTACCTCGCTCAGGAAGCTTCAGTGTTCAGAAAGCTAACAGTTGAAGACAATATTAAGGCAGTTCTGGAAATGACTAAATTGAGTAAGGAAGAGCAGAGAGACAAACTTGAGCAACTCATCGACGAGTTCAGCTTGCACAAGGTTCGGAAAAACCGGGGAGACCTTCTGTCTGGCGGAGAACGTCGCCGCACAGAAATCTCAAGGGCATTGGCTGCAGACCCGAATTTTATCCTTCTGGATGAGCCTTTTGCAGGAGTTGACCCTATCGCGGTTGAAGAAATCCAAAGTATTGTGGCTAAATTAAAGCTCAGAAACATCGGCATTCTGATTACTGACCATAACGTACAGGAAACCTTATCAATCACCGACAGGGCATATTTACTTGCTGAAGGAAAAATTATGCTAACCGGCACTCCGCAGGAGATTGCAGAGAATGAAATGGCCAAAAAATTCTATCTTGGTCAAAATTTTGAGTTACGGAAAAAGAAACTCTGAGCCAGGTAAAAATCATTCTATATCATGACAATTGTAAACTCCATTTTTACCTGGATTATGAAAAAGCGGATGCATCAGATCGAGCTTTTCATAAAATATCCCCATGACGTTCAGGATGAGTGGTTCCACACCTTAATCTCAACTGCAGAAAATACAGAATGGGGTAAATTACATGGCTATTCAGGCATTACTAATCAGGAGCAATTTAAGCAGCGGGTTCCGATTCAGACCTATGACAGTCTGAAACCTTATATCGAAAAGATGCTCAGCGGAGAGCAGAATGTATTATGGCCATCTGAAATTAAGTGGTTTGCAAAATCATCGGGAACTACAAACGACAGAAGCAAATTTATCCCTGTCAGTGAAGAGTCCATGGAAGAATGTCACTTTAAAGGTGGCAAGGATTTACTCTCCATGTATTGCAATAACCGTCCGGATGCCAGAATTTTTACAGGCAAATGTCTTGTACTTGGAGGCAGCCACCAAATTAATCAGCTAAACTCAGATTCCTGCTACGGCGACCTTTCGGCTGTACTTATCAAAAATCTGCCCCTCTGGGCTGAATTCTATCGCACTCCGGATATGTCTATCACACTGATGGAAAATTTCGAAGAGAAAGTGGAGAAAATTGCACAGGCAACAATTGATGTTAATGTGACCAATATAGCCGGTGTACCAACCTGGAATCTGGTGCTTGCAAAAAGGATACTTGAAATAACCGGCAAAAGTAACCTGCTGGAAGTGTGGCCGAATCTGGAATTCTACTTTCATGGCGCCGTAAACTTCAATCCGTATCGTGAGCAGTTTAAAAAACTAATTCCTTCTGAAAAAATGTATTATATGGAAACCTATAATGCATCAGAGGGCTTTTTTGGAATACAGGATCAGCCAAACTCAGAGGAAATGTTGTTAATGCTCGACTATGGCATCTATTATGAATTTCTTCCGATGGAGGATTTTCATAAGGAGAACCCCCAAACCCTTCGGCTTGATCAGGTTGAACTGAATAAGAACTATGCGCTGATCATCTCTACAAATGCAGGATTATGGCGTTATATGATTGGCGATACCATTAAATTTACGAGTCTCGATCCGCATCGTATACAAATTACCGGAAGAACCAAACATTTCATTAATGCCTTTGGGGAAGAGCTCATTATTGACAATGCTGAAAAAGGTCTCAGTAAAGCCTGTCAGGAGACCGGTGCCATTATCCGCGACTATACGGCATGTCCGATTTATTTTCAGGGTAATGATGCAGGAGGACATGAATGGATTATTGAATTTGAGCAGAAGCCCGGTGATATGGAACGATTTACTGATGTACTCGACCAGACATTAAGAGAGGTCAATTCAGACTATGATGCAAAGCGTTTCAAGGATATGGCTTTACGCAGACCTTTGGTACACCTGGCTCCTGACGGTACTTTCTATCACTGGATGAAGAACAGGGGAAAACTTGGCGGGCAGCATAAAGTTCCCCGTCTGGCTAATGACAGAGCCTATGTAGATGAAATTTTGAAAATGCTGTAATTGAATTTACCGGCTTATTCGGCCGGCTTTGTCTGTTGTTATCCCATTAAAATACAACTACCCGGAAAAATCCATACTGATTCAAATTGACCCGAAACCGGCATATATCTTAATACTGATTGTATCCTCAATGATTACCTGACTTTTTAGGAAACATAAGCGATGCCACAATACTTACTGTCAGTATTAGAAGAATAATAAACAGGGAATGCGTGGTGGTAAATCCCCACATGCTCAGCCAGTGATGAGCCAGCATCTTCACACCAATAAATATCAGCAGGAATGCCAGACCGACCTTCAGATAATGGAATTTATGAATCACATTAACCAAAAGGAAGAACATTGATCTTAATCCAAGGATAGCGAAAATATTGGAAAAGAATACGATATAAGGGTCTTTGGTTACAGCAAAGATAGCAGGAATTGAGTCGACAGCAAAAATCAGATCCGTAAACTCCACAATAAGAAGTACAATGAACAGAGGTGTAATCATCTTCTTACCATCCACTTTAATAAAGAATTTATTGCCTGCATACTCAGGGTATACAGAGAAATACTTTGATGCAAAACGGACTACTTTATGATTTTCTGTATCAATCTTTTCTTCTTCATCCTTGCTCAGGAACATATTGACACCTGTGTAAATCAGAAATACTCCGAAAATATATAGAATCCAGCCAAACTGATTGATCAGACTTGAACCAATAAAAATAAACAGGAACCTCATTAAAACAGCACCCACAATACCCCAGAACAATACCCGGTGATAATATTTCTCATCTACTCCAAATGCCGAAAATATAAGAACCATTACAAAGATATTATCAACTGAAAGGGCATACTCAATAACATAACCGGTAAGAAATTCCAAAGCAAGATTCTGCTTGTAGATTGCCAGACTGGCTTCAAAGTTATCAGGTATAAGTTTTATATTATGAAGGTGTTTGGTTGTAATCTCCTGTAAGTGCGCAAAATCTGTAATACCATGGAGTATTTCACCTTCAGTAAGCAGTATAAAGTAAAATCCAATGGCGAAACTTACCCATATAAAGCTCATAATGGCGGCTTCTTTCATACTAACCTTATGATCTTTTTTATTAAAAAGACCAAGATCAATTGAAAGCATTAAAACAATAAAGAGCAGGAAACCTCCAAAGAAAATAATCTCGTTTGACATTTTTATTTTTTACGTTCTGTAGTGAAGCGGACCAGCTGCTCAAGCGCTGTACGCGAGCTATGATCCGGAAATTCATTTAAAATATTAAAAGCTTCTTGCTGATATTGAAGCATCTTCGAATTAGCATAATCCATTCCGCCGCTGTTACGGACAAAATCAATAATCTCTGAAATCCTGGCACTTTCCTCATTATGATTTTTTACCAGATTAATAATCCGCCTTTTTTCTGACTCACCGACTTTATTCAGAGCATAAATCAAAGGAAGTGTAATCTTCTTTTCCTTAATATCAATACCCAGAGGTTTACCAACGTCATCTGTTCCAAAATCAAAAAGGTCATCTTTTATCTGAAAGGCAATACCAACCTTCTCTCCGAAGAGTCTCATCTTCTCAACGGTTTCTGAATCAGCCCCTGCCGAAGCAGCCCCGCATGCACAACAGGAAGCAATTAAAGATGCCGTTTTCTGGCGGATAACTTCATAATAAACTTTTTCGTCGATATCCAGACGCCTCGCCTTTTCAATCTGGAGCAATTCTCCCTCACTCATCTGCTTTACAGCTTCAGACACAATCCGGAGCAATTCAAAATCACCATTGTTTATTGAGAGAAGTAAGCCTTTCGAAAGCAGATAATCTCCAACCAGTACTGCGATCTTATTCTTCCATAACGCATTGACAGAGAAAAACCCTCTCCGCTGATAAGAATTATCTACCACATCATCATGTACTAAAGTGGCAGTATGCAAAAGTTCAACTAGAGCCGATCCACGATAAGTCGCTTCCGTTATACCACCACACAAGCTGGCAGAAAAGAAAACAAACATCGGACGAATTTGCTTTCCCTTTCGCTTTACGATATAATGGGTAATACGATCAAGAAGAGGAACAGAACTCTGCATAGAAGTCCTGAATTTCCCTTCAAAGGTATTCAGTTCACCGGCTATTGGCTTTTTGATCTCGTCGAGACTCAGCATCAATTTCTGAGGGCTTGCTTAATTAATTAATTTCTGCAAACATATTGAAAAAGGCGGATTAATTCAGCACTAAAACGAAGCCGGTATTGCATGAAAAAATTGAAAAGTATCAAAAGTCTGTAATGTTTACAGAATTTTGATACTTTTGCATCCCTTATGGAGAGGTGTCCGAGTGGTTGAAGGAGCACGCCTGGAAAGTGTGTATACCTCAAAAGGGTATCGAGGGTTCGAATCCCTCTCTCTCCGCAAAGAAATGCTGTCCGCTTAAAAAGCGGGCGGCATTTTTTGTTTTCGGCACTACGAGTATGAGCTCGTAAAAGCCGGGAGCAAAAAATACCGGTAGCGAAGTGTAACGGAGCGACAGCGTTTCTTTGCGACCACCCCCCTTAATGGATCAGCAAAGCTAATCCCGATTACTTACCCAAAGTAACGTGAACCCGACATAACATTTTAAAACCACATACCTGCCTGCCGACATGGAAACATAGCTTTTCATTGCTTGCAACCTACATTTTAGACACAGATAACATTGAAGCTTCGCTTCAATCTATGTGATTTTCAATCTATGTCTCCTTGAATCCATCATAAATTCAATCTATGTGGTTAAATATTAATCTTTTTAATAACCTAACATCGAACTCACGTTAATGTACACCTCAAGGCTTGAAGCAAATTGTAAAAATAAAAAATAAGTGGGCGCAGCGAATGAGATCATTGCTTTGCGACATCCCTCTCCCCTCAAAAATCACTGCATAAGATTAATCTCTACTGATCTGCCATTTTCAGGGTGCCAGAGAGGGGACATTTAGTATCCGTAAAGCATATCGAAACCAATATTCCTTAAAACTTTACCGTTAACTAATTCGCTCATTAAAAAATAGCAAAAATTCCAATATTGAACAAAATCTGATTGGAAATTAAAATGGCTGAAGAATTGATAATTCCTGAAGAAATTATAATGAAGCAGATTTATTATATCCGTGACCAGAAAATAATGTTAGATTCGGATTTAGCGACACTTTATGAAGTAGAAACCAAACAACTTAAAAGGCAGGTAAGACGTAATGCAGAAAGGTTTCCTAAAGATTTTATGTTTGAACTTACTCCTGAAGAATACCACTCTTTAAGGAGCCAATATGGCACCTTAAAACAGGGTGAACATGCGAAGTACCTTCCAATGGCCTTTACGGAACAGGGAGTTGCGATGCTATCCGGCGTATTGAACAGCAAAAGAGCAATAAATGTAAACATCCAGATCATACGAATATTCACCCGAATCCGTCAAATGCTTATTGAGAATACAGATTTACGTCTGGAAATCGAACTAATTAAAACCAAACTGGACAATCAGGATAAAAACATGGAAGTAGTTTTCCACTACCTTGATGAATTGATCGAACGAAAAACAAAACCACAGACACGTAAAAGAATCGGTTATAAACCTGATGATTTATAAAATTTTACTCCGTATACCGGTGCTGTTTCCCGGAGGTGCTTTAATCTGTTCGTTTCTTAACTCTTACTGCCCCTAAAAATCTGTTTTCAGACCAATCATTACTCCAGACTAATCCGTCCCAGAAAAAATTTATCGAAGTTCTACCAAAGGATTCGGCTTTTTTAATGGTAATGGTATTAAAGCTCAAATATTTCATTAGTTTTATTTCTATTGAAAAAAGCACAAACATGTTCATGATTAAATTAAAATCCCTTAAAGTAACTTCTTCACTTTTCTGTTTTTTAATCTGCGCAGCTAATCTCCCTGCATTTAGTCAGACTACCCAACAATACGATATTGTAATTTACGGTGGTACTTCTGCAGGAATCAGCTCTGCCATTCAAAGTTCAAGAATGGGGAAAAAAGTACT
>Ga0208492_1000699_pt1 | contig 26243 bp, 17 predicted proteins | sample Subbioar_CSW14AB_FD_184820 | JGI IMG/M metagenome (GOLD analysis project Ga0208492, IMG submission 184820) | Serpentinite rock and fluid subsurface biosphere microbial communities from McLaughlin Reserve, California, USA - CR12Mar_CSW14AB (SPAdes) | ecosystem: Environmental > Terrestrial > Deep... | reverse complement strand
GGGTCAGGGCATGGGCGGACATGGCATGGGTATGCAACAAGGGGGTCGCGGCGGGCCGGGTATGGGTCAAGGCATGGGCGGCCCCGGCATGGGTGGAGGACCGGGGATGGGCATGCAGCAAGGAGGCCGAGGCGGGCCAGGAGGCGGCCAAGGAATGGGCGGACCGGGCATGGGACAGGGTATGAATGGACCGGGCGGCCAACAGGGTGGCCCAGGCGGTCCAGGAATGAGCCAAGGAATGGGCGGTCCGGGTATGGGACAGGGTATGGGTCAGGGAAGGGGTGGGCCGGGCATGGGAGGATTTGGAATGGGGGCACCCAATCAAGATCCGTGGATGACGGCGATGGCCTTACAAGGAATGGGCCCATTTCAACGGCCAAGACCCCAGGGACAGCAGGGCAATCGTCAAGGCGGCCCCCCTCCCGGTGATCGCGGCCCGGGACAGGGACAGGGCCAGGGAAATTGATTCCCCGATCGCCCAAGTCTTAAGACAAATCACACAAGTGGGTAGGGAACGACGCGGTCGTTCTCTACCCACTTCGCGTAGACCTCATTACGAACGGCGGCGGTTTCGAAGCACCCCGACCGCTTTTTGCGAGCCGGCCAGATCGTTCGGTCAACCCTCCATGGGTAAGGGCCGCCTCAAGAAATTGTCAGCCGCGCAATTCGCCCTGCCCGCCGCCCGCCGAACTTCCTAGTTTCTAAAATACGGCCACTGGCGCCGCTGCCTCCCTCCCAAGCCCGCCCAAACGATTTTCCACGAGGATTTCCCCCTATGTTTCGACTTCGATCCGCCGCGGCGGCTCTCTTGCTCGTATCCCAGACAGGCTTCAGCGAAGCTCAGTCTTCCACGGCTGCCCGCCCAGCGGCGACTGTGCTCCAGACGGCCAACCTGGCCGTCGCGCAAAGCGGTATGGACATCCCGGCGGGATTCACCCCGCTGTTCAATGGCAAGGACCTGACCGGCTGGCACGGGATGGACTTCGACCCCTACAAACTCGCCGCCATGAAGCCGGAAGAGCGCGATGCCAAACTCGCCGCCTGGACTGAAGACGCGAAAAAGCACTGGTCGGTCGAAAACGGCGAACTGGTCAACGACGGCAAAGGGGCCTACCTGACCACCGACAAGGAACTGGGGGACATCGAATTCGTCATCGATTACAAAACCGTGCCCGGGGCCGATAGCGGCATCTACCTGCGCTCGACCCCCCAGGTGCAGATCTGGGACTTCACCAAGGAAGGCGGCAAGTGGAACCTGGGTGCCGACAAGGGTTCCGGCGGCCTCTGGAACAATAGCGCGGGCGCCCCGGGGAAGGATCCGCTGGTGCTTGCCGATAATCCGCTCGGCCAGTGGAACCGTTTCCGCATCATCCAGGTGGGGGCACGCACCACGGTCTACCTCAACGGCAAGCTCGTCGTTGACAATGCCCGCATGGAAAACTATTGGGATCGCAAAAAGCCGCTTTTGGCCAAGGCCCCCATCCAGCTTCAAACCCACGGCGGCGAAATCCGCTGGCGCAACATCGCCTATCGCGAAATCGGCGCCGAAGAAGCGAACAAAATCATCCGCGGCAAATCCGAAGGCTTTGAAACCGTGTTCAACGGCAAGGATTTCGAAGGCTGGGAAGGCCCGGTCGACAACTACGAGGTCAAGGACGGCACGCTCATGTGCAAGGCCGGCAAGGGGGGTACGATTTTCACCAAAAAGGAATATGGCGACTTCGTTGCGCGCGTCGAATACAAGCTGCCGCCCGGCGGCAACAACGGCCTGGCCATCCGCTATCCAGGCAAGGGCGACACCGCCTACGTCGGCATGTGCGAAATCCAGGTGCTTGATGACACCGCGGCCCAGTACGCCGGCAAGCTCGACCCCCGCCAGTACAACGGCTCGGCTTACGGCATGACCGCGGTGGCCAAGGGTTACCTGCGTCCTGTGGGCGAGTGGAACCTGATGGAAGTGACCGTCAAGGGTTCGACCATCCAGGTCGAACTCAACGGCTCGCGCGTGCTCGACACCGACCTGTCGAAGGTTACCGAATACATGGCGAACAGCCCCCACCCCGGCAAGGATCGCACCAGCGGCCATTTTGGCTTCGCCGGCCATTCCGACCCGGTCGTGTTTCGCAATGTCGCGATCAAGGAACTGGGGAAATAAGGCCTCTTGAACGTGGTCAACGCCAAGCCGTCCGGGGCGATCCGGGCGGCTTTTTTGTTTTTTCTGTACTTTTTGCCGCACTCGTGCTCGTGTTATCGAATGACGGAATCGTCATGGGGTATTGACGCACTACGTTCACTTTAAACAGCTTGGTCACTAAACAGACTGCTTCTAAACATCACACCATGGTCAATATTAAAGAAACATGGTGCTTACGCACCACGCTCACCTAGCTTATACCTGAACACACGACGCCGGTCCAATCGATAGTCAATGCGCTTCATTAAACGAGTGCTTCCCCTTGACAAATATAATTTCGTAGCCAATTCAGGACGGTCAGCACCAGGATAGGGATGGGCGGACCAACACTTTCGTCCCCTCCTTCCTCCAAAACATACGAGCGGATTTGCCGCATAGGACACTCCACTCAATGGTTCTGTCACCCACCCATTGCTGAACGCGCAACCATCCCGCCTCCGCTATTCCGACTTGACACCGCACCCAGACTAAACTAAACTGTTTAGTACAGGCGTGTCATTCACTGGTCCGGTGGGATGTCTGGCTATGCTCACTTCTCAGAAAAAATCGTTTCGCTCCAAGCTCTTAACTCGGTGTGGCATTGGTGGTTTGGCTCTTTTTGTCCTGGCCGGGGCTTGCGGCGCTTACCTGTTCGCCGACGGCCGTAAGATCGATCCACGCCCCAACCCCAAGGCGATCAAATCAGCCACGACCGTTGGCGTCGGCGCACTCGGCCGGCTGGAACCAGGCTGGAAGGTATTTCAAGTCGCGCCTGCCGCCTCGCTTGAACGTTCCCGCGTCGAGTCTCTTCTCGTTAACGAAGGCGACGAACTGGCCTCTGACGCCCTGATGGCCGTACTCGACACCAACAAAATACGCAAAGCCGCCCTCAACGAAGCCCAGGCTCAGGTCATGGTCTGCCGCGCCAAACTCGCGCTGGTGAAATCGGGGACCAAGGCCGAAGAGATCTCCGCGCAGGAAGCGACTGTCGATCAACTCAAAGCCTCGCTACGCCGTAGCGAATCGGAATTCAAACGTGCTGAATGGATGAGCCGTAGCGGCGCCCTGGCTCCCGAGGACTTCGATCAAAAGCAAACGCAAATGCAGATCGCCAAGGCGACCCTGAAGCAATCGGAAGCGACTCTCGCCGCCCTCAAAGTCGTCCGGCCCGAAGATGTCCTCGTCGCCGAGGCCGAACTGGCCAAGGCCGAAGCAGGCGTCGCCCGGGCCGAGGCCGATCTGGATATGACCTTCATCAAGGCGCCCATCGCGGGCCGGGTGCTCAAAATTCATGCCCGCGCCGGCGAGAAAATCGGCGACGATGGGCTTCTGGAAATCGGCGACACCCATTACATGCACGCCGTCGCCGAGGTCTACGAGAAGGATGTCTCCCAAATCAAAGTCGGCCAGCGCGCCATCGTGCGGTTGCAAAGCCTCGATGCCGACCTGGTCGGCGAAGTCGTGCACGTCGGCTGGAAAGTCGGCAGAAAAGTGGTGCTCGATAACGACCCGGTCAAGGACACCGATGCCCGCGTCGTCGAAGTGCGCGTCAAACTCGATGGCGCCGGCAGCACCAAGGTCGCCGGCCTTTCCTACGCCCGCGTCCAGGTGCGCATCGAAACCGTTTCCCCTCAGTAACCAGCAACCGCTCAAGCCCCTTTGCAGGGGAGCCTCTCTCCATGTCGCAGCGACTTCACCTGGCCTGGAAGCAACTCACCTTCGAACGGATGAAACTGCTCACGGCCCTCGCCGGTGTCATGGTTGCCGTGATGCTTATGTGGGTGCAACTGGGGATTCTCGCATCTGTCTACGATAGCGCCACGACCGTCCACAAACACATCCGCGCCGACCTGGTGGTCATCCACCCGCTCTCGGAAAACTTGGGCAAAATGAAGCCCTTTTCCACGCGCACCCTCTACCGCTTTCGCGGCCACCCCGATGTCACCCAAATCGGCGAATTCCTCTGCGGCACCGTTGACTGGCGCAACCCCGAAACGGGGGAAATCCGGCAGATCATGGTGTACGGTTTCGACCCCGAGGAAGGCTGGCTCGACTTGCCCGGGATCGCAGAAAACCAGCTTCAACTGCGCGAAAAAGACACCTTTTTGTATGGCCGCAATTCCAAGAATGTCTTTGGACCGGTCATCCCCTGGATGGAAGAAGGCAGATCATTCGGCGTCGAACTGGGTCATCGCCTGGCCCACCCCGTCGGCTTGACCACGCTGGCCTCCTCCTTTGGCCAGGAAGGGGGCATTGTCACCAACCGGGCGAACTTCATCCGCTTTCATCCCGACTTCAGCCCCGACCAGGTGCATGTCGGCCTGATCCGCCTGCGCCCGGGGGCCGATGTCAAGGAAGTGCAGGAGTGGTTTCAAAAGCAACTGGCGCCCGAAGCGCTCGTGCTCACCTCCAAGGAATTCGTCGAGTTTGAACTGCATTATTGGCAAACGAACGCACCCGTCGGATTCGTCTTCACGATGGGCACCGTGATCGGCTTTTTCATCGGCTTCATCGTCGTCTACCAGATCCTTTACACCGATGTTTCCAACCACCTGCCCCAGTTCGCCACAATGAAGGCGATGGGCTTCACCGATAATTACCTGCTCTGGATCGTCATCCGCCAGGGACTCTTGCTCTCGATCCTCGGCTACATTCCCGGATCGCTCCTGGCCATTGGCTTTTACAAAGTCATCCAAATTGGCACGTCGATTCCGGTAGCCCCCAACTGGGAACGGGCGATTTTCCTTCTGGTGCTCACCAGCCTCATGTGCCTGATGTCGGGCGCCATGGCGACGACTCGCTTGCGCGCGGCCGACCCGGCCGATGTGTTCTAAAGGATCTTCCATGAACACCAAAATCCACGCTGCCGATAAGGCTGAACTCGGCACCAGCGCCGAAGACACGATCATCGTGGGCCGCGGCATCAACTTTTGGTTTGGCGAAGGGGAGCTCAAAAAGCAGATCCTCTTTGGAGTCGATCTGGAAATTCGCAAAGGGGAAGTCGTGTTGCTCACCGGGCCATCCGGTTCGGGCAAAACGACCTTGCTCACCTTGATTGCCGCCTTGCGCACCCTGGGCGATGGCAGCTTGAGAGTCTTCGGCGAAGAACTTTGCCAGGCGAGTAAGACCCTGCAAGTGTCGATTCGCAAGCGCATCGGCTTCATCTTCCAGGCGCACAATCTGTTGACGCACTTAAGCGCGGTCGACAATGTTCGGCTGGCACTGGAACTGCAACCTGACATCGGCCCCGCGGAAGGCCTGGCGAGATCGATCGAAATGCTCAAGGCAGTCGGCCTGGGAGAGAGAATCCACTCTTACCCGGCCAAGCTCTCCGGTGGCCAAAAGCAGCGCGTGGCGATCGCCCGTGCTCTGGTTGGCAGGCCGCGCCTGGTGCTGGCCGACGAACCGACGGCGGCGCTTGACGGCAAGACGGGGCGCGAAGTGGTCGACATCCTGCGCGGCCTGGCCAAGGATCAGGGGGTGCCCATCCTGCTCGTCACCCACGATTCGCGCATCCTCGATATCGCCGACCGCACCATTCACATGGAAGATGGTAAGATTGCGCGCGACTTCGCGGGAGCCCACTCGCACTAGTTGAATCGAGTTCCGGCAACAGGAGGTTCCCCCATGACGCGCACCGAAGAGCCCTCGACCAAGAAGGGATCCCTTGGCGTCTGCACGGAAGGCATGAGCATACCTCCTTTTCTTGAAGGCACCGACAAACGCACGCTCGTCTTGCGAGCCGCCTTCATCCTGTTTTTGCAACATGGTTATTCCGGCACGAGCATGGACGCGGTCACCGCCGAGGCGGGCGTCTCCAAAGCCACGGTTTACTCCCACTTCAAAAGCAAGGATATCCTCTTTGCCAGCCTGATGCGCGAAGGGTCGGAATCGGTTTTCGCGCAATTCCCGCCGCTTGCGCGCGGCAAGGGCAGCCCCGAGGATGACCTCAATGCCTTTTTTGGTCCGATTCTGCAACTGATCGTGGCCAAGAGAGGGTATGCCTGGCACCGGCTGGTCATCGCCGAAGGGGTGAGGTATCCGGAAAACTCGAAGCTCTTTTACTCGTGCGTGATCGAGAAAATCGTGGCCCTGATCCAGGGCTATTTGAACGGTCTCGTGCTCGAAGGCGCGATTCCCAACATCGACACGAAGCTCGCAGCCGAAGCGTTGCTTTCTCTCACCATCATCCGGCCCATTCACACGATCCTGCTCGTCGGTCCCGAAGGCATCGATCGCTGCGGCTCGGTGAAATTCAACATCCACCTTTTCCTGAAGGGGCTCGGCGCAAAGGTTTGATCGAGATCCCGCAGGAAGATTCCCCCTCCCACCTTTGCAAGTGCGATAGCCGCCAACGAAACTTCCTCCAGATTTGTTGGTGAAGGAAATGCATGGCGACGGGCGTTCCTGACAGGTTAGGATGCGGTTGACCTCATCCTCGCCTGCCCGATCAGCGGTTCACGCCGCGAGTATTCGAGTTTCCGACTGGAGGATTTCGCATGAGCCTTTTCCTACTGGCCTTGGTTACGCTGCAAGCAGGCGCCGATGGAGTCCCCCCCGCCAAGCAAGGCAACACCGGCATCGATCTGCAGTCCGACACGATCGGCGTGCTTGGCGTTCCGCTTGCCGAAAGCAAACAAGCGATATTTCGGATCTCGATTAAGGGAACCATTGATCCCGACGGAAGCGGCAAGGGAACCCTGAGTCTCGAACCGGCGGGAACTCCCGAGATCGACGATTTCGGCTTCCCCGGCTATCCGGTCTTCCTTCCCGCCATCAACCTCGAATGCCAACTGCAATTCGAGAAGTCGGCCATCAAAACTTATTACTCTCAGCGCCTCGGCGCCGAACGAGGAACCACGCACACCGAGGAATGGCGCCTCTACTCTCTCAGCGGACCCAAAATCAAAAGCCCGATTTTTCTCGCGCTGCTCAAAGGCAACGAAAGCAGCCACGGCCGCTTCATTATTCACGGACCGCAAGGTAAGGCGAAGTATGCGATCGATTTGAGAATGCCCCCGCAACCGGAGCCGTGTCATCCGGGCTGTTTCCCCGCGGGCACGCTGATTGATACCCCGGCGGGAACTTCCGCCATCGAACGGCTTCGCGAGGGAGATACGGTGACCACGATTGGCGCGGACGGGGCGCCGTCCCAAACCAGGGTCTCCTCCGTGTTCATGACGCAAAACCGTCTAATCGAGGTCAAAACCGAAGCCGGCACGCTGATCACCACCGAAACCCAGCCGCTGTGCCTGGCCGATGGCAGGTTGAAAGCAGCCGGAGAACTCAAAGGCGGCGAGCAGATTCAAACCTGGATGGGAAAAGCAAAAAGCAACACCAAGGTCAAAGCGATCACCCCGACCGGCCGGACCGCGCAGGTGTTCAATCTCATCCTGGGAGAGCCCGTTTTGTTTGTGGCCAACGGCTACCTGGCCCGCAGCAAACCGCCCAAAGTTGTCTCAGATGACCCGGTTCAGCCGCAAGGACTCGATGGCGGTATTCAGGGGCTGTCGTTGTGGACAAGAGGCCGCGTGGGTTCACCGCACAAATTCCTTATCCCCCCTTCTGCCACCATTCATCGATTCGCTTCAAACCCTCCATCGCGCCCAGCGGCAAGGAAATGGCCCCCCAGCCCGCTTCAAAGTCCTGGGGATTGATGCGGATATGGGGATCGCCCATCGATTCGCAAATGCGGCGCACCGTGGGAATCGCGACACCGGCCCCCATCTCGATGGCCACGATCTTTTTCCCCACAATCTTTCGTACCCACTTGTTAAAGCGCCGCCCCTGCTCGCTCTGCCGGTCGGACAACCAGTCGCCATCGCCAAACATCAAAATATTGGGCCGCGCCACCTCACCGCATTCGGGGCACTCAGGCAAGGGCGAATTCGTCCGGAAGGTGCTTGGGTCAATCGTCAGTTTCACTTCCTCCGCCGGCCAAATCCCCTCATGGCAACCGCGCGAACATTGCAAAAAGTGAATCGACCCATGGCATTCATTGACCCGGTCTTCAGGAAAGCCCGCTTTCTGAAATTGCCCATCGACATTGCTCGTGAAAACGAAATAGCCATCGGGACAGGCCTCGCCCCATTTGAGGAGCAAGCCAAATCCGTCATGCGGCTTGGTGCGTGAATAAAGATCGTGGCGATGCCCAAAGAAGCCCCAGGCGAGCTGTGGATCGCGCTCGAACCACTCAGGGTTCGACATCTGCGCGAACGCCTTGCCTCGAAACGGCGGGTAGGCCTTCCAGAACCCCTCGTTCCCGCGGAAGTCGGGCAGTCCTGAATCGACCCCCATTCCCGCGCCAGCACCAATCAACAGTGCATCCGCGCCGCGGATCGCCTGCGCCGCCAGGCGCAAACGCTCATCTAAATTGGTTCCGCGCCCCCTGGGATCGGCCATAAAAAAGCTCGCGAAAGGCGCCAATGAAGGTGTTGAAAAAATCATCCCATAAAAAAAGCCGGGGAATTTTCCCCGGCTTTTTTTATGGGATCTCGAAACCTTAGGCCTCGGCTTCGGCGATCGCCGCTTCTTCGTCGAGCGGTTGATCCTCGAGCGTCCGCAGGCCAAGCAGGGCTTGCTGGTGCATCGAGAAGCCGGTGCCCGCGGGAATCAGGTGGCCGAGGATCACATTTTCCTTGAGACCAACCAGGTAATCGGTCTTGCCCGCCAGAGCCGCCTCGGTGAGCACCTTGGTGGTTTCCTGGAACGACGCGGCCGAGATGAAGCTATCGGACTGAACCGACGCCTTGGTGATGCCCAGGAGCTGCACCGAGCAGGTCGCCGGAGTCGGCGAAACCCAGCTGGGCGGGGTGCCCTTCTCTTGCTCGATGCGATCCTTCTCCTGTTCGTAAACAGGACGGGGAACGATTTGCCCTTCCTTGAAGCGGCTGTCGCCGGCCTTCTTGATCTTGCAGCTTTCGCGCAAGCGGCTGTTGACCGCGTTGAAAGCCTGCTTGTCGATGACCGAACCGGGCAAGAGGCCCGAGTCGCCCGTGGTGTCGACCTTCACCTTGCGCAGCATCTGCGAAACGATGATTTCGATGTGCTTGTCGTCGATGTCCACGCGCTGGCTGCGGTAGACATTCTGGACTTCGCGCACGAGGTAGTGCTGGACCGCCTCGATGCCGGAGATCTGGAGAATATCGTGAGGAACGAGCGGACCGTAAACGAGCGGATCGCCTTCCTTGACGCGGTCGGCGGTCTGCACGCGAAGGTGCTTTCCGGGGGGAACTTGATGCTCCCTTTCCTCACCCGTCGACTTGCCGTTGTCATCGACCGGCTGCACGTAGATGAGGCGCTTGTTGCGCTTCTTGTCGCCCACGCGCACCATGCCGGCAACTTCGGCCATAACGGCCGGGTCGCGGGGACGGCGTGCTTCAAAGATTTCCGTCACCCGGGGCAGACCACCGGTGATGTCCTGAGTACCGGACACTTCACGCGTGGTCTTCGCCAGAATGATGCCGGCGGTAACGGTTTGGCCGTCGCGCACTTCGATGAAGGCGCGTTCGGGCAGGTAGTTGACCGACAGCTTTAGACCCTTGTCGTCTTCGATGACGATCTGGGGGTGATATTCGCCCTTGTGCTCCATGATGATGAAACGCTCGGCACCGGTGATTTCGTCGATATCCTTGCGAAGGGTTTCACCTTCGATGATTTCGATGAACTTCACCTTCCCGCCGCGGTCGGCGATGATCGGCGTGATGTGCGGATCCCATTTACAGATGACCGTTCCGGGTTGAATTTCGGAACCGTCGTTGATCAAAACCATGGCGCCGTAGGGAACCGCGAAGGTTTCGATCGGCGTATTCTTGGGCCCAAGGACCTGGATCTCGCCGTTGCGGCCAAGAACCACCGTTTCCTTTTTGGAGTTTTCGACAGCGGCGATCCGCTGAAAGCGGACCTTTCCGCTCTTCTTCGTCTTCATTTCCGATTCGCCCAGTTCGCGCTTCACCACGCCACCGATGTGGAAGGTGCGCATGGTGAGCTGGGTACCGGGTTCACCGATCGACTGCGCGGCGATGATGCCGACCGCCATGCCCTCTTCCACCAGCGAGCCGGTGGAAAGGTCCATGCCGTAGCAAAGGCGGCAAACGCCCAGTTGCGCCTGGCAGGTCAGGGGGCTGCGCACCATGACTTTGTCGAGACCAAGAGCTTCGATGGCGCGGGCGGCTTCCCACGACATCATCTCGTTTTCTTCGACGATCGTGGCGTTATTGCGCGGATCGATGATCGTGTTGCGGCTGACGCGGCCACGGATCGTTTCGGCGAGAGACCGTTCGATTTCCTCGCCCTTCATGATGGCTGACTTGGTCAACCCCTGGGTCGTACCGCAATCGTGCATGGTGACCACGACGTTTTGCGCGACGTCGGCGAGCTTTCGGGTCAGGTAACCCGAGTCGGCCGTCTTGAGCGCGGTGTCGGCAAGACCCTTACGGGCGCCATGCGTCGAGCTGAAATACTCGAGCACCGAGAGGCCTTCCTTGAAGTTGGCCTTGATGGGCGTTTCGATGATCGAGCCGTTCGGCTTGGCCATCAGACCGCGCATACCAGCAAGTTGGCGGATCTGTTCGATACCGCCGCGGGCGCCGGAGTGGGCCATCAGGAAGATGGGGTTCAGGTACGGACGAAGCTTGCCGTTTTCGGGCCGCTTGTCGTTGCGCAGATCTTCCATCATGTGCTTCGTGATGTTGTCGCGCGCCTTGGTCCAAAGGTCGATCGTCTTGTTGTACCGTTCGCGTTCGGTGATGTTGCCTTCCTCGAACTGGCGGCGATACTTCTCGACTTCCTTGTCGGTTTCCTTGAGTTCCTTTTCCTTGTTGGCGGGAGTACGCAAGTCGTCGGTGGAGAAGCTCAAACCCGATCGGGTCGATTCGCGGAAGCCGACGACCTTCATCCGGTCAAGCAGGTCGATACAGGCGCGGCGGCCGAGCACCTGGTAGCAGTCGGCGATGATGCGGCTAAGCTGCTTGCTCGAAAGAGCCAGGTCGTAAAACGCCATTTCGGGGAAGAGGATGTCGTTGAAGACGATCCGGCCGACCGTGGTCGTCATCCGTTCGTTGTCCTTGACAATGAACTCTTCGACGGCAGTGCGGTCGTGATAAACGCGCTCGGTGATGAATTTCTTGCCGGCAGGCAGGCGCAGGTGGACCCGGGCATGAATGCCCAGCTTTTTCTGGCCAAAGGCGGCGAAGACTTCTTCGGGGTTGGCGAAGACCATGCCTTCGCCCGCTTCGCCCGACTCTCCCAGCTCGCCGCGAGTCGCGGTGAGGTAGTAACAGCCCATGACGATGTCTTGCGAGGGGGTGATGATCGGCTGGCCGTTGGCCGGGCTGAAAATGTTGTTGGTCGACATCATCAACACGGTCGCTTCGACCTGCGCTTCGATCGAAAGCGGCAAGTGGACCGCCATCTGATCGCCGTCGAAGTCGGCGTTGAAGCCCTTGCAGACGAGCGGGTGGATGCGGATCGCGTTGCCTTCGATCAGGGTCGGCTCGAACGCCTGGATACCCATCCGGTGCAAAGTCGGCGCGCGATTGAGCATGACCGGGTGGGCCTTGGTCACCTCTTCGAGGATATCCCAGACCTGGTCGTCCTTGCGTTCCAGCATCTTCTTGGCCGACTTGATCGTGTCGGCGTACTTGAGTTCCTTCAAGCGGCGGATGATGAACGGCTGGAACAGCTCCAGTGCGATCTTCTTGGGCAGACCGCACTGATGCAGCCTGAGCTCGGGGCCGACGACGATCACGGAGCGGGCCGAATAGTCCACGCGCTTGCCGAGCAGGTTTTCGCGGAAGCGGCCTTGCTTGCCCTTGATCATGTCGGTCAGCGACTTGAGCGGGCGATTGGACGAACCCAGCACGGGGCGCTTGCAACGGCCGTTGTCGAACAAGGCATCGACCGACTGCTGAAGCATCCGCTTTTCGTTGCGGATGATCACTTCGGGCGCGTTCAAATCGACCAGCTTCTTCAACCGGTTGTTACGGTTGATGATGCGGCGGTACAGATCGTTCAAGTCCGACGTGGCGAAGTTGCCGCTATCAAGCAGCACCAGGGGACGAAGGTCCGGCGGAATGACGGGAATGCAATCGAGCACCATCCATTCGGCGCGGTTGGCCGAGCCGCCCATGCCGGAATCGCGAAGGCTTTCGACAACCTTCAAGCGCTTGACCAGGTCGCGCACCTTTTGGGCGGAACGCTTGACCTTGGCCAGTTCCTCGTCGAGCTTTTCGCGCAGCTCAAGCGAAATCTTGACAAGGTCGAGCTTCTTCAAAAGCGACTTGATCGCTTCGGCGCCCATGCCCGCTTCGAAGGCGTTGCCATACTTTTCGCGAGCCTTCTTGAATTCGTCTTCATTGAGGAGCTGGCGCTCTTGCAGGTCGGTATCGCCAGGATGAATGACGACATAGTCCTGGAAGTAGATGATTCTTTCCAGGCTCGAGGTTTTCATGTCGAGCAGGGTGCCCAGGCGGCTGGGCATCGCCTTGAAGAACCAGATGTGCACGACCGGCGCGGCCAGTTCGATATGGCCCATGCGCTTGCGGCGCACGCGGCTGTGCGAAACCTTGACGCCGCAGCGATCGCAAACCATGCCCTTGTATTTCATGCCGCGGTACTTGCCGCAGGAACATTCCCAGTCCTTTTCCGGCCCGAAGATCCGCTCGCAGAAAAGGCCATCCTTTTCGGGGCGGTAGGTGCGGTAGTTGATCGTTTCGGGCTTCTTCACTTCACCGTAGGACCAGGTCCCGCGAATGTGGGACGGATCGGCCAGAGTGATGCGCACCGAATTGATGTCGTTAATCCGGTCGTAATTCATCTCAGCAGTATTGCTCATGATGTTCCCCCTCTTTCCTGCCTGCCGACTTGTATCGATTTTGGCTCATTCGATTGAGAGCCAGGGCCGGCGCCGTTCCCACGGCGCCGGCCGGTTCATCCCTTAGGAAACGCCCGACTTGTCGTCGACTTCCTCGATCGCCCCGCCGAATAGCTGCTTTTTCTGAAGCTGAATGTTGAGCGCCAACCCGCGGATTTCGTTCGTGAGCACATCGAAGCTGGCGGGAGTACCGGCTTCGAGGGTGTTTTCTCCCTTGACCATCGATTCGTAAATCTTGGTCCGGCCCTCGACATCGTCCGACTTGACGGTGAGCAGTTCCTGCAAGATGTAAGCGGCGCCGTAAGCTTCGAGCGCCCACACTTCCATTTCGCCAAACCGCTGACCGCCGAAGCGCGCCTTGCCGCCCAGCGGTTGCTGGGTGATGAGCGAGTAAGGTCCGGTGGCCCGGGCATGCACCTTGTCGTCGACTAAGTGATGCAGTTTGAGCATGTAGATGTACCCGACGGTCACCATCTGCTCGAACCGCTCGCCAGTACGGCCGTCGAATAGCCAGCTCTTACCCGACTCGTGCAGCTTGCCTTCCTTGAGGCAGGCGCGGATTTCATCTTCGGTCGCGCCGTCGAACACCGGCGTGACCGCCTTGAAACCAAGATTCTTGGCGGCCCAGCCCAGGTGGGTTTCGAGAATCTGGCCCACGTTCATACGGCTCGGCACGCCCAGCGGGTTGAGCAGAATGTCGACGGGAGTGCCGTCCGCCAGGTAGGGCATATCCTCGATCGGAAGGATCTTGGAAATCACCCCCTTGTTGCCGTGGCGGCCTGCCATCTTGTCGCCGACCGAAATCACCCGCTTGGTCGCGACGGTGATCTTGACCATCTGCTGCACGCCGGGAGGAAGCTCCTCGCCGCGCTTCAAGTTATTGAGCCGGCGATCGCGCTCGTCGAGCATCTTTTCCAGTTGCTCGCGGTGCTTCTTGTACACGGCGCGGGCCAGCTTGGTGTGCTCGGGCGAACGCAATTCGATATGCTCGAGGCGGAATTCCGCGGCGGCCTGCGCCGATTCGCGGTTGTCCTTCTCGCCGCCGATCGTCTTGTTGTTGCGGATGTCTTTCAAGTGGGCGCGAGCGCTCACTTCGAGGACTTCCTTCAGTTCGGTCACCATCAGATGCCACTGTTCGGCGATCCGCTTGTTGAACGCTTCTTCCTCGTCGCGGAAGTCCTTGTCGAATTGCTTGCGCTCGTCCTCGGTCATGCTGGCGCGGCGCGAAAAACGGCGGGCATCGATAACGATGCCTTCGACGCCCGAAGGCACTTCGAGGCTTTCGTTCTTCACATCTTCGCCGGCGCGTCCGAAGATCGCGTAGAGCAGCTTTTCTTCCGGGGTCAACTCGCTCTTCGACTTGGGCGAAACCTTGCCCACGAGGATATCCCCCGGCTGGACGAAGGTCCCGATCGAGACGATGCCATAGTCGTCGAGGTTGGCGAGCGCCTTGGGCGACACGTTGGGAATATCGCGCGTGAACTCTTCCTTGCCGAGCTTGGTCTCGCGGATTTCGATTTCGAACTCCTCGATGTGAATCGAGGTGTAGGTGTCGCGCTCGACGAGCCGTTCGGAAATGATGATCGCGTCTTCGAAGTTGTAGCCGTCCCACGACATGAACGCGACGAGCACATTGCGGCCCAGGGCCAGTTCGCCCAGGAAGGTCGCGGCGCCGTCGGCCATGACCTGGCCTTTTTTCACCTTTTCGCCGACTTTGACGATCGGCTTTTGGTTAATGCAGGTGTGCTCGTTCAAGCCGGTGAACTTGCGCAGAAGGTATTCGCGCTCGTCGACGCGGATGCGCAGCGAGTCGACATAGGTGACGGTGCCTTCCTTGTCGGCCTTGAGCACCATACCCGAGTTGCGGGCAACGTCGATTTCCATGCCGGTGGCGACGATCGGCGGCTCGGTGACGAGCAAGGGCACCGCCTGGCGCTGCATGTTCGAACCCATGAGCGCGCGGTTGGCGTCGTCATGTTCAAGGAACGGAATCAAGCCGGCCGAAACGCCGACCATCTGCTTGGGGCTCACGTCAACGAACTCGATATCGTTCGGTTCGGCGGTGATGAATTCACCGTCGTGGCGCGCGGTAAAGCGGTCGGTGGTGAACTTGCTGTTTTCGATCGGGGTGTCGGCGGGAGCCAGCTTGACCTTGGCTTCTTCGTCGGCGCGCAGGTATTTCACCTCGCCCGTCAATTTGCCATGCTTGACCAGCCGGTAGGGCGTGATCAAGAAGCCATATTCATCCACGCCAGCGTAGGTGCTGAGATGGCTGATGAGGCCGATGTTCGTGCCTTCCGGCGTTTCGATCGGACAGATGCGGCCATAGTGGCTGATGTGCACGTCGCGCACGTCGAAGCCGGCGCGCTTGCGGTTCAAACCGCCAGGCCCAAGGGCCGAGAGGCGCCTTTCGTGCGTGAGCTGCGACAAGGGGTTCGTCTGGTCGACCACCTGGCTCAGTTCGCCGCGGCCAAAGAAGTACTCGATCGCCGCGCTGATGCTCTTGGGGTTGATGAGCGAACGCGGGGTCATTTCCTGCTGATCGCGGTTGGACATACGCTCAGTCACGGTGCGGCGCAGCTTGAGGAAGCCCTTGCGCAGTTCCTCGGCGGCCAATTCGTCGATCGTGCGCACGCGGCGGTTGCCCAGGTGGTCGATATCGTCGAGTTCCCCTTCGCCGTTGCGCAGCTTGAGGATGTACTTGATCGCGTTGAGCAGGTCGTACGACTGTAGCGCCATTTCGTCGGCGGGAACATTTTCCTGCTGGCCGAACTTGCGGTTGATGCGGAAGCGGCCGACACGGCCAAGGCGGTAGCGGTTGGTGTCCTGGAATTTTTCCCGGAACATTTCCTTCGCTTTTTCCAACTGGGCGGGGTTGCCCGGACGGATCTTTTGGTAGATCTTGAGCAGCGCCTCTTCGTGAGTTGCCGCGGTATCCTCGGTGATCGACGCGAGAATGATCGGGTCTTTCACCTTGCTGAGGATGTGCACGCCCTTGACGGTGCTGGCGGCGATCTGATTGAGCTTCGCCTCGTCAATCGTCTGACCAGCTTCGAGATAGATTTCGCCGTCGGTGGGATCGATCACATCTTCGCTGACGATCGCCCCCTTGAGGCGGTCGAGATTCGCCTTGTTGACCTTGATCTCCTCGACCGGGTAAAAGGCCTTGATGATGTCGGCGTTGGTGGACAGACTGGGGTCCATCGCACGCAAAAGAGTCAGTGCCGAGAACTTGCCCGACTGATCGATGCGGACATTCAGGCTGTCCTTCTTGGTCACATGCAGCTCGATCCACGAACCGCGCTCGGGGATGATGCGGCAGCTATGGAGCTTGCGGTCGGCCTCGACTTCCATCATGAAGTCAACGCCAGGCGAACGATGAAGCTGGCTGACCACGACGCGCTCGGCGCCGTTGATGATGAACTCGCCGCCGCCGATCATGATCGGCATGTCGCCCAGGTAAACTTCTTCTTCGACCGGCTGCTCCTTGTTCAAGCGCAGAAGCACGCGGAAGGGCCGGCCGTAGGTCAAACGGAGCTGGCGGCACTCGTCGGGGCCGAAGCGCGGCTTGCCCAGCTCGTAGCGGACATATTGCAAATTGACCGATTTATCGAGATTTTCGATCGGAAATGTCTCACGAAGCACCGCTTCGAGGCCGATGTCCTCGCGCTTTTCCGCAAGCACGTCCGCCTGCAGAAAGCGGGCATACGACTTCTGCTGGATGTCGGTTAGCGGCGGTACCAGGGCCAGATCTTCGGCATTGCGGCCAAAATTTCTGATTAACTTCGGAACGATCGTGCGGTCGATGGGAACGGGCATGGTCAAGTGCCTCCCGAGGCATGCCTACTTGGGTGGGTCCGCCGGTCAGCCTCGACCCGGGGAAACCCTTGCTTCAGGTGCGAACGAATTTCAGGCGATTCGACAAAAGACGGAAGACAACGATGCAGAGCCGGCTTCGGCTTGATACCCAGCGCTCAAGGGTTTATAAGGTGCATCAACGGTCTGGTTACAAGGCCTTCCTGCCTGGGCGGAATTGCTTCCGTCGCGTGCGGAGGACAAGCCCCGCTGCCCCAGGAGAGTTGAGAGAAAACCCAAGACCGTCATTTGCCTGCGCATAAAGGTGCCTGGTCTCTGGAGTTGCAGGCCGCTTGAGTCCACCCTCAAAGAGGGATTCGAACAAATCACCGTAAACGACGCAAACATGCCCAAACCCCCAGCCATTCAGGCCAGAAGAGAGGCATGTTTTCCAGGGTAAACCTTCGTAATTCCGGTGTGCGGCATCAAATTATCATTCAAACGATACGGGAAGTGGAAGTCAAGGAGCAAATAAAAAATCCTGGCCGGTTCCGGCCAGGATTTGCCGCTTGGCTTCGATTACTTGAGGGCAACCTTGGCGCCCTGATCTTCGAGCTTCTTCTTCGCGGCTTCCGCGTCTTCCTTGCTCAGGCCTTCCTTGACAGGCTTGGGAGCGCCTTCGACCAGGTCCTTGGCTTCCTTGAGGCCCAGGCCGGTGATTTCGCGAACCACCTTGATGACCGAGATCTTCTTGTCGGCGGGAGCGCTTTCAAGAACGACCGCAAATTCGGTCTTGGCTGCGGGCTTTTCCGCCTCGGCGGCCGGAGCCCCTGAAGGAGCCGCGGCAACCGCGCCCGCTGCGGGCTTAATGTTGTGGACCTTTTCGAGGTAATCGGCCAATTCCACGGCTTTGGCAACCGTCAAACCCACGATCTTGTCGCCGATGTCCTTGATCTCGGCAGCGTAAGTCGTCTCGCTCATCGTACATCCCTTTCCATCTGTCCCGCACGGACTGAAGCTTTCCCCGCGGAACACTTGTCGAACCAGCGTAATAGCATCGGGCCTGGACCGCCCAGGCATTCGGTTATTGGCGCACCGGGGTTACGCCCCGGCAGGCGCCGTCTCCTTTTCGGAGATGGTCTTGATCTGCGAGGCCAGGGTGGCGCCAGGAGCCAGAATTTGGCCGGCGATACGGCTCGCGGGAGAGAGAATCAGGTTGAGAACATGGCCGATCGCCTCGGTGCGGGTCGGCATCTTCTTGGCGATTTCGAACGAAACCGGCTGGCCTTCGGCGAACGCGCCCTTGACCGACAACTTGTTTTTGTAGGTTGGCGCGGTCTTGGGGCCGTTGATCTCGGTGTCAAACGCCCGAGCCAATTCGGAAACGGCCGAATCGGCAACGGTCGACCAGGCATACATGGTCGTGCCGGTGAAAAAGGGGCTGTCGGCCTTCGCGCCAAGACCATGCTCGGCAAACACTTTGCGGGCCATGCTGTTCTTGACGCGGCGAATCTTGATCTTCTTCTTGCGCATCATGGCGCGCAGGTTGCTGTCCGCGGCGCAATCGAGCTTGCCGACTTCCAGCACCACCATGTTCTGAACGCCCGCGAACTCCGCGCGAATCGCGTCCAATTCCATCAACTTGACAGCCTTGCTCATCTCAATCCCTTTCCCAACTTGTCCCATCAATCGGGGCGTTCACCCCATGCAACATGCTGTTTCCTACTGGCAACCCCGCTCGATTCAGCACCGACCCCCATTTCCAATGGGCAGGCACCCAATCAAAAGGCCGGCTCCCAAAGATGGGCTGCCGGCCATGGCAATGCGGTTTTAGAGGGCGACCGGAATTCCGGGGCTCATCGTCGCGGCAATCGTCACTCCAAGAATGTAATTGCCTTTGACGCCGGACGGTTTGACCGAACGGATCTGCTCGATGAAGGTATGGATGTTTTCGGCCAGCTTCTCATCATCGAAGCTGATCTTGCCGACGCCCGCGTGGACATTACCACCCTTGTCGGTGCGGTACTCCACCTTACCGGCCTTGAATTCCTTGACCGCGGAGGACACATCGCCGCCAGCGGGGATGACCGTACCCGCCTTGGGCGTGGGCATCAACCCACGGGGGCCAAGGACCTTACCCAGACGGATGACCTTGGCCATCATGTCCTGGGTGGCCAGGGCCACATCGAATTCCAGCCAACCTTCTTCGGTGATCTTCTTGATGATCTCTTCGCCGCCGGCGATATCGGCGCCCGCTTTTTTGGCCAACTCGATATTGGCGCCCTGGGCGAATACCAGCACGCGCACCGTCTTGCCCACGCCATTGGGAAGAGCCACGCTGCCGCGGATCATCTGGTCGGCCTGGGTGGGATCGATGCCCAGATTGAGATGAACCTCAACCGTCTCATCGAATTTTGCCCGGCGAGTTTGGCGCAGCACCGTCAAGGCCTTCTTGAGGGGAAGCGATCCTTCCTTGCGGACTTTTTGTTCTTGCTGCTTCAGCTGGCTACGCAGCTTGCGGCCACGGCGAGGAGGAATGCCCGGCTGCTTCTTGCGCTTCTTGGCTCCCTCGGCGCCCGGATCGGCAGCCTTGGCCTCAGCCGATTTCGCTTCGGTTGCCTTGGGCTCTTGTGCCGCGGCGGGAGTAGGCGTTGCCTGAGCCTCGGCCTTGGATCCTTTTTCCTTGGGATCTTTTTCGTTTTCTTTTTTCTTCGCCATGACTACGACTGCCTGTGATCCGGCCCGATCAAATGGGAACTAACCCTTGGGTCGACCCCCAAATCGGGAAACCTCAATGATATAACAAAATCCCAAACGATGCAAAGGGTTTTGCACCCCCACACCCTTGGGAACCATGGGATGACGTAGGCCTATTCCACGACCGCCAGGCCAAGGCTGCGAGCCGTTCCTTCGATAATGCGCATGGCATGATCGACATCGCGAGCATTCAAGTCGGGCAACTTGTCGGTGGCGATCTGGCGCACTTGGGCCTTGGTCACCGAGAAGCCCTTGTACTTGCCGCTCTTCTTGGCCTTTTCCTCAGGCTTGATTTCCTGGCCGCCCTTTTTCTTTTCGACCGGAATTTTCGCGGCCATCTTCAACAAAACCGAAGCCGGCGGGCTCTTGATGATGAATTCGAAGGAGCGGTCATTGTAGACCGTGATCAAAACGGGCAGGGTCAATCCCTTGCGGTCGGCCGTCTTGTCGTTGAATTCCTTGACGAACTTACCGATGTTCACGCCGTGCTGGCCGAGAGCCGGGCCGACCGGAGGTGCCGGGGTGGCGGAACCGCCCGGACATTGAAGCTTGATGAACGCCGTGACTTGCTTGGCCATTTTCTAAACCCTTTTCTTCCTTTCCCAAAACTCGATGAACTCAGCTGGCAAGAATCGAAGTCAATGAATCGCCCAATCCGATCGCCTCGACTTGCCAACCTTCCAGCTCAGCCGGAATAGCCCGGCCTCAAATCGCCTCAACTTGCCAGTACTCCAACTCGACCGGTACGGTCCGGCCGATGATGGTGAGCTCCACCTTCACATGGTGAAGCGCTTCGATGATTTCCTTGACTTCGCCTTCCATACCCGAGAAGGTGCCGTCCTTGATTTTCACCCGGTCGCCGCGCTGGAACTCGGGCTTGATCGCGACCGTGGTCGCCACCACTTCGCCCTTGGTTCGCAGCATCCGCTGGACTTCGAGTTCCGACATCGGTGTGGGAGGCCGGGTGATCGAACCACCCACGAAATCGCCCACGCCGTTGATTTCGCGAAAGAGCACGAGCATTCGATCGTTGAATTCGAGCTCGGCCATGAAGTAGCCGGGGTAGAGCTTGCGTTCCTTGACGATGTTCTTGTTGTTACGCCGCTCCGTCACCCGTTCGACCGGAATGTAAATCTGCCCGTAGTAGGCTTCCAGGCCTTCGATCTTGATCCGGCGTTCAATCGCATCGCGAATCGTTTCCTCGCGAGCGGCGGTTACCTTAACCACATACCAGTTCTTCTTGCCGGTAAGAGGCGGCATATCCGAAGCGGTTTGAATCGGACCGGAGGAAACCGGCGGCGCTTCCACCGCCGTATCCACGAAGGAATCCTCCTCGTGAAGGCGATCGCCAATTTCGTGATCCGGCAATTCGTCGTCCGGTGTTGCGTTCATGTCATTTCGCTCTGCGTCGGCACAATGTTTCGTACTGCGTTGGTCACTTATCCCATAAGGACTTAAGCCACTTACCAGGGTTTGGTTTCCAAATCCGCCTTCTGCTCTTGGGCCACATCCTGGAACTGGAGCACGCCAATCCACTTGGAACTCAAAATTTGCTTCCAGGCGATGTCCATGACAAAGAGGGTGACCGAAAAAAGAATCAAAGTCGTCAAGACAACCATGGTATCCTGGAAAAGCTTGCCCCAGCTTGTCCAACTCACCTTGTTCATTTCGCTTTCGGTGCTGATCAAAAATTCGGCAAAAAGCGGCACGTTCACAAGGCGCCAGCTCAGCCAGAAGCCGACCGCGAGAATCAAAAGCGGCAGCGAAAATTGCATGTTGGGAAGCAACGGAATCTTGGAGAACTCAAGGCGCCCTTCGGGCAACACCGGGCTCACCACTTCGGCGGGCGATTTCAAGCCCCCATCTTCCTTGAAGCGGCGGTTTTCTTCCTGGATCTTTTCCTTGGGAACGACTTGATTGGTTTTGTATTGCGAGTCGCCCGGCAGAATGCCGATTTTCACGAAGTTATCCGGATTGAGCTGCTCCCTGACCGCGGCAAACGCCTCTCGGCTCAGAATGTCATCCTTCACGGCCCTGTTTTCCAGGTATTGCGCATCACCGGGGCGGTCGATGCGAATGACGCCCGTAAATGGCAGCGAAACCGCCAGGTCCCCCCCGCGGCGCACCGTGGCATTGCCAAGCAGCGCGTAAATCCCCGAGCCAAGCATGACCAGGAGCACCGACAAGGTCAGGCGGCGCATGAGCACCCCCTGATTGCGCTTGTAGGAAACGGTGCTAAACCAGCCCTGGTTGGTGAGGCTCGAAGCCAGGGCGGCATTTCCCGGCGAGAAAAACAAACTCACACCGAGCGCCACCGGAAAACCGATGGAACCCAGCATGATCACCTGCCCAATGAATTTCGGCAGAATATTCTGATAAACCAGCCGGTCCATCCACCAGCCGATCGCCAGTACGAAAAGCCCGATCAGGAAGATGCCGATCAGGGCAATGACCGTGAACGAGGGAGTTTCGGGAGTGCCCGCGGTACGTGACAAGCGGAGTAGTCCGGCCACCACCGCAATCGCCGCGGCCAAAACCAACACGAAGGAGAGCGCCGCACCCAAGAAATGCAGCCATTCAGGCCATGCATTCACCATGAGGACGGTAGGGATGCCCCAGAACACGACACCAACCGAAACAATGACCAAAACCGCCCCGATCAATCCGCTGATCGGACCCAGATTCGAAGGGGTCGTTTTTTTCGGTAGTTCGGCAACCGCCATATCCATTGTCCGTATGAAAAATGATCCCGAAACATTCGGGAAGGAATGCCACCCTGGATCAAAAATGAAGCACGGGCGGAGGGAGTCGAACCCCCAACCCCCGGTTTTGGAGACCGGTGCTCTGCCAATTGAGCTACGCCCGTAAAATCCTTCGCCGATCCAAGAGAACCAGATCGGCTTCCACCCAGGATACCCGCTTACTTCTTGCGGCTTTCCTTGTGAACTGTCACCTTGCGCAAACGAGGACAATACTTCTTGCGCTCAAGCCGATCGGCCCCACGGGTTTCTTTTTGAACCCTGTAGTTGCGATCGCCGGTTTCGGTGCATTCCAACCAAACATACTCGCGCATGATCCAACCTTCGCTTTCACCGCGGGTAAGCCCGCTTCCTTTTCAAGGCTGACGCCCGGAGGGTTTTCCCACCGGGCGCCGCATTCCCTTTTTTCGATTCCGATCTTAGGCCAGAATCTTCGTCACAACGCCCGAACCGACCGTGCGGCCGCCTTCACGGATGGCGAAGCGCAGGCCTTCGTCCATGGCGATCGGGCTATCGGGAAGCAATTCGACCGAGAAGCTGACCGTTTCACCGGGCATCACCATCTCGATATTGTCCGGCAGCTTGATGTTTCCGGTGACGTCGGTCGTCCGGAAGTAAAACTGGGGACGATAGCCGGTGAAGAACGCGGTCGAACGGCCGCCTTCTTCCTTCGAAAGGATATACACCTGAGCTTCGAACTTGGTGTGGGGGGTGATGCTGCCTGGTTTGGCAAGCACCTGGCCACGCTCAAGGTCGGTGCGTTCGATGCCGCGCAAGAGGATGCCGACGTTGTCGCCCGCTTCGCCGCGGTCGAGCGTCTTTTGGAACATTTCCACGCCGGTGACAGTCGTCTTGCGATTGTCCTTGCGCAGACCAAGGATTTCGACTTCGTCGCCGACCTTGACCACGCCGCGATCGATACGGCCGGTACCCACGGTACCGCGACCCTTGATCGAGAAAACGTCCTCAATGCTCATGAGGAACGGCTTGTCCGCCTCGCGCTGGGGCAAGGGGATGTAGGAGTCGAGTGCCGCAACGAGTTCGTCGATGCACTTGCCGGCGGCATCGTCCTTGCCGTTGGATTGCATGACGGCGAGGGAGTTGCCGCGGATGATCGGAATTTCATCGCCGGGGAAGCTGTACTTGTTGAGCAGCTCGCGGATTTCCATCTCGACGAGTTCAACGAGTTCGCCCGCCGGATCATCGGCGAGGGCCACGTCGATCTTGTTGAGGTACACCACGATGCGGGGCACGCCGACCTGACGGGCAAGCAGGATGTGCTCGCGAGTCTGGGGCATAACGCCTGCATCGGCCGCAACCACCAGGATCGCTCCGTCCATCTGGGCGGCGCCGGTGATCATGTTCTTGATGTAGTCGGCGTGGCCGGGGCAATCGACGTGCGCGTAGTGGCGAGTGGCGGATTCGTATTCGACGTGGGCCGCGGCGATGGTGACGGTTTTCAAATCGTCGCGCTCGGTACCGCCCTTGGCGATTTCCTTGTAGGTTTTGATGTTGGCGACTTTGTTGATGTGACCTTGGCGGGCCACGATGGCAGCGGTAGTGGTCGTCTTGCCGTGGTCAATGTGCCCAATGGTCCCAACATTCACATGCGGTTTTGTCCGCTTAAACTCTTCCTTAGCCATCGCCCCTCCGCAGGTGCATTAAAGGAATGACCCGCCGAAATGCGGGCCTTTCTAGTTTCTAGGATACCAAAAAGCCTAAAAGAATGGCGCGGATTTTTGCAAATCCCTCGCCACTCCCTGGTCGGGCCTGACTCTACGACCCAAAGCTGCTGGAGGGGATTGAACCCTCGACCTCGTCCTTACCAAGGACGCGCTCTACCGCTGAGCTACAGCAGCAAACCCGGCAATCACAAGGGTTTAACCTCGCATTCACCGGATCAAAGCGGGCGATGGGACTCGAACCCACAACATCCTGCTTGGAAGGCAGGTGCTCTAGCCATTGAGCTACGCCCGCGTTTGATCAGTTTGCACTAAATTACCATGAGGCCTTTCGTTGCGACATAATAACTTTCGCACTTTCAAGTGGGCAGGGAGGGATTCGAACCCCCGTAGGACTAAGTCCGGCAGATTTACAGTCTGCTGCCATTGGCCGCTCGGCCACCTACCCGTGTTTCCTCTGTCTTATCGGCCGTCCCAGTCCTCCGCTTCAAGTCGCTTCCGACGAGAACTTTGACGACCCATCCCACCCTCCGCTTCAAGAGCTAGCGGTGGGAGTCGAACCCACAACCCCTGGTTTACAAAACCAGAGCTCTGCCATTGAGCTACGCTAGCAAAGCAGGCAAATGGGAAAATACAAGAATAGCCCCGAAATGCCTCACTCGCAAGGGAAATCAGAGGCCTTGCCCGGGTTATTCCCGCCCATCACGCCTGGATTTCCTTGATTATATGACCATGGACATCGGTTAACCTGCGGTCGATCCCATTACTTCGAAAAGTTAGGCGGGTGTGATCCAGCCCCAGCAAATCCAAAATGGTCGCATGCAAATCGTACACTTGCGTCGCCTTGGCCGGATCGGCCGGAGCCAGTCCAAAATCATCACTTACGCCAAAACTGGTTCCTCCGCGAATTCCGCCGCCAGCCATCCAGCTGGTGAAACAATAAGGGTTGTGATCTCGTCCCTTGCCCCCCTGCGAGGAAGGCAAGCGCCCAAATTCGGTCGTCCACATCACGATCGTATCTTCGAGCATTCCCAATCGTTTCAAATCGATCAACAAAGCCGCCGCGCCCTTCGCCATTCCCGCCGCCAGGGGCCCATGATCGCGCCGGATATCTTCGTGGCTGTCCCAGTTACGCCTGGGAAATCCGTTGTCGCAGCCCGACCAGATCTGCACAAAACGCACCCCGCGTTCAAGAAAGCGCCTGGCCACCAAGCACTTGCGGCCAAAGGCATCGGCCTCTTCGGGGATATTGATCTCGCGGCTAAACTGCGTCCCTTGAGGCTGGATGCCGTACAAATCGAGCACTTCGGCGGTTTCGCGCGACAAGTCGAGGGCCTCGGGGGCCGCCAGCTGCATTGCCGCCGCCAGCTCATAACTGCGGATGCGCGACTCGATGCGCGGATCGTCACGGCGCGCCAGGGCAAATTCGCGATCGGAGCGTTTGAGGAGGCTTCGTGCCGCCGCGTCCTTGGCGGCGCCAAAGCCGGGCTTGGCCGCGAAAAGATCAGGCAAGGGGTTCGGCGAGCCGGGCCGGATGATCGTTCCCTGATGCTCGCCTGGCAAAAAGGCATTATCCCAGTTCTTCGTGCCATTGCTGGCGAAACCGCGGTGATCGGGCAGCACGACAAACGTGGGCAAATTCTGATTGAGCGAACCGAGCCCATAACTGACCCAGCACCCCATGCCCGGAAACCCGGGGTTTTGAAAGCCGGTCGCCTGCAGGTAGGTGCCCTGGCTATGCACTCCGGTTTTACCGGTCACATTGTGCACGAAGGCGATGTCGTCCACGACCTGGCCCAGGGGAGCCACGATCTCGGAGATCGACTTGCCCGACTGGCCATGCTTGTTGAATTTCCAGACCGGCCCCAGCCAGGGTCCCAGGCCGTCCTGGAACGCTTCGATCTTTCCCGCCAGACCCGAAGGCTGGCCGTGGCGTTTTTCCAGTTCGGGTTTGTAATCGAAAAGGTCCATCGCGCTGGCGCCGCCCGCCATGAATAGCTGAATGACCCGCTTGGCGCGCGGCGCATGATGCGGCCTGGGCAGCCCGCCTTGTGCTTGTGGCATGGCCAACGCCGGTGCGGCCGCGGCATCGCGGCCGATCGAGGCGCCCGCCAACGAGGCCAAGGCAATGCCCCCAAGACCGCCGCCATGGCGCCAGAGAAATTCACGGCGGGTTTCGTTTTCGCGAATCCGCGCGCCAAGAC
>Ga0208492_1000698_pt1 | contig 26292 bp, 14 predicted proteins | sample Subbioar_CSW14AB_FD_184820 | JGI IMG/M metagenome (GOLD analysis project Ga0208492, IMG submission 184820) | Serpentinite rock and fluid subsurface biosphere microbial communities from McLaughlin Reserve, California, USA - CR12Mar_CSW14AB (SPAdes) | ecosystem: Environmental > Terrestrial > Deep... | reverse complement strand
TGCGAGCCATATTTGAGTGCCGCCTGCGCGCCTGCGCTATGGCCCACGATGCCGATATGGTTCCAGTCGGCGCCGGGAAGTGTTTGGGTTAGGGCAATCAGGAAGGCGAGATCGCCCAGTGAGCCTTCGCGGTTGTCGGTATTGAACGATTTGCCGCTCTGATCCTGGAAGGGGCCGCCCAAAACGAGAAAACCGTGGCTTGCCAGAAACTCGCAAAACACCGCGTTGTCCTCAAACGATGACCCGGCGCCCGAATGGTAAATGACCACGGGAAACATCCCTTGCGCCTGCGGGGCGTTTCGCACCGCCGAGGTGGAAGCGCCGAGGGTCATGTCGAGCAGTCTTTTTTCGTCCGCGGTGAGTTGATCGGCCGTTTTATCGATCAACTCCTTGGCAATCACCGCCAACTCGTACTGCGAGAGAAGCGCCGAAAATGGCGTCAGGCGGGGATCGTCGGAGCGAATGTCCAAATAGTCGCGGTGCACCATTTTCTTGGCAGCGTTGCCATCGGCGGCCGGCTTGGCCGGATACCAGACATTGACCAGGATGGGACGGGGGGACTTCTCCTTGGCGAATGAGGTTTTGTCGGCGAACACCATGTTGTAGCGGCGCGCGTGATCGAAATGCCAGGAAGACCGAAAGCCGACCGCGTGCGGTCCGGGCGTCAGGCCGTTCCAAAGCGGGGCCGGCTGTGCGGTCAAACGCGGGGTGGACGCGAACGTCAGCAGTCCTGCCAGAACCAGATGAAAAAAGAGAAAGAATCGAGGAGTCATGCCAGCGAACCACCCCTTCGCTTAGGTTCTTTTCTCAATTGCTTTTTCCTTGTAAGTCCCCGCCGATTTCCTCAGGGCCCATTCGGGCATCCACCGGGCCAGGCGGATTAATTGCACCGTGATCCAGGGGAAGTTGTAGATTTCCCTACCATTGGCCAGGGCGCAGAGCATCCGCTCCGAGGCGGCTTCCGCCGTCAACAACCCCGGCATCGCGAAATCGTTCTTGGCGGTCATTGGCGTTGCGATGAAGCCGGGACAGATCGTGGTGACCTTGATTCCCTTGGGCCGAAGCTGGGTGCGCAACCCGGACATGTAGGAATTGACCGCCGCCTTGCTTGCGCAATAGGCCGATTCGCCCGGAAGGGACACATAAGCGGCCAGACTCGAGATCGCCGCCAGATGGCCTTTTTTGCGTTCGATCATGCCGGGAATCACCGCCGCCAGAGCATGAATGACGCCAATGACATTGATGCGCATCGTATCCCCCGCGTCGCGGGCGTGCCCCTCGGCGTCGAGCGGCGTGGGCACGCCCAGGCCGGCATTGGCAATCATCAAGTCGGTTGGCCCCAACTCGGCTTCGATTTTCGCGATGGCGTCGCGGGTTTGCGGCCAGTCGGTGACATCGGCGGGGGCCGCGGCCACTTTGCCGCCCATTGAGCGAATTTGACCCGCCAGCTCTTCCAAGAGGTTGGCCCGGCGTGCGATCAAGCCCACCTTGGCGCCCTGCTTGGCCAGGTCGATGGCCATCGCCTTGCCGATACCGCTCGACGCGCCGGTCAGGATCGCCACTTTGCCGGCAAACGGTTCTGCCATGTTCGCCTCATGCCCCCATTTTTCCTAAAAGCGAAAACCGGCACCCCCGGTCGTTTTTTCTCTATTATGAGGAAAATCGAGATTAGGGATGATTCTCAAGGCAAGGGAAATGGATAACCCCCTTTCACACCTCTCCACCAATTTGATGCAATCGACGCTGGTGCGCTACTACCACCGGCTAGTGCACCAGTACCCCGACCTTCACATGAAGGACCTGGTTCAGGAAGAAACGGGGCCGGAACGCCAAATCCGTTTGCAAGGCCGCTGGGTCACCAACTTTGGCTCCGACAGCTTTTTGGGCCTGGATCAGCATCCCGCCGTGCTCGAAGCGCTCCAGCGCGGCATTCGCAACTGGGGCTCGCACAACGGCTGCTCCCGTGCTTTTTCGAGCGTGGAAGCCAATGAACGGGCGGAAAATCGCCTGGCCGAATGGCTGCGCGCGCCCGCCGTCCTCATCTTCCCTTCGGTGACCCTGACCAACCTGGGCGCGCTCCCCGCGCTCTTGACGCGCCATGATGCCCTGGTGGTTGACCAGTATGCGCATCATTGCATCCACCAGGGGATGAAAATCGCCAAGGCCCAGGGGATTCAAACGGCAATCTTCAGCCATAACGATCCCGACAGCCTGGAACTGACGCTCAACAAGTTCCGCCCCTACCGCAACGCGATCATCGCGATCGACGGCGTCTACAGCATGAGCGGTATGACGCCGCCGCTGGTCGAGTTTCAGCGCATTGCCCGGCAAAACCGCGCTTGCCTTTACGTCGACGACGCGCATGGCACCGGCGTGATGGGAGAGCGTGGCCGGGGAACGGTCTACGACACGCTGGGCAACTACGACAACACCCTGGTGGTCGGTTCGCTTTCCAAGGGGTTATCTTGTTTTGGCGGTTTCATAGCCTGCACTCCGGAAATCAAATTTGCTCTCAAGGTTCGCTCCGGGCCCATGGTGTTTGGCGGACCCGTGCCGCCGCCCTACCTGGAAGCGATCTGCGAAGTGGTCGACTTGTTGGAGTCGGACGAAGGTCCGGCGCTTTTGCAGCGGCTGCGCCTGAACCTCGAACTGTTCTTGCAAGAGGCGGCGCGCGCGGGGCTGACCATTGCCGGCGGCCTGGGGGCCATCGTGGCAATCGCGGTGGGTGATGAAGACGCCACCCTGCTTGCGGGCAAAATGCTGTTTGAACAGGGCTACTACGTTCAATCGGTCATCTTTCCGGCGGTGCCTCACCGCCACGGAATTCTGCGGGTGCAGATCAATGCGATCCACCAGGCGGAGCAAATCCGGGGCCTGGTCAAGGCCCTGTCTCAGGCTTGTTCCCAGGTTGCCAGTCCCGAATTGGCTCAGGCCGTCTCCCTCTCCTAGCCGCAAAACGGCTTCAGTTTTCCCGTGTTTCCGATCATCGGGGCGATGCGTGCGCCGCTTGAGGCGGAAATCGGTTAATTCCCGAAACGCAGGCTCAACAATCGGTTAGGCTTATCTAGTGGGGTTGATTCGATGAATGGGGGTCGGGGGGGATCGTGCGCGTCGCCAAGATAGAAATGCATAAGGTCCGGATTCCCCTGAAACGGGAAATCCGCCATGCGTCGCATTCGCGCAATTTCACCGACAATTTGGTGATCAAGGTCACCCTGGATAGCGGCATCGCCGGTTATGGCGAAGGCCTGCCGCGCGACTATGTGACCGGCGAAACGATCGACACCTCGTGTGAGCTGCTGAAGAAAACCGATTTTGCCGGCCAGCTTGGCGATCCACAAAACTGGCAAAGCGCGGTCGAATCGATTTCCCGATTTCAATTGCCCAAGGTCCCCGGTGACGACCGAGAGTGCAACGGCAACGCCGCGCGTTGCGCGCTGGAAATCGCCCTACTCGATGCCTACGGCAAGCATTTTGGCGAATCGCTGGCCTCGTTATGTGCCCTGCGGGCGCCGGAACTGGCCGAGTCGGTATCCCAAGTGCGCTACAGCATGGTGATCACTTCGGCCAAGGGCCGCCGGCTGGCGCTGCGCGTGCTCGGGTATTGGACTTATGGCTTTCGCCAGATCAAAATCAAAGTCGGCATTCCGGGTTATGACGATCCGAAGCGGGTCAAGGTCGCGCGCTCGTTCGGAGGGCGCAAAATGGGCATCCGCCTCGATGCCAACGAAGCCTGGACCCTGGAAGAAGCGCTCTCCGAACTGGGCGCAATGAAGACATTAGGGATCCAGTGGGTCGAACAACCGCTTCGCCACGAAGATTGTTCACAGCTTGCGAAACTGCGCTCTGAATCGGGCGCGCGCGTGATGCTTGATGAGTCGCTTTGCTCGCGGATCGATGCCGAGCGAGCGATCGCCGGGAACTGGTGCGACCTGTTCAATTTGCGCATTTCCAAGTGCGGCGGCTTTTTGCCCACCCTGGAATTGGCGAGGATTGCGCGGCGCGCGGGGCTTTCTTGCCAGTTGGGTTGCCAGGTCGGAGAAACGGCGATCCTTAGCGCCGCGGGCCGCATGTTTGCGCAATCGGTGGGAGGCCTTGAGGCGCTTGAGGGTTCCTACGACCGGCATTTGGTCAAAGAAGCTCTCGGCACGAAAGACCTCACCTTTGGCCTCGGAGGCAAGGCGCCCGCCCTCAAGGGGGCGGGACTGGGGATCGAACTGCGACCCGGTGCGCTCGAATCGGTGACTTTGGCCAAGGAAGACCTGTGGGAAAGGGGAAATGCGAGTGGATAAGCGCCCTTGTCCGCCGTTTCCCTTGCCTTCCGGTCAGGAGTTCCGCTGCTCCGACGGCCACCGTATTTCCTACTATGAATATCCGCCTCATCCGCAGAAGACGGCGACCGGAATCAACCTGGTCGTCTTGCACGGCATCCAGTCTCATGCCGGTTGGTATTCCGGCAGCTGTAGGGAGTTCTCCAACCTGGGCCATCGCGTCCTGGCACTAACCCGGCGCGGCTCCGGTATCGACCAGGTGCATCGTGGAGATACGCCTGGTTGGCGGCGGTTAGTTCTGGATATCCAAGAGTTCCTTCTGGATCAACAACTGAAGCGGCCGGGCGGGACCTGGGTGCTCATGGGAATCTCCTGGGGCGGCAAGCTGGCGGCGGCGCTGGCCAGCCGTTGCCCCGACTTGATCGAAGGTTTGGCGCTGGTTTGCCCTGGAATTGAGCCCAAGGTGGGCTTGGGCTTCTTTACTCGTCTTAAGATCTTATTTTCCAGGCTGTTGCGTCCATCCAGCCTGTTTCCGATCCCGCTCGACGATCCGGGGTTTTTCACGGGAAAGCCCGACTGGCAGGAATATATCCGCCAGGATCCATTTTCCCTAAGGAAAGCCACGGCAAGGTTTTTGGTCGAAAGTGTACGCCTGGATCTGTGGTTGAGAATGCAATCGCGCGGCTGGAAGGTGCCCACCTTCTTGTTGCTTGCTGGGCAAGAGCGGATCGTCGATAGCGCGCTGACCCGCACGCGGATCGAAGGCTGGGCTGAAGGGCCGATCGCCGTGCGTGAATATCCCGAAGCGAACCACACCCTCGAGTTCGAAGGGCCGGAAATTCCCTGGGTGGAAGACACGCAGGTCTGGCTCGAACAGATTGCCGCGCCTGTCTCCTAGGGCCGACTTCCGGGTAAGTCAGGTATTCTGACCTCTTTGTCCCTTTCCTCTATTTGACAATTCTGAAAGAATAGCAAATGCTGCAATCAAGCACTTCCGGCCAGGTGACGCTCCGAATTCAGTGACCACAAGGGTCAGGCGACACATCATGCCTTGGATACGGGTGGGAGGTCCTCAATGAGTCCAACCGGTTTCCTTGGGAAAAATCTCGAAAAAAACAATCCACTGCTCGCTCAAGCCTATTCCGCACTCGCCCGCTTTGGTCGCCGCAAACACCGTCCCGCCAAAGAGAAAAACGCGTATTACCGCCCCTCGCTCGATAGCCTGGAAGAGCGCTTCATGCCCGCCACGATTCTGGCGGGCAATCAGATCATTCTGGGCATCAACGATGGCGGCTCCTTTGTCACGACTGACGACCAGGGCAATCCGGTCGGCCTGAAATTTGGTGGGCAAGACTACCTCTCTCCGGGCGTGCCGCTGGGCGGGTTCTCGATTTCGGTCAACAACCAGTCCTATTTCAACTACGCCAATCAGATCGGCCTGCCCGGCACTCTCGTCGATATCAGCACCCCCGGAACCCTGGCCTACCGCTTCACGAGCGACGCGATTCCCGGGCTTTTGATCACGCGTGAAATTTCGATGCCGCAGGATTCGCGCCAGATCCTGATCAGCATGACCTTCCAAAACACGAGCAACAACGGGAGCCAGCCCCGCACTTTCTCCAACATCGCCACCATGGAGATCGACGACCCCGATCCCAACGGTTTCACGACCAGCAACGATGTCATTCAGTTTGGCAACGGCATTCTGGCGCGGGGCAACAGCGATCCCGGCCTGACCTTCGGCCTATTCAGTCAGTCGCCCACCGCCTATGCCTCGATCCTGGGCGATGAAAATGGCGTGCACCTGACCGATAGCGATCCGTTCAAGTTTCTGCCCAGTCCGACCGGCTCACTCACTCCCGGCGCGGGCGATCCCAATGGCCAGCCGGAAGACTACGCGCTGCGCTTGGCCGATTCGATCAGCACACTGGCCCCTGGCCAATCGGCCACCTTCCATTCAACCATCCTGCTCGGTATTCAGCCCGGTCAGGTCGACACCGCGGCCCAGACCCTGGCAAGCAATCACGCGCCCACGGGCGGCTTTGGCCCGCTAACCAACCCGCGCAATACGCCCGTTTCCACCACGGAGATCTCATTCTCGCAGCCGGTTGTGGGGCTGGACATCGAAGATTTCTCGCTGACGCTTAATGGCGCGCCGGTGTCGCTTGATGGCGTCACCCTGGTCCCGCTCGCTGGTGGCAACGGCACCCGATTTCGACTCGACGGATTGTCGGCGCTCTCCGGCGCCGATGGCGAATACCGCCTGAGCGTCGTGGCCGGCGCCAATGTCCGCGACCTGGCGGGCCGCTCGCTGGCGCAAGCTCCGGTCTTGACCTGGAGCATGGACATCACGCCGCCCGCGCCCCCGGTGTTCGCCGCGTTTACGCCCGACACTGGGGAAAGCGATAGCGACTTTTTGACGAACGCTAGCCAGGTTGTGCTGGTCGGCTTTGCCGAACCCGGCGCGCGTGTCGATATCGCCCAGAGCGGCGGTGCCTCGAATGCGATTCTGGCGACTTCTCAGGCCGACGCTACGGGCAAGTGGCAAGTCACGATCTCGACGGCCAATCTCAAGGAAGGCGCGATCAACCTGCTTGCCACCGCGACCGACGCGGGGGGCAATGTCAGCTCCGGCTCGGCGTTTGGCTTCCGGCTCGACCTGTCGGCGCCCGCATTGCCTGGCTTGCCGAGCATTGTCGAAGACACCGGCGCCTCGCAAACCGACAAGATCACCAATGACTCAACGCCCACCCTGGCGGGCACCGCCGAGGCGGGATCGCTCGTGCAGATCCAGATGGCGGGCATCGGCAATGTCGGCACGGTGCGGGCCAACGAAGACGGCACCTGGCGCTTGTCCTGGCCCGAATCGCTTGCCAACTTGGCGGATGGTGTTCACCGCTTCGAAGTCGTTTCGATCGATGCCGCGGGCAACCAGTCCGATGCGCGGGCCTTTGATGTCACCGTCGATACGGTGGCTCCCGCGGGCACCGGGATCGATGCGGCCATTCCCGGTCTCATCGCGACCGATGGCGATTTCTTGAGCAACGGTCAGTCGGTGGTGCTCGCCGGCATGGCGGAAGCTGGCGCCACGGTGACCCTGAACTTCGATCAGGCGAGCCTGGGCTCAGTGGTGGTCGATGCCCAGGGCCGCTGGTCGATGAGCGTCAACCTCGGTCAGTTCTCCGATGGCAGCCATGCGCTGCGCTTGATCGCGACCGACACGGCGGGCAACACCGCTGTGGGCGCGGGGACGAACATCGTCATCGACACGGTCGCTCCGCCTGCCCCCAAAATCCTGGCGATTGCCAATGACACAGGCCGCTCCGGCACCGACGCGATCACTCGCGATCCCATGATCGTCTTGAGCGGCGTTGCCGAACCAGGCGCCGTGGTGGAAGTCAGCGTCGCGGGCGAAGGGGTCGTCGGCACGGTGCGCGCTCTGGAGAACGGCACCTGGAGCCTGCAAACCTCATCGAGCGCGGCGGCCGATGGTCTGCACCGCTTCACGGCGCGCGCCATCGATCGCGTGGGCAACACCTCCTCCTTTGCGACCACCTTTGAAGTTCTTGTCGATACGGCCGCGCCGCCGGCGCCGATCATCCGCGGCGTGACCCCCGACACCGGTCTGCCCGGCGATGGAATCACGGCAGGTCCGGAACTGGCGATCTATGGCGATGCCGAGCCTTACTCCATTGTGGAAATCGGCCTGGTGGGCGCCGGGTTCCTCGGCTCCGTTACCACCGATGGTTCTGGTCACTGGTCGTTCGAGCTGGCGGGAATGACCCTCGCCGACGGCAACCATCAGTTCACGGCGCACGCGGTCGACATTGCCGGCAATACGAGCAGTCAAAGCGATTCTTTTCAGTTGGTGCTCGACACGACTCCGCCAGGTAAGCCCGCCATCATCTCGATCACGGGCGACGCCGATGGCGATCTGATCGGCAACGACAATACCCCCGATATCCACGGCACGGCCGAAGCCGGTTCGATGGTCGAAGTGAGCCTTGCCGGCATGGGGGTCATCGGTCAGGTGCGCGCCGACTCGTTTGGCAACTGGACCTTGGCCTGGATGCCCTCCATGGGCAAGCTGAGCGAGGGTGCCCATCAGCTCAGTGCCGTCGCCACCGACACGGCGGGCAATCACAGCCTGGCCTCGCCGATCTTCCAGGTATTGGTCGACACCCTGGCGCCCGATGTGCCGATCATCAGCAAGATCGACCCCGATACGGGCAAGGATGGCTCCGACCGGGTGACTTCCGCGGCGATTCCTTCGCTGGCCGGCAGCGCCGAACCGGGTTCAACCGTCACGCTCAGGCAGATCGAAAAAGGCTGGGTCGTACAAGTACTCGCCAGTGCCGACGGCACCTGGCGCGCCGATTTCAGCTCCTTTGGAAAGCTGGGCGACGGCAACTGGACATTCAGCGCGACGGCGACCGATGTCGCGGGCAATACGAGCGGCCTGGCGCAAGGGTTTTCGGTACTTGTCGATACCGTACCCCCGGTTGTTCCCGGCTTTGCGGGACTTCTGGGCGATACGGGCCGCGATGCGGCCGACCGGGTCACGAGCGACCGCACGCCGGGTCTGGCAGGCAATGCCGAAGCGGGTTCGACCGTCATCATCAGCCGGGACGACCAGGAGATCGGCCGCGTGGTCGCCGATGCCAACGGCCACTGGACTTTGAACCTCGACGATCAGCCGCTCGATGAGGGCGTTCACCGCTTCCGCTTCCGTTCCGAAGACCGTGCCGGCAATATCTCCGACTGGTCGACACCGGTGCAGGTCACGATCGATACGACCACACCCGCGCCGGTCACCGCGATGGCCATCGCGCCGATCACCGGCACAAACGGCCAGATGCCGCTCGTCAACTCGCGCACCGTTTCGCTTGGCGGGCTTGCCGAAGGCGACGCCACGATCGAAGTGATGCTTGATGGCAACACGGTCGGTTCGCTCGTGACGAGCACGGGTGCCTGGAATCTGCTGCTTGGCAATGCGCTTGGCGAAGGCGTCCATTCCGCTCAGGTTCGCGTCATTGACCGCGCCGGCAATAGCAGCGCCTGGTCGAGCTATTCCTTTGGTGTCGATGTCACGCCGCCGCCGGCGCCCGTGGTCGGCAAGATCACTCCCGACACCGGGGCCAAGTCCGACGACCGGCTCACCAATGCCAATCGGGTTACTCTGTCCGGTACCGCTGAGCCCTACGCCACCTTGCAGATACGCCTCGATGGACTCGTGGTTGGTTCCGTCACGACCAATTCCAAGGGTGGCTGGGAATATGCCCTGGCCAATAACCTGGCCGACGGCAAGCATCTGGTTCAAGCAACGGCGACCGACCGCGCCGGCAACCAAAGCACGACCGCGGGCGAGATGACCTTCACGGTCGATACGGGCGTGCCGAACGCGCCGACGATTCTTTCCGTCAGCCCCGACAGCGGCGTCGATGGCGATGGACTGGTCAATTCGCGGGCGATCACCTTGCGCGGCAAGGCCGAAGCCTACGCGACAGTCGAGCTTTTCATTGGGAACACGCTGCTGGGTCAAGCCACCGCCAATGCGAACGGTGACTGGAGCGTCTCCGTCTCCAAGGAAAACCAGGCGCTTTTGGCCGAAGGGTCGAACCGGATCAAGGCACGCGCGACCGATCTGGCTGGCAACACGAGCGTGCAATCGGCCGATTTCGATTTGCGGCTCGACACGCAGAAGCCCGATCAGCCGAGCCTTGTGCGCATCGAAGCCGACACCGGTTTGCCAGGCGATCTGCTCACAAGCGACGTGAAGCCCCTCTTCGTGGGCAAGGCCGAACCGTTTTCGACGGTGCAGATTTATCTTTCCGAAACCTTGCTCGGAACGAGCGTCACCGATGGCCAGGGGAACTGGTCGTTCCGGCCTTCGAACGACCTGCCGTTGGGCAACAATCCCGTGCGGTTCCGGGCGATCGATGTCGCCGGCAACTTCGGCGATTACTCCGCCACGGTCAATATCCAGATCAACACCGACATTCCTCCCGTGCCGGTCATCCTTGGGTTTTCGCCCAACACCGGCAGCGAGTCCGACTGGATCACTTCCGCGGGCAATTTGACGCTGCGCGGCACCGCCAAACCGGGTACCACGGTCGATATTCTGGTCGGCGGCAATGTGGTTGGTCAAACGACGCCCAATGCCAACGGCTTCTGGAATTTCAGCGTGCCGGGCAACCTTACCGCGGGCACCTACCGCATTCAGGCGCGCTCCACGAGTCAGTCGGGCCTGGAAAGCGCCATTTCCGAAACGGCGATCATCGAAGTCGACAACACGGCACCGGCGACCCCAATCATTGACGCGGTCATTCCCGATACCGGCGCCTTGGCAGGCGACCTCGTCACCGGTTCCAGTTCTCTGATTCTCAAGGGGCGGGCCGAGGCCGGCTCCGTCGTCGAAATCCGCCTGGGCAATTTGGTTGTCGGCACAGTTGTCGCCGACGCTCAGGGTCGTTGGATCATGCCGCTGGGCGATAACCTCGCCGACAAGCTTTATAAAGTTAGCGCGCGCTCGACCGATGCGGCGGGCAATCAATCCGACTGGAGCACCGACGCCGACCTCGTGGTCGATACGCAGGCGCCGGTGGTCACGATCAATGCGCCCGCGGCGGGGGGCATTTTTAACGACACGACTTGGAGCGGCGGCATCAAGGGCTCGGTGGCACGCGAATCGTTCGAGTCGAACATCGCTTCGGTGATCGTCACCTTAAAAGATGCCGATACGGGTAAATGGTTCGACGGCACTTCCTTCTCTTCGGCCACGCCGGTTTCCTTGAACGCACGGTTGATCCAGGCCGATGGCCGGGTCGACTGGGTGCTCGATCTGCCTTCTTCGAAGCTGGCCGACAGCCATGGCTACCAGGTCACGGCGAGCGCAACCGACCTGGCCGGTAACGAGGCGGAGAACATTGTCCGCCTCGATTTCCGCTACGATCTCAATCCGCCGACCGTGACGATCACTCCAAGCGCCAACGGCGTGTCGCTCAACTTCGCTCCGCTCGTGTTCGATCTGCGCTTTTCCGAAACGATCACGGGTCTGGACCCGACCGATTTCATCCTGCCGGGCGGCGGATCGATCGTGTCGATCTCCGGCGAGAAAGATCACTGGATCGTGACGATGCAGCCGGGACCGACCGGCGGCTCGTTCACCGCGAAATTCTCAGGCAGCGGCATCGCCGATCTGGCCGGCAATCACTCGGCCGAGGCGGCGATCGCGTTTCGCGTCGATGTCGGCGACACCAAGGAAACGGCCCTGGGAATCGTTACTGGTGCCAACGGGCAATTCTCCTTTAACGGATCGTTTGACTCCGCCAATCCGGCCGACTGGTTCCAGCTTCCCTTGCCGGCAGCCAACCAGGCCTTCGAGGTCCGGCTGGGCGGGGTGACTGTGCCCGTGCTCGCGCAATGGTTCGATGTATCTGGCAAATTACTCGCATCGGCCAAGGCCGCGGCGGGAGCCGATGGGGTTTTGCGCATTCAGCCGTCTGACGGTGCGCGATTCCTGCGCATTCAGCCGCTGGCCACGGGCGTGGCGCTCAGCCAGAGCGGCACACAGTACGCTCTTTCGATCAATCCGATTGCCGGCATCAGCGATCCTCAGGGGAACACCCAGGGGCAGGCTCAGCTTTTGATGCTGACCAACAATGCCTTCAGCACCTCGGGCGAACGGCTGACATTGGGTGATGCCGACTACATCAAAATCACGGCCACCTCCACCGGCTACATCGACGCGACCGCCTCGCCCGATAGCGATAGCCGCCTGAAGTCGATGCTCATCGCCTACGACTCACGCGGCAAGGTGATCTCGCTGCAAGCGCCCGGCGAACATGGAGATAGCGCCAAGGTGCGCTTCCCGGTCATCGCGGGGCGGGAATACTACTTACGCGTCGATGGCAATGCCGACGAAAACGGTCTGGGCGGCACCGGCAAATGGACCCTTGCGGGCCAATTCACCCCGTCGGCCGATGCGACCAACTCTCTTTCCGGTACCGGCGATGCCATCCACCTCGATGCTTCGGGCAATGCGACCAGCCGGGGTACGGTCGATTCGGCAGGCGACGGCGATCTGTTTGTCCTCAATGTCGATGCCGCGGGCAATTACCTGATCCGGATGAATCCGCGCATCACTTCCGGCGATCTGGTGCCACGAATTCTTGTTGTTGGCGAGAACTTCCAACTGGTACAGCAAGTCACCGGTTCCGCCGGTGCGGCGCTTACCGCCAATGTCCACCTCGATCATGCCGGAACCTACTACTTCCGCCTGGCCGCGGGCGCCGGCACAACCGGATCGTTCGATGTCACGATCCAGTCCGACGATATCGGTGCCGATGACGCCACCGCGGGCGGTTTTAGCGCATCCAATGAAACGCAGAAAGCAGCCGGTACGATCGACCTGGCAGGCGATAGCGACCTGTTCCGCTATGTCGCGACCAAGTCGGGACTTTACCAGGTCGTGTTGAAATCGCAGGATGGTTCGGCCGGCCAGTTTGGCTATGCCGCCTCGGTTGGCTCGATCCCGTCAAGTGGCGCGAGCGCCAGCGTGGGCAAGGTCTTCGTCGAGATCGGCCAAACCCTTTATCTGCGTGTCGATGGGATCAACGGCGCCACGGGCCAATATCAGCTCGAATTGACGCCCACCGCCGACGATCATTCCGATCTGCTCGATCCGACCCGGGCGACCTCGGTGCAAACGGGTGCCACCGTCTCCGGCAACCTCGAATCGTTTGGCGATAAGGATGTGTTCCTCTGGACGGCGCCGACCGATCCGGCCTCTTTGCCGCCTTACGGCACCTACTTCGCCTCGGCCCGTGCCGATGTAGGCCAGACGGTCGACACCTACCTGACGGTCTATCGGGTCAACGCCGATGGGTCGGTGGAAAAGATCAGCGAGGACAACGACAGTTTCCTGGGCACCGACGCGGTCGTCTTCTTCCAGGCGACCCTGGGAACGCGCTACCTGTTCGAGCTTAAGGGCGCGCACGACTTCGACGCGGGCACGTACAAGTTCAAGCTGGCCGAAGACCGCCTCGAGGAAGGCGACGACAACCCCTCCTCGTTCCAGTTGGCGCGCATTGAAAAGAGCCTGCAACTTGATCAGATGCCCGACTTGAAACTGACCGGCGTGATTCGGCCCGAAACCGATCTCGATATTTTCCGCTTCGTCCCGACGCAATCGGGCCCCTGGATCTTGCGCGCCGATGCGATTTCCGGCGGCACCCTTGACCCCTATTTGAGCCTTTACGACTCCTCTTACTCGGAAATCGCTTCCGACGACAATAGCGGTCCCGGTTCGGGCGCGTTGATCCTGGGCAACCTCGTCGCGGGCAAGGAATATTTCCTTTCGGTCTCGTCCACGGCCGGCATCGGAGGCTACCAGCTTCAGGCGCTGCCCTTCAAAACGAACACGCAGATCGCCAACGACGATTTCCCCGCCGACAAGGCGGGTGCGATTGCGGCGCCCACAAGCGGCGCCACGAGCCAGAGTGGCAGCATCGATTTCGCCGGCGACACGGATCTTTTCACGCTCAACTGGCCGGCCACGGTCGGTAACGCCACCCTGATCGCCCGGCTCGATCCCGGCGCCAAGAGCGGCGTTGACCCCTATCTCGAAGTGATCGATGCATCGGGCAAGGTGCTCTTCTCAAGCGACAACACGGGCGCGAGTTTGTCGAGTTCGATCGTGTTCGATATCGACCCGGGCCAGACGCTCTTCCTGCGGGCTTCAGGCGCCAATAAATCGCTTGGAAACTACAACCTGAGCCTCGAATCGATCACGCAGCCGGCTTCCGACGATCATCCCGGCAGCCCCAATGCGAGCAATCTGCAGACGATTTCCCTGACCGATACGAGCAGCCAAAACAACACCACCGTGCAGATCCTGTCGGGCACGATTTCCGGCAAGATCGATCAGCTTGGCGATCGCGATTTCGTCAAGGTGGTCGCGCCGATCGACGGCTACCTGACGGTCAATTACGTGCACGACAAGGGGGAGTTTTTAAACCCCTACCTGCGCGCCTACTTGCCCAACACCAACGGGCCAGGGCTGGTGCAGGTGGCCGCCGACGACAACTCCTATGGCGGCATCGACTCGAAAATCCAGTTGAAGGTCAAGGCGGGACAGGAAGTTTACCTGCTCGCCACGGGTGCCGGCGGCACCACAGGCTCCTACACGATCCAATCGGTGATCGCGCCCGACGACATCGGTGACCTGCCCTCCACGGCGCAGACGCTGCGCCTGGAAGGGTTGCGCGCCCAGGCGGGCGGCAACCTCGAAACCGGTTCCGACACCGACATGTTCATTTACCAGCCGAGCGTGTCAGGTTCGATCACGGTGCGGCTGCACGCGCTTTCGGGTGGGTTGAACCCCTACCTGTTCGTCTATCAGCAAAAAGATGGGGCGCTGATCACGAGCAATAATGACCTTTCGCAAACCAACCGCGACAGCCAGGTGCAGTTGCAAGTGGTTGCGGGGGAAACCTACTACCTTTCGGCCCGCTCGGCCGGCAACACCACTGGCGAATACTCGCTCGAAGTCGTGCCGGTGATGGACGATTTCCCTAGTTCGATCGACGCGGCGCGCCGGCTTCCGCTTGCGGCGGGCAATGTTGGCGGTCAGGTCGGCAAGATCGAGGCGATTGGCGATTCCGACTGGTTCCGCATCATTCCGGGCGAAGATGGAATTTTGCGTGTCACCCTCGCCGGAATCGATGGCGTCAATGCGGTTGACCCGACGCTTGCGATCTACAACGATGCCGGCCAGCTCATCGGTATGTCGGACGACACGGTCTCGGACGGCATCAAGAGCACATCGAGCGACCTGTCCGTGGTCGGCCGCGCCGGGCGCTCTTACTTCATTCGGGCAATGGGGTACGGCGAAAGCACGGGTTCCTACCAGTTGACGGTCCAAGCGGGAACCAGTGTTTCCGACGATTATGGCGACACGGTGGATACCGCCGACCTGATTCAGCTCGACGATGATAACATGGCCGAGTTCGATGGCTCGCTTGGCGCGGCCGATCAGGATGTGATCCGGTTTATCGCTTCGGGCACCGGAGAAGTCACAGTCAACTACACCGGCAACCTGGGTCAGTTGCGCGTGGTCTTGCGCGAAAACGGCGAAACCTTGCAACTGGCAAGCGGCAACTTCACCGGCAAGCCGGGCAGCCTTCGCTTCCGCGTCACCGAGGGTCAGGAGATTTTCCTGATCGCGCAATCGCCGGAAGACACGAAGATTCTGGGCGGCGATTTCAAGGCGAGCATCAAGCTGGTGGAAGGGGCGGCGAGCACCGCCACGCCGGTCAGCAGCGACATCGTTTCGGCACTCGACACGACCTTGACCCAATCGTTCACCCAGTTGATCGGCATGGGGGAAAGCCAGGAAGATTTCTACAAGATCCGCGATCAGATCACCCAGCAGTTGATCGCCAGCCTCAAGGCCGCGGCAGGTGGCACGCTGGGGACATCCTATCTCTTGATCTGGCTCGACCCGGTCGATTTCGTGGTCACCGATTCCGCTTCGCAGCAGATCGGCAACCGCGGCTCCCAGGGAGCCATCAACGAAAACTCTTCCGCCGCGCTTTCGCAAAAGGGCGTGCTCGACCTCGTCGTCATCCCGGGTGCCCAGGCGAGCAGCTACAGCATGCAGCTCTTCGGCGTGGGCGGCGGCCGCGTGCTGGCAGGGGCCACGATGGTTCAGGCCGATGGCACGGTCATCAACCCCAGGGTCACCGTCAACGGCAGCTCGGTCGACACGGGCGTGCCGGTCGGCTCGGTGCCCAAGGAAGGCCTGACCCTCAGCCTTGATTTCCGCGGCGAACAGACGGCTCAGCCGCCGACTACCACGCCCGAAGCGGTGGCGTCGGTGGGCAATGCCGCGCAGCAAATCGTCAATTCTCTCTTGAGCGGCATGGTCGATGGCGCCGACAGCGTGGGCGACCTGGCCCTGGTCAGCGGCGATTTGGCGATGACCGATCTGGTCACTCTGCTGGTGGGGGCGGGCACCGACTTCAATCAGTTTGGCAACGATGGGCAGCGGCTGGATCCGCCGGTGTGGGAAACTCAGGAAGCCCAACAGCTCATTTCGATCGTGCGCAATTTCGCTCTGGAAATCCACGATTCCTTTGCCAAGGGCCTGCGGCTGATTGCCGAACAGGGACCGCTGCCCGCCGAGGAAGTGTTGGCCCTCTTGAAGAATTCGCTTTTGCGACTTGGTTTCGACCAGGCCGAGGAAGCCGTGGAAGGTCTGGGCGAAGATGCGCAGGAGCTGTTGACGCGGGTGCTTGGCGGCGAACTGAAAACCGAACTGGTCAACAAGCCGATGAAGCAGTTCTGGACCGGGCTGCTCAAGGAACTCGACAAGACGAAAATCGGCAAGACGATCACGCCTGCCGCCGCGAAGGAAAGCCAGGCAAACGCCGAGGCCAAAGCAGCCCAAACCAATGCAGAAGACCAGGCCGCCGACGAAGTGCTGGGTGGCAAGGCCGATCAGGCGACGGGTGGTGCAGAGGCGAATACCCCGGCAAAGAAAGCGATTCTGCCTACGCCGATGGCGCGGCCGGCGGGGGAAGACGCCGAAGGTTCGGAGGCCGCATTCGGCCTCGACGAAGTCTGGGTCGATGGATTTGGCGTGCCGTTTGAAGGCGGTCAGGTCGTGATCGATCCGGAGCAGTCGCCTGAGGAAAAGCGCTCGAACGATCAACTCTGGGGCATGGTGGCCGCGGCCATGTTGATCCCTTCCTGGGTCAGTTCCGGCCCCGTGGGGCGCGAGAAAAAACCGAAGCGCCCGCTGGGCTTCCCGGGCGCCGGCTCAGGTTCGGGACGGGAAAAAGAAGCCGTTTCTTGACCGCTCGCTGGTTCAAGCAACCGGCTTATTGATGGTGAAGTGGATAGTGGGGGAAATCTTCCCCCACTTTTTGTTGAGTAAGAACTCAGGTGTTGAAGTAATGCCGCCCGGCCTTTGGGGCGCGGCACCGTTTGATTGAGGAACTTGACATGGCCACGGCGGAAAAGAAACAGAAAATTTGGCCCTGGTTTGTTTTGCTTCTGCCGGCGATCGCCGCGCCCGTGATCATCAGCCGCATCCGGGCCAACGAGGAGCTGGAAGAAAACATCCGCGGAATGCAATCCGCCTTGACGATCGTCGCTTCGGTGCTTTTCGCCTGGTTGTGGGCGCTCATCATGCTGGCACGCGGTTGGACCGCGCGCATTCTGGTGTTCCTGGCTCCCGCCGTCCTGTTGGGCATTTTTCTGAGTCTGTTTCGCAACGCGGGCGCTGCCGGAAATGGCATTCCGAACTGGACCTGGCGCTGGGAGCCGCAGCCGGACGAGTTGCTGGAACAGCTTACTGCCGTCGAAGCTACGGCCGAAATCAAGGCGCCCGAGGGAGCTGCCGACTTCTTGCGATTTTTAGGAAGTAAAGGCGAAAACCGGGTCGATGGAGTGGTCCTGGCGCGCGACTGGAAGGCGCAGCCGCCCAAGGAGCTTTGGCGGCAAACGGTGGGCGCCGGCTGGACCGGGTTTGTCGTGGCGGGCGGCCTGGCCATCACCCAGGAGCAGCGAGGCCCCGAGGAGTGGGTGGTCGCCTACAAGCTGGCCGATGGATCGCGGGTTTGGAGTCATGCGCGGTCGGTTCGCTTTAGCGAGGGACAAGGGGGTGATGGGCCGAGGGCCACTCCCACCGTTGTGGGTGACCGCGTCTATGCGATGGGGGCCACCGGATGGCTCATGTGTCTGGAACTCAAATCGGGTAAGGCTCTCTGGGAGACTTCGGTGCTGTCTGGGTTGGCTGCCAAGAACTTGATGTGGGGCAAGAGTTGTTCTCCGCTGGTGAGCGCGGACAAGGTGGTGGTAACGGGCGGCGAAAACCCCTCGCCCTCCGTGGTGGCTTACGATGTCGCCAATGGCAAGGAGCTCTGGCGCTCGGGGCTGCCCAACGACGGCGCGAGTTACGCCAGCGTGGTCGCGGCGAAGCTCGCGGGCCGCGAGGTGTTGCTTTCGGTCAATGCGTTGAGCCTGACGATTCATGACCCGGCCGGTGGTAAGATCCTGGCCAGCCATCCCTGGGAGGGCAACTGGCCCAAGTGTTCCGATCCGATCGTTTTGCCTGATGACAAGATCCTGCTGACAGCTGGCTATCAGATGGGGGATTATCTTTTGCAGGTAAAGCCCAACGGAGAGAAGCTGGCCCTGGAGGTGGTTTGGAACACGAAGGGAATGAAGACGACCTTCAACAATTGCACGGTTCGCGACAACGCCGTGTACGGCATCGACGACGGGATCTTGGCCTGCATGGACCTCAAGGACGGCAAGAGGCTCTGGAAGAGCGAGCGGGTGGGCCAGGGCCAGATTTTGGCGGTGGGCGATTTGTTGCTCGTTCAGACCGAGTCGGGGCCTGTGCTTTTGGTGGAGGCTTCGCCCGCGGGTAGCAAGGTGCTGGGCAAACTCAAGGCGCTGGAAGGGAAGACCTGGAATAATCTGTGCCTGGCGGGCAAGTACCTGCTGGCGCGCAACGATAAAGAAGCGGTCTGTTACGAATTGCCCGTGGTGCAAATGGGGGAGAAGAAGTAAACGGTTCTTGAGGATGTTCCGATGGGGGATCAAGCTTCGTTTTTCATTACGAATGCGGAAGCGATGCGCCTCAACCCCATGAAGTTCTCCTTGCGACCCTTTCGTTCTGTTGATGCTGGCAATCTCCTCGCCCTGTTTCGCGATACGATTCGCCGGATCAATTGCCGCGATTACGACCCGGTGCAGATTGCTGCTTGGTCGTCCGATGAGATCGACGCTCGTCTTTGGGCGCGGCGGTTTGAAGGCCGATTCGTGCAGGTGGCCGAAGCGCAGGGGATCGTTGCCGGCTTCGCCGAGCTGGAACCGGACGGCCACATCGACCGATTTTATGTATCGGCAGATCATCAGCGTCTGGGCGTGGGAAAGCAGTTGTTTAACGCCATCTTGGCGGAGGCGAAACGTGCCGGATTGACGCGCCTGCATGTCGAGGCGAGCATTACGGCCCGACCCTTCTTTGAATCGCTTGGCTTCACCCTCCTGGCATCTCAGGTGGTGAACTGCCGCGGAGCCGAATTGACCAACTACCGGATGGAAAAGATTCTTTCGTAGGGGGGAAGGATCTTGGCTTTGGATTCGGTGTTCTCCTTTCATGGCGGATCTTTCCGCAGAAACATGTTTCAAAAAGTGGATGGTCCATGACCGAACGGTTTACTTTTTTCTGGAAAAGCCGCCTGAGCCAGTGGCAACACGCCCCCTTTGTCCACGGTGGCCTTGGCTTCACGCATGCCGAGCAGTTCATGATGCATGCCAAGGCGGTGCTTTTTGGCGACCGAAGCGCGGCCGAGAGGATCCTGGCCGCAACCACTCCCGCCGAACATCAGCAGATCGGCCAGACAATCCAGGGCTTTGATGAGTCGGTCTGGGTTCAATTTCGTGAAGGGATCGTCTTCACGGGAAATCTCGCGCGATTTCGCCAGAACGCCGATCAACGTGAACTGTTGTTTGCTACGCGCGGCACGACCTTGGTGGAAGCCTCTCCATACGATCGCATTTGGGGAATCGGCCTTTCCGCGGGCGATCCGCGCGCTCTGGATCGATCCCAATGGCTGGGTCTGAATCTGCTCGGGGAAATTTTGACGCAAGTGCGCGAGGCCTTGTGGTGGGAGTCGATCAGGCATTCGTCCTAGGATAATCCACTCCCTACCCCTTCACCTGCGGAAGGATTCCACATGCTTCATCGATGGCTTGCTCTCCTGATCGTTGTCTTGACGATGACCCCGGACAAATCCATGGCCGCCAAGCCGATGCTCGTGATTCAAGGCGGCATGAAGTTCGATCCCGTGAACCGCAAGATGGAACCGGTCCAGGCCATCCTGATTCAGGACGGGAAAATCGCGGCCATCGGCACGGCGGAAAAGCCGCTGATGATTCCCGAAGGGGCCAAGCTGATCCATGCATCGGACAAGTTCCTTGTGCCAGGCCTGATCGATGCCCATGTTCACCTGGTCCACCGGCTCAATTTCGCCCACATCACGGGTGATGAAGTGTTGGCCTGCTATCTGGCCAGCGGTGTCACCTCGGTACGCAGCACCGGCGATGAGATCGTCGCGCAAACCGGGGTCGCCCGCTTTGCCGAGGCCCACGCCGATCGCTCTCCCCGTGTCTTTACCGCCAGCTATCTGATTGATTCCAATCCCCCCATCCATCACGACATAGGCTATCCCATCACCGATCCCGCCAAGGTTCCGGCGTTGCTCGACGAAATGGCCGCCTGGAAGGTCACGACCTTGAAGATCTATGCCGGGTCGGGCCGGCCGATTGGCAGGAAAGTCATCGACGAGGGCCATCGGCTCGGCTTTTTCGTAACCGGCCACCTGGGCGCCTACCGCGCCCAGGACGCGGTCGAAGATGGAATCGATTGCCTGGAACACATCACCTCGGTGTTCGATTTCGCCATCCCACCTGAAATCGCGCGCATTCCCAACCACCGCACCTCGGTCGATCTGGCCAATCCTCAGGCGCAGGCCCTGATCGCCTTGCTCGCCAAGCGCAAGGTGATGGTCGACCCCACCCTGATCGTTTTCAAAAATATGCTTCTTCTCTCCGATATGGAGGAAATCCAGAACCACCCTGATAATGCTCCCATGCCCGAACGGTTGCGAACCTACTGGGACGCCTACCAGCGCCAGCAAGGCCTGGCGCCGTCCACGCGCGCACGGCGCCAGAAAGAATTTCAGAAATATCAGGAGTTGACCGGACAATTGCATAAAGCAGGAGTGACTTTGCTCGTGGGAACCGATGCCCCCGAACCCTACTGCCCTCCGGGTTCCTCCTTGCATCAAGAGATGGAGCTGATGGTCGAATCGGGCATCAAGCCCGCCGATGTGCTGCAAGCCGCAACGATCCACAACGCCCGCGCTCTCAAGGCGCAAGATCTCTTGGGGAGTATTGAGGTGGGCAAACTGGCCGATCTCGTGGTGCTGAGCGCCGATCCGACGATCGACATTCGCAATACGCGCAAGATCACGGCCGTGATCAAGGGTGGGAAGGTCTGCGATCCTCAAGCGCTTCTGAAACTGGTACCGCGGAAATAGTGACCTGCCCTGGGTCGCATCTGTCTCGGAGTTCGTAAGAATCGGCATTTCCACGAGCTGTGGATGGATCACGCCATGGGCCTTGAGTATGTTCCCCTGATCGCGATCATGCGTCAGTTCTATGGGCTGCCGCGGGACATGGGACGGTTTCAAAAATACCTGCGGATGATGGACCCAAGAGACGCGACGGGAGACCAGCTTTTTCCCCTGGTCGCCATGAATCCCATGGGCAAGGATCACCTGGCGGCGATTCTCGATTCCTTGTTGGCCATCGATGCCGATGGCGTGGCAGCCGAGGCCACGGCCGAGGCGGCGGCGCAATGGCCTGACCTGACCGAAGAGTTCAAGGTGGGCCTGACGCTTGCCGACGACCTGATGGGTGGGTGGACCAATCGCTACGCCAATGAATTTGCCTACCGCTTTCCCCATTTCTCTTCACCGTCGGCCGCGGAACCGGGCAAGCGCCCCCGGTGGCTCAAGGACGATTGGATCATTGCCGTGCTCTGGAGCAGCGAGTCTCCCAGCCTGCAAGCCACCAGAGAAGCGGTTCTCACCGCGATTTATCGCGCCAAGTACCTAAAGCAAAACGGTCCGGCGCAAAAGCTGGCCGGCATGCTTGTTCAGGAAGGACAAATCATGGCCGCGGCGGGGTGCCAGGGACCGACGCTCGACGAGGAGGATATCATCTACACGCGCATCGTCCTTGCCGATTATCTCGAAGCGGTAGATATGCGCACATGCATGGAGTGCCTGTTCGGCGACAAGCCCGGCAGCACACTGGGGTTCACTCCCAGAGGCTTAAGCCCCTGGGCAGGTTTGGCATTGGCGCTACATGATGCGCGAATGACCGCTTCACCGGGTTGAACTTGAAACACGCCGAATCCAGGCAAAACCAGTTGAGGTGAGTCGAGGCGAGCGGGGTGCGTAAGCGCCCTGATTCTAAAGATCTTCAACGGGCTAAAATCATTCTGAAGTTAGCCGTAGCCGAACCCAAGCAAGGTACACTTCATCGTTCGTGCATACAGTCGCACCCTTGCGTGACACCATAGCCGACGGTAGTGGAAGCCGATTTCCGGTTAAACGGTTCAGAATCAGTGGGTTGACATCCACCGCTCTCCAGGCTTCCGTCTGAACGCAAGAGTAACACCGATTTGAACGGCCTTCTCGCTTTTTTGCAGTCAGAATCCCGGTGAGCGGAGTGCGTAAGCGCTCCGGTTCTAAAGATCTTCAATAGGCTAAAATCATTGCGCGACGGCCAGTAGCCGAACTCAAGCAGGGTGAGCGTCATCGTTCGTGCATACAGTCGCACCCTTGCGTGACGCCAAAACTGACGGTAGTGGAAGCCGATTTCCAGTTAAACGGTTCAGAATCAGTGCGTTGGCACCCACAGTGTCCCGAGCCAAATTGTGATCGCACTTGTAGCCGAATTAGCGGCGTAGAGTTTTGGATGGGTTTATGAGAGGATTCCCGAATTCCTGCGAATTCTGGAGAAGAGATAGGTGAGGTATTCGACGCTGTCGGCAACATGGCGGCAGTCAAGGTCAGAGGATAGATCCCGGCGGTGAGATAGGTGAACGGTTGCGCTGATGCTGCTTGAGCCACCGTTCGAGAAGTGTGACGGCGGCGTGGAAGTCGTGCCCAAGCACCCGCAACAGATCGATGTTGTTGAAGTTTTTATGGCAGGCGAAGCAGTGAGCCAGATTGTTTTTCGGATTGATGTAAACGAGCATTTCGCCGCAGTGCGGGCAGAGGAAGACGAAGCGGCCGTCGCGGATTTTCGACGGCGGCCCCTCGCGCCCAAGCGCGGCGATGGTGGCGGTCATCGGTAGGTCGTTGCGGATTTTCCGCAATAGCTCGGCGGGAATCATCGGCGTTCTCAGTAATCGGTGAGGTCGGCGTCTTTCTGCCAATGAGGTTGCATCAGGACCCGATTGACGATGTCGATGTCGACGGTGCGCGTCGCCGAGCGGACGGCCTCGATGAGGCAGCCGACACCGAGGTTGCGGGCTTTGCGTAGAACGCCGTCTGCGGACCTGACGAGGAGATCCGTGGCGGCCTGGGTGAAGGTGTTGTGACCGAGGCCGGCCCGGTCAAGTTCACGCAGAATGAACTCCTTCATCGCGTCGGGGCCGAGCCTTTTGGTGATGGCGGAGTAAGTGACGCGGCTTTTGATGTCCAGGTTGACTCCGAGATCGAGGTCGGCGAGCAGGCTGGTTCTGCCGATCAACACCAGGTTGTGGTTCTTGGGGAAGTCTTCGAACAACAGACGCAACCTGCGGAGATTAGCCAGATCCATGAGATGCGCATCGTCGAGGATGGTTGTCAGCGACTTGCCGGCATGGTTGAGAGCGAAGGCCTGCTCGATCAACCGGCGTTCACAAGCGAAGGCGGAACTTTCGAACTCGACACGGAAGGCATCGCAGAGGATTTTGACCGTGTTCGTGTAGGTATGCAGGGTTCGCGCGACAGTGGCGACGAGGTGCTGGGTTTCCGGGAGCTTCTGCACGGCCTGCTTGATCACGCTTTTGCCGGTGCCGGGAACGCCGAGCACGAGGCAGAGCCCTCCTTGCTGGCAGTGGACCTTGAGCGTGTCGAGGATCTCCTGCTGGCCGGGCAGGAGTTCGAAGTCCCTTCGGTCGAAGGGATTCTGGGTGAGCCCGAAGAAGGCACGGATCATGATTGCGGTTCCTTTCGGCGCAAGAGTCCATTGGCAACGGAGTCGAGAAGGCGGGCGTGGCCGATACGCTGGCCCTTGTGGTAAACGATGACGGCCGGCAAAACATCGTCGCGGAGCCGGTCATGCCGAAGCTGGATTTCCTTGCCGCGAAGATCGGCCGGCGTTTCGTAGCGATGGCTGTGGAAGCTGAAGGTGTTGTCTTTCTTGACGGTTCGTTCGGTCTCGGCATAAAAGAGTTCGTCGTGGTGTTCCGATGGCGCGAGGAAGCGGACGCGCGGCAAGTCAATGCCGAAGCGGTCGATCGGCCTCATGCCGATCGCGTCATGCGGCATGGCGTTGTACTCTCGCTCGACCCAGTCGGTGAACTGGCGGTTGAGCGCATCGAGCGACGACAGGTCGAGCGAGAGGACCAGGAACTGATCGCGGACGCGGCGGAAGAAGCGCTCGATCTTCCCCTTGGCTGCGGCATCGCGGACGGCGGTGTGGCAGAGGATGCACCCGACCCGGGCCGTGATGAGGGTAATTTCGCGGGAGCAGTAGATCGAGCCGTTGTCGACCAGCAATTGCTCCGGCACGCCGCGTTTGTAAAAGGCAGAGCGGAGGGCTTTCACGAGGGTGTCGGTATTTTCTTCGAAGAAGAACTGGCCATGGCAAAGCACTCGGCTGGCATCGTCGAGGAAGGCGATGAGCTTGGCCTGCTTGCGAGAACCGGATGGCATGCCGGTGCCGCAGTACGGCCCAAACATGGTATCGGCTTGCCAGAGCTGGTTGGCGTACTTCATGCTGAAGGCAAGCCGTTTCTTGCTGGCGTCGGTATCGGTTTCGGCGAGGAGGTCGAATTCGCGAATGAAGCGGTAGAAGGTGGTCTGGGCGATACGTTCGGGGACAAGCAGGCCCTTTTCGATGCAGAAGCGGTAGACGGCCCGCTTGTTGGCTTTGACATCGCGGAAGTGAGGCCGAGCGGCATGGATCGCTTCAAGCAACTCCTCGGGCGTGGCTTTACGGGCGTGACCTTTATCGCGGCGAGGCCGAGGTGACATGCCGGTGACCCCGTGGTTGCGATAGCGGTAGAACCAGGTCTGAATGGTTCGCCAGGTAAATTGCCGCGCATGGCCGTCTTCATCGGTGAAGGTCATGGCGGCCACCGCATGGACTCGTTCGTGGCGGGTGCGGCCGGCGACGGTATCGATGGCGCCCAGCACTCGCATCTTGAGGTAAACCGATGGCAGCTTCATGAGGCTCTCCGGATCGTGTTCGGGCCATTGAAGCCGATCCGGACGAGCCTCGCGAGGACCTCATGCGTTGTCGGCGGAATTCGAAAGATCGAGCGGGACTGGTGGCGTAGAAATGCGTTGAGAATTCGGTCACGGACGCTGGACCGAGGTGAGGCCAAAACGGCTCAGAGAAAGAATGAACACGTCGCCGCCTGGAAGGCGGCGATCGGGCAATGAGAACAGGGGAATAGGGTTTGCAAATGGGCGAGAACTTCAGCAGCGGCCGGCCGGGGCGATACGATTGCCAACCCGGGCGGAGGACCTCGAGCCAGAAGCGCCGTGCGAATCGCGCTCTGGCTTCGCTGAAACCGCTTCCAGACCCGGCGGAAGGTCCGGTCGCAACGGGCGTGTTTGGCCTCTCGCACCGCCGCCGCGATGCTTCCGGCCACGGCTTGCCTCAGGAATGTCCACACGGTTCGCGTGGTCAGACTCAGCCTGCGGATCTTGCCGGCGAACCAGACACTGACGGTCCGGCCGCAACCATGGCGGCGATGGCGATTACTGCAAAAGACTCGCCTGGCGCGGACAGCGCGGCGGTCGCCACTGTCATCGAAGCCGATAAGCACGCCGTGCCGGATCAGCATGCCGACAACGCGGCAATGCGGGCATGCCGTCAGCTTGAGCCGCTCGACAAGCGTGGCCCACTCCGCTTCATCACGATAAAACCATCGCTGGCCGCCCACGGCGCCGACCTGTCAGCGAAATTCTCCGAGGGTACCTGCAGTCGAAAGCAAAGAGAAAGAGCGGGGTCCAATACTTCTGGTCAGACAACCAAAACACAGTCATCCAATAGCTACAATCCGAATAACCAGACTCTGAAGGGATTCCCAAATTCCCGCGGGGCAAACTCCCGCCGGATCGGATCGCAATTCGGTAACAATGCCGCCTGAAGTGCGATCAGAGTGTGGGAAAGGACACCGTGGATCAGCCCAAGAATCCTGGCAAGGGGGAAT
>Ga0208492_1000696_pt1 | contig 26351 bp, 18 predicted proteins | sample Subbioar_CSW14AB_FD_184820 | JGI IMG/M metagenome (GOLD analysis project Ga0208492, IMG submission 184820) | Serpentinite rock and fluid subsurface biosphere microbial communities from McLaughlin Reserve, California, USA - CR12Mar_CSW14AB (SPAdes) | ecosystem: Environmental > Terrestrial > Deep... | reverse complement strand
GACCAGATCTATGTCGGCCAAACCCGCCGCTCCGTCTGGCAGAAGTGCCTGCCCCCCTGGATGCAATCGCTTTTCCAGACCCCGGACAAGGTCTCTACCACGCTGGAGCCGTTTAACGAGTTCGTGGAGATGGCCAGCCAGGTCGTTCCCGATCAGCCCCCCTTGCCCGGACAAAATATGGCCGACAAGCCGAAGCCCTAGCCGGCGTCTTGTTTTCGCCTTTCCCTGCGCCTCGAGTCTTCGGATTTCGGCAAAACCAACGGTTTCCGGTAAAACAAGAGGGCACGACCGCGACAGGAAAGCATCATGCCCCGTCTCTTCACCGCCATTTCCATTCCCGACGGCATCCTTGATCGCTTGACGACCTACCGGCCGTCCCCCGATTCGAACCTCCGCCTGGTTGCCAGAAACCACCTGCATGTGACGCTCCACTTTTTGGGGGAAGCCGATGGGCCCGCGATCATCGCCCTGCTAAGCAATGTCCGAGCGATTCCCTTTGAATTGCGTTTCACGGAAACCGGGATGTTCCATTCCCGCGAAAGCGACGACTGGATTTTTTGGATGGGGATCGAACCCTCCCCGGAACTGCTCGATTTGCATCGACGAGTGGGCGATGCGCTCGATCGTGGCGGTATCAAAGTAGAAAAAAAACCGTTCCAACCTCACCTGACTCTGGGGCGAGCCAAACCGGCATATCCTCGCAAATGGGTCGACGATTTTCTCGAGCAACGGCGTTCGGAAGGTGCAGGCCGCGGCCTTGCGCACTCTCCCCTGCCCGGCATGGTCGTCAATTCCTTTGAACTTTTTCAGAGCGACCTCTTGCGTGATGGCCCCAACTACACGCACGAGAAATCGTTCCCCTTGCAACTTGGTTAAGGTCAAAGCCGCGCGCGGTTCGCTTCAGGTTGCTCTTTCGCCCTTGACGGTTTCATTTCAGAATGAGTCGATCTTGGGCTCCCGATCAAACCATGAAATCCATGGCAAGAGTCGGTGAATTTCGAGGACTCACAGGTTTCCTCCATGTTTTCGTTCATGATCGCCGGCACGGCATTTCTCTTCATCTTTGTCGGCGTTGGAGTGGGATGGGTCATCAAGAGATTTCTGCCCGCCAACCAGGTTCCCGATTCCTGTAAGGAAATCGTCAAGACGGCTGCCGGCCTCATGGCCACGCTGGTCGCGCTGGTCATTGGTCTGCTCGTCAGCTCGGCGAAAAGCTCTTACGACATGACGAACAACGGCATCACCCAGCTAGGGGCCAAATCGATCATCCTCGACCGGATGATGATGAGGATGGGTCCAGACGCCCAGCCGCTCAGGGTTGCCATGGTCCATGCCCTGGAAGGCGCCATGGAAAAAATCTGGCCCAGCCAACTGGGCAAAGCCCCCGACATGGAAGCGATCGAGAAAGATAAAGATGGAGGCGAGGTTTACGAAAGGATCATGGCGCTGGAACCCAAGAATGACGTCCAGAAGCATTTCAAAGAACAGGCGGTGAAGGTCATGGGAGAAATTCTGCAATCGCGCTGGCATATCATCGAACAAAACCAGAATATCTTGCCGCCCATGCTCATCGCGATGCTCATTCTCTGGTTAACGATCTTGTATCTCTTTTTTAGTATGCTCGCGCCGCACAACGGCATCGCCATGTTCTCCCTGGCGTTTTCCGCGCTGTCGGTTTCCACCGCCTTGTTCATCATTCTGGAGCTCAATCGGCCCTTTCAGGGGGTCGTGCGCGTTTCCAAAGCACCGCTAGAAAAAGCGCTGCAGATCATGAAGAGGAATTGAGCCGGCCGCTCGGTTCACCACCACCGACACGGACTCCTCTTAAAAACCCATAACCATGCCTTCTAGTTTTTCTTTCGATCGGCGCCAGAATGTTTCCACCTGATGATCATGACGATTCGCAACCATCGAGCAGCGCCGAGCGATGGTCGGTCGTCCTTTTCGTTGTGTTGATCTTGGGGTTGTTCGGCGCGGACATCGCCGTTAATTACCAGCCGGTGAAGCTGAGCGCGCTTTTTGTCATTTTGTTCTGGATTCCCCTTTTAGCGCTTCATGAACTCGCCCACGCGGCGATGGCCCGGACCGTGGGCTGGCATGTGGAACGCATTGTCATTGGATTCGGGCTGCTTTACTGGAAGTTTCCGATGTTCGGCTCCTGGGTCGAGGTTCGCCAGGTGCCCGTCAGCGGCTACATTCTCAGCCGGCCGACCAACCTGATCTTTCCGCGCACCAAGGATTTTTTGATTTACTTCGCCGGCCCCGGATCGGGACTTTTTATCGCGCTGGCGGTACTGCTTTTGGCGGGGCCGGAGTGTCTGTTTCAAAAATCGGATCACTATGGGCTGATTCTGTGCCAGAGCCTGGCGATCGCCGGCGCGGCCCAGGCCTTTATGAATCTTGTCCCCACGATCTTCATGATGGGAAGCAAAACGGTCGCCAACGATGGCCTGGGCATGCTTCTTAGCTTTTTCCGGCCAACGGAACATTACGCAATGATGATGAGCGACGAAGATCTGAACCAGCCCGATTGGAAGCGTTCTTTGGATGACGACGACTGATTTTCCTGGGTTCGGTCATCATTTCCCTGTTCGCGGATCTTTTTTTTCCTTGGATGCTTGCACCGCCAGGTTCTAGGAAAAATCCAGCGTGCAAATTCTCGACCACTTCGACGTTTTCGTCCCCCCTCTCCCCGGAGTCATCATGTCCTCCGTCGATGCCGCCCTGGCAACACAACTGGCTAATATCGAAAAAAGAACAGGCAAATCGCTCAAGGAGCTCGAAAAGTTCGTGAAGGGAAGCGGCCTACAAAAGCACGGCGAGCTTCGGGATCTGGTCAAGAAAGAACTCGGCCTGGGGCATGGCGATGCCAACACGCTGGTCCACTATGCGCAAAAGACCAGTTCGGCCTTCAGCGAAGAGACCAAGGCCGCCGGTGCCGATGACATCCTCGCCGCCATTTACACCGGCCCCAAGGCAGCGCTTTTGCCGATCCACGAAAAGATCATGGCGGCCATTCATCAATTTGGCGAGTTTGAAATCGCCCCCAAGAAGACCTACCTGAGCCTGCGGCGCAAAAAGCAGTTCGCCATGGTCGGTCCGGCAACCAACAGCCGCATCGAAGTCGGCCTCAATTTCAAAGGGGTCGCACCGACCGCCCGGCTGGAAGCGATGCCCGAGAAAAGCATGTGCCCCTTCAAGGTGAAAATCACCGACATCAAGGAAGTGGATGCCGAATTGATTGCCTGGTTGCGCACCGCTTTTGATGGCGCCGGTTAAGCGCTCGCCCTACTGGGTCCGTCGAGAGTCGCTAACTCGCTTAGAATAAGCCCAACGGCAAAATTCCTGCTTTTTTGTAACCTCGGGCCCGCCGCCTTTCTTTGTAAAGGTGGTGGCATTGCTTTCCGGCGGAGTGGAATCATGAATGCTCGTACCCGTTTGCTGCTGGGCCTGCTCGCCCTATGTCTTCCCCTGCTAAGCGGTTGCGGAGTCCATTTCGCCTTTTTCAACATGATTCAGGCCAAGGAAGAGCGTAACCTCACCACCGCTCATGTGCCCGGTTCGCCCATCGATGTCAAAACGGGTCTGGGTTCGATCAGCATCAAAACCGATCCGGCCGCCAAGGAAGTGAAGGTGGTGGCAAGGATCACCGTCTCCGCCGAATCTCAGGAAAAGGCCGAAGCCCTGCTTCCCGAGGTCAAGATCGTGCTCGAACGCCGCGCCGACAAAACACTCGAAATTCGATCCGACTTCCCCAAGAAGGAGAATGGTTACGGCGTCGGCTGCTCCTTTGAAATCGTGCTACCTGAAGCCGTCGGAGCGAAGACCCACACGGGCAACGGCTCGATCCACCTCGACGGCCTGGGGGGAACCTCGGAATCGGACACGGGAATCGGCAGCGTCACCGTGCTCAATCAAAAAGGGAAAGTGATCGCGAAGACGGGCAATGGCTCGATCAAGGTCGAAAATGCCCAGGGCGAAGTCACCGCTGACACTTCCATCGGCGCGGTCACGGTCAAAAACAGCAAGGGGAAGGTTAGCGCCCACACCGGCAATGGCTCCATCGACCTGGAGAAGACCGAGGGCACCGTCGATGCGAAGACGAGCATCGGTTCGATCAAGGTCAAGGAGACCGCCGGCGAGGTGAACGCCAAGAGTGGTAACGGCTCGGTGACGGTTCATGGCGCCACGGGCCCGGTCAAAGCGCATTCCAACATCGGTCAGGTGAAGGTGGAGAATGCGGCCGCCGCAATCGATGCCGAAACCGGCAACGGCTCGATCGACTGCACCCCCACACCCGAAAACAAAGGCCCCTTTCGCCTGAACACGGGCATCGGTTCGATCCATGCCCATGTGCCTGGGAAGTGGGAGGGCAAGATCGAAGCCCATGCGGGAATCGGCAGCGTCAAGATCCAGGGAGAAGACAAGGCCAAGGCGATCGTGGGCGAGAAACGGAACAAGACCGTGGAAATGACCGGCGCGGGAGAGACATCGACCGCCAAAACAGGCAACGGCAGCATCACCCTCATGCTCGATTGAGCGATCTCCTGCCCCATGGCGAATTTCAAAACCACCCGCATGGCACCTGCAGCAGGTCCCATGCGGGTGTGGTCATTCCGGAAAGTGCCTCGATTGCAAAGGTTCCCAAATTGGGGCCTCCCTTCAACTCCTGAACTCATTAAATCGCCCCAATGGCTCCCTTCTTGAAAGCAGCCCTGGCCCCCTTAAACAGAACCAGATGGTTTTAGAACCGGAGGGTTATCCAATGCTGCTTTCCGGACGACTGGACGCGACCTTCACCGCACTTGCCGATCCCACGCGCCGGGCGATCCTTACCCGCCTGGCGGCGGGCGCCGCACCGGTGACCGAACTGGCCAGGCCGTTCAAGATGAGCCAGCCTGCGATTTCCAAGCACCTCAAGGTATTGGAAAAGGCCGGTCTCATTTCACGCGGCCGCGATGCCCAGCGCCGGCCCTGCCGCATTGAAGCCAAGCCGCTCGCCGAAGCCTCGGAGTGGCTGGAAAGCTACCGGAAAATCTGGGAAGGGAATTTCGAAAAGCTCGAGGCGTTGCTTGAGGAATTGCAGGAGGCAGACAAGAAACAACCGCCGCCCGCGCCCAAGACGCCCACGCCCAAGACGCCCAGGTAACTTCGCGTACGCGAGTGAGATCAAGCGCGTTGGTTCGGTGTTCCTTGAGGGATCCACATGCCCGCCAAAACCAAGCCCGCTTCGAAGAAACCGACGCCTCCAAAAGAGAACGACCCGATCCTTCGCGACGACGTCGAAGCGGTCATGGAATCGCTCAGGCGGCTGGCCTCCAAGTCCGTGCTTGAGGGGATGGCCCGCTATGGCATTCCCTCGGATCATGCGCTGGGCGTGTCGGTTGCCAACATGCAGAAGCTGGCCAAAAGTCTTGGGAAAAATCACGAACTCGCCTTGGCGCTCTGGGAGACGGGTGTTTACGAAGCGCGCTTTTTGACCTCCTTCATCGATGATCCTTCGCAGGTCACCTCCAAACAAATGGATCAGTGGTGTCTCGCATTCGATAATTGGGCCATCTGCGACACGCTTTGCTTCCACCTGTTCGACCGAACGCCATTCGCCTTCGCCAAGGTCCAGCAATGGGCCAGCCACCCCGGGGAATTCGTCAAGCGAACCTCGTTTGCCCTGCTCGCCTGCCTGGCCCTTCACGACAAGACCGCCGCGGACAAACCGTTCCAGGATGGTTTGGCGCTTTGCGAACAGGCCGCCGATGACGAGCGCAACTTTGTCAAAAAAGGGGTGAGCTGGGCCGTGCGCGCCATCGGCAGGCGCAATGCCGATCTCCATGCTCTCGCCATCGACTTGTCGCTTCGCCTGTTCGAATCGTCTTCGGCCACGGCCCGCTGGATCGGCAAGGATGCTTTGAAGGATTTGCAAAAGGCGGCGGTGATCAACAAACTTTCGGCCAAGAAAGCGACCGCCCGCAAAAAATCTCCCAAAGGATCCTCCTGATTTCTCATCGAATTTGACCTTTCGCCCAAATCTCGCCTCCATTAAAGAACCGACAGATTGCCGAACTGCGCGGGGGATCGCCCTGAGCGCGGGCGTCCGTCGGCCAGCCAGAAGGAAATTGCCTCGCGGCGGTTTCACACGGGAAGGATGAACCTTTCCGTTTGAATTCCTATTTGGTTTTTCGTTTTTGAAATTTCAATTTTGAAATTTCGTTTTTGAAATTTCGTTTCTTTGTCTCGCGTCAACGCGGAGGTCGCCATGCCCCGGCAAGATCGTTTCCCCATGCTTCGCCTGGAAGCTTTGGAAATCAGGACCAACCCTTCTTCCAGCTCGATCGAAGGAATCGTGTCGCAAGAAGGAGCGGCAGCGGATGCCGGGATCGTTCTCGTTCAGCCCGACGATTCAGCCACGGTCATCGATCCGACAAGCGCAACCTCCTCGCCCGACGCGTCTGGCAGCGAATCAGGAATGGACCCGGGATCCGAAGTTTCGGCGGATACCTCGACCAAAGATGGCGCAACCTCCTTCGAGACAACGATTCACGACCTTTCCGATCCTTCCTCGCCTCCGGATGAATCTGCCGCAACCTCCGACACGAATGATTCCGGCACCGACTCCTCCGATTCCCAAGCGAAATCGGACCCTAAGTCCGAGATCCCTGTCGTTCTTGCCATGACGCTCAGAAGCGAAGGGGCCACGGCCGACAGCAGCGAATCGACCGAAAAAACCGAGGCCACCTCGGAAACGGCAATTTTCACGATCACCTCGCAACCGGCCGAGGAATCGACCGGTACGACTCAGGATGCCGCGAGCTCCGAAGCCACGGACAATCAGGTCAAGGACGAGTCCACGCAAGACGGCGATTCCACCGTGCAGGTTCCGACGGACGACCAGGTGACCACGACCAGCAACGGCGACGACATCGATCCGAGGACCTATCAGACGAGCGTGGTTCCCGGTCTCGGGGCCATGACCTTGTCCGCGGCCGAGGTGAATCGGCTGGCCAGCGGTTTCGTGGTCAGCCAGGAATTCGCCCGCAACATGGTGCAGGCGGCCTTCCTGAAATACCTGGGACGGCTCGCCGAGCAGAAGGGACTCGATGCCTGGGCCAACGCGATCCTGTCCGGCCAGATCGACAGCACGCAAATGATCATTTCGATCGCCTCTTCGCAAGAGAATCTGGCGAATGCCGGCTACAACGTGCACAAACTTTTCACCGACCTCTACCAGAATGCACTGGGCCGCGACGCCGACGCCGCGGGCCTAGAAGACTGGATGAAGGCCTTTTTTGTCTCCGCCGGAAAAAAATTGGGGCTTGGCAACGATCATATCCAGGCCCTTTATCAGGCCGACAAGAATGGCCTTTCCAATCAAGCGTTCCTGACTTCCGCGACGGGTTTGCAGACGCTGCGCGAAAGCGTGGCCGGCATTTTCCATTCCGCGGAGTTTCGCCGTTACACGGTTCGCTCCGTTTATGGCGGCATCCTCGACCGCGACGCCGCCGAAAAGGAACTTCAGGGCTGGGTGCAATTCCTGGCCGCCGGACACGGACAGGAAGATTTGATCCGCCAGTTTGTGCAATCGAGGGAATACCAGTCGCACTTCCGCACGCCGCGCGCCTTCGTTACCGGCCTTTACGGAGATCTGCTCTTCCGCGCTCCCGACGCTCAAGGCTTCCTCACCATGTGTGGAACCTTCGCGGCCAACGGCCAGTATCACTCGGCCATCGATCCGGAACTGAACCAGTACTATCAGGAATTGCTCGTCGATGCGCAGACGATGAATCTCCCTCCCTACGAGCTTTTGCAAAGCGATCTGGACGAGGCTTACGCGATCCGGCTAGAAGGGTTCCAACCGCAAAACCTGCAATTCATCGCCGACAACAATCCCGGTTTTTCGCTGGGCCTGCTCGGCTCGTTCCTGAAAGCGGTCGCTCCCGCCGAATTGACCGCGGGGGTGGACCTGTCCGACGGCCACCAGGTCTACGCCTTCTTGCGCGATCATGGCGACGAATTGAGCGAAGAGCTCGGCACCGGCTCGCAGACGCCGGCCTCGAGCGATTTCGATCTGGCCAAGTGGATGGAAGCGATGCCCGAACAAGGCGAGGAAATGTTCGCCTGGTTGCGCTCGCTTTACTATCAGTCGATTCCCGAGCGCATCGCCCAGTACCTGCCTCCCGCCGATCTCGTGTTCGACTGGACTCAGTTCTTGCCGCCCGGCACGATTGCGGGCATTGCGCCCGGAGAACCCAATGGGGAATCGCCCACCGATGAGACCAGGCTGGCCGGCTCGCAACATGACGGAGACGACCTTCCGGTGACCTAACCGGTCTCACCAGGAGCGAAAAAGGCGAGGCGCGAAAAAAATTCAGCACCTCTTTCGCGGCCAAATGACGCACAGCCTTCCCATTTCGCGAGGACATTTGGTTTCCAGGTCCGGACAAGCGATCGACACAAAGTAGACACCTCCAACCTCAAGGCCCTGTCCGCCTTGAGGTTGGGTTCGTTTATGAGACTCTCTTTCCCCGTCGTTCGTTGCTTTTGCACGATTTGCACGGGAAAATAAGCTAACCGCGCGACTCATCGCCTCAAAACGATGCGCCGCCGGCACCGGTCCTTTTAACAAGTTCCATTTCAGATATCCATTATCTGAAATTTTGAGTGTTTACCGACGATTCGCCTACCTCATCGGGATGGCAAATTGGCCGGCCCACCGTTCTATTTCCCCCCGGGAAACTCTCCCATTCTCCTATTTATGAAAAAATTTTAAGAAACCTTCAGCCGTTTCTTTGCGTAGAACCGTCGAACCTTCAGCCCCAGAAATGGACATTTCTTCACAGGTCTTCTCAGGAGATCCCCTTCATGTCGCGTTTCGATGATTTTCCTGTCCTCAGCTTCGGCAAAAAACGCCAACTTGGCTTTCGCACTTCTCATGTCCGGACTCACCCGGCACTCGAAGTCCTGGAATCGCGTGAAGTTCCGGCCGGCATCAGCGTCGTCTACACCGTCACCCAGGATTGGGGCAGCGGTTTTCAAGGCACGATTCAGATCAAGAACGACTCCGGAGCCCCGGTCAACGACTGGAAACTCGAATTCGACTACAGCTCCAAAATCACCGACATTTGGGATGCGAAAAAGGTCAGTCAAAGCGGCAACCACTATGTCATCAATAACGCCGGCTGGAACGGCTCGATCCCCAATGGCGGCTCCGTCTCCTTTGGATTCGTCGCCTCGCCGCCGACGGGCGGCAGCAAAGCCAATCCGACCAATTACGCCTTGAATGGCGCGCCGCTTGACGGGTCGACACCGAGCCTCCCCTCGATCTCCGTGGCCGATGTCCAGGCCAAGGAAGGCAACAGCGGCAAATCGAATATGAACTTCACGCTGAGCCTGAGCTCGGCTTCGACCAAATCGGTTTCAGTCGCCTACAGCTTCGTGGGAGTCACCGCCACGGCCGCGCAAGACTTCACCGCGTCAAGCGGCACCGTGACCTTCGCTCCCGGCGAAACGAGCAAGGTCGTTGCCCTGTCGGTCCTGGGCGACACGACTCCCGAAGCCGACGAAACGGTCAAGCTCGTTTTGTCGTCACCGGTCAACGCCACCTTGAAAACCTCCTCGGCCATCGGCACGATCCAAAACGACGATATCGTCGCGGGCACCGGTTCGGTGCGCCTGGTCATCAATAGCGACTGGACGAATGGTTTCACCGCGACCATCACGATGACCAACAACGACACCCGGCCGATGACCAACTGGAAAATGGAATTCGATTTCGACGGCGCGCTCGCCTCGATCTGGGACGCCAAGCAACTCAGCCGCGTCGGCAATCACTGGACCTTCGGCGACAACGGCTGGAACGCCACCATCCCCGCCAACGGCTCCGTTTCGTTCGGCTTCGTCGCCACTCCCGGCGCCACCATGCCCAAGCCGGTGAATATGACCTGGAACGGTACCCCCGGCGACCCCTCCACTCCCGGCGGTGGCGGCGGCGGCGGTGGCACTTCCAATCAGGCGCCCACGGCGGTCAACGACCAGGTCTGGTATGTACCCGGCTCCGTGCTCAATGTTCAGCCTTTGATCAACGACACCGATCCGGACAACGACGCGCTGAAAATCACCGCCATCGGCACCGCCACCCACGGCAAGGTCGTCCTCAACGCCGACTCGACCGTGACCTACACGCCCGAAGCCGGCTACAAGGGAGCCGACGCTTTCACCTACACGATCACCGACGGCAAGAACCACACCGCCTCGGCCACGGTCAACCTGACCGCCCTTGCCGAAGGGGTCAAAACCTGGCCTTCCAAGGTGTTCGCGCCTTATGTCGATGTCGGCCTTTATCCGACATTTGACATGGTCAATGTCGCCAAAACCCAGGGGGTCAAGTTCTTCACCCTGGGCTTCATCACCGCCGATCCCAACAAGCAACCGGCCTGGGGCGGTTATGCCTCCTACGCGATCACCGGCACCGAGTTCGACCTGGCCATGCGCAACCAGGTGCAGCAGATCCGCGCGCTGGGCGGCGATGTCACCGCCTCCTTCGGCGGCGCCTCGAACCAGGAACTGGCCGAAGTCATCACCGACCCGACCGCTCTCAAAAATGCCTACGCCAAGGTGGTCGACGCCTACGGTTTGACCCGCATGGACTTCGACATCGAAGGCGGGGCCCTGGCCAACAAGACCTACAACGACCGGCGCGCGCAAGCCGTGGCGGCGCTGCAAAAAGAACGCGATGCCGCCGGCAAACCGCTCGAAGTCTGGCTGACCTTGCCCGTGCTGCCCACCGGCCTCACCGCCGATGGACTCTATGCCGTCAACTCGATGCTCAAGGCGGGCGTACGCTTGGGCGGCGTCAATGTCATGGCGATGGATTACGGCGACAGCGCCGCTCCCAACCCTTCGGGCAAAATGGGAGACTATGCCATCCAGGCCGGGACGAGCACCTTCAATCAGCTCAAGACGATCTATGGCAGCGCCCTTTCCGACGCCAAGCTCTGGAGCATGATCGGCATCACCCCGATGATCGGCCTCAACGATGTCACCACGGAAGTGTTCGATCAACAAGAAGCGCGGGAACTGTTGGCCTGGGCCAAGCAGAAGAACATCGGCCTGATCGCCATGTGGGATCTCAACCGCGACTTCCAGAACGCCAACGGCAAGATCAACTATGTCGACCTCAAGTCGAGCAGTTTGTTGCAAACCCCTTACGAGTTCTCCAACATCTTCAAGTCGTTCGTTCCCTAAGTACCCACTTGGATGACAACGCAAAAGAACCAGCGCTCTTACTGACGAACTCGGCCCCATCCGCCAAAGCGTGGATGGGGCTTTTTTTCCCTTTTTTTCACCTTCACTTTAGACCAGACCTGGTGAGCGGCGGGCGTAAGTCCACCGGTGCTGAGCAGTCAACCGACTACCAACTTTCATCACAGGCAAAAATCATGACCAATCACCCTATAGTGAACCCCCCGTCGCCCGATCCAATCGACCGAATCAATGAAGCCGCAGCCTCCCCCGTCCTCTGTCGCTAGAATTCCCCCATTGGGGTTCCCCATCAAAAACCCCCGCCATTCACGGAGTCGGCTCGTTGTCCCAACCCTTTCCCCGCTCGTCAGGATCGCCCTATTCCTTCAAAACCATCGTTCCCTTTGTCGTGTTTTTCTTCGTCCTCGGTTTTTGGACCTGGGAACTGCTAGCGGAAAACCCCGTTCCGGAATCGATTTCGAAGGCGATACCCGGCGAGTGGAAGTTCTATCTGGCTAAGGGTCTTCATGTAAGCGTTTACGCCCTGCTTACGCTCCTCGCCGCCTGGCTCCCCATTCCTCGCGTCACCTTTGGTCTCATCGTCGTCGGTCTGTTGGCCCACGGCATCGCCACCGAAGTCGGCCAAAGCTACACGGCCAAGCGCACCGGCAAAGTGGAAGATGTCGTTCTTGACTGGGTAGGCATTTTGGCCGGGCTCATCGTGGTGGAAGGCTGGAATTACCTCAAACCACGCAGATACATGCACTGATCGGCGGCGCCAGTCAGCAGCTGCGACCGTTCCAAGGCTTGCCGCCCACGCACATCAGAACTTCGCGTGCAAATTCATGCCTATGAAGACGCTCGCCCCAACATTGACGATGTCATGCAGCGTGGCCCCCTGGTTCGCTCCTTCGCCAAAATACCTACCGAAGGAATAGCCCGTATTCAAATCGAGGGTGAGGTGGCGCCATAGGTCCCACTGAACCCCGCCGACCAGCCGCTGTTCGAAGGCGAAAAACCGATCGTTTACATCCTGGCGGTCGGCGAGGAAGTAGCTTTCCGTGATGTTCTCGTAGCCGGTATAGACCGTCAATTTCTCGGTGGCTTTTTTTGTGATCCGTGCGTTGACATTGGTGAGGGGCACGTAGGAGAGATTGAAGGTCCAGTCGTCGGTCGGCCGCCAGGTGAGCGCGAGCGGCACACCGACATTCATCTGGAACCGCTCGGAGTAGTTCCAGGAATAAGAAGCCAGGGGTATTGGGAAATTGAGGTTGCCCGCGGGCGAGTACATGAGCCCAAGCATCCAGGCATCGCCCTGCCTCCAGGACGGCATGCGCAAGAAGGCGCCGACCGAAGCGTTCATCTCGTCGAGACTGTGGAACGGCTTGTCGCTCGATGAGCCAAACCCCGTCATGAGCATCCCCATCCAGCCGTTTCCAAACTGATGGATGTAGCTCAGGCCGGTGTTGATGCTCCACAAGTTCTCAGGGAAAAGGCGCATGGTGGTGGGCAAGATCGCATCGGTGGAGAAAAGCGAGTTGCGCACTCCGAAATTGATCAATAGGGCATCGCCTCCACTGCGCCAGATCGGCATGCCGACCGACATGTTCTGCCTCAAGAAGCCGAGTTGGGCATCCTGCCCGGCGACTGCCTGCCCGGCAACTGACTGAGAGGGAAACCAGGTTGCGGCATACCCTGGTTTTCCCATGCCGCCGCCGCTTCCGCCAAACCCGCCGAAGCCGGCAAACCCGCCAGGCGCCCCGGCATTGGCAGGGTCTTGTAGCGAAGGCGCGCTACGATTCTGCGTGGGGTCTTCGTCCATCTCCGGCAAAATCTCACTCTCCGTCGACCGGTTCCATTCCGGCACCAACGGAATCGAAACGGGAAAGGGAGGAGGCTCGAGTGGCGGCTCGGTCCCTACGGTAGCAGGCGGCCGCGCGAGCGGTCTTTCGGTGTTGATTTCGGGAGGTGGATCGACCGGCTTCTCGGCGCGAAGCGTTTGAATCGCGGCGCCCGAGTGAACCGGTTTTTCTGATTTCTCTTGCGGCCGGTTTTTCTGATTTCTAAAGATCGATGAATCGACTTCATCCATCCACCCAAGTTTCCCCTCAGAAAGGATCGATGAATCGACCTGTTCAAACCACCCGGGTTTCTCTTGCGGAAGGATCGATGAATCGACCTCATCCATCCACTCAGGAGAAAATTCCCGTCCGGCGGTGCAGCCACAGAGGAGCACCACGATCAGGCCCGGCCCCAAGCGGCCGCGCCATGATCTGACGCAAGGGTCCATCCCTCCTTTTGATCCTCGCAAATGCGCATCCCCCATGTTCCCCACTGTCCTTCCAGGGACCACCGAATCCGTCCCCCAGGAAACAAGAGAGTAGATATCGCGCGCAACCGCCGTCGTAAAGAGAGAAGGATCACGCTTTCTTTCGTTTTTCACAAATGAGAAGTCCGCGACCGCCTGCTTGATCGCTGAAGAACCGCACGGCTGCATCGCGGCCGGGCCTTCGCGGCCCGTTGGTGATGAACCGGGTGAAATCGGGCCTAGTTCGCCGGTGCCAAAAGGAGCAGGAAACTCATTCATTTTTCCGTAGTCCGCTACCTTTCGCGATTTCAAGGAAAAGCGGTTTCTTTCACCTCGTTTCGCATCGCGCACCCTGTTTTTTCGCGTCGCGTTTTCCTGCCGAATCACTGGCTCGACATCCACTTTCGATCAATTCTTCCGGTTGTACCGCCGATAGGGGTAATAACGAGGACAACGCCTTTCAGTGCGGAGGGCGCTGGCTTCCTATCGAGCGGATGGCATCATGAACCGGTGGTTGTTCCTTCGCAAGAACAAGAAATACTGGGCAGGCATGATGCTCGGAAGCTGCCTCGCAAGCGGCGGCTGCACTCATCCCCGCGAATACTGGCGCAACAAGATGAAGGTGGGACCGCAATACGAGCGGCCCATCGAACTCGTTTCCAACGAATGGATCGATGAAGGCAGCCCGAAGGTCCAGTCCAAACTCAAGCAAGATGTGCGCTGGTGGGAGGAATTCGACGATCCCATCCTCGCCAGCCTGATCGATTCGGCCTACCTCGAAAACTACAAACTCAAGGATGCCGGCTTTCGCGTGCTCGCCGCCCGGGCGACCTACAACGTCAAGGTCGGCCAACTGCTGCCCCAATCGCAAACCTGGGACACCGGTTACGACCGCCTGAACATCAGCCCCAATGTCGGCTTCGCCACCTTGCTGCCCCAAAAAGCCTTCAGTCTCTGGTCGACCGGGTTCAACCTGACCTGGGAATTCGATGTCTGGGGTAAATTCCGGCGCAATATCGAAACCGCCTCGGGCCAGTACCAGGCCAGCGTCGAGGACTACGACGGCGTCCTGCTCACTTTGATTTCCGACCTGGCCAACTTCTACATCGATTACCGCACCGGCCAGGCGCAAGTCGCCTCCATCAAAAAATATGTCGAGATCATGCGCGGCTCGTTGCAAATCGCCGAGGAGCGTTTTAAAGGCGGCGCCACCAGCGAAGTCGACGTCGAACAGGCAAAATTGAACCTGGCCCAAACCCAGGCGCAACTGCCCCCCAACGAAGAACGCGTGCGCAAAGCCGGCAATGCCATCTGCGTACTGTTGGGCATACCGCCTGAAGATCTGGCCAAACGCCTGGGTGAAAAACCGATTCCCACGCCTCCCAAGGAAGCCAAGGTCGGCATTCCCGCCGATTTGGTCCGCCGCCGCCCCGATGTGCGCAAAGCAGAGCGCGAACTCGCCGCCCAGTGCGCCCAGATCGGCGTCGCCGAAGCCGAGCTTTACCCCTCCTTCGCGGTCAACGGCTATCTGGGACTCTGGAGCTCCGAAATCGACAGTTGGTTCACGCCCAATTCGTTCTTCGGCCGCGTCGGTCCGGCCGTCGACTGGAAGATCCTCAACTACGGCCGCCTGCTCAATAACATCCGCGTGCAAGACGCCAAGTTCCAGTCGCTGGGCGCGGCCTACCAGCAAACGGTACTGAACGCGGGCCGCGAAGCCGAAGACGGCATGATCGAATACATCAAGGCCGAAGAAGCGGCCCTCTTGCAGGCCAAGGCCGTCGAGGCCGCCAACAAATCGGTCGCCCTCGCCAAGATTCAATACATCGAAGGGTCGGTCGACTTCAACCGCGTTTACGTGCTGGAACGCGAAGCGATTCAGGAAATCATCAAGCTCAACGACAACCTGGGCAGTTACGCCCATGGCATCGTGCATCTTTACAAGGCCATTGGCGGCGGCTGGGAAATGCGCCTGCAAGAACCGGCTCTAAGCGACATGGAGAATCGGCCTTCTCCGCGTGAGCAGGGCGGCAATCCCGACGACTACGATTCCAAACCCCGCCCCGAAGGGTTTGGCTACTGGAAGGAAGTCTTCAAGGGGCACAAACCGCCGTAACGGAGTCCAAGCCTTGAGCCGCTCCCCCCCGAATCGCGCTTCTAATGGTGAACCGCCTGCTCCGCATGGGAGGCGCTCACGCCAGAAGGTTCGGAAACGCTCGTCCTGGGCACAGGCGGCTTGGCGAAGTAAAGGACGCTGTAGAAAAAGACGGGGGTAAGGAAGACGCCGAAGGCTGTCACCCCGAGCATTCCGCAGAACACCGTCTGCCCCAGCATGCGCCGCATTTCGGCGCCCGCCCCTTCGGCGAACACCAGGGGCAGCACGCCCAAAATGAACGCAAACGACGTCATCAAGATCGGTCGCAAGCGCAAGAAGCAGGCATCGAGCGTTGCCTGCTTCAACGGCTTGCCCTCCTCGCGCAACTGCTTGGCGAATTCGACCACCAGGATCGCGTTCTTGCAGGCAAGTCCCACGAGCACGACGAAGCCGATCTGGCAAAAGATGTTGATGTCCATCTGGGCCTGACGCAGGCCAATGATCGCCGACAAAAGGCACATCGGCACCACCAGGATCACCGCAAAGGGCAGCGCCCAACTTTCGTAAAGGGCCGCCAGCACCAAAAACACAAGCACCACGCCCAGGGCAAACAAGAGCATGGCCGTGTTGCCAGAGCGGATCTGCATGTACGCCATTTCGGTCCAGTCGACAAAGAAAAGCGAGGGGATATCCCCCTTGTTCTGCAAGTGATCGAATTTCTCGCGCATCGTATCGAGCGCGGTGGTCGAGCTGGTCCCCGGCGAAGGCTCGCCAAAAATCGCGGCGGCCGGGTAAAGGTTATAGCGCATGACCAGGCTTGGACCGGTCGAGTCGCGCGTGGAAATCAGGGTGGCCAAAGGCAGAATTTGCCCGTCGCGGTTTTTCACCTTGAGCTGATTGAGGATTTCGACGATGCGCGCGCGATTTTTGCCGTCGGCCTGAACATTCACCTGCCAGGAGCGGCCGAAGCGGTTGAACTGGTTGACATAATAAGAACCCAGGTTGACCTGCAAGGTCTGAAAGAGTTCCTGGATCGACACCCCGATTGACGAGGCCTTATCCCGGTCGATTTCGAGCCAAATCCACGGGGTGTCTGCCCGGTAGTTGGTAAACAGGCCGCGCACGCCCGGGTCTTTCGCCGCTTCCGCGGCAACCAGGTCGGCGGCATCTTGCAGCGATCGATTGCCGTAGTCGCCGCGATCTTCCAGGATCAGCTTGAAACCGCTGACCGTGCCGAGCCCATCGACCGGCGGCGCCCCAAATACCTCCACCTTGGCGTCGGGCACCTGGTCTTGCCAGATTTCCTTGAGGCGTTTGGCCACGGCATCGGCCGAGCCTTGCTCCCCCTTGCGATCGGCAAACTCCTTGAGCATCACATACATCGCCCCCCAGTTGGGGGAGTTGGCGCCGAGCACGAGCGATTGCCCCGCGATCGACACGGTGTGCTCGACCGCGTTGTCCTTGCGCGCTTCGGCCTCCATCGAGGCAATGGCCAATTCGGTGCGTTCAAGCGAAGCGCCGTCGGGCAACACGACATTGACGATCAGGTAGCCCTTGTCCTGCTGGGGAATGAAACCGGTCGGCGTCGCCTGAAAGAGCACCGCGGTTTGCCAGAGCAACACGCCATAGCCAATGAGCACGGGAATCGTCAAGGAAAGCGCCACGCCTACCAGAAACCCGTAAGCCCGGTTGACGATCGAAAAGGCCAAATTGAAAAGGTGAAAAAACCATCCGAGCGTCCAGCGCAATAAGAGATCGAGAATGTCGGCCTTGGCATGCTTGGGCTTCAATAGCAAAGCGGAAAGCGCCGGGCTCAGCGTCAAGGAATTGAGCGCGGAAAGCACGGTGGACACGGCAATGGTGAGTGCGAACTGGCGAAAGAACTGGCCCACGATCCCCGAGATGAAGGCGCAGGGCACGAACACGGCCGTAAGCACCAAAGCCACGCCGAGCACCGGCCCGGTGACTTCGTCCATCGCCTTGATCGAGGCCTCTTTGGGGGCCAGCCCCTGCTCCATCCAGCGCTCGACATTTTCGACCACGACAATCGCATCGTCAACCACGATGCCGATCGCCAGCACCAAGCCGAACAGCGATAGATTGTTAAGGCTGAAGTTGAGCGCCGCCATGAGGATAAACGTTCCGATGATCGCCACCGGTACGGCAATCAGTGGAATGAGCGTCGCGCGCCAGTTTTGCAAAAAGGCCAGCACCACGATCGCAACCAGGATAATGGCATCGCGCAAGGTCTTGAGCACTTCGGCCTTCGATTCTTCGATGAAAGGCGTCGTGTCGTAGACGATCTGATATTGCAGCCCCTTGGGAAAGCGTTTGGATAGCTCGGTCATCTTGCCCCGAATCGCGGCAGCCGTCTTGATCGCATTCGACCCGGGCAGTTGATAAATGGTCAAGCCGACGCTGGGCTTGCCATCGAGCGTGCACACCTGGTCGTATTGCTGCGAGCCCAGTTCGATGCGCGAGACATCCTTCAAGCGAATCAAAATGGCATCGGGATCGCCGTTGGCCCCCGGCAACGCCTTGACCACAATGTTGCCAAACTCTTCGGCGGTGATCAAACGTCCCAGCGCGCTCAAGGTGATTTGGAAGGCCTGTCCGGCGGGCGCGGGCTGCTGGCCGATATTGCCCGCGGCCACCTGGTAGTTTTGCGACGAGATCGACTGCACCACCTGATCGGTCGTCAGCGCCAGGACCGCCAGCCGTTCCGGGTCGAGCCAGGCCCGCATGCTGTAATCGCGCTGACCAATGTAGCCGACATCGCCGACGCCATCGACGCGCAACAGCTCGTCGCGAAGCTGAATGGTCGCGTAGTTGCTCAGGAAGGTATCGTCGAAGATCGATTTGCCGCCCGCATCGTCGCCCGAGGTGAAGTTGATGATCATCATCGCGCCGGCCCCCTTCTTGAGGACCGCCACCCCCTGGCGCTGAACCAGGTCGGGAAGAATGGGCAAGGCCAGCGAGACGCGCACCTGTGTCAGCACCTGGGCCATGTTCAAATCGGTGCCCGGCGCGAAGGTCACCACCAGGCGGTAGCGACCGTCGTTGGTGCACTGCGAACTCATGTACATCGCGTTTTCGACGCCGCTGACTTGCTGCTCGATCGGCGCGGCGATCGTGTCGCGCACCAGTTCGGCATTGGCGCCCGGATAGATTGTCGAGACTTCGATCGTCGGCGGCGTGATCTCGGGATATTGCGTGGTCGGCAATACGAAGTAGGAGACCGATCCGCCCAGCACGAGCAAGATCGACAGCACCGAGGCGAAGATGGGCCGGTCGATGAAAAACTTGGGACTCATCGCTTTTCCTTCTTCCCGGACCAGCCGCTCGAAATCTGCTCCATGGTCTGGAAGAAGACCGGGGTGAGCAAGGTTCCAAAAAGCGTCACTCCCAACATTCCGGCAAACACGGTGATCCCCAGCGACCAGCGCATTTCCGCGCCGGCCCCCGTGGCGGTCACCAGTGGAAACACCCCGAGAATGAAGGCAAACGAAGTCATCATGATTGGCCGAAGGCGCAGCAGGCAGGCTTCGCGCGTCGCCTCGGCGATGCCCTTGCCCGCATGGCGCAGTTCGCGCGCGAACTCGACGATGAGGATGGCGTTTTTACTCGCAAGGCCGACGAGCACGACCAGGCCGACCTGCGCCAAAATGTCGATCGGCAAATGGGCAATGTAAAGTCCGCCCATCGCCGAGAGCAGGCAAAGCGGCACGACCAGGATCACCGCGAACGGATGCGACCAGCTCTCGTAGAGCGCCGCCAGCACCAGGAACACCAGAAGAATCCCCAGGAGGAAGAGGTAAACGGCGGTGTTGCCCGAGATGATTTGCAGATAAAAGATCTCACTCCATTCGAGCTTGAAATTATCGGGTAATTGCCGGCCGGCAATTTTGTCGGTTTCTTGAATCAGCGTGCCGGTCGACATGGTGGGGCTCGGAATGCCCGCGACCGGCGCGGCCGGATAGAGGTTGTAGCGCATGACCATGGGAGGTCCGGTGTCATCGCGCAGATGGATCAGGGTACCGATCGGCACCATCTGGCCGTTTTTATTGCGCACCTTGAGGTTGAGCAGTTCGTTGGCCCGGGCGCGAAACTCGGGCGAGGCCATCGCCTTGACCTGCCAGTAGCGCGAAAACAGGTTGAAGTTGTTGATGAAGACCGAGCCCATATAGCCTTGCAAGGCCTGGAACACCTCGCTGATTTCCACTCCCTGATCGCGCACTTTGCGCCGATCGATGTCCATGAAAAACTGGGGCTGGTTGGCGTTGTAGTCGGTGCGCACCATCGGCAGGTTGAACTTCCCCATTGAGGAAACCATGTCGTTGGCGGTTTCCTGCAGCACCTTGTCCCCCATGTTGCCGCGATCTTCCAGGTAAAACTTGAATCCTCCCGCGGTTCCCAGTCCCTTGACCGGCGGCGCCGGGTAAATGCCGATCGTCGCCTCCTGAAAATCGGTGGACAACCGCCTGCGGATCTCCATGAGAATCGCCATCGCGTAAGTCGAGCGGGTACGCCTTTTTTCAAATTCGTCGAGAATGACGAACATCGACCCCCAGTTGGGCGAGTTGGCGTTGTATAAGAGCGACTGGCCCGCGATTCCGAGGGTGGCCTTCACGCCGGGGATCGTGCGAATCTCCTTGTCGATACGCATCAGGGTATCGAGGGTCCGCTGCACCGAGGCCCCGTCGTCCATCTGCACCGTGAGCACGAGGTATCCCTGGTCTTGCAGCGGCACGAAGCCCAGCGGGTAGCTGCCAAAGGCGCGCACCGTAAACCAAAGCACCAGCCCATAACCAAGGAGTACTGGAACCGATCGGCGCAAAAGCAACCCGACAAGCTTGCCGTAGGTGTTCGTGACGAAACCAAATACCGCATTGAACAGACGGAAAAACCAGCCAAAGACGATGTGTAAAACCCACTCGATGGGATCCTTGCCCGAACCGTGGGGTTTGAGCAGAATGCGAGCCAGGGCCGGACTCAATGTCAGCGAATTGATCGCCGAAAGGATGGTCGAAACGGCAATCGTCAGCGCGAACTGCCTGAAGAACAGCCCGACCACTCCGCTGATGAAGGCGCAAGGCACGAACACCGCCGAAAGGACCAAGGCCACGCCGATGACCGGACCGGTGACCTCTTCCATCGCCTTGATCGTGGCATCGCGCGGCGACAACCCGGTAGCGATCAGGCGCTCGACATTTTCCACCACGACGATCGCATCGTCGACGACAATGCCGATGGCCAGCACGAGGCCGAACAGAGACAGCGTATTGAGGCTGAACCCCAGAATGCCCATGACGGCAAAGGTACCGACCACGGCGACCGGCACGGCGATTAAGGGAATGAGCGTCGCCCGCCAGCTTTGCAAAAAGACAAGCACGACGATGGCGACGAGGATGATCGCATCGCGCAAGGTTTTGAGTACTTCGACGATCGATTCGCTAATGAAAGGGCTGGTGTCGTAAACGATGACGAATTCGAGCCCGGGAGGGAATTTCTTTTCGAGTTCCTTCATCTTGGCCCGAATCGCCTCGGCGCAGTCGAGCGCGTTGGTCCCCGGCAATTGAAAGATGGCAAGCGATACGGAGTTTTGCCCGCTCAATTTGCAAATCTGGTCATAGGACTGCGCGCCCAGTTCCACCGTGGAAATATCCCGCAATTTGACGAGGGCGCCGCCGGGAATGGAGTCATCGGATTTGACAATGACCGAGCCGAATTGATTGGTATCGGAAAGGCGCCCAAGCGCATCCAGAATGATGCGCCGGCTCTGGCCCGGCGGCGCGGGGGACTGGCCCGTCGCCCCCGCGATGACCTCGGCGTTTTGATAGTTGACCGCGTTGACCACCTCATTGACATTCATGTTGCGCGCGGCCATCTTGTCCGGGTCGAGCCAGGCGCGGATGCTGTAATCACGCTCACCCAGGTAGGTGATGTCGCCCACTCCGTAGACACGCAACAGTTCGTCCTTGAGGTGGATCGTCGCGTAATTGCTCATGAACAGGTCGTCGTAGCGGCCGTCAGGCGAGGTCAGCGACACCGCCATCAGGATGTCGGGCGATTTTTTCTTGATGTTCACCCCTTGCGTGCGCACGACATCGGGCAACAAGGGCATGACGAGCTGGACGCGGTTTTGCACCTGGACCAGCGCGATGTTCGTATCGGCGCCCACCTCGAAGGTCAAAAGCAGGGTGTAGCTGCCGTCGTTGGTGCTTTGCGACTGCATGTAAAGGAGTTGATCGACGCCATTGACCGCCTGCTCGATCGGCGCCGCCACGGTGTCGGCGACGACCTTGGCGTTGGCCCCGGGATAGGTGCAGGTGACCTGCACCATGGGCGGCGCGATCGGCGGGAAGAGGGCCACGGGCAGGTTGCGCACCGTGATCCCGCCCGCAAGCGTGAACAGGATCGACAATACGCAGGCGAAGATCGGCCGGTCGATGAAGAAGCGCGAAATCATGATTTCCCCAAGGACCTCTCCCCGTTTGCGGTTTGAGGGGAAAGGGCCTCGGGAGGAAAAATAGGGGCGAGCGGCGCTTTGGCTTCGCCCGTCTTGTTCTCGGTTTTCTTTTTGTCGTCTGGCGTTGGTGCGGGTGCCTTCTTCTCAACCTCCGTTTTTCCCGAGGAAGGCGACAGCGGCGCGGCTTTTTCCTTCGAGTTATTTTCTATCTTTCCTTGATTCTCCGCGGTTTTTGCAGCATCTTTTTTGGCTGCTTCGGGACCGCCCTTACTCGTTGCCGCCTTTTCGTTCGGCCCCTTCCACTCCTCGGCTTTGACGGCCTTGACCCCCTGGTTTTCCCGGCAGCGCTGGATTCCTTTGACGACGATCAGAGATTCGGGAGTGAGCGGCTTCTTCTCGTCGACCGGACGGACGGCCACCCAGGCCCCGTCTTTTTGACCGACTTCGACTTCGATCATGCGGGCCTTGTTTTCCGAATCGATCAGCCAGACCACCTTGCGGTCCTGGTTATTGCCCACGGCCACCTCGGGAACCATGATGCGCGGCAGCGGCTTCGAAAGCGGCAGCTTGACGCGCGCGAACATGCCCGGCTTGAGCATCGGCGCCTTGGGCGGATTCGTGCTCCCGTCATAAGGATTGACGATTTCGCCGCGGATCGTGATGGTGCCGGTCTGCTTATCGAGTTGGTTGTTGACGAAGTTCATCTTTCCCTTGAAGGGGAACTTGCGATCGACGTCGTCGGCCAGGCCGACCTCGAGGGTGTAGGTGTCGATCGTGTAGTTCTCGCGCTGGCCGGCGCGCAGTTCCTTGAGCACGCGGATCAGCGTGGGTTCGTCGATATTCACATAGACATAGATCGGGTCAATCGAAATGAGGTTGGTGAGGCTGGTCGTGTCGGCATTGATCAGGTTGCCGATCTGCAAAAACGTGCGGCTGATCTGACCGTCGATGGGGGAGATGACCTTACAGAAGTTGAGGTTGAGGTCGTTGTAAACGACCTGGGCTTTGGCGGCCGACATCGCGCCCAAGTTTTCCGACTGCTTGCCGATCCAGACATCATACTCCTGCTTGCTCGCCGCTCCCTTGTCCGAGAGCTTCTTGTACCGCTCCACCTGGATTTCCGCGAGTTTGCGTTCGCCTTCGAGGCGTTCGACTTCTCCTTTGGCGACATCGAGCTTGGCCTGGTAGGGCCGCGGATCGATCAGGTAGAGCGTGTCGCCCTTTTTCACGAATTCGCCATCGCGAAAGTAGACTTTTTCGAGATAGCCGGTGACACGCGAGCGGACATCGACGGAGACGACGGCTTCGAGCCGGCCGGTCACCACGAGGGTTTCGGGATGGACCTCCATCTTGGGATGATCGACGATGACTTCGGGGTCCTGAGCCTTTTCCGCCGTCTTGGAAGTGGGAGCGCAACTGGCGGTCAAGATCATGGCGGCGATGATCGCCAATCCCAGGATTCGATGAATCATCGTCATTCCTCGCACCTGGAAGCATTCGCGGTCCAGGAATCCGCAAGTGGGCCTCGATCCTGGTCAAATCAGGGAGAGGCAGCCTCGGGAAATTCTTATGGACCCCGGCGATTTTTGGTCCGCCGCCCGGATGGAAAAGAGCCGTAATACGGTAGGTCGGTTTTCAACGAAGGGGTCGTTTGAACGGGAACTTTTTGACGCCTCAAGGGATCCCAGGCCGCACGACCTCGGAAAGTAAGTTCACTCGGGAACATTCACCACTCAACGCGGATTGTACAGAATGAAGTAGAAGGCAGCCACAGTAAAGACCAAGGCCAAGACGGAGGCGACCGCCAAATAAATGACGATGCCCAGCGTGTTGTATTGACCCGTTTTCGCATTGAACTGGGCCTTGCAGTGAAGGCAGTAAACTTGACTCAGCATCTTGGGACCAAGCGCTCCGCCCCACCAAGTATAAGCCACAGGCTTGATTTCATTTTCCCCACAGCGAGGACAAGGGTGGCTACCCACTGCAACGGGTGCTTGGGAGAGTCTTCTCACCCACCAAAACACAAAGCCAAGTCCAATCGCTAGCCCTCCGAGCAATCCCGCCAACAAACCGACCATTTGGCCTTTTTCACGGTCTGATAATGCTTGAGCAAAAAAGACGGTCCAATCTCCATCCATGATTCCATCTCCAAAATCGGCGTTTTCTTTGATCTCTGGGGTTACCGGTTTGACTCGGCGCCTTTTCAAACACTTCGGGAGGGAGTTACGGTTCTTTTTACGACGCTGAGAAATAAGATCCCCGAGAAAACCTATCGGACGCAATTTGCCAGAGTTTAGGTGTGCGCAATCCTATGGGCGTAGTCGCTCCTTGCCGGCAACGGCCTTTGCCGGGCGATCGGGCCTGGGGACATTCGCTGCACGCGGCCGACAAAACGCCCGAGGCCAGCAATCCTTGAAAATCTCTGAAAAGAATCGTGAAACAGTTCGGGCCACCTTTGATGGTGTTTTGATTCCCGACAACGAATCCTGGGTGATTGCACATGAATCCTGACCAATCCACGGATCTCATCGAAGCGGCCCGCGCCGCCGCGGGCCTCGCTTACGCTCCCTATTCGAAATTCCAGGTGGGCGCGGCGCTTCGGACCCGCGATGGCCGGATTTTCTCTGGGTGCAATGTGGAAAACGCCAGTTACGGCTTGACCATTTGCGCGGAACGCAATGCCGTCTGGTCCGCGGTGGCGCGAGGCTGCCGGAGCTTTTCCGCGATCGCCATTTTCACTTTTGCTGAAGAACCGACGCCACCCTGCGGCGCTTGCAGGCAGGTGCTCTACGAATTCAGCCCCGATCTAGAAATCCTCATCGTCAACCCCGCGGGACTGGCAAGCCGCCATACCCTGAGCCAACTCCTGCCGCTGGCATTCGGCCCGCAGCACTTTCAACCCTGATTTCGCATCGCGACATCAAGCAATCGATTCAGCTTCCTTCAAAGAGCCAGGCCCGGTGCCAGCCGTATCGGCACAGTTCCCGCCCCGGCGCGAAACCCGAATCGATCGCCATGCTCTGGAACACTTCGACGGTTTCGGGAAAGTCGTTTTCCCGCACATGTTCGACGATCATGTCGAGCTCTTCCGCCGAAAAGGCACTCCATTCGGTGCGAATCCAGTTGGAATAGCGATCGAGATAAATCGGCCGCGTCTCGTCCCCCTCGCGCATGACATCGATCAAGAGGAACGCGCCGCGCGGCGCCATACTTTGCCTGGCCCCCAGAAAGAACTTGCGCTTTTGCTCAAAATTGAGGTGATGCACGGCGAATGCGGAAAAGAGAAAATCGTGCGGGGTTTTGTCGCGCACCGTCCAGGTGAAAAGGTCTTCTTGAATGAACTCGGCTGGAATCCGCGCGGCCCTCAGGTTCTCTTCGGCATGTTTCAGGGCGGGCGGGGCCAAATCGATCCCGCGATAAAGTTTGACGGGCAAGCCGGTCAGGGCTAGGGCGATGTGCCGCGCGCTGCCGCATCCCAAATCGGCCATCGTGAACGGCTCGGTGAACCGCTTCATCAGGAATTGGCGCACTTCGGCGAAAAGCGCCTTGTGAAACATGTAGTCGCGATCGAGGATCGCTTCGTAGATCCCCCACGATTTCTGAAAAATCGCCGTCTTCTCATCGTTTTGGCGTTCGTCCGACATGTCACCATCCGTCGCATTCTTGTCTGGCTGCTCTCGGCCCAGAATCCCTGGCCAGGGTCTTTGGTCAGCGTCTCTGGTCAGGATAGTCGCTTGCGAGCCATCGGACTCGCCGGACCGACCGCGTCAGAAAAAAAGTTTCAAGGCATTGCGCAAGGTCATGCTCACTCCCCACAAGAGGGGCACTCCCACGGCGAGCCAGGCAAGCAAAATCGCGACCCACGGCCAGGTTTGAGCCTGGGGCGACTGCATTACGGTGCGGGAACCGGTAGCCAAAGAAGCAGGCTTCGCCTGGCCGGATAGAAGCGCGGCAGCCACCGGTTTTACCAAGAGGTTGGCAATGAAACCAATTGCCAGCGCCGCGCCGACAAGCCACAAGGCGCTGTCGTAAGCCCGGGCCGGGTCGGCGTCCGGCACCTGCAAGTTGGCTTTGTGAATGTAGTTGATGATTGCCGGCCCGGCGATCCCCGCGCACGACCAGGCCGTAAGTAACCGGCCGTGGATGGCGCTGACATAACGGATGCCGAACACATCGGACAAATAGGCCGGAATCGCCGCGAAACAGCCCCCATACATGCTCATGATCACGGCCAGAAATCCAGA
>Ga0208492_1000695_pt1 | contig 26372 bp, 25 predicted proteins | sample Subbioar_CSW14AB_FD_184820 | JGI IMG/M metagenome (GOLD analysis project Ga0208492, IMG submission 184820) | Serpentinite rock and fluid subsurface biosphere microbial communities from McLaughlin Reserve, California, USA - CR12Mar_CSW14AB (SPAdes) | ecosystem: Environmental > Terrestrial > Deep... | reverse complement strand
AGAGGGAGCAAAATGGAAGGAGATGCTGAACCAAGAACTAGTGGCTGCAGCAACCAACCCCATCAACACAACTATGTATCCTTTTGATCCCAATCTGTTAGATGAAGCGGAATGGCAAAGAATGGGTGTACCTGTAGCAGTAGCAAAGCGCATCAGGAATTATCTCAGTAAAGGCGGACGGTTTCGCAAAGCAGAAGATCTGCGGAAAATATGGGGCATGTCGCCATCATTGGCCAACCGTTTGATTCCTTATGTCAGCATCCGGCATCGAGAAAAGGTCTTTGAAAAGACAATACGTTCGATATACCCGATTGATATCAATACAGCTGATGCAGAGGCCTGGAAATCTCTACCGGGGATTGGACATGTGTTGGCGGAGAGAATCATCAAATACCGCGAAAAATCCCATGGATTCGGTACCAAAGAAGAATTGAGATCCATTTTTGGGTTGAGCGATAGTCTATTGACAAAACTTGATCCATATTTACAGATTCATGAATCAAGCCTGCAAAAAATGCCCTTGAACCGTGCGTCGGCGTATCAACTGGTAGTCAAAACGGGCATTCCGATGGGGATCGCAAAAGATATTGTTCGCTGGCGTCAGGAAAATGGCTTGTTCACAGAAATAGAGGAATTATTAGCAATACCCGGATTCAAACCTGAATGGATTGGACGATTTAAAGCCATTTTCTTCATCGAATAAAAAAATGTTAACCCTTAAACCATTTTTGGAGGGGATAGCAAAAAGCATTTCTTTTGCATTGAAAACTAACAAACAGTAGTTTGTTTTCAGAAGGTTGCCTTAGTTAACGATTGCTTAGTTAGGCAACCTTCGTCTATTTAAAAAGTATCATATATGCATTTCCAACCAACAGAACTAACAGAACAGGTAGCGCAAACAGCACGGGATTTTGCTCAACAGTATATTCTTCCTCATGTGATGGACTGGGATGAAAGTCAGGAATTTCCTGTAAACGTGTTCAAAGAAATGGGGAAGCTTGGATTGATGGGGGTATTGGTACCTGAGCAGTATGGTGGGGCAGGATTGGGATACTTTGAATACAACGCCATTATTCAAGAAATATCAAAAGTGTGCGGATCTGTCGGACTGAGTTTAGCAGCGCATAATTCACTGTGTACCAATCATATTCTTTCCTTTGGAAATGAAGAGCAAAAAAAGAAGTGGTTACCGAAATTGGCTACTGCTGAATGGATCGGTGCTTGGGGACTTACAGAACCCAATACAGGCAGTGATGCAGGAAACATGAAAACGGTAGCTGTAAAAGACGGGAATGATTGGATATTGAATGGTACCAAAAGCTGGATCACGCATGGTAAAAGCGGCGATGTAGCGGTGGTCATATGCAGAACCGGTGAGCCCAGAACCAGCGGTAATTCAACTGCATTCGTAGTAGAAAGAGGTACCCCCGGATTTTCAGCCGGAAAAAAAGAAAACAAATTGGGTATGCGCGCCAGTGAAACAGCAGAGATGATCTTTGAAAACTGCCGCATTTCGGATGCAAATCGTTTGGGTGAAGTGGGTGACGGATTCAGACAGGCGATGAAAATCCTGGATGGCGGTAGAATATCCATTGCAGCTTTATCTGCCGGAATCGCCAAAGGGGCTTATGAAGCAGCCACTAAATACTCAAAAGAGCGCTATCAGTTTGATCAACCCATCAGTAATTTTCAGGGCATCAGCTTCAAACTGGCAGATATGGCTACAGAGATCATGGCGTCTGACTTACTCATCTGGCAGGCTTGTGACCTGAAAAATCGCGGACAGAAAGTAACCAAGGAAGGGGCCATGGCTAAATATTATGCCAGTGAAGTAGCGGTAAAAACAGCTACTGAAGCCATCCAAATATTCGGTGGTTATGGTTATACAAAAGATTTTCCGGTAGAAAAGTACTATCGTGACGCAAAATTGTGTACTATTGGAGAAGGAACTTCAGAGATCCAGAAGCTGGTCATCTCCCGAGAGGTTCTCAATGGATAGTCTCTTTTCGATTGCTTGCTTATATCTAAAGCCCCGTTCTGCGGGGCTTTTGTTTTATGCAAAGTGATGATATAAAGATCAATTCAATGTAACCCCTTGATCATTTTTTCCAAAGCATCGATATGTGCTTTGAATGCTTTCTCTCCTGATTTTGTAATGGCATAGGTAGTGTTGGTCTTCCTACCAATAAAACCTTTTTTCACCAGGAGGTATCCATTTTCTTCGAGTGTTTTGAGATGACTAGCGAGGTTTCCATCCGTAACCTGTATCAGTTCTTTCAGTTCATTGAAATTCACTTCATCATTTACCATCACAGCACTCATGATACCCAGTCGCACACGACTATCAAAAACTTTATTTAATTGTTCAATCGGATTTTTCATACTCTTTCATATTTCCACCACATCAATGCCCCATAAATGATATGCAGCAATCCAAATCCAATTCCCCAAGCGATAATGCCATACTGTAAGAATTGAAGTGTCAATAACCCGAGTAACAATTCACTGATACCTAACCAACGTATTTCAGAAACGGTGTATTTACTTCCGCTCAATAAAGCTAAACCGTAAAAAATAAGACATACCGGGGCGATCAATCCGGTTAAATTCCAATTCATTAAATACACAACGAGAATTGCACCTGCAACAAAAGGAATACCTGTATTCATGACGAGTTTGCGAACCGTACTATTCCAAAGAGAAGCATATGTTTTTTTGGTTCTGAACCAGGTAAAAATAACGGCAAAAATAAAGGAGCTAATAAAACAAGTAATACCCGTTACTAAAAGACGTGCTTTCTGTTGACTATCTAAAATCAGTAAAACCGGATTGGATTCCTCAATACTGCTACCCAAAGAGGTATTCCACAGCGGCCAAACATAGCTTACAGCTCCCAAAGCGCAGAGTCCTGCGGCAATACCACTGAGTCCGCTTAAACTGATGAACCGACTGCTTCGATCCATGATCTGCTTGATATCCTGAAGCGTATCCAGATGTTTTTGTTCCTCTTTCATAAAAGCACTTTGAGATTAAAAGTAAACAGATCAAAACAAATATGGCTGTTTTTCTATAAGGAACGATTAGTGAGCCATATCCGAATCACGATCATTTTGTTCCGGAACAACTGGTGAGCGTAGTTCAACCGGTTTTACATATTTTTTACGTAAACGCATATTCAATAATTCCACAACAAATGAAAATGCCATCGCGAAGTACACATAATTTTTGAGGTGTAACTCATGTGCATTCACACTATCCCAACCTTCTACGATCAATACAAATCCAATCATCACCAAAAATGACAATGCCAACATTTTTAAGGTAGGATGTTTGTGAATGAAATTGGAAATATTGGTACTAAATAAAAACATTACAATCATTGCCACCACCACCGCTGCTATCATGATTTCAATATGTTTGGCGGTACCACCGGCGGTAATGATGCTATCAAAACTGAATACCATATCAATCAGCATGATTTGAAATACAGCAGCTGCAAAACCTAACTTCTTTGCATTACCACCATGTAAAGCTTCCTCATCACCTTCCAGCTTATGATGTATTTCACGAACTGTTTTATACAATAAAAATAATCCTCCTGCTAACATCACCAGACTTGCCAGATCAAAATCCTTACCCCATGCGCTAAACACCGGTTTCCCTTTTTGCGCCAATAACCATCCCAATCCAAATAATAAAATTATTCGGGTGCTCATGCCCATGATCATCCATAACATTCGGGCACGTGGCTGATGTTTTTTATCCATGCGATTCATGATGATACTCACGAAAATCACATTATCAATTCCCAATACCACTTCTAAAACAACAAGGATCAAAAAACTGATCAAACTCTCTGATGTCAATAGATGTTCCATAAATGATTTATAAATGCTTACAAATTTGTTTCACAATACTTGGACCTTCATACACAAATCCGGTCCATACCTGAACGAGACTGGCGCCTGCATCCATTTTTTCTTTCGCATCTGCACCCGTAAAAATTCCACCACTGGCAATAATGGGAATCTGTTTTCCGGTTTGTTCTGAAAGATATTGTACCACTTCTGTCGATCGTTGTTGTACAGGCTTACCACTCAATCCACCAGCACCTATTTTTTGAATGATTGATGCAGTGGTTTGAAGTTGTTCTCTGCTAATGGTGGTATTGGTAGCAACGAGTCCATCAAGTTTTACTTCAAATGCCAACGCTACAATATCATCCAATTGCTCTTTGGTAAGATCCGGTGCAATTTTCAATAAGAGTGGTTTTGGATTTGCTTTTCCTTGATTACTGTTTTGTAGTTCACTAAATATTTTCTTTAAGGAATCTTTTTCTTGCAATTCTCTCAGTCCTGGCGTATTGGGTGAACTTACATTCACTACAAAATAATCGACCCCATTGTGTAAAATATCAAAACAGGTCAGGTAATCTTTCCAGGCATCTTCATTGGCTGTTACTTTGTTCTTTCCAATATTTCCTCCGACGATCAGTGATGACTGTTTTTTCTTGTGCATTTCCAATCTGCCTGCAATGGCTTTTGCTCCATAATTATTAAAACCCATACGGTTGATCAATGCATGATCTGCAGGTAATCGAAAAAGTCGGGGTTTGTCATTACCGGGTTGGGGTAGTGGCGTAACCGTTCCGATCTCTACAAACCCAAATCCCAAAGCTTCTAATTCGTTCAGATACAAAGCATTTTTATCAAAGCCGGCACCCAAACCCACCGGATTCGGGAAATGCAATCCAAATACCTCTTTCCCCAATCCGGTTTGTTTGGGGGAAAAGGATCCGGTAATCAGTTTTTTCAATGGCTGTACAGAACAGATACTATGCAAAATATCCATCGAAAAATAATGTACATCTTCAGGTGGGAAACAAAAAAGCAATTGTCTGATAAGCGGGTAGATCATGGTGCTGCGAAGATAAGGGGCATTTGATTTCGGTAGGAAGAACCGGTCTGCGTTAAATTTGGTTGCATAAACAACTTTTTTTGAAAAATTCCCTACATTTGATAGGTAAAATCGAGTTTATGCAGGAAGCTTATATCGTTGCCGGATACAGAACGGCTGTGACCAAAAGTAAACGTGGCGGATTCAGATTTTTTCGTCCGGATGATCTGGCCGTTGAAGTCATCAAAGGGCTGATGGCTGCCGTGCCACAATTGGAAGCAAAGAGAGTGGATGATGTGATCGTGGGTAATGCCGTTCCTGAAGCAGAACAAGGTTTACAGTTTGGAAGAATTATTTCTGCCCGTGCATTGGGTATTGATGTGGCCGGATTTACCATCAATCGTTATTGTGCGAGTGGATTGGAAAGCATTGCGCTTGCTACTGCAAAGATCAGAACCGGTATGGCGGATTGTATTATTGCCGGTGGTACAGAGAGTATGAGTTTGGTTCCAACAGCAGGTTGGAAAACGGTTCCAGCTTATTCCATCGCAAAAGACGAACCTGATTATTACCTGAGCATGGGTTTAACCGCAGAAGCAGTGGCCAAAGAATTCAAAGTAAGCCGTGAAGATCAGGATGCCTTTGCTTATCAGTCGCATCAAAAAGCGATGCAAGCCATTGAGAATGGATATTTCAAACCCGGCATTTTACCTATTACGGTTGAAGAAACTTATTTAAATGAAAAAGGGAAAAAAGCAGTACGCTCTTATGTAGTAGATACCGACGAAGGCGTACGTGCTGACACCAATATTGAAGCGCTCGGAAAATTAAAACCCGCATTTGCCATGGGGGGAAGTGTTACTGCCGGCAACTCTTCTCAAACCAGTGACGGTGCTGCATTTGTGATCGTGATGAGTGAACGCATGGTGGTAGAATTGGGATTGAAACCTATCGGTAGATTGGTGAATTGTGCTTCTGCAGGTGTACATCCACGTATCATGGGTATTGGTCCTGTTGCTGCGATACCAAAAGTATTGAAGCAAGCCGGCATGAGTCAGAATGATATCGATTTGATTGAACTCAATGAAGCTTTTGCTTCACAATCACTGGCAGTGATCAGAGAACTGGGTTTAAATCCTGATATCGTAAACATCAATGGCGGCGCCATTGCACTCGGACATCCATTAGGATGCACAGGATGTAAACTCACCGTGCAATTATTGAACGACATGAAACGCCTCAATAAAAAATACGGTATGGTAACCGCTTGTGTGGGTGGTGGACAGGGGATTGCGGGGATTATTGAGAACCTTTGATTAGTCAATAGTCAATAGTCGATAGTCCATGGTTTAGGAAAATTCTTGGATCTACCATGAACCATGGACTATCGACCATCAACTTTCTCTACAAACTCCCCTCTACCATTCACAAGCCCCTTTCTATCTCTAAACAATCCTGATACATAAGTAGCATTTCTATCGGCCATGGCAGCAATGTCTTTTTTGTTGGCTTCGTAGCCGGGGCCGCGTGCAAAGAGTCCGCTGAGTACTTGTCTTTGAGAATGATATGTACTGGCAGTAATTCGTTTGCGATACAGTTGGTCGCCTTGTATGATCGTTATATTGGTATTGAAGAAAACAGAGTAAGTAGCTTGTTTATTAACAGACCCATCATTATTTCTGGAACGTTGTATTTCATCCTGACTAAAACCACCTTCATAATTCTGTAAGATGATGACAATATTCGCCTTGTATTGCTCCATGATTTTTGCACGCACATTATTATCGTTTTGAAGTAACAATGCCTTTTCGCCATCTGTTAAAGAAGTGTCAGTAAACACAGTCATCTGCAGATCTTTTCTCAACACATCCGGTAGATTGGAAAAATATTTACGTTTGATCTGTGTTACTACTTCTTCTCTTTTTTTAGTGATGGCGAGTCCGGGTGTGTATACTTCACCTGCATCTACTACGACGATGGATTTTGAATAATACTGTACGGGTATTTCAGCCAAAATGGTCTTTTCCGTAAAGGATAGTGTTTTACAACTTGCAAAAACACTGATAGTTGTTATGATGACCCATACAAATCGAAAAACAGTTTTCATTGCTTAGAATTTCGTCCGCGAAGGTATTTGTGCGGTGTAAATGAATTTGTTAAGGCTACATGATCAGCATATTAGGGTTGATAAACGGCATTTCTGCATGATTAAAAAGAAAATAAGATTTACTGACCAATGTCATTTTTTATGCATCAATGGCTGAGTAGCTTTATACTATAAATAAGCGTTATGAAAAAGATTCTTGTTCCTACCGATTTCTCTGCTACAGCAAAAAATGCCGCATTGTATGCGTTCAAGCTGGTCGAACAATTATGCGCTGAAGAAGTGATCTTATACCATGGTTATCAGGCACCTGTGAATATTGATCCCATGGTTCCAACCGTGGTAATGCCGGATATTGATACTTTGAGAGAGAGTAGTGAAAAAGCCTTAGCGCATTTTAAATCAGTTGTATGTCCATTTTGTGAGCCCGGTATTAAAGTGTCTACGTTGGCGCGGTATGACCATTTAGGAGATGGACTAGATGATATCTGTCACGAAACGGGGGCCGCATTAATTGTAATGGGTATTACAGGTGCAGGTTTATTGGAAGAGAAGTTGATCGGTAGTAATACTTTGAGTGTTGCAGAAAATGGAACTGTGCCGGTCATCATTGTTCCTCCACAAGCAGTGTTTACCAAAATTGAAGAAGTAATGCTTGCCTGTGATTTTAAAAAAGTAGTAGAAACTACCCCGGTTCAACCCATCAAAAATATATTGGATACTACTGGTGCCAAATTGTTTGTGTTACATGTTGATCATGAAAATAAACAGTGGTCTGCAGATACGCCTTTTGAAAGTTTGATGTTGGATACACTTCTATACGGTTATCAACCCGAATACCTATTTGAAAACAATAACAACTTTGTAGAAGCTGTCAACATTGTAACTCTGGAAAAAATGATCGGCCTCATCATTACCATTCCAAAAAAACATGGATTGTTTGAAGGATTGTTTCATAGCAGTGCGACTAAGAAACTAGCTTATCATAGTAATGTGCCGATTATGGTGATACATGAGTAAGATTAATTCAAATACTTCCCCACAATAGGTACCCGTCTACCCACCCCAAAAGCCTTGGGAGAAATGCGAATAATCGGACAAAACTGATTGCGTTTGTATTCATTGTTGTTGACCATCTTCAGTGTTCCGTCTACCAATGCTACATCATATCCCATGGCTTTGATTTCAGCCGGACCTTTTCGTTTTTCAATGTATTGGTAAAGTATCTGATCCAACACCGTATAATCCGGTAAACTATCACTGTCTTTTTGATTCGGTCTTAATTCTGCGCTGGGGGCTTTTGTGATGATATTCGAAGGAATGATCTCTTTTTCACGATTGATGTATTGAGCCAGCGCATAGACTTGTAGTTTATAGCAGTCTCCCAATACACCTAAACCACCCGCCATATCTCCATACAAAGTTCCATATCCGGTAGCCAGTTCACTTTTATTGGAAGTATTGAGTAAGATATATCCAAACTTATTCGCGATAGCCATTAATAAATTTCCCCTGCTTCTGCTTTGTATATTTTCTTCCGCTAAAGAAAATGGTAAGTCATTGAAAACAGGTTTTAATGTTTGTAAAAATGACTCATATACTTCATCAATACGAATGATATCATAAGGATTACCCAAATTCTTACTTAATTGAACAGCATCATTCACTGAATGATCCGTAGAATAAGGTGAAGGCATAAGTATTGCACGAACATTCTCTTTTCCCAATGCATCACAAGTAATCGCCAATGTTACTGCTGAATCAATACCTCCGGAAGATCCAAGGATCGCTTTACTGAACCCCATCTTTGTAAAATAATCACGGATACCCATAATCAATGCGTCATATACTTGTGCAATGTTCAACTCGGGTTCTAAAGTAGCGGGGTTGAGTTCTTTATCGGGTACGCGACTGGCAGGCTCCAAAATCGCAGCATTGATACTACCATCATCATTCAGTTCCCAGGTTGACATGGCTTCCTGAAACATAGGTAAAGCTCCGCACAGATTAGCATCTTTATCAAATACCAATGAAGCACCATCAAAAATAATTTCTGTCTGACTGCCCACTGAGTTACAATAAAACATCGGGATTTTATACTTCTGCACATTGGCCTTGATCACAGATTTTCGGTCTTCATCATGGGTATAGTCAAAAGGAGAGGCGCTAATATTCAGCATCACATCCGGTTGTTGATCCATCAATTGATCCATTGGACAAATTCTGTACAATGGGTTGTCGCCTAAGTTCCAGATGTCTTCACAAATGGTGATCGCTAATTTTTTTCCTTTGTAAGGAACGATTTTCCATTCGTAGGCAGGTTCGAAATACCGGTATTCGTCAAATACATCGTAGGTAGGTAATAATGTCTTGTGTATCTCTGCTTTGATTTCTTTTTCATAGAGGAAGAAAGCAGCATTGAAGAGGTCTTTACCTTTTTGTATGGTATTATGAGCCGGCGAACCAATTAAAACTGCAATGGTATCCGCATGTGCTTTTATTTGATCGACAGCTTGGTAGCACTTATCAATAAAATCGCTGAACTCCACAAAATCTCTGGCAGGATAGCCACATACACTCATTTCACTGAAGATGATCAGTTCAGATCCTTCTGCCTTGGCTGCTTCAATCGCAGCAATGATCTTGCGTGTATTCTCTTCAAAATTTCCGATATGATAATTCTGTTGTGCAATGCTGATCTTCATGAATACTAGCTTTTACTACTGGTTAGGTGCAAAGTTCAGTAACTTTTACATAGGTTTCACAGGATTCTTTGCAGGTAGCTGATGGTTTTATCAGCATCTTTGTCAAAATTCAGGATATGATGCGTCGATGGTATTTATTTTCATGTTTATGGATACTTTTCGCTTGTGGTGAAAAAAAATTCATTCCCGATGTTGCCGGAATTGAAGCACCCTTGAGTTTGCAAAGATTTGAACAATCCTTTTTTACCATCGATACTTTACAACTCGAAGAATCATTGATGGAACTCACCAATGAATACCGCGGTTTTCCTCAGGACTTTCTGTTTAATATCATGGGTACACGTCCGGATGCTGTACGACAAGATATCCCTAGTTTTATTCGTTCATATCAATCTTTATTCAAAGAAATTCAACCACAGTTCAAAGACATGAGCCGTGAGTTGAACGAGATACAACAAGGACTTCAATTCGTTAAATACTACTTTCCAGAATATAAACTACCCGAAAAAGTAATTACATTTATTGGTCCACTAAATAGTTATGGTAGTATCATTACGCCTGATGGATTGGGCGTTGGCTTGCAATTATATTTAGGGAGCAATCATACGATTTATCAGTCTGAGGAGGGGCAACAGATGTATCCGAAATATATATCTAGAAGATTTGACAGAGCCTATATTCCTGTCAATGCCATCAAGAATATCATCGATGATCTGTACCCACCCAATTATGCTGATAAGCCGCTGGTAGAACAAATGATAGAAGCGGGCAAAAGATTGTATCTCTTGGATCATTTGCTTCCTGAAACAGCCGATACCCTGAAAACCGGATATACCGCTAAACAATTGGAGGGTTGTTTAGAGAATGAAAAGAGTATCTGGAGTTTTTTTATACAAAATAATTTGTTGTACATCATTGACCCGGAAATGGTACGTGATTATATGAGTGATGCACCCAATACCCCTACTTTGGGCCAGGCTTCACCAGGTTTTATTGGTCAGTTTGTAGGATGGCAGATTGTAAAAAAATGGATGAATAAGCAAAAAGATCCTCGGAACTTGATGAAATTGATGGACACACCTGCGAAGAAAATTTTTGAAGAAGCAAAATACAAACCCTGATCAGTTCATTTTGGCGGGAACGATCATGTCAAAAGAAGGGATGTTGACATCAAAGAAACCCTTGGTATCCTGATTTTCCATGAGATAACTGCCATGCATTCTACCCATTTCTGTTCTCAGGTTGCAACCGCTTACATATTGGTAATGCTCACCCGGACGTAATACGGGCTGGATGCCTACTACACCCTCTCCTTCTACTTCACGATGCTCTCCATTGCTGTCAAAAATATGCCAGTGACGGCGCAATAATTTGATGGTAAAATTGTTGTGATTCTCAATGGTAATGCGGTAGGCAAACATGTACTCTCCATTCAGCGGGTTGCTGTAATCAGACTGGAAAAAAGTCTCTACACTGATTTCAACCCCTTCTGAAATTTTGGATACCATGTGGGAGCGTTTGATTGAGGTAAAAGTAGGGAAAAAAGTCGATGGTCCATAGTCCATAGTCCATGGTCCATCGACTATGGACTATGGACTTTTTTAACACAAAAAATACCTCCCAACCCTTACCTTCGCAGCACTTCAAAAAAGGAATTATGACAAAGATTGCCGTAGCTAAGGGGGATGGAATTGGTCCCGAAATCATGGATGCTGTTTTGTCGGTTTTTAACGCTGCAAAAGTGCCGCTGGAATATGATTTTGTTGATATGGGTAAGTGGGTGTTCGACAAAGGCTACAGCAATGGTATGACGCCCGAGGCACAGCAAACAATCGAGTCATTGGGAATCCTTTTTAAAGGGCCGATGGAAACACCAAAAGGGAAGGGTGTAAAGAGTGTGAATGTTACCGCTCGTAAAACCTGGAATACCTATGCCAATAAACGCACATTCCAAACCTTACATGGTGTAGATACTGTATTTAGCAAAGCAGGTATACCGATTGATATCACGATTGTTCGTGAAAACATTGAAGATACCTATGGTGGTATTGAACACATGCTTACTCACGATGTGGCACTGAGCAGAAGATTCATTACCCGTCCGGGAAGCATGCAGGTGATCAAGTATGCGTTTGAAATGGCTAAGAAAAAAGGAGCGAAAAGAATCACGTGCGGACACAAAGCCAATATCATGAAGCTTACAGACGGATTGTTTCTGGAAGTATTCTATGAAGTCGCAAAAGACTATCCCGAATTAAAAGCAGATGATGTGATCGTTGATGATCTGTGTATGAAATTGGTGAGCCGTCCCGATCTGTTTGATGTAGTAGTATTGACCAACTTACAGGGAGATATCGTGAGTGATTTATGTGCCGGATTGGTGGGTGGACTTGGATTTGCGCCGTCAGCCAATATCGGAGACCATATTTCTATTTTTGAAGCCGTACATGGAACAGCACCGGATATTGCCGGAAAAAATATTGCCAACCCCACAGCTTTGTTATTGAGCGGTATTGGCATGTTGCGACACCTGGGATTGATGGAAAGTGCAGCTAACATTGAAAATGCGTTACTCTTCACTTTAGAGAGCGGCATTCATACCGGTGATTTTGGCGATAAGGGAACTGCTTCTTCTGATACCACCACTTTTGCCAATGCCATCATTGCTAATTTTGGAAAACAGCCTGCACACAATCCTAAACCTATTCTTTCGGATCTACCGGTAACACAGACTGTTTTCAAACTGGAAAAAAATCCCATGTTAGAAAGCAATGAAGAATCAGAAGAAAGAATTGTGGGAGTGGATATGTTCATTGAAAGCAATGAACAACCACAGTTGGTAGCCGAGAAGTGTTTACAACATACGCTGGATCTTTTCAAATTGGTAACCATCAGTAACAGAGGTACGCAGGTATGGCCTAAAGGATCAGTATTTACGAATCTGATCAACCAATACCGTTGTCGCTTTGAGAGTGTGGGAGAAGTGGGATTGACGCAGGTAGATATTCTCGAATTGTATAAGCGTTTATCGACAGACTTTAAGATATGTTCAACCGAGCTGTTAAATGCCTGGGGCGATAAAAAGGGTTATAGTCTGGCACAGGGTCAATAATTACCCGATTTTCCCCTAATTTCACGGCTCATTTAAACAGCGCAATCGAAACTATATGGCCGAAGTGATTTTAATGCCCCGCCTGAGTGATACCATGACCGAAGGTGTTATTGCCGCATGGCATAAAAATGTGGGTGATGCAGTAAAGAAAGGAGACCTTCTTGCAGAAATAGAAACCGATAAAGCCACCATGGAGTTGGAAAGCTACCAGGATGGTATTCTTTTGCATATCGGAACCCCTAAAGGTGGTAAGCTTCAAGTCAATGACCTCTTGGCTATATTTGGTAAAGCCGGAGAAGATATTTCAACAATATTGGCACAACATGCCGGTGGAAATGCGGCTCCTGCTGCAGTATCCGCACCTGCACCGGAAGCAGCTCCGGCACAGGTTGCTACTTCATCTGCCCCAACTATGGATATATCTAGTATGGAAGAAGTGGTATTAATGCCTCGCTTAAGTGATACCATGACTGAAGGAGTGATAGCCGGTTGGCATAAGAAAGTAGGAGATACTGTAAAGAAAGGAGAAGTGCTGGCAGATATCGAAACAGATAAGGCCACCATGGAACTGGAAAGCTATAAGGATGGAGTATTGTTATACCAAGGTGCACAGCCGGGTGAAAAAATTCAGGTGAATGACCTGCTTTGTATCATCGGTAAAGAAGGGTTGGATGTAAATGCCATTGTACAAGCAGTAAAAGCTAGCGGAGGCTCAGCTCCCGCTGCTGCAGCACCAACTCCTGCCGCTACAGCTACTGCTTCAACACCAGTAGCAGCCCCTCAGGTTCAAAGTGAAACTGTAGTAAATGAAGGAAGAATATTAGCATCGCCATTGGCTAAAAAAATAGCCGGTGAAAAAGGTATTGATCTCCGTTATGTAAAAGGAACGGGTGACAATGGTAGAATTACCAAGAATGATGTGGATGCATACGTTCCTGCGGCTGCCGCTCCTGCTCCTCAAGCAGCCAAGTCTGCTACACCGATTGCAGCAGCACCTGCCGGACAAGTTAGCTTCGAAGATGTTCCGGTTTCTCAAATGCGCAAAACCATTGCACGTCGTTTGAGCGAGAGTTTGTTTACAGCTCCGCATTTTTACCTGACTATGAGTATTGATATGGATGCAGCGGTTGCAGCACGTGCCAAAATCAATGAAGTGGCTCCTGTGAAAATCAGTTTCAATGATATGGTATTGAAAGCAACTGCTTTGGCATTGAAACAACATCCAAAAGTAAACAGCAGTTGGTTGGGTGATACCATTCGTTACAACCATCATATCAATATTGGTGTAGCTGTTGCGGTGGAAGATGGTTTATTGGTACCGGTGGTTCGTTTCGCAGACACCAAATCATTGAGTCAGATTGGTGCTGAAGTAAAAGAATACGCACAAAAAGCAAAAGATAAAAAATTACAACCAGCAGACTGGGAAGGAAGTACGTTCACAATTTCTAATCTGGGTATGTATGGAATCGATCAATTCACAGCCATCATCAACCCGCCGGATTCTTGCATCTTAGCAGTAGGTGGTATTTCACAAGTTCCTGTGGTTAAAAACGGACAAGTAGTACCCGGTAATATCATGAAAGTGACTTTGAGCTGTGATCACCGTTCTGTAGATGGTGCAACAGGTGCCGCTTTCTTACAAACATTAAAGTCCTTGTTAGAAGAACCATTAAGAATGCTCGTATAATAAGCGAGATCATAATATTTGAAGTGAAAGCTTTTTCCGGAAGGGAAAAGCTTTTTTCTTGCATTTATAGGGTTAAAAGGGTATTTTGTTCTATTGCCTTCTAATTAATCACTGTAACTAAACCCTTCAACATGAGAAAACTCTTAACCATTGCTGTAATGGCAACCATCATCTTTAGCTGTAAAAACGCAGAAGATAAAAAAGAAGTAACATCTGATGTTACATACCCGTATTCATTGGAAAAACCTGATAACTGGGATATCGGAAGTAAGGAAAATACCTTACTTGTGATGAATGCTTTAAAAGCTTTTGAAGACAACAAAGTAGAAGATTGTCTTTCCTATTTTGCAGATACGGTCAGATGGCGTGCTGATTACATGGATCAAACATTATCGAAAGACAGTTTGAGAGTTGCTATGACCAACTTAAGAAATTCTATTCAAGCTGTACAAGTTAAAATGGGAGATTTTGAATCTGTTATTTCTAAGGATAAAAAAGATGAGTGGGTAACTTTATGGTACACAGAAATTGTAACAGATAAAACTGGTAAAACAGATTCTTTAGCGATGGTCAACGATATCAAAGTTTCAAAAGGAAAAATTGTTGAACTGAATGAATCCGTGCGCCATTTCCCAACTAAAAAACTATAAGACATAGTATACGTCTAGTTTCAAAAACAGAGCCGCTGATTTATTCAGCGGCTCTGTTTCTTTATACTCACTGCTCATTATTGACTACTCACTCATCACAAACTCACCACTCATCACACCCAATCGGCGCCCCCGGTGCAATTTCTGCGTGTTGAGGGAGTTCAATGTCTTTCGGTTTTTCGATTCTTTCAACGGCGTATAGATAATGTGGTCTCCAGGTAATAGGATTCAAATCGGCTTGTCTTTTGGCATATGCTTTCAGATTATTCAATCTATCGAAGCATATAGACTTGACCATATAATTGGCATTGTTATGCTGACTTAAAGCGAGTAACCATGTCAAAACAATCTGCTGCGTTTGCGCCTGAACCTGACCTTTTAAGCCTTCTTGTTTAGGTGCCATCCATGTTTTTTGGATGATGGCATCCAGTACTTCACCCCAGCCCATGGTTCCTTTCTGCGCTTTGAATTGTTCCAATCGATTGGCTCTTTCTGCATTGAATAAAAAGCCCAATTCAAAATGTGCCAACGCTTCCGCAGCTGCCATGGGATCAAAACTCATTCCTGTTCTTTTAGCAAAAGTTTCTCCCACACCGTAATACATAGGTGGACGAGGAGGAATCATCAGACTGATACGATCTGGTAGTGTGAGTACGTCAGGAGATAAACAATCCAATGCGGCCTTCAGTGCTTTTTGCTGAATGGCATTGTCGAGTATTTGTGGTTGCTGCTGTGTATCGCCACGAACACTATAGCTGTAATTCATACCACCAATCAGTTTTACGACTGCTTCGATCTGATAACGATGATAATTGTATACCGGTACCAAAACATCTTCCATTCTAGACATGGGCATTGCTTCCTGAATAACTTTTTCTGAAAATTGATCCAATGCTTTTTGGCGAACTTGTAAAACATTTTTCAATTCATCAGTCACATCTTTTCCATTGTCCCATAAATGGGCATAAGGGTGTAGTCCACCTGCCGCTCTTGCATCGGCATCGGCAATAAACAGTAATCCTTTTTTGGTATTTTCTTCCAACAGATTCTTCAGCGCTTTGTCTTCATTGGTTCCATCCGGAAAATCTTGGTAGCCATAAGTAATGGCCCTCTTATCCCATTCACCAATTTCATTGGTATACACTTTCGAAAAATCAATCTCACCTTTACTGTTTACAAAGATGTTGGGATGCGGATAATCCATCACCGATCCGCGATCATTATAACTAGAGGCATAATTATGTTGTAATCCAAGTGTATGTCCAATTTCATGTGCAGATAATTGGCGTAAGCGTTGTAGGGCCGCTTCACGCATGGTGGCCGGAACGGGTTTGCCTGTTTCATAAGGAGACAATAGACCGGTAAAAATCAGATGGTCCTGACGTACACGTAAAGAACCAAGTGTAACTTGTCCTTTAATAATCTCACCGGTACGCGGATCGGTTACAGAAGCACCATAACTCCATCCTCTGGTAGAACGATGTACCCAATTGATCATGTTATAACGGATATCCATGGGGTCTGCATCATCAGGTAAAATTTTTACAATGAATGCGTTTCGATATCCTGCAGCTTCAAAAGCCTGATTCCACCAACGACCGCCTTCCAATAATGCCGAGCGAATAGGCTCGGGGGTACCATTGTCTAAATAATAAACAATAGGCGCCACAGGATCACTGATAGCAGCGCTAGGATCTTTCTTTTCCAGTCGATGACGGGCAATAAACATTTGTTCAATCGGCTCTGTGAATGGACTACTGAAATCGAAATAGTTGATCCCAAAATAGCCGCTACGGATATCGTATTTGCGAGGTTTATAATTATTGTCCGGTAATTGCACAAAAGAATGGTGCATACGTACAGTAATGGCTTCGGCAGAAGGAGTTACTGCATTCACATATCTACCTGCATCACTACCTCCGGTAAAAGTGATGATGGCTTCAAATTCGCTATTCAACGGGAAATTACGGGTGTTGGGAAGATAGATGGCAGAACGGGCTTCATTGAATGTATAAGAGCCCTGACGCATACCACGTATACGATCGGCAATACCGTGTGCATCCCTAAGAAAAAAAGACGTGGCATCTACCAATACTTTATCACCTTCATCTTCATCAATCGTAAATCCGGCAATGGCAGATTGTGCAAATGATTCCTGTACTGCTTTTCTCTCTTTTTCGTCTGATGAGTTGGCCCTGTAACGATAGTTGGGCTGAATCATCAATAATTTTTTCCCGATCTTATGGAAAATAACAATTCGGGTACTGCCCAATTGCCCACGATCAAGACCAATATCATTGGATCCCAATCCGGCAGGCAATGAATTGACATACAAAAATTCCTGATTCAGTTTATCTACCAGTAACCATATTTTACCGGTATTGGTATCCCACCAATAAGTGAAATAACCATCATACCGCTTCATGTTTTTTGTTTTCTCGGCAATTTTGGAAGAAGTGGTTTGTGATTGTGTTTGTAAAAACAACAAACAACAACAAACCCAAAGCAGTGTACGCATGAAAAGAAGTTTTGGTGAAGAAAATGAATGTTGATAAAGATATTTTAAAAACAGGAGAGGCTTCAGAAAACAGCAATAAAAATCCTGTTACCGAAAACAGTAACAGGATCATTATAAAGTTGGGTTCAATCGCTGATTAAGCGTTGAATGGAATTTCCGGATTGCTTGGTGCTGCCGGTGTTTCAACAGGAGCAGGGGCTGGTGCCGGAGCAGGAGCCGTAACTGGTGCAGGTTTGCTTACTTTTTTAGGAGCAGCTTTTTTCTTAGCAGCCGGTTTTTTTGAAGCTACTTTTTTAGGTGCAGCCTTTTTTGCTGGAGCTTTTGCTTTTTTAACGGCAGCTTTCTTTTTAGGAGCAGCTTTTTTAGCTACCTTCTTTTTAGAGGCTACTTTTTTCTTAGCAACCGATTTTTTTGCAGCGGCTTTTTTCACTGCTTTTTTAACAGCGGCTTTCTTTTTAGGAGCAGCTTTTTTAGCAGGTGTTTTTTTCTTAGCGGCTTTTTTTACAGCTTTCTTAGCGGCCTTCTTAACAGCCTTTTTTGCAGGAGCTTTCTTCGCTGCAGGTTTTTTAGCGGCTTTCTTTTTAGCTTTTGCCATGATGGATAGTTTGTTGTTGTAAATGATGAGATAGGAAAGTTAGAAAATAATTTGTGAATTCAAAGTATTAGTTCTTTCAAAAAATGTTAACGGGCTATACACATTGTCATTCTTTGACTTCGAGTAAGGTTACTTTACCATCCATCGTTGCTGCAATGATCTGTTTACTGCTGATCATATTCACCGTATTCACCATCGAATTGTCGATCTTATACACCCATTTTTTTGCTTGTTTGATGGGGTCAATCGCATATACCTTACCACTTTTTGTTCCGAAAACAACCGTTTGTTCTTTTTCGATCAACATGGAGGGAACATGCTCGTAACCAAAGCCACAATTGACTTTCCAGGCAACCGACTGCTTATCTCTTGAGGTCTGAAATGCCACGATCACATCATTCATGGTTTTGCCATACACATATTTTCCATCTGCTGAAATACCGATCGATTCTCTAACCGTAGCTTCATTGTTTCTCCATAAGGTAGTTCCGGTAGCAAGGTCAATAGCACTGATATAGCGATCCGGCGCCACCACATACACCACATCATCCTTGATCACCGGAATACAGGCTGCGGGAGAGAAATTCAGTACACTAAACCCATTGTTCCATTTCCACATCAATTGTCCGTTCTGTTTATTGAGTGCATAAAGGTTTCTGTCCCATGCACCAAACAATATCTGATCACCCTGAATGACGGGTTTACTCATCACCGGACCATTCAATCCACCAAAACGCCAGCGTTCTTTACCCGTTGAGAGATCCAATGCTCTGAAATGATGATCGCTGGAGCCGATGTACACCACATCATTTTCTATCAATGGAGACCCTAATACAGCTGCATCTGTTGGATGTTTCCAAAGGAGTTTTCCATTTCGGGTTTGCAAACAGTAAACCCAACCATCACCAGACCCTACCACTACTTGTTTGCCGATAACGGCAGGAGAAGAAAAAACAGAACCTTGTGTTTGAAAACGCCATTGTTCTTTACCCGATACAAGATCCACAGCTGTTATGGTACCCATGCTGTTTCCAAAGAATACCAGTTTACCATCGGTAGCCGGTGTTGAAATAACATTGGCTGGGGAATGATACACCCACTTCGCCTTCACATTCGGGAAGCTATCATTCACGGCATAGGATGGACGCATGCTTGCCGGACTCGCCTGATAATTATGTTTAAGGATGCGAATACCTGTCCACGGACTGCGTGTTTCTAGTCCGGGTCTGCGTTCTGAGAAGATCATGGAGTCTGCACGTACATCTACCAGATTATATCCACCGATCTCGGCTTTAGCTCTCAGATTCGAACGTCCCATCACTGCAGGGATGCCTTCTAGGTTCATGGCTTTATTGGCATGACCATGACCACAAAGCGCTGCGATGGTATTTTTTTGTTTCAATCTGTCAATGGCTTCATACCAATTATCCAGTCCATTATCCAATGGATAATGATTCAGGAAAACAATGGGTTGATCATTACTTCGTTTTTTGAGTTCTTGATCCAGCCAATTCACAGCATCACGTGGAATATGTCCATCACTCATACGAACATAGGGTCCGGATGCACAACCGATGAACGTAATACCGTTGTGCTCAAAAATGAATTTGTCATAGCCGAATATCTGAGTAAAAGCAACGCCCCCGGTTTCACTCCATCCGGTATCATGATTACCGGGAATAATGTAATAGGGCACTTTCAATTCACTTAATATGGCTTTGGCCATTTTAATTTCTTCGGTGGTGCCCAGCTCAGTAATATCACCGGTGAGTACTACAAATGCGATATCGGTCATTTGATTGATATCGGCTACGGTTCTTCTCAAATCTTCTTCAGCACTACCATTCGGGGAGCCGATATGGGTATCGGAAATAAAAGCAAAACGAAAGGGTTTGATTTGTGCTTTAGCACTAGCAAACACTAGTATCAGTAAACAAACAACTAATTTCTTCATGCCTGAAAGTTACAAACAGTAAATGGATCTGAATACTTCGGAAGCCTTTTTACAATGAGAAAGCTGCGAGCCATGAGCTTTTTATTAGGGTGCAAATATCATACGATTTGCTCACAGCTCGAAGCTCATGGCTCATAGCCAATTAAACCATCACATGCTTTACCTGTTGTCGTATCTTTAATAGTAGAAACAGGAATCGTATGCAAGGTTCTATTTACAAAAGGCGGATATTTTCGGACAGGCAGCAGTATGGATCATGTCATGGGTGCCTTTTGTGTATTTTTTTCCGGAAGCACTTAAAAAAAGTGATTTCTATATGTTGATCCTGGTTCATGGACTTGGACTCATGATCATTGGTATCTGGCAATTGGTGAGTTGTTTATTAAATCTCTTACAGGCAAATGATACCGATAGCCGTTTTTTTAGAACCAACTTGTTGATAGGAATCATTTTAGGAGTTTTCTTTTTTATCATGGCATCATTCGGTATGTTGAAGATACCATTGGATGACAGGAAAGCGTATATGGTGTATGTACTAGCCATTTATTTTCTCACGATTGATGTATTGGCCATTCGTTATTGGAGAAAGATCTATCGGTATTATCAAAAAGAACAAGTATGAGTAAGAAAACAGTGGTATTAGGAGCTTCGGAGAATCCATCGCGCTATAGTTATCTGGCGGTGAATAAATTACGTGCCTATGGGCATCCGGTGGTGGCCATCGGAAATAAAAAAGGTGCGGTTGGGGATGTTGTCATTACCACAGAAAGACCGGATGAAAAAGACATTGATACTGTAACACTCTATCTCAACCCGCAACTGCAGCAACAGTATTATGATTATATATTTTCCCTGAAACCCAAGCGTATCATTTTCAATCCGGGTACAGAAAATGATGAGTTAGAAGAACTTGCAACATCCAATGGGATTCAAGCCATGGAGGCTTGTACTTTGGTTTTATTGGGAACAGGGCAGTATTGATGTTGGTGGGTCAGGCGACCAATAATTGCGAAGAGGCTTATTATTCAAATTTTATTAACTTTAATATTACATCTATACCAATAAAGGTTAGCGTGTGTTGTTTATGAAAATTGTACTCGTTTTTTTAGGGTTATGTGTTGTCAATGCAATATTTGCACAGACTGCTGAAAAAAGAGTGTATATCAATCCTTCTTTTGGTGGTTACAGGGTAACGACTGATCCCAATAATATCAATAACACTCCATTCATGTTTGAAGGAAAGATAGGAACGGATATCGGTAAGCATGGCATCATAGGGCTTCAGTTTTCAAGGGTTCATCAAAATACCATGGTATCCGGAATGTTTTGGCAACAACCAGTTGCCGGTCCTGTATCATTAAATCGATATGGGAAACTTACCCATCAAATCACTGCATTGGGTGTTTTTTATGAAAGAATCTTTCAACTTGGAAAACGTGTAGATCTGTTTCCAAGTGCATATATCCAATACCTTGATTTCAAAGAGGTGGAGAAAGGTAATCTCATCTTTGTAACTGATTCATCTGGAACCTATGAACGTAAGACTTTTAATAACTATTCTGCAAGGGTAGGGATCAATTTCAATATGCAGTACAAGCTCGGAAAATCTTTCGCTATTACTATGCGCCTACTGCAAATAGACTGTAAGATATGGGATGAATCCAGAAAAAATATATCCGGTGAACTTCCTTTTTTGTTAGGGGTTAAGTTTTCGTATTAATCTTAATTGCTGCGCGCCAACTTTTTGAAACTTTCGGAGCTTTCCAAAAGTTATCCTTCAATAGTAAGACTAGTGACGATAGTATAGACATCTTGTCGTTGCTGTTTACTCATACAGACAGTTTTAATTGTTAAAGAATGTTTGTATTGAGTATATGAGATTCAATGAGTTAGAAATAGTTGGGAAATTTGAATCTCGGTGCTAAAAATTAATTTTGAAAATATTAAAAAATTCTTTTTTTTACATCACCCTTTTGAATGCTAACGCTTGGATCATTATCCCCCTTGGTGCACTAAGCGATATTACCCGTATCATTAATTATTTCATCGTTAATCAAACAACTGTTTATGAAAATTAAGCAAATGGCAAAGCTATGCCTGTTAGTTCTCGTACTATTTATCACTGGTTGTAAAAAAGACCTATTTGAAAGAAGAGAAATTCCTTTGCTAGAAAGTTCTGTTTCTAGCAAAAATTTTTTTGCAAATTATGATTATCGGGATACTGAAATAAATCTCCTTATAGCAAATATTAAAAGTTCTGAAAGTAAATATTTCTTTTTAGACAAAGTTTCAAAAAAACATGGTATTCCATCTTGGAGTAATGTACTTTAGTCAACTTCGGAAAGCGAGATAGATGCGAGTGAAATTTCTCTTAAGACAAACTCGACCGAAGGATCTAAAAATAGAAAAAAGGTAGATAAAACTAAAACCGGAGTCTTCTTCGTTCCGTTGACTAATAATTTTTCAAAGGAGGTAACTGCATACATTTATGCTGAAAAGAAAAGCGATTCAGAATTCATTTATAAGGTTTACAATAAAAAAGAACTACTTAGTACTACTAACTTGGATCAAAAAAAAGAACAAGATATTAAGCACCATATGGCGATGTTCGCTTTTTTTGATCGAAAAGTATTTAAAAAGAATAGTGTTAGTTACTCTGGCACTAGAGAGTACAAATTTAAAAATGTAGTAGTTCAACCTGCAAGAAAGAAGGTTTCCCAAAATTCTATCCAGTACAAAAAAAATTCACATCCAACCCCTTGCGATAAGATAATTGCGATATTTGAAATTTATGATGGTGATAATTGGGTATACACTATTGAAATTCGTTCCACTTGTACAACTTTACCTGCTGTAACTGTGGTTGGGATTAGGAATCTTGGTGAAAACAATAGTGGAGGCGGTAGTGGTGACCTGCCACCGTTTGGATTAGGTGGTTCGATGGGATACATAGGTGGAGGTTTTGGAATGCCAACCGGGGGATACTCTGAAGGAGGGCAAGTAGTATTAGGTAATATTCCTAGTGCTTGGTCTGAAAACTCTTGGGAAGCATATTGGTCTTCTTTAGTTGAAGGAAGACCGACTATTTATCAAGGTGCAGTAGCAAATTTGATTGCAAATATTCCCTTAACTGAAAATGAAACCTACTGGGTGCAGGATAATGGAATGCAAGCATTGAAACTCTCAGAGTATTTAGTCGAAGAAGAATATAGTGCAGAGTCAGTTTGGGCTACTCAAATGACGATTGGTTTGCTTGAAGCAGGGTATTTTGAATATCAAAGTGATGCAATATTCAATTCTGTTTTAGCGGCTAAATTACCCTCAAGCATAAGTTTTCCAAATAATATTGTTACACAATACATATCATTATTTTACCATCAAATGAAGATTTTATTCCCTAACGATTCTTGGTGGGAAAATATGAGAAGGGCATTAGTAGAGTGGGGTCATTTTGCACTTGATGTAGGAGGATTATTTCCGGTCGGAGGTGAGATCTTTGATCTTGTTAATGCTGGATGGTATACACTAGAGGGCAATTATGCTTTAGCTGGAACTTCTTTAGTGTAAGCAATTCCATTTGTTGGAACTATACCTGCAGCAGCCAAAATAGCTTCGTTTGCGGGAGCACCATTTATGGTTAAAGTAGGGGCAAAATGGAAATACCTTAGAAGTTCGTATAAAATGAGAAAAGAATTGGGTTTAGTAAAAGGTGATGGACTAATTGCACACCATATCTTACCTTTAGGAGAGGATGGGCATAGCCTCATTCAAGCTGCCGCTAATGGAGGCTTCGATCTTAATAAAGCGGTTAATGGTATTGCTTTAGATGGTGTTTTTCATAAAGGTTCTCATCCCGCATATTCAGCAAGAGTTAGAGCTAAAATGGATAATATTATGAGTGCATATAATAACTCAATTACTCCTCAACAGGCAATTGCAGAATTGCAATCTTTGATTAATACAATTCGAAACGCAATTGCAAATCAATCAAGTACAAGAATTAATGATGTAATTTTCTAGTATGTATTACAAACTAACACCATCTGTTGATACTAAAGTAATTGGAAATGTGAATTCTCAAACTGAAGATGCAATTTTTCCTCAGATACTTGATGGCCAGTTATTTTCAAGAGATATTTTTTTGAAGAAAATTGATAATCCCTTAACTGTTCTAACACCTAATGCGATTTTAACTAAAAATGCAAGGTTAACTGATGTTATTGGAGGAGCATCAACAGCAATAGTTGGGCAAATGATAATTAGTAATAGACTCAAACTAATTTTAGAAGGTGTAAATGATGCTAAAGTTCAATTCTTTCCATTAAGTGTAATTGAGAAAGAAATTACGCATATAAACTATTGGCTCATATGTGCGTATGACACAGATATGGAGTTCATTAACTATGCTCAATCAAAAATAGAACTTGTAGGCTTGGGCTCACAGAAAATCAAAGATGTTTTAATACAAGATTATAAGCATTTTGATTCTTTGATAAAAGAGATACAACTACCAGAACGCCTTTCGATTACTAAAGTTTCTTTAATAGATCAGTGTAATAAAGATTTATTGGTATTGAGTTGGGTTGAGGGAGGAATCGGATTTTACGTTAGTAAAAAAATTAAATCTGAGATTGAGAATTCCGGGTGTACTGGGATTCAATTTAGTCCAATATAAATGAGTAGCTTTTTAGGGGGTATTTTTTATCCCCCTAAAAAATGCGCGCCAACTTTTGGAAAGTTCAGAAACTTTCCAAAAGTTATCCTTCATAGACGTGACTCGCAAAGCTGATTGGCCTTTCAAGTAACAACCGGATATCAAAATGGGAAAAAGGGTTGGCGAACCCTAATACTGGAAATGCGATGAAGTTTGAGAATGTATTGAACTTAGCCGTTGTTGGTCGCCCGACCACAGGTGTTCGGAAGATTAAGGAGGATTAGCCCCAAAAAGCTGCTCAAAGGTATTTGGATCACCACCACAAAGAATGACAATACTTTTGGTAACCTCTCTTTCTAATTCTTGTTCAAGGCGAAGCATAGGTATTTTAAATCCGGTAAGTTTATTGGTTTTCTTATACGCTTCCAATAATATAGCAGCGATCATTGTTACATATAAAATGACTTTTATGCCGTTCTCGCTTCTGTTTGTTAAATGATCAAAATTGAGTACCTGTTTAATAAACTTGAAGAAGACTTCTATATCCCAACGCTTTTTGTATATATCACTAATCTCTGCTGCAGTTGAATCAATAATATTGGTTACAAAAATGAATTTTTCACCGGTATTTTTCTTGTATGCTTCGATGCATCTAAGAGGGTATGCTGATTTTTTCGTTGAAGAAAATAAGTAACACCACTGATCGGATATAATGTTAAGAGTAGCTGTATTTAAAGGTGTTTCAGGAGTAATAGTCTCGTTAGCGGAGACCATAGATTTAATAGCATTATGATTCAGTCTGGAAACAAAAAAGATACCCTTCTCTGTCATTTTATCATAAGTATCCCGTGAGGTTATCCCTCTATCAAATACCCTGATCACCGATGAGTCATCGGCTTTTGTAGTACTCATAATAGTATCACGAAGAGCTATATTCTCACTGGTATATTTTTGTTCATGGTAAAAATGAATGACTTCTGGAATATTTGAATATCCAACAGTAAACTTGAGTTGTTTTACTGCTGCTGAACCTCCCGGAAGCTGATAACCAATATTTATGAGATTAGCAGATAGTGATACAATGGTAGAATCAAACTTTAAAAGATTGTCGGAGCTAATTCCTTCCAGATTCTTGTATGCCAATACGCAATCTTTAAAAAGTTGCTCAAAATAACTTACATCAATGGTTGAAAGACGCTCGCTTATTGAACTATGGCTGATTTTACTACCCGGATATTTATTCTTTAGACTTTGAAAAACCATTGATTCATAAGCAGATTTCATAGTCCTTAAGCTATTTTCCTTACGACTCAATAGGCAATACAACAGTAGTTTTAAAATAACTTCCCCTTGTAGCTTTTTTGTATAATGGTCAACATTGGTAGAAACTGCCAGACGTTCAAGGCTGTTGGACGGAATCAAGCGTAGCAATGCGTCAACTTTCATGCACTTGAAACGAAAAAATTATCAAATTCGTCTAATTATGCTTATTTCTTC
>Ga0208492_1000694_pt1 | contig 26374 bp, 15 predicted proteins | sample Subbioar_CSW14AB_FD_184820 | JGI IMG/M metagenome (GOLD analysis project Ga0208492, IMG submission 184820) | Serpentinite rock and fluid subsurface biosphere microbial communities from McLaughlin Reserve, California, USA - CR12Mar_CSW14AB (SPAdes) | ecosystem: Environmental > Terrestrial > Deep... | reverse complement strand
ATAAATTTTCGCTGGTCAATTTGCCGTTCACGTCGTAATATTCATTCCAGCCATCAATATCATCGTTTACATAATAGGTGTAACTATCCAGGCTGCCATCCTTATGATAATTTTTCCAGTAACCCTCATTGTTGCCATCAATGATCATACCTTCAGTTTCAAGCGTTCCGTTTATGTAGTAGGATTTGTAATAACCATTCTCTGTACCATCTTTATACACACGCTCTCTTTTTACTTTGCCGTTGGTTTGATATTCTGTGTATTTACCATCGTATTTTCCTTCTTTGTAATTTGTTTCCCTCATAAGGACACCAAACGTCGAGTAGTCTTTCCATGCACCGTCGAGTTCACCGTCGCTTACTTTTCCTTCACGGCGTTTTGTTCCGTTAGGATGATAAAGGGTCAGCTGAAAATTCTTTCCGTTGATCTTATTATCGCAGATTTTTGTACCGTCTTTTTTGAACGCTCGGTATTCAAGTAATTTCCCTTTTTTGTAAAGAAACTCCTGCCATAAAATGCCGTCTTCGGTATATTCTTTTGTCAGGCCGTTTAATTTCCCATTTGAATAAACCTCTTCGGTTTCAAGCTTCCCGTTTTCGTGAAACTCTTTCAGAGCGCCTTCCAGCAAGCCATCTTTGTCATATGTAAATACCTTTAAAGGTTTTCCACTTCTGTAATATGTTTTCCATTCGCCTACAGGATTGTTTTTTACATAATTTCCTTCCGATTCAATAGTATTGCCGGCATTGTTCCAGAAAGTTTTGGCGGCGCCCTCGCGGTTGTTGTTTACAAACGTAGCCTTCTGGTAAATTTTTCCGTTATCGAAATATTCCACGAGATCTCCGCTCAACGAGCCATTTACATTTTTAATAGTATAACGCAGCGATCCGTTCCGGTAATAATACGTCTGGGTGCCGTTTATTTCCCCGTCCTTATATTCCGTGCTTGCCGCAATATTACCATTCGAGAAATAGGATTTTTTCAGGCCGTTTATTTTATTGTTCACAATACCAACCTCAACGCTTGGGTTGTTATTGTCGTAAAAACTTTTATATAATTTTTCATCGCCATTATCGTAATGACCTTCTTCTTTTATTCCACCTGTCTGAGTATAAAATTTCCAGACACCGGTTCTTTTTCCATTTATAAACTCACCTTCCGATTTTTTGATCCCGTTGCTGTAATAAAAATTCCAGTAGCCGTTGTTTTGTTCCTGCGCATTTTGAAGGCCGGAGGCTACAATAAAATTATTATTGAACCAGTGAGGAACATTCACCACTTTCCCATTCAGGTTCTCCGGGTAGTTAGCCATGGTTTCGCACATGTAGTGATATGTCCAGAGCTCAAATTTATCCACATCAGACTTATTTTTCAGCAGCCATTTGTTCACCTTCTCCACTTCCATACCTCTTAAACAAAAATATGCGTAAGGCTCAAAGTATTTTGCATTTTGAAGCTCACTAAAAAACTTACCGTAGAACTCGTTATAAAAACCCTTTACATCTTTATACTTGCCAATATTCTCGATCAAAAGCTGCATTTGTTTAACAACATCAAATTGCAGATCGGTTTTGGATTTGTATTTATCGCTCAAGGCAACTTTTGATTTAATAATACTTTCCAGTTCGCTGAGATCATTTTCTGTCTCAAACACTTTTACCGTGAGAAGTGTGTCAGGTTCAAGTTCCAGCTTCGATATTTTTTCAAGATCGCCCACAATGCCCTGCGCCCTTTTACTTGTACCATCGCATAAAAGAGAAAACTGGTAAGCCAGCATGGTACAGGTAATATTATTACTTCTGCGTGCCAGTAGACCCATTTGCAGGTGGCTTGCCGTATGAAAGGGATTTAGTCGAATGGCTTTAATAAATAAAGGGTAAGCCTCGTCATATTTTTTCTGGTTAAGTTTTGAAACGCCCATTTCGTAATAAAACGAATGGTTAAGCGGGTAATCTTTCGCGCCCGTTTCATACACCTTCTGTGCTTCCTCATATTTTTTTAAATGATCGAGAAAATCACCTTTGTAAATAAGAATATTCGGAGTGTATTCGTTCTTTAGTTTTAAAAGATGGTCACACAAGGCAATCCCTTCCACATTTTTATTAAGAGCCAGGTAAGAATTCAGGATCTCTACCGAAGCCAGGTAATAATTGGAGTCGTTCCGGTGCACTTTTTTGAACTCAGCGATGGCTTCTTCGTATTTTTCATCATCATGCAGTTTAACGCCTCTTTCAATAATAAAAATAGAGCGTTCCTTTTCCTGTAAATTTTGTTGGCCTCTAAGCGCTAGACTACCTGACAACAGAACCAGGACAATTAAAAATTGCGTAAGTTTTTTCATATATGGGTTTTGTTGTGCTTTTAATAACATAGTATAGCCGGATTGTCTGGCAAACATTGCTATTCCATGTTGGGTAAAATTGGAATAGTGCTAAAATAAGTATTATTTTAGTTGTTTGTAAGTATCTTGTGCACCAGATTATGTAATTATTTAAAAAACTATGGATTTTTATTTGTCAGGTAAAGGTGAAAATGTCGAAGTCTATTTCTCGACTCGGCTCGAAATGACAAGCTCTTTATGTCAGGCAGAGGGTCAAAATGTCGAAGTTTGCCAACGCACTTTCTCGACTTCGCTCGAAATGACAACCCGCTTAAGATGTCACCCTGAGCAGAGTCGAAGGGTGTCATACTGAGCGAAGTCGAAGTATGGGCGCCTGGGCGGGCTTGCCCCGTCCGAGCTTTCGCACGGACTCCTCAAAAAGCTAACAGGGCTTTTGCCGGGCTTCATCTTCCGAAGGAATTCTTTGGAATTGGCGCAACTCCGGACCAGAACATTCAGTCAAAACTTATGCAACTATTATTCGCCTCCTCAAATAAAAATAAAATAAAAGAAATTACGGCTTTGCTGCCGTCTGGTTATACTTTGCTGGGCTTGCCCGATGCGGGTATTTTTGAGGAGATCCCGGAGCCGGGAGCCACCTTAAAAGAAAACTCCTTTTTAAAAGCGCAGTATGTTATTCAAAAGCTAAAAGCGCAGGGAAAAAATATCGCCGTATTTGCCGATGACAGCGGCCTTGAGGTAGAAGCTCTTGGCAATGCGCCTGGGGTATATAGCGCCAGGTATGCCGGGATCCCGAAAAACGATCAGGCAAACAACGAAAAATTACTTTTGGAACTGGCCAATTCTGAAAACCGTAAAGCACGTTTTGTAACTATTATTACCCTGATCATGAATGACACGATCTATTATTTTGAAGGCGAGGTAAAAGGCAGCATTGCTCCGCAGGCTAAAGGGAACAATGGTTTTGGTTACGATCCGCTTTTTATACCTGAAGGATATCCCAACACTTTTGCGGAATTAAGTCCTGAAATAAAAAACGCGATGAGCCACAGGGGCAGGGCGGTGCAGAAGTTGATTGGGTTTTTGAAGGAGGCTAAATAACTCTGTATTTAGCAACGTGCTAAATTTTATTCTGTAACTTCAACAAAGACTACCCCTTTTAACACAATACCGGAAAATCCTGTACCCTAATAACAAAAATACACTTGCTTAAAGCGTTAGTAATATGTAATCTCGCATAAGGTTTTCTGCAGAGAGGTAAAAAGGATGAAAATAGAACAGTATTATGCAATTGACATAAACGATTTATGTAAGGCGGGCTTAATTTATTACACTGTTAGGGAATGGCAAAATTTTCCACAAATCCAAATTTATTAAAGAATGAAAAAAGCGCTCTTCTTATTTCTTTTTGTTGTCCGGGTTGTCTCAGCCCAGAAGTATCAGCCTTTTGACAGTAATATGGTGTGGCGGATGGAGGTAACAGGTTTCAACAACTGCTATCACATCCAATACTATTATACGAATGGATATATAATAAACAATGGTATCATGTGGCATAAGGTATACACGAATATTTCTCCTGGAGTGCCGTGTACTACTGACAATACTATCTCTAATGCTTTTTTAGGCCATTTTACTAATGACACCCTTGCAAAAAAAGTTTATTTTATTGGGTCAACTACCTTAGCGCCTAATTTTGTTCCCGGTCCGTCAGACCTGTTATTCGATTTTAACAAAACGCTTGGTGACACGCTCAATTTAAGTTCTGGTCTGAAGTATAAAATAGTGACCCTGGATTCTACTTTACTTGGCCTGAAATATCACAAAGTTTTTAAAGGGGCAAATATTAATACAACTTTTAATTATTCACCTTATTATGTGTACCTGGTTGAGGGTGTCGGTTCTTCATTGGGCGTGTTTAATAAAAATTTTAATGTATTTTCAAATACATCCTCTTTTCAATTGACCTGTTTTTATTCTGAGGGCTTTGCCAAGCAATTTATTCGCCCGAATCATAGTCCTCAAACTTATCCCACTTCGTTAAGTGACACGAGTTCGTGTGGCTTTACCATTACTGGGGTAATATCCTATTCAGGCCAGCAGGAAAGTTTAAAGATGTACCCGAATCCGGCCCGGGACTTTTTGCAAATCCAGGTGCAGGGGGCGCCCCACAAGCTCGGGTTTCAAATCATAAATTGTATTGGTCAAACAATTCGTGAAGAGGAAATTTCTGTTATCGATAAAATCTATAAGATAAATGTAGGTGATCTAGTAGAAGGAATTTATTTTGTGACTGTTTTTTATGATCAAAAACCTGTTGAAACAAGGAAATTACTGATCGTACGCTAAACCGAGGAAAGTGTTAACGGCAGATTAATCCGGGTGTGCGAAGCATGATACACATAACGTCATTGCGAACGGAGTGAAACAATCCCATACACAGCAGTACTTGTTCTCATTCTTCGTGTAGGATTCCTTCACACCCCGGTCTTTTCACTCATGTGTTCGGAATAACGGAGCCCTGGCGGGAGCATTATGCACATTATGTCATTGCGAACGGAGTGAAGCAATCTAATACACAGTAGGACGAAGGTAGTAAGGCAATAACCTGGGTTTAACGATGGCAAACCAGAAACCAGGAATCAGAAATTACTTAACCTCCCACTCTTTCCAGTCCATTTCTTCCCCGTTCAGGATCCCGAGGTAACTGCGGTAACGTTCTTCGCTGATCTCCCCTTTTTCAACAGCGGCAATCACTGCGCATTTGGGTTCGTTCACATGCAGGCAGTTATTAAACTTGCAATCGTTCATACGATCGCGGATCTCAGGAAAATAATGACCTACTTCTTCTTTTTTCATTTCCACAAGACCAAGCTCTTTAATGCCGGGACTGTCGATAATACTCCCTCCAAAGCTTAAGGGATGCAGCTCTGCAAAAGTAGTGGTATGCATACCTTTTGCGTGGACTGAAGAGATCTCCCCTGTTTTTAAATTCAGGCCGGGTTGCAGCGCGTTGATAAATGTGGATTTTCCGACGCCGGAATGTCCTGCAATGAGAGTGGTTTTATCTTTAAAAAGAGATCTTAATTTTTCAACTTGTGAGGCATCGTAACTGCTTACTTCAAAACATTCGTAGCCAATAGCCGTGTACAGGTTGATGATTTCTTTTTGCGCCGCAAGTAACTCTTCGTTTAAAAGATCAGATTTATTAAATACCAGCTTCGCCGGAATCCGATATGCTTCGGCGGTAATTAAAAAACGATCGATAAAACCCAAACTCGTTCTGGGAGACACCAGTGTAGCGATGAGTACTGTCTGATCGAGGTTGCTTGCCAGGATCTGCACCTGTTTGCTGAGGTTAATGGATTTGCGGATAATATAATTTCTGCGCGGATGAATTTTTTTGATAGACGCTTCACCATTTTCTTCAATATCAAAATCAACAATGTCGCCCACTGCAATCGGGTTGGTGGTCTTCCGGTCCTCGAGGCGGATCTTCCCTTTTAGCACACAGTCATATGTTTGATCGCCTGACTTTACCTGGTACCTGCTTCCTGTAGATTTAATAACAACACCCTCCATTTGATTTATTCCCGTTTCCTTTTTCAGAGCATAAAAATAGCCATTTTAAGCTAGATGTCAGCGTCAGGGATTGAGTCCGGCAAAAGCCCTGTGGGCTTTTGAGCGAGAGTGCGCGTAAGTGAGCTTGGGCGAGTGTAAACCTCGCCCAGCGAGTGGTGAAAGCCCGCCCGGGCGCCCAAAAAACAAAATTTAAATATCCAGGCAATACAGACAAACGATAAGAAAAACTAAATTTTAAAAAATATATACAAAAGCCGTAGAAAAAGAAAGTGAAATAATCCCTAAATTAGGCCACTTTTTAAAATCAAAAAAACTAAAAGAACTAAATACACAACAATGAAAGAAGTATATGTAGTATCGGCAGTGAGAACCGCAATAGGTTCTTTTGGAGGAACCTTAGCAGGGATACCGGCAACAAAATTAGGAGCAGAGGCTATTAAAGCGGCCATTGAAAAAATTAAACTGGAAGGCAAACTGGTAAATGAAGTGTTTATGGGGTCAGTGATACAGGCGAACCTTGGCCAGGCGCCTGCACGCCAGGCCGCTAAATATGCGGGCCTGCCAGACAGTGTAAATTGTACTACCGTAAATAAAGTATGTGCCAGCGGGATGAAATCCATTTCATTAGGAGCACAAAGTATTATGTTGGGTGACAACGATATTGTAATTGCAGGTGGCATGGAGAGCATGAGCTCGGTGCCGTTTTATTCTGACAGCACGCGCTGGGGAAATAAATACGGGGACGCAAAATTAATTGACGGTATCGCAAAAGACGGTCTAACAGATGTGTATGGCAATGTGCCCATGGGCAATTGCGCCGAGCTTTGCGCGAAGGATATGAAGTTTACGCGTGAAGAGCAGGATGCATTTGCGATCGAGTCGTATAAACGTTCTGCCGCTGCATGGAGCGCAGGGAAATTTAAGGAGGAGGTAATTCCTGTAACCGTAAAAACCAAAAAAGGCGATGTTGAGTTTGCGGAGGACGAAGAATACAAAAGCGTGAACTTTGAAAAGATCCCGACCTTAAAACCGGTGTTTCAAAAGGATGGAACCGTAACCGCGGCCAATGCCAGTACTATGAACGATGGTGCAGCTGCATTGGTTTTAATGAGCAGGGAAAAGGCGGAAGCCCTTGGCTTAAAACCTATCGCTAAAATTATTTCGTATGCTGATGCGGAGCAGGCGCCGGAATGGTTTACCACATCACCAAGCCTGGCCGTGCCGAAAGCTGTTGAAAAAGCGGGCTTAAAAATGAGCGATATCTCTTATTTTGAATTAAACGAAGCCTTCAGCGTGGTTGGACTCGCCAATATCAAATTAATGAACCTGGATCCGGCAAAAGTAAATGTGAACGGTGGAGCGGTTTCGATCGGGCATCCTTTGGGAGCAAGCGGCGCCCGTATTGTAGTAACTTTAATAAATGTACTTAAACAAAACAAGGCAAAATATGGCGCTGCCGGCATCTGCAATGGTGGAGGCGGCGCAAGCGCTATCGTGATCGAGAACCTGAACTAACAGGTGCTTGTATATAAATTAAAAAGCCTCAACCCCATTTAAGTTGAGGCTTTTTTGCTTACTTTTATGCCCTTATCAAAATGACATCATTCAATGAAATCAACCGCTTTAACTAATAAACACATTTCCCTGGGAGCAAAAATGGTTCCTTTTGCCGGGTATAACATGCCGGTATCTTATACAGGTTTAAACGAAGAACATGCTGCAGTGAGAAACAGTGTCGGAGTTTTTGATGTAAGCCATATGGGCGAGTTTATTCTGAAAGGGCCCCACGCGCTTGATCTTATTCAGAAAGTAACAAGCAATGACGCGGCTGTTTTAACTGATGGAAAAGCGCAATATTCCTGCCTTCCGAACGCTACCGGTGGTATTGTGGATGATCTTATCGTTTACAGGATTGATACCGAAACATATTTACTGGTGGTAAACGCAAGTAATATCGAAAAAGACTGGAACTGGATCAAACAGAACGATACCTGGAATGTTGATATGAAGAATATCTCTGAGGATACTTCGTTACTGGCTGTTCAGGGCCCTAACGCAATAAAGGTCTTACAAAAACTCACAGATATTAAACTGGCTGACATTCCATATTACAGTTTCGCGAAAGGAAAATTCAACGGGATAGACAATATAGTAATCAGTAACACGGGTTATACCGGCGCCGGTGGGTTCGAACTCTATTTTGACAACAAGCATGCTGAAAAAATGTGGGATGCTATTTTTGAAGCAGGCAAGGAATTTGATATTCGTCCTATAGGTCTTGGCGCGCGTGATACATTGCGTCTTGAAATGGGCTTCTGTTTATATGGAAACGATATCGATGATACAACATCTCCGATAGAAGCAGGCCTTGGCTGGATCACAAAATTCACCAAGGATTTTACCAACAGAGCTAAAATAGAAGATCAGAAACAAAAAGGAGTAAGTAAAAAACTGGTGGGTTTTGAAATGATAGACCGTGGAATTCCCCGCCACGATTATCCTATCGCAGATGCTAACGGTAACGTAATTGGGAAGGTAACTTCTGGAACACAGTCGCCAAGCCTTAATAAGGCGATCGGGTTAGGATACGTCAATATTGAGTTTTCAAAAGCGGATTCCGAAATCTATGTCATGATCAGGGATAAAGCCATAAAGGCAAAGGTCTGCAAGATCCCCTTTCTTAAAAAATAAGAACGGAGCCAACGGTAACGCATTTGGTGAAGAGAAATATTAACATTTATCGATAAATTTTAAATTTTAATCTAAAATATAAACGAGAAAGATTAAAAACAATTATATTTGATAGTTGATCATGAAAAATTTAATAACCGTTTTAATTCTGTTTTGTTCTGCAGGACTGATAAAATCTCAGACATGGGAGCTTTTCGGTAAAGACACTATTAATAAAATTGACGCGGAGGGTAAAAAACAGGCGAAGTGGATCCTTATGGGAAAGCATAAGCCGGGGACCTGCTATAAACCGGATCAAAAGGCGGAGGAAGGGAAGTACAAGGACAACAAAAAAACGGAAATGTGGGTGGAGTACTATTGCAATAGCAATATGAAGAACAAGCTCACGTTTGTAAACGGACGTCCTGATGGGTATGCGCAGATGTTCCATGAAAACGGCAAGATCAGTGAAGAAGGCAACTGGAAAAACAACCGTTGGGTTGGAACCTATAAATTATACTATGATAATGGCCAGGTACAGCATGAATTTGTTTTTAACCAGACTGGCAAACGGGAAGGGGCGCAAAAATACTATTATGATAACGGCCAGCTGGCGATCGAAGGGAATTTCTCTAACGGTAAGGAAAGTGGAATAATCAAGGAATACTACGAGAATGGCGATCCTAAAGCCGAGAAAAATTTTGCCGATGGTAATGTGGATGTGGCTTCTATCAAAGAGTTTCAGCCAAAAAAGCCGATAGCGCCTAAATCTGAAAATCCTGCCGAGAATGCACCGGTAGTGAAAGTAAGGGAGGATGAACGCCCCAACGAAGCTGCTAAAAAAGGAGCGCCGGCCAAAGGCCCAATGGTCTTAAACGGCCAGTATACATTATATAACAAAAACAAACAGATTACAAAAGACGGTGTGTTTAAAGACAATCGTTTTATGGATGGAAAGGCCTACTTTTATGACGACAACGGAATCCTGCAAAGGGTAGCTGTTTACAAAAACGGCATTTACGTTGGGGATACCCAGGTTGAGAATTAAAAAATTGAAAAGGCGCGGCAAGCGCCTTTTTTTATTATGTGAACTCCCGGAGTTTGTATTATTCCAAATAAGGTTCCGGAGGAACCTAATATTTTAGAAGACAGAATTGTTGAAGGCGTTGCCCCGGAGGGGGCAAAACAAAGATTAATGTTATCAAAAGTAAAAAGTCCTGGATCAAACCAGTACTTTGGTGGAGAATATCGGATTATTTTATAATCAAATAAAGCAGTATTTTTTGTCTATTCTGGGATTGCCGACAATCCCAGGCTTTCCGGAAAACAAAAATCCCCGCAAAAGCGGGGAAGTTTTGATTGTTTTGTGGAGAATATCGGATTCGAACCGATCACCTCTTCACTGCCAGCGAAGCGCTCTAGCCAAATGAGCTAATCCCCCGCATTATTTAGGAGGACAAAAATACTATTAATTTCTTATTCAAAAAATTAATAAGGCATTATAACGGGCCCTTATTTGAGTAATCCATGCGTTAAAAAGGGTAAAAAACTCTCGGTTTCACGCGGTGAACAACTGGAGTCATTCCGGAAGAATTGAATTCATGAGTATCAAAAGACTTTTTATCTAAATTTTTACTCATTTTAACAGGGCATTTGCTCATTGCAGCCCTAAAACACCCAACTGGTATGATAATTGCCCTGTATGGAGAGTTATGGACCCGCACTCAATGAATATCCTACTGATAGACGATGACAAAGACTTTCTTTTTTTGTTAAGTAAAACCATGAGCAAACAAGGGTATCATGTTTATACCGCGCTGAATGGAATAAAAGCCCTTGACGAACTTAGTGATCACAGAATAGACATCATTATCTCGGATGTGATCATGGTTGACACACCAATTATGTCGCTGACCTGTACGCTAAAGAACAGATATCCCAAAACGCCGATCATTCTTATTTCAGGTCTGCCTTCCGGGCCACTCATTAATAATACCCTTAACCTGGGCGCGGATGAGTTTATACCCAAACCGCTAAACATGAATTTACTATACAGCACGATTGACAGGCTGGGCGGACTAGCTGCCTGATCACCTTTTTTTAACAATTATATGAATGCTCTTTGTTCACAAAGGGTCTTTAAGCGTCTTATTTTTCGTAAATTTGCGGACTAAAATTTTGCGTTAAATGACAACTGATAAATTTGTGAGCCGCCACAACGGCCCTCGTGAGCAGGAGGTAAAAGCGATGCTTAAAAAAATAGGGGCTGCAAGCATTGACGAACTGATCAATCAAACTGTTCCGCCGACCATCCGTTTAAAACAGCCCCTGCGCATTGCGCCGGCCATGAGCGAATACCAGTACATAAAACATTTAAAAGCCCTTGGGAAAAAGAACAAAGTATTCCGTTCTTATATCGGCATGGGGTATCACAATACTATTTTACCGGCAGTTATCCAGCGTAACGTTTTAGAAAATCCGGGCTGGTATACTGCATATACGCCTTACCAGGCAGAGATTGCCCAGGGACGTTTAGAGGCGATCCTTAATTTCCAGACGATGGTGATGGATCTTACCGCGATGCCAATTGCCAACGCCTCCCTGCTTGATGAAGCAACTGCGGCGGCCGAGGCTTTGTTTATGTTTTACAGCAACCGAAGTAAAGACAAGGTAAAAAACAACGCAAATAAATTCTTTATCAGCAATACCTGTTTCCCTCAAACCATTGATGTAGTGAAAACCCGCGCGGTGCCTTATGGCATTGAGCTGGTAATTGGAGACACGGCTTCTGTAAAATTAGACGATTCTTATTTTGGGATCCTGATCCAATACCCTGATATTAACGGGGAAGCAAACGATTATAAAAAATTTGTTGCCGATGCGAAGGCAAAAGAGATCCAGGTGGCAGTTGCGACAGACCTTCTGGCCCTCGCACTTTTGACACCTCCGGGTGAATGGGGCGCTGATTGTGTTGTGGGGAATTCACAACGCTTTGGTGTGCCGTTGGGTTATGGTGGCCCTCATGCGGCTTTTTTTGCCTGTCGCGAAGATTTCAAACGTCTGATCCCGGGCCGTATTATTGGAGTTTCTATCGATTCGGAGGGGAACCAGGCACTGCGCATGGCGCTTCAGACCCGTGAACAACACATTAAACGCGACAAGGCAACTTCCAATATCTGTACTGCACAGGCGCTTCTTGCCATCATGGCGAGCATGTATGCCGTATATCATGGACAGGAAGGAATCAAAGCTATTGCACAAGGGGTTCATAACGCAGCAAATACAGTGGCGGGAGAATTGAAAAAAGCGGGGTTGAATGTAAAAACAAAATTGTTTTTTGATACGATCGTTGTAGAATGTGATGCCGTAAAAGTAATGGCAGCTGCTGTTTCCAAAGAAATCAATTTCAGGAAAGTTGATGAAAAACATGTTGCGATCAGCCTGGACCAGACAGTTGAGCAAAATGACCTCGTTGATATTTTAGCATGTTTTGAAGTGCAGTCAAAAGGCGAAGTAAAGAAGTCTGAACTGATCAGCGCATCGGGTTTAACACGCAACTCCGGGTATTTAACGCACCCGGTGTTTAACAGTTATCATAGCGAAAGCGATATGATGCGTTATATCAAACGTCTTGAGAACAAAGACCTGTCATTGGTTCACTCCATGATCTCTTTGGGATCCTGCACAATGAAGCTGAACGCGGCTTCCGAATTATTGCCAATTACCTGGCCTGAATTTGCAAGCATCCACCCATTTGTTCCGGCAGATCAGGCTCAGGGTTATTCCGAGCTGATAGAACAATTAAATAAAGACCTTTCTGAAATTACAGGATTTGCACGCATGAGTTTCCAGCCAAATTCGGGCGCGCAGGGCGAATATACCGGCTTAATGGTGATCAGGGCTTACCATATTGCAAATGGGAACGCGAACAGGAATGTGGCACTGATCCCTTCTTCAGCGCATGGTACCAACCCGGCAAGCGCTGCGATGGCCGGGATGACGATCGTTGTTACTAAATGTGACGACAAAGGAAATATCGATCTCGCAGATCTAAAGGAAAAAGCCGAGAAGCATAAAGACAACCTGTCCTGCTTAATGGTTACGTATCCATCTACCCATGGTGTATACGAAGAATCTATCAGGGATATTACCAAATTGATCCATGATAACGGTGGATTGGTTTATATGGATGGCGCCAATATGAATGCGCAGGTTGGCCTTACTTCTCCCGGAAATATCGGAGCCGATGTTTGCCATCTGAACCTGCATAAAACCTTTGCTATTCCTCATGGTGGCGGTGGTCCTGGTATGGGTCCTATTGGCGTGGTGGAAAAACTGGTGCCGTTCCTGCCTTCGCACACGGTGGTAAATACAAGTGGGAACAAAGGAATTACCGCTGTTTCAGCTGCCCCCTATGGCAGCGCTTTAATATTGCTTATTTCTTATGGTTACATTAAAATGCTTGGAAATGATGGTGTGAAGCAGGCTACGGAGATGGCAATTTTAAACGCGAACTACATTAAAGATTCTTTAAAAGATCATTACAAAATTTTGTATACCGGTAAAAACGGACGCTGCGCACATGAAATGATCCTGGATTGTAGCGAATTTAAAATGGCGAGTGGCGTTGAAGTGGCGGATATCGCGAAACGCTTGATGGACTATGGTTTTCATGCCCCAACTGTGGCTTTCCCGGTTGTAAATACGTTAATGGTAGAGCCAACTGAATCTGAGTCGAAATCGGAACTTGACCGTTTTTGCGAAGCGATGATAACCATCCGCAAAGAGATTAAGGAGATAGAAGAAGGCAAATTTGACAAAACAAACAACGTTATAAAAAATGCGCCGCACACCTGCAAACTAGTTGTAAACGATGACTGGAAAAAACCATACACGCGCCAAAAAGCGGCGTACCCGCTCAACTGGGTGCGTGAAAATAAATTCTGGCCAAGTGTAGGACGTGTTGACAATGCCTATGGTGACCGCAACCTGGTATGCTCCTGCGCCCCTATAGAAGCATATATGGAAGAAGCTGTGGAAGCCTAAATGCCACATGTGGAAGGTCTTATAAAATGTTAAGGCTTACGTTAAAAATTAAAAACCCTCCAATAAAGGAGGGTTTTTTCGTTAACTTTATAAATAACATTTTGGTTCTTAGTTTTTTAGTTAATGAAAAAAATTCTTTCTGTACTTGGCGTTGTGGTGGTCCTCGCTTTATTTTTTAGCAGTTGTTACCTGAATAAATATATTTATACGGATAAGGAACTGGAGGAGCATTACATGCACAGAACGGTTAAACCCGTTTACAAACAATCCTCTTTTTCTGACCACAACATGCATTATGCTGTGTTAAGCAAAAGCGATTCGTTACCCCTTCTTATTATGATCCATGGTGCCCCAGGGGCCTGGTATGGATACATGAACCTAACGGATGACAGCTTGTTGCAACAGCATTTCAAAATTGTGGCGGTAGACCGCCTGGGATATGGAAAATCCGGATATGGAAAAGAAGTACTTTCCACACAGGCACAGGCGCTTGCAATTAAAACCATTATTGATAAAGAAAACACCACAAAACGTAAGGTTTTTATGATCGGGAGATCCTATGGCGCGCCAATTGCTGCGTGGCTTACTATCCATTATCCTGAAACTTTTGAAAAACTGATCATGGTCTCACCGGTAATAGACCCTGAAAAGGAAAAGTTTTACTGGTTCAGCAATATAGGTAACTCCAGGCTGGTGCAATGGGCCCTTCCCGATCTGTTAAACGTGGCGACGAAAGAAAAATTCTCTCATCAGCAGGAAATGTACTTGATGCTTAAAGAATGGAAGAAGTTATCCACCCCAACTTATGTGCTTGTTGGTGAAGAGGACGCGGTTGCGGATACTGCGAATTTTTCCTTTGCTAAGAAATACATCAGTGGTTGTCCCGCGGTATTTATTAAATTAAAACATACCGGTCACCAGGTTACTTATCAGCAACCAGGCATCATCAAACAGTTGGTAATGGATACGTCAAATTGCAGAGCTTTGTGTCAAATAGACACTTCCTTGTGCCGTGAAGTATGTGAGCGGATCCCGTCTGTAAAAGTAAAAGACGAACTGAGGGCAGAAACACGGGTATTAACAACTGGTTCTACGGATAAACACACGAATTGATCCTCATTTAAGAAAGAACAATTAACGCACCTTAATTTTCCCTTTCACAATAAACGCGTTAGGAAATTCAGCCTGTATCTTATTCCTGGCTTCAAATGCTTCCAGCTTTGTTTTGTAGTCGCCAACCAACACTACAAAATGTGGTTGCTCGTATTCTTTATAGGTTGTGTATTCAGGGAAACGCGTGGAAAATTTAATGCGCACTGCTTCCGCAGCGTCACGGTCTACTCCAAAATGGATCTTAATGCGGTATCCTTCCTGCACACCGGCCGTTAAGCGATGGTACTCTGCCTTTTTATCAATAAGTTCCTTTACCTTTAACTGTGTTTGTGTTTGTGGCGGGTTCAGGTAAGGATTGTCCTGTCCTGAAAGGAAACCAAAAGAAAAAAAAAGGAATATGAAAAAGGAAACTCTCACTTTGTAAAAATAAATAAAAAGGCCGAACCAGGAAGCTTATTTCTTTTAATTAGGGATTTTTGTATGGATGTTGAATTCACTCACAAATATGTCTGTTATGAAAGGAGTCCTGAGGTTTAATTTTGGCCTTTTTCAGGGTTATATCCCAATAATTTCTTTAAATTTACCCATTATTCTAACTTGGTAAAATGGACAAATTTTCATATGTAGGAAACAGTGATGTGGTTGCGATAGAACAGCTTTATACGCAATTTCTTAAAGATCCTGATTCTGTGGATAAAACCTGGCAGGATTTTTTTAAAGGATTTGAGTTTGCAAGAGCAGATTACTCACCAAAAAACAACGGAGCAGAGGGTGCAAAACAAGTTTCAGGAAACGTGAGCTCCGGGCATGTAGGAAAAGAATTCGCGGTGATAAACCTCATCAACGGCTACAGAACACGCGGACATTTATTTACCAAAACCAACCCGGTGAGGAATCGCCGTAAATATAAGCCGGATCTTGGACTTGATGTGTTTGACCTGGACAAAAACGACCTGGAAACGGTATTTCATGCAGGCACTGAAATTGAAATCGGGGACGCTAAACTAGTAGATATCGTAAACCACCTTGAGAAAACCTATTGCGAGAGTATTGGTGTGGAATATATGTTCATCAGGAATCCCAATCTTTTAACCTGGTTGCAGGAAAGGATGGAAACATCAAGGAATATACCCGATTTTTCAAAAAAGGAAAAATGGAGCATCTTAAAAAAAGTAACCGAAGCTGTAACGTTTGAAAATTTTCTTGCTACAAAATTCGTCGGGCAAAAGCGTTTCTCACTGGAAGGAGCCGAATCATTCCTTCCGGCTATGAACTCACTTATGGAGCATGGTGTGGAGCTGGGCATTGAGGATTACGTAATCGGCATGGCGCACCGCGGCCGTTTAAATGTTCTGGCTAACATCATGAACAAACCTACGATCGATATTTTTACTGAATTTGAGGGACGTCCGAGTGAAGATGGCTTATTTGACGGCGACGTTAAATATCACATGGGCTATAGCAGTGATGTAACCAGTGGATCCGGCAAATCAGTTCACATTTCTCTTACGCCTAATCCATCGCATTTGGAAACGGTTGCTCCGGTTGTAGAAGGGATTACGCGCGCAAAAATAGACGGTCGTCACAAAGGTAATCACAGAAAGGTATGCCCGATCGTGATCCATGGAGATGCCGCTATCGCAGGACAGGGTGTTGTATACGAGGTGGTGCAGATGGCCCACCTTGATGCCTATAAAGTTGGGGGGACTATCCATTTTATTATCAATAACCAGGTTGGATTTACAACCAATTACAGGGACGCGCGTTCGAGTACCTATTGTACGGACGTTGCGAAGGTTACAAAGGCTCCGGTATTCCATGTGAATGGAGACGATGTGGAAGCATTGACGCTGGTGGCAAAAATGGCGATTGAGTTCCGCCTGAATTTTCGTAAAGACGTGTTCATTGATATCCTGTGTTATCGTAAATACGGACATAACGAAGGAGATGAACCGCGTTTCACCCAGCCATTGCTTTATAAAGAAATAGCCAAGCATCCGAATCCAAAAGAGATCTACGCGAAAAAATTAATTGAAGAAGGTACATTCACGAGCGAAGAAGTTTCCTCGCTTGAAAAATCGATAAAAGAAGATCTTGAAAAAAACCTGGAAGCAGCCAAGAAAGTAGAAAAGGCAAAAGTAATGTCTTACCTGCAGGGCCCTTGGAAAGGTGTACAAATGGCGGGAGCTTCTGATTTTGATGAATCTCCCGAAACGGCGATTGATAAAAAAACATTCCTTGAGCTCGCTAAAAAAACCACGGAACTTCCTAAGGACATGAAGTTCTTTAATAAAATTGAACGTTTGTTTAAAGACAGGCAGGCGATGATCGCTTCTGACGCTTATGACTGGGCAATGGGTGAACTGGTGGCCTACGCGTCTTTGATGAATGAGGGGCATAGAGTGCGCTTTAGCGGCCAGGATGTGGAGAGGGGAACATTTTCGCACCGTCATGCGGTCGTGAAAGTTGAGGACAGCGAAGAAGAATACATCCCACTCAATAATTTCGGAGCGCCTGAGCGGCTTGAAATCTATAATTCACATTTAAGCGAATATGCGGTACTGGGATTTGAGTATGGATATGCCTATGCTTCGCCAAATGCATTAACGATCTGGGAAGCCCAGTTCGGAGATTTCTTTAACGGCGCTCAAATTATTATTGACCAGTATCTGTCGTCATCAGAATACAAATGGAGAAGGATGAACGGCCTTGTTGTTTTATTGCCACATGGATATGAAGGTCAGGGACCGGAACATTCAAGCGCACGTGTAGAGCGTTTTTTACAAATGTGCGCGGAGAACAATATGCAGGTGATAAATACAACAACACCGGCACAACAATTCCATGCTTTACGCCGCCAGTTAAAAAGAGATTTCCGTAAACCGTTGATCTGCTTTACGCCGAAAAAATTATTGCGTTATCCAAGTTGTGTAAGCAGTGTGAAAGATTTTACCGAAGATAAATTTCACGAGCTGCTTGATGATAAAGCAGCCGACGTTAAAAAGGTGACACGCCTGGCGTTTTGTTCGGGTAAAATTTATTATGATCTGATTGAGCGCCGTGAAAAGGAAGGAGTAAATGATATTGCGTTCATTCGCCTCGAACAGTTATATCCTTTCCCGCAAAAGCAGGTCGACGCGGTCCTGGCTAAATATAAAAACGTAAAAGAGTATTTATTTATACAGGAAGAATCCGAAAACATGGGTGCCTGGAGATTTGTAGATAAAAACCTCCGCTCCCTCAACATGCGTTATGTTGGAAGAGATGAAGCGGCAAGCCCTGCTACAGGTTTCGCGAAACGCCATGCCGCGGAAAGTGAAGAGATCATGGTGAGTATTTTTTCTAAGGTCCTGGTGAAATAATTTTAGAAATAAGAAGTAAGATTTTAGAAAGCGGAAGTAAAACAATTCGATTTATGAACTATAAAATAGTTAGATCATAAATCATAAATCTTAAATGAAAATATGGCAATCGTAGAATTAAAAGTTCCCAGCCCGGGAGAGTCCATCACAGAAGTGATCATTGCCCGTTGGGTTAAACAAACTGGAGACATTGTTGAGAAGGATGAAGTTTTAGCAGAAATAGATTCTGATAAGGCGACCCTCACTTTAAACGCAGAAGAGTCCGGTAAAATAGAGCTGATGGCTGCCGAAGGAGATTCGGTAAAAGTGGGGCAGGTAGTCGTGAAAATAGACACGTCCTTTAAACCAGAAGCGAAGAAGGAAGCGCCTAAGGCAGAAGCTAAAAAGGAGGCGGTAAACAGTAAGCAGGAGGCAGTGAGCAGCAAACAGGAGAACGTGAGCAGTAAGCAGTCTTCAGTAAGCAGTGAGCAGTCTGCGGCGGGCAATAAACAAACTTACGCGAGCGGTACGCCAAGTCCTGCTGCCGGAAAAATGATGGCGGAGAATAATATTGCCGCAAACCAATTGAATGGCAGTGGCAAGGACGGGCGTATCACCAAGCAGGATGTTTTGGCAGCTTTATCAAACGGATTACCTACCGTTTCGAAAGTGTTAAGCAATAGCTGGCAGGGCGCGCGCGATAAAGAACGTGTTAAAATGACCTCGCTTCGTAAGACAGTTGCCAGGCGCCTGGTAGCGGTAAAGAATGAAACGGCGATGCTGACCACATTTAATGAAGTGGACATGAGTGAGATCTATGCGATCCGCGCAAAATACAAGGATAAATTTAAAGAGGTATACGGAAGCAATATCGGCTTTATGAGCTTTTTTACAAAAGCGGTTACAGAGGCCTTATTTCATTTCCCCGCGGTAAATGCGATGATAGACGGAGAAGAGATCGTGTACAATAAATACTGTGATATAGGCATTGCAGTGAGCGCTCCGAAAGGATTGATGGTGCCGGTATTACGGAATGCTGAACTTATGAGCCTTGCACAAATTGAAGCGGGGATCAAGGAACTTGCCATTAAAGCGCGTGACGGAAAATTAGGAATTCCTGACATGGAAGGAGGAACTTTTACTATTACCAACGGTGGGGTCTTCGGAAGTATGATGAGTACCCCGATCATCAACCCTCCTCAAAGTGCTATCCTGGGAATGCATAATGTGGTGGAACGTCCAATGGCAGTGAACGGCCAGGTGGTGATCCGTCCGATGATGTACGTGGCTTTAAGTTACGACCACCGTATTATCGATGGAAAAGAAAGCGTGGGCTTTTTGGTGAAAGTGAAAGAAATGCTTGAGAATCCCAGCCGGATGTTGTTTGGAGGAAAAAATCCTGAGGAGATTTTACTCGGATTATAAATGAGTCGTTTTCAAAGCATTTAACCCACATAAGGAATGTGAGGTCATATAAGATTAACTTATATTCCTTATGTGCCTTATATCGTTTAAGATATCAAGGGTATCGATAAATTATTTTTTAGTTGAAACGACAACTGGCGGCAGGGTAATCCGCCCACTGATCAGTTGTTCGGGCGTACTCTTAACAGCATTTATTATAATGAGCTGTGTTTTATCTTCCAGGAAAACTGAATAGAAAAAATCCTGTTTTGCTTTGTATTTCCAATCTTTCAGTTCGGTAAATTTCTTTTTCAGCATGGCCAGTTTTTTTTCATTTTCTCTCGAAACAATAATCACTTTTGTAACAGGTGTAGCTTTTAATTTATCAACCGACATTTCTGTTACTTCATCCTGGTATTCAAATAAAGAACAGTAGGGAAAATGTTTTCTGAAGAGTGAGAAATCCGAGGCATTGTCACTGATCACATACCTGTAACACATCAGGTTGTCCATTTCGTTCAACCATTCGGAGAAATTCTCCTCGTAAAACTTAATATAAATGTTTACAAAACCTTCATCAATCCCCTTTTTTTGAGCAATGTAATCCGCTACCATCGGGTATATTTTTTTTGCCATCAGGTCAATGTATTTCCTGTCATACCAGTCGCCTTCATCTTTTTTTCCGCTGAGCGATTCGTATACAAACCCGTTGCCTATGGCAGTAGCCAAAACTTCATTCAACAAGAGATAGGCATAGGTACTGGTTTTTGAGGGATTTGCCAGAAACCATTTTGTTATATTACGTTTTACAACAACTGACTGCTCGTCGTATAAAATGTGGAAGATCTCATGCATCATCACGGCAAGGAGCGTGTTGTAGTCTTTTGTTTCAGGTGTCAGTGCATTTACGGAATTATTGCAAAAGGCCTCGGCACTGAAGCCCTGGGAATTCGGATAGGGATAAAATACGATCTCGAAAGGAAAAGAATCGTCCCAATAAGCTTTGTAAAAGGAAAGTCCTTTATCGAAATAAGCTGAGAGGTTTTTGTTTTTTGCCAGGTCGGTAATTTCGCCGAGTTGTTTTTCGAATTTTGTTTTATTAGGCTGGTATACGAGTTCCCTGTATACCAGTTGAAATTCATAGAGGATACTGGTGAGTTGCAGTAAGGTTGAATTTGGCACAATGCCAACGGCCCGCTTTTTAAAATCCTTCAGATTGGCACTATTTATAAGATTCTTTTTTATCTGGGCCTCCGTCATGCCTGGTATTTTTGATCCATAAGGAAACCCTTCATACTCGTAAGTATAATTTATGCGAAGTGTATCAAAAAGTGCAAGAAGATTTTTGTATTTGTCGCGGTTGTAAATGGAAGCTGCGAATTGTTTTTTAAAATGGTTTTCGGGATGTTTTGAAGAGAGATGATCGACGTAAATAAAAATTGCCAGGGGTTCGGAGAATTTAATATCGAAGCGGGGGCCCTGTGCAAGTCCCAAAAAAACAAAGGTCAGGAAAACAAATGTACAACGTAGTTTATTCATTGTATCAGGCTTATTCGTCTTCTTTTTTCTGTTCAGGCTGCTCTTCCTCACCACCAAAAGCTCCGGCGCGTTTCATAGCAGCAATAAATTTTTGGGCTTTGGCAGCTGTTGTCGCATCAAAAGAATAGGAAGGACCTTTATCCACATTCATTTTTTTACTCTTGCTTTTTAGTTCGTTTAACGCGGTGTTAAACTCCTTATTACTGCTTACAACCAGCATCTTGCCCCTGGTATAAGTAAAATAGTACCAGGTGTTCGCGTCCGCTTCCAGATAGATATCGAGCACATCATTGCCTCTTTGTTTTTTTATGGAGACAATGGAGTTGCCTCCAAAATATCTGAAAATTTCGGTCTTCAGTACATTTCCAACACCTATAGGTCCTGAAGAAACATATGCTTTTAATGTCCGGTTAAAGGTCATTTTTACGTCGTTTAATACCAGGCTTTTTTCCAGTTCGTCAGGGAAACGTTTGTAATTTCCATATAAGTTGAGTTCGGAGAGAGCCCTGTCGCCACGCTCTTTGCCGAGGATCTCGATAATGCCATGATTAAACAGGTCCCCTTCAAAAGGAGTGGGGTTAAGGGTATTCAGATAAAGTTCAAAGTCTTTGGCCATTTTCCGGAGAATGCTTCCTTCAAAAAAGAAATCCACCACCATCATCAGATTAAAATTGATGCTGTCGTTCACCGCATTGTAAACCGCATTTCCAACACTCTTTAGTTTTACCTGGCCGAGATCGGTGCTGATATTATAGCTGCCTTCAGTGTTTATGATGCAATTGGAAGTATTCAGGCTCACATAGTTTCCGGGCAGACTCATCTCTTCCAGTTTTTCCTTGTTGGAAATTTCGTACTGCTGATTTTCCTTGTCGTAGGTTAACAAACCTTCCGCTTCTATGACGTCGCGCGAGCTTCTTGACCCCTGAAGGGATAGGAATGCCGCGTATACCTTAGTTGAATCGGGACTGTAAAATAATCCGGTACCAACCGCGGCACCACGCATATCCAGCGCTTTTTTAGGAATAGGGATCTGGATCTCCTTTGGATTGATCTCACCGGTGAATTTGAGATACGATTTTCCAATTTTGCCGCAATTGTGAACGATCTTGGTCCCGCCGTCGAATGTGAGAAATTGTTGTGTTGCCTGTAAGTACACCCTGCCTGCAAAACTAAAATAATCGTTGAATTTAAAATTTTCTTTCTCCGGGATCTCACCTTCTGAAATGGTTTGTCCGGAGGTATCCGGTTTTATAGTTTTAAACAGAATGAGATAAGGTTTATCGTTCTCATCCAGGTATTGGTATTCTCCAGAGGCGAGGTAACTTCTTCTTCCAAAAATATTGGCGGTCGTATTCCGGATGACGTGAAATTTAGTAACTGTATTTGCGAGAATGGAAGATTCCCTCAGGGTATCCATGACCGCGTTTTTAAAAATGATAACATCTCCGTTCTTTGGAAAGACGCGGGCATCAGCAACATTTATAAACGGGACGTTCACACAACGGATAATGTATTTGCGGAGATTGTATTTGGCGCCCGGCGCAAAAAAACGAAGGGAATCCTGTTTCGGATGAATACTTATAAATTCAGGACCTTCAAGATCGAGGCCGGCTTCGGAAGTATCTGTGACCATTTTTTTCTGTGTATCTCCCAACTCAATATCTTCGGCATCCATGTACCATTTAAAACGATCCATAAAAGCAATGTATTGGTTCTTGTCAAATTTCACATAAGAACCTTCACCATTCGTTACAAACTCGCCAATCCTGGCATCAAAATCTATTTTCGCATTTACGTTAACCGTACTAAACGTAAAACCTTCCTCCTCAAAGGCCTTAAGCCGGAAGTTAGCCGTGTCGCTGAACATCCGCCTCTTGACAAAAAGGATCTTATTGGAAGACATGGTGGCTTTTTCAAAATCCACTTTTCCATTGCCGACCAGATCTTTAAAAGTGAGATCATACCTGCCTCTGAATTCAACCTTTTCCTTGTAAGCATAAAACGGACTTTTAGTATTGTATGCCTGCAGGAGGTCTTCGTATGGCATAAAGTGCAGGCGCGCTGTATCGGCATGAACGACCGGGAATTCAGGATTGTCACTTTCCTTCACGTCAAAGGTGGTGGCGTATCCGTTAGCGCTATCCGGGAAAAAGACCAGGTCCGGTACTTTGGAGAAACTGGAACTGAATTTAAAATCTCCGCCACCTCTCAGGCCTTTGTTACTTAAGCGGATCTCCTGCTCAAAGTTTGCCTTGCCTTTATAGATCGGAAATCCGCCAGGAGGTGTCTGCCTTATAAATCCAAGAGAATAATCTTTTTGCAATCCGAGGATCTCCTTAAAGTCAGGAAATATACCGGCGGAAGAAAACGTTCCGTTAAACCTCAGACCCTCGTTACGAAAGTTGTCAAGACTGTCAATGTTAAATGGGTCAAGCTGGAAATAAAACTTGTCGCGGTTATATACTCCTTTAAAAATCTGGCGTTTATCATAGAACGCATAACTTTCCTTGAAGCTCTGGAAGCTGGGGAAGGTGGGCGCTTTTCCGAATCCGCTTTTGTTCTTGGGAGCATCGATGCGCAGTTCTCCGTTTACATTTTCAATCAAGGTTTGAACTTTTTTAAACGGGATGTTTCCGTTCACATCAGGCTCAAATGCCTCTACGTAGATCTTGATCGAGTCAACGGTCTTCATGCTGATCTTAAAAAGATCGTAATCAAAAATAAAGTCCTTTCCCACAAACTCAAATTTTCCTGAGGCAACCGTTCCGCTAAAATCCAGCCGGCGGTTTTTCTTTAAGGTTATTTCGCCGTGTTTTGGAAAAATAAACACCTTTTGCGTATCACTTAACAATACCTGCTTCACCCCGTGAACCGTTAGATCATAGTTTAAAAGGTTCATGGTCGCATTGTCTTTACCGGGAGCCACGGAATGCAGGGTGATAATGTCGTAGTCATGCTTGTGTTTGGCATTGTCGGCATAATCGAATAAACGCTGACGCACGGTAATCATGTCCGTTTCCGGATTAAAATAGATCAGTCCGAAGATTGCCATTTTAAAGATGATAGGCCGAAGATCGTTGGCCAGGTATTTGATGTGCTTGGCGAAATCTACCACGCTGAAGGAAGCAGGTTTGCCGTTTGCATTATAGTATTCAATCATACGGGTAATAGGACTGATCTGCTCGCCCACTTTTATTGCTTCTGCCTTATCCCGGTTATAAAAGTCCGAAGACTCAAAATAGGCTTCGCCCTGGAAATTATTAGGCAGAAAGTTAAAAGCAAGCAAAGGTTCATCAATGTTCCACACAATCTGCTCAAAGTGCATGTCGTATTTATGAAAGGTATTAAGGATCGGCGTCTTTTGAAGTCCATCGTCGCCACGCAGAATAGTAACGAGTCTTTTATCCACCTGGTAAGTAAAACTAAGGCCGGGATGGTAAATTGTGTCCTTATCGAGGAAAAACTTGATGACGGCAGGATTGGCCACGATCTTTTCCTTGCTCATGCCAAAAGCCCTGGCGCTGATCTCCAGGAATTTGACATTGTTGTTCTTAAAAATAATCCGCGCCATGTTTGCTCCACTTCCTGAACCTATGAACTTGGCCCCCCGCATCCCAAAACCTCCGTCGTAATCAACGTCGGGATAAATATCTTTCACCAGCAGGCGTTTGCTATAGGAGTCAAAACGGGGATAAGAAGCTTCTCCGTTTTCTGTAATTATACGGTCGGTAACTTTACCTAACTGGGGTTGATCAAAAAACTGCTTGCCGGTAAAGGTGGCGCTGTCGCTGGTATAGCTGCCAACTTTGCAATCAATGGTATAGCGCCGGAGCGCGGCATAAACATCGTTCTCAAGGCCCGCTTTCATCCAGCTTACTTTTCCACCCTTGCCAATAAATTTACCGCTGGTAGGATAATAGGTTCCGCCGGTTTCTTCTATGGCAATACTGTCGCCGCGCGGATTAGCGCCAATGAGGGTGATCTCTTCGAATATAACGGCAGGAATGGAGTCGTAGACGAAGCGGTAGCTGGGTTCAAGCGCATAGTAACGGTAAGAGGGCGTTTTGTAGAATGTATTATTTTTAAATACATTTTCGCTCATGTCGAAAAAATCCTGTGTGCCCCTGAGCGATTTTCCTTTGAGGATCTTATCTACGCAGCTTTGCCAGTTCCGAAAGTTTTCGTCGCCTTGTTTTGCCTGGATAGCATTTACAACGGTGTTGAGGTAACCAATAAAATACGGGTAGGGCTTCATGCGTTTATTGAGCATGGTATTTGTAGTTTCCATTATAATTTCCTTGTAATAGCCTGCAATAACGTTCTCCTTCCAGAACTTTTCGAAATTCCGGATGTATTCGGCGGCCGTTTCCTTATTGGCAGAGTTTTCAGAGAAATACTGGCTAAGATCGTGGGTAAATTTGGTGGTATCGGTAGAAAACTGCGTAAGCTTCTGGGTCTTTCCCGGAAGGAAGACCAATAAAAAGGTAAAAACAAATAATGGTTTCAATAATCGAAGAAACATAGGCACACATCTTAACCAACCAAATATAAAAAATGAATGGAAGTTTCTAAGAATTAAAGCGCATTTATTTGCATTTTCCCCCAACAATTCGACGAACGGGGCAAAGAGCCCTTTTTTTATTAAAATTTCGGACAAATGTTCATTAAAAACACCCCATCCGGGGCTTAAAATCAATATCTTTACGCTTTTATTTTAAATATGTCAATACTTAAATATTCAGAGCAGCTGGCTGACCTGGAAGCGGCGAAAAACCTGGGGCTTTTACCAGAAGAGTTTGAAAGAATAAAATCGATTTTAGGCAGAACACCTAATTTTACGGAAGTTTCCATTTTTTCGGTGATGTGGAGCGAACATTGTTCATATAAGAATTCCATCACCTGGTTAAAGACCCTTCCTAAAAAAGGTCCGCACATGCTGGCGGAAGCTGGTGAAGAAAATGCCGGTTTAGTGGATATTGGAGATGGACTGGCCTGCTGTTTTAAAATAGAATCGCATAATCACCCGAGCGCTTTAGAACCATACCAGGGAGCTGCAACCGGTGTAGGCGGGATCAACCGTGATATTTTTACGATGGGCGCACGTCCGATCGCGCAGTTAAATTCCCTGCGTTTTGGCGACATTAGTTCTCCTAAAACGCAGTGGCTGATCAAGGGTGTGGTAAAAGGCATCGGCGATTACGGGAACGCGTTCGGGATCCCGACTGTTGGCGGCGAGGTATTCTTTGATGAATGTTACAATGTAAATCCATTGGTAAATGCCATGAGTGCGGGGATCGTAAAAACGGGTGAAACGGTTAGCGCTACTTCCTATGGCGTG
>Ga0208492_1000693_pt1 | contig 26395 bp, 21 predicted proteins | sample Subbioar_CSW14AB_FD_184820 | JGI IMG/M metagenome (GOLD analysis project Ga0208492, IMG submission 184820) | Serpentinite rock and fluid subsurface biosphere microbial communities from McLaughlin Reserve, California, USA - CR12Mar_CSW14AB (SPAdes) | ecosystem: Environmental > Terrestrial > Deep... | reverse complement strand
CCGGGGCCACCCATTCCGCCCCCACCACCGCCTCCCATGCCCGTGAAGGCCCGGAAGAGTCCCATTACAAGGAAAATGCCACCGATTACGAGCGCACCCAGGCAAACGTAACTCATGATGGAATTTTCGCCCCCAGCGGCGGCCCCGCCTTGATGATTCACTCGTGCGTGGTTTCCGCCACGGTCGTGTTCTGAGACTTTGGAACTGACGAAATTGACAAGCGCCGAAAGCGCATCGTCCATCTTCCGTTCTTTCAAATAAGGTTTGATTACGTTTTCAGCCTCGACGCGATTGGCCTGGGTGAAAGCTTTGTTCTGGGTGTTGTTGCCGATTTCAAATTGGTATTTGCGAGGTTCCTGGATCAGCAGAAAATAAACACCATTGACGGAATGGGATTTGAATCGACCAATCGCGTAGTCGTTGATCCACTTTTTTGTGGCGTTTTCGTTCTTGAGATCAGGCCCGCCCTTTTCCACGGAAGGTAAGGTGGCTAGAGTTTCGATATACAGTTCTTTTTTATGTTCCGCCGCCATTTTTTTAATGGTGGCTTCCGCCTTGCGAACCGCTTCTGGCGAAAACACTCCGGCCTCATCGCGGATGCCGGCGTCGGCCAATAGCGGCTGGGCACCGACGACAAGCGCCAGCGCCGCAAGAGTCATAGGGAACGTTCGAACAAGCCGGGTCATGGCATTCTCCCAGAGGGACCAACTGGAGAGGAACCGAGAGCGGGACATCATCAACCGCCTTGGCTCTCTCTAAACATCCTACCTGTTCTGCGGCGTGAGGGTTCGAATGGTTACAGGAAAACGGCACAAAACCTTGGAAAAAGCAAAAAACCAATCGAATTCGATTGGTTTTTCAAAAGATTCATTTGGCCGCGAGTCGGCGCGCCGCGGGCCGTTTTTAGTATTCATCTTCCTTGCAGATGAGATCGACAATCCACGAATTGAGATCGCGCAACATATCCACATGAATCCGATGATTGGTGGGATAAGTGCGGCTGGTGACGACCATTCCGGCGGTTTGAATGAGCCGGGCATCTTTGGATGCCATGGACAGTGGCGCAACGGAATTGACGAGTCCGTGCGCGTGGAACACCGGCTTACCGCGCAGTTCCTTGAGGCGGGCGAGCGGCCGGCCCCCGCTGGGGATCAGCCCGTTCAGCGAAGCGACTCCCGCGAACTTGTCCGGGTTGGCCAGACCGATCCGGTAGGCCTGACTGGCTCCTTCGCAGAAACCGACCAGGAAAATGCGTTCGGAATGAATGTGAAACTGGCGGCGGGCATTCTCGATGGAGCGGAAGATGTACTCTTCCGTGATGCTGTCCTGATCCTTCCCAAGTCCCCAGGAAAACCCGGTCATTAACTCTTGTTCGATGATCGGGCGGGGCCCGCGCAAACTCAGGCATACAAAATTGCGGCGGCTGATTTTCGGCGCCAGCTTGATGATCTTGTCTTCGTCCCCACCCTTGCCATGAAGCATGACGAGCAAGGGATAAGGGTAATTCGGTTCATAACCGTGCGGCAAAAACATCCGCACCGGAAAGGCGTCGGATCCGAGAACCTTGGTGGCGTAATACCCTTCCCTGGGTCTTTCCACCTTCCGGGTTGTTTCCGTGGGAAGCATATGTTCCTTCCACCAAGGCCAAATTCTGAGGGATTTTCCCGCAATCCGGGCAACTCGCCCGACGTTTGTCCCTGAATTCGAACTTTTCCTAAAGTTGCACCGCCAAGTCTACGGGAGCCATGGAGAAGCTGTCAACGCGCCCCCTTGCTCCCGCAAATCAAAATGCGAACTTTATGCCATAAGCCGTTCAGGACATTCCGATTGCATGGGAATCCATAAGGGGGATGATATAGGAGAGCCGGGCTATTTGGATAATCAGAGTGAACTTTTTCCGAAAGTCGGGCACAATTCTTGCCAAAGGGCGCCGCCACATTCCGAAAAACCGTCAACCTCAAAAAAAGACCCGGCTTGCGCCGGGTCATGGGAACCATTGGTTTCTTCCATTTAGGATCGAAAAAGACCCATCTTTTCCAGCTGGGCAATCAGTTGCGCAACGGCTTCTTCCGGTTGCATTTTGCCGTTATCGAGCACCATCTCGGGGTTGGTCGGCGCTTCGTAAGGATCGTCGATCCCGGTGAATCCTTTCAACTGGCCGGCGCGGGCTTTCTTGTAAAGGCCCTTGGGATCGCGCGTTTCGCAGACTTCGATGGCGGTCGCGACATGGATCTCGACGAAGGGCACGCCCGCGGCCACATGCAGCTCGCGCACCTGATCGCGGTCCTTGCGGTAGGGGCTGATGAAACTGGTCATGCAGATGATGCCGCCGTCGGCAAAAAGCTTGCTCACTTCACCGATACGACGGATGTTTTCTTCGCGATCGGCCGCCGAGAAGCCCAGGTTCTTGTTCAAACCATGACGGATATTGTCACCGTCGAGCACATAAGCCATCCGGCCTTTCTCGATGAGCGCATGTTCGAGGCTGAAGGCGATCGTGCTTTTCCCCGAACCGGAAAGGCCGGTGAACCAAAGAGTGGCCCCCTTTTGACGAAGAAGTTTTTCGCGGGCCTCCCGCTTCACATGTCCCTCGTGCCAGGTGATGTTGGTGGCCTTGACGCTATCCGACATAAATCGCTCCCCACAAAAAAAGCCAAACTACTTTTTTAGGAGAATCGGCGAAAGGGGGAATACAGAATTGGGGCCAGGCCGCCCTTTACTTCCGGCGACGGAACTCCCTTGAGCGCCTAATCTTCGGCCATAAGGGGCCACCAAGGCGTTCAAGAAAACGAAGCAATCAGGAAGGCTGCGGGAATCAAACTTGATCAACAGAGTCAGGAATCGCCGATACGGTGGCCCCCTCATTGCGAGCGCGGGCGATGCGAATGCGCTCCGGCGGCCCAAACCCCTTGCGACTCCAGGAATCGACCAAAAAGCGCGCTTGATCGGTATCGTGGGCAATGGCAAAGAGAGTCGGCCCCCAGCTACTTTGTCCCACGCCATGGACGCCGTTTTGCCGGCAGAAGTTCAGCCAGGCCAAAGATTGAGGCACCTGGTCGCCTCCCTGCCAGACCGCAAAGGGCTCGCCGGCGACCGTGTTGAATTCGCCGATCGCCTCGCCAAACTCCTTCCAGGCGCCATGAACCAGAGCTGGCAGCACCCCGAGCAAGGCCAGCCGGCAAAGCCGGTCGCGGCGGATTTCCGCCGCATCGCTATGGGCAAGCGTTTCGAACACCGCTTTTTCCCCAGCACCGCTCATGCCCGGTCGGTCGCTCCACTGGCAAAGCACGATCGGCCACTGTTCGGGGAAATCGTGTCGCGCGGCGATCTGCCCCAAACTGTCGATACGGGCGGCTTCATGCCCGGCGTCGACGAGAAAGCCGCCTTTCGCAAAGCCGTGCGAGCCGATGGCGCTGCGCACCCCCCGCCCCGAAAGGGAGCACAGCTCTTCCAGCCCCCATTCCTTACCCAAGAGCGCCCCCATGAGCTTGGCCACCGCCAACCCCAACTGGGTGCCCGATCCCAGGCCAAAGTGACCGGGAATCCAGGTGATTTCCTCCAGGTGAATGGGCGTGATTTCAGGAAGCTGGCCGCGGATCCGGTCGCGAAATTCGCGCAGCCGCGGCCCGATCCGGTCTTCGCCTTGCCAGTGCCTGGACAGAAAGGCCCGCAAAGTTTGGCCGGGTTCTTCCACCATCAGACCCATGCCGCCATAAACCCTGGCGGTATGGGGCGGCATCCCCGGCGAGGTGGCGAACAGTCCAAAATGAAGCCTCGACCCGCCGCGAAGCTCCAGCGCTCTCGGCCCCCAGCCTGCATTCTCGCGCGGGTGTGGCAAGGGTTCGCCCTGCTTCTCAGTAGCGCTATCAAGTTGCCCAGCGGCGCCGTCAATTTTTCCTAAAGGAACGCCCTCAGGATCGGAAGGGGTCGCAATCATGCCTGTTGACCTCGCGTCTGAATCGTTTCGCGTAACAGCCGCCAGGCTTCCCGCTCCTTCGTTCCCGCGGTCTTTTTCACCAGGGTTTCGAGGCGGTCCATCTCTTCGTTGACCCGCGCCAGCCCGAGCATCGTCACTCGACTCAAGAGAATCGCTCCTTCAAGCACCGCAAAATGGGCCCGATTCCAGCCGCCGAAGTCCTTCAGGCGATGGGAGCGCACGATCCTGGCCGGAATTCGAGCTCTTTCCTGACTGTCGTCGATCGCAATCACCTCAAGCTCGTAGGCCTTGCAAGCATCGGGCAAGATCCAGCCATTGCCCGACTCGCTCGGACGCGGTTCGCCCAGGTAGGGCAATCCGCACGAGGCTCGCGCAAGCATGAGCGCATCGTCGACCAGGTGAAATACCGCCTGGCCCTTGAGGGTAAGATTGCGAAAGGTGCTTGATGTCTGAAAGGGTTTGAGAATCACCGTTTCCGGCTCGGATTCGGAAAACTCCGGCCCCATCGGAGTGATGTGCGGACTGCCGTCGGACTGGAGCGTCGTGATGATTCCTTCAACAATCACAGGGGTTTCCGGTGGGTTTCGGGGGACTTTCGCCTTCCTTCTGCCTTTTCTTCTGCTTTGTCTTCTTTATAGTGTCCCGTTGATGCTTTCAGCCGAGGTCAGAGAATGCCAGAAAACGCCCCGGTCAAATCGGTGGTCCATGCCGGGTTGACGATTCAGGGTTACAGCCGGGCGGCGGTTCAAACCTATTGGAGGATTCCCGAGCTCAAGTTGGGGTTCGACCTGGGGGCTCACCCCTGGGAGTTCATGAACACGCCCAACTGGTTCTTAAGCCATATGCACCTCGACCATATGGCCGCCCTGCCCGTCTATATTGCCAGGCGGCGCATGATGAAGATGGAGCCGCCGAGGATCTATCTGCCCACCTACGCGATCGATGACGCCAAACGCATCTTGAGCCTTTTTCAACGGCTCGACCGCGGCCGCATGAACTACGAGATGATTGGCGTCGAACCGGGCCAGGAATTTCCCCTTTCGAAGGAACTGATCGTCACCTCGTTTGCGACGACCCACACGATTCCCTCGGTCGGCTACATCGTCTGGGACCGGCGCAACAAGCTCAAGGAGGAATATCTGGGCCTGCCCGGCAACCAGATCCGCGACTTGCGGCTGGGCGGCACCGAAGTCACCCGGGAAATCCGCACGCCGCTGGTCGCCTATAGCGGCGACACAAGCCCCCAGGGCCTTGATCAATGTGAGGCGGTCTTCCATGCCAAGATTTTGATCGTGGAGATGAGCTTTGTGCGGGCCAAGCACCGGCGCGAGAAAATTCACAAGTTTGGGCACATGCACCTGGACGATTTTTGCGAGCGGGCCGAGCGGTTTCAAAACGAACTGATCATCTGCGGGCATGCGAGCACCCGCTATCATCGCGACGAAGTCATCCGCACAGTGGACAAGAAACTACCGGAAATCCTAAAAAAGAGATTGATGCTTTGGTTCTAGGCGCCAGCCCGTAAGCCGGGTCCCGATTCGTTTCTAGCGAGCGATTGTGGACAAGCAGACAGACAAAAGAAGATGAATGACCGCGGCAAGCGCCGGGGTTTTGGCATTTTTGGATAGTGGGGCGTTTTTAACGCGAGGATGATTGCAATGTCGGAAACGATGGAATTCAAGGCGGAACTCAAACAGCTTTTGCACCTGATCACGCACTCGCTTTATTCAGACCGCGAGATCTTTCTGCGCGAATTGATCTCCAACGCCAGCGACGCGATCAACAAGGCCAAGTTCGACTCGCTCGACAAGGACGACCTGCTGCAAAACGACAAGGACTGGCGCATCACGATCCGCGTCGACAAGGAACTCAACACCCTGATCGTCTCCGACAACGGTGTCGGCATGTCGGAAGAAGAAGTCGTCAAAAACCTGGGCACGATTGCCCACTCGGGCACCAAGGCTTTTCTTGAGCGTTCCAAGGAAGCGATGGCCTCCAATCGGCCCGACCTGATCGGCCAGTTCGGCGTCGGCTTCTATTCGTCGTTCATGGTTGCCGACAAGGTGACGGTGGTCACCCGGCGCATCGGCGCGTCCGAGAACGACGCGGTGAGCTGGACCTCTGACGGCCAGGGCACCTACACGCTCGGCAAAACGACGCGCGCCCGCCGCGGCACCGACGTGATTCTTCACATGAAGGAGGATGCCCGCGCCGACTTCCTCGAACCGTCGGCCATCCGCGTGCTTGTGCGTAAATTCTCCGACTTCCTGGAACATCCGGTCTACCTCGAAAACGAGGTCACGGAAAAGGACGAAAAGAAGTGGGAAAGCAAGCAGATCAATAGCAGCAAGGCGATCTGGCTGCGCTCCAAGAGCGAAGTGACCAAGGAAGAATACGAGGAGTTCTACAAGCAGGTCGGCAGCGACTTCGAACCACCCGCCAAGATCATCCATTACACCGGCGAGGGTTTTGCCGAGTTCCGCGTACTGCTCTTCATCCCGAAGAAGCGGCCTTACGATTTCGAGTTTTACGATCCCAAATTTGGCCCAAGGCTCTATGTTCAGCGCGTGCTGATCATGGAAAACTGCGAACAATTGCTCCCCCCTTACCTGCGCTTCGTCAAGGGAGTGGTCGATTGCCCCGATCTGCCGCTCAATGTCTCGCGCGAAATCCTGCAGGACAACACGACGATCCAGAAGATTCGCAAGGACCTTACCAAGGAGATCTTGAAGGCTCTGCGCGATTTCAAATCGTCGGAGCCTGAAAACTATCAAAAGTTCTTCGCCGAGCTTGGCCCGATCTTCAAGGAAGGCGTGCGCATCGATCATGAAAACAAGGAGAAAATCCTGGAATTGATGCTGTTCGAATCGCTTTTGGGCGAAGCGGGCAAGCCGACCGATCTGCCCGAATATGTCGGCAAGATGACGGAAGATCAGAAGGACATCTATCACCTGGGCGCCGAGTCGCGCGAGGTGGCATTAGGATCTCCCACTCTCGAAGCCTTCAAGAAAAAGGGGATCGACGTCCTGTTCATGCTCGATCCGGTCGATCAGTTCATTTTGCCATACCTGCACGAGTACAAAGGCAAGAGATTTGTCGCGGCCGACCAGGGAGAAATTCCCGGCCTCGAGGCAGTGAGCAAGGACGAAGAAGAAGCTTATTCGGGATTCCTCGACAAGTGGAAGGAATGGGTGCCGACTTTGGGCAAGGCTCGCTTGAGCGCGCGGTTGGAAGAAAGCCCGGCTTGCCTCGTTTCCGAAGAGGGACAGGCTTCGGCGCACATGGAACGATTGCTCAAGCGCATGGGCCGCACCGATTCGATGCCGCCGCAAGAGCGGACGATCGAGCTCAATCCGCGCCATCCGTTTGTCAAGGCGATGAAGGATCTTTTCAAAAACGATCCGGCGTCCGAAAAACTCTCCGACTCGGCGCGCGTGCTCGTCGATCTGGCCACGATCGCCGAAGGGGGCAAGGTCGAAAACCCGAGCCGGTTGGTCAAGAAGGTCGTCGACATCATGGAGGCAGGGCTCAAGGCGTGAGCCCTTCTCAATCTTCACTCCACCCGGCGGCGATTCTGCAGAAGTCGGGCGTGGAGGTTTTCTTTCTCGCCCGGCATGCCGAGTCGGCCGACCCGACCGTGTTTCATGGGTATGAATCGGACATCGATCTGGGGCCAAATGGGCGGGCGCAAGCCAGCCGGTTTGGCGCCCGGGCCGATTTGTCGCGCGTCGATCTACTCGTTAGCTCGGGGCAGTTGCGTTCGCTCAACACGCTGGAATCTCTGGGCAAAACCCTCGGTCTCAAACCGCGGATCATCCGGGGATTTCACGAAAGAAAAGTGGGCATTTTGCAGGGCACGCCCACGAATGCTCCCAATAGCCCCTTTGCCCACACCCGCAAGGAATGGGGAAACGGGAACAAGGAGTTCACGACCGAAGGCGGCGAAAGTTACACGCAGGTGCGCGAGCGCGTCCTCGGCGCGATGCACGAATTGAACGATCTTTGCATCCAGGAACATGCGCGCTTTCCCCTGGTGGTCTCCCACGGGCTGACCATGAAGATCCTGCTTCTGGAATGGCTCTACGGCGGCGACACGGCCCACTGGGAAACGATCGGACAGATCAAGAACACCGCGCTTTGGTCCCTTCATCGACCATTCGAGGTGCTCAAAGATCAGGGATGCCTGGCGCATCTGGATTGAGGACACAGGACGCCGAGGAGTTCATCGATGTGGCGACTGAGTGGAGATCGGCCCCTCTTGATCGCACGATGGATGAACCGCCCTTTCAGCGGAGGATTTTGGTCCAAATGAGAAGCCAGATCATTAAAGCCGCGCCGATGCCAAGAAGCGCATAGGGGTACCAAACCCCGGGAAGCGTGGGTGAAGGGTTTTGCCGGTCGTTCTCGATACAGGTGGCGGAATGCGCGCAGGACCGTGAACGAAGCCAAAAGATCAAGATCGCCGAGCCGAGCAGAATCATCGCCACGGCCAGTGGGGTAAGGCCGGCAACCTGGCCGCCCAATAGCACGAGGCCGCATCCCAGTCCGATCGAAAAAAGTCCACAGACAAGAATGAGGACGGGCCTTTGAGGGGTCATCTTGTCTCCCGCAATCCTGCTGCCGGATCGGTTCCAGGGATATCCGCTGCCCAGGTTCGTACAGCTCTGGTTCTAGAGTCTTACGCATTTTCGTCGTCGGATTACTCTCTGGGAAGCGATAAAATAGCCGTCGACGCCTGGAATGCCTGGTGTCTCAATGCTCAAACGAGAGGGCAATGCATTTGACTGCAAGGCAGATTACTTGGGTGGAAGGGCTACAGCCCGGACTCATTGGTCAAGTGGGAGATCTGCATAGTCGTTATTATGTCCGGCAACTGGGTTGGAGCATCGATTTTGAGATCCTGGTACTGCGCGGTCTGAGCGATTTTGCCGAGGGGTATGACTGCCAGAAAGACTTCGTACTAACGGCCCATTCACAGGAACGGTTGATCGCTTCGGTATTCGTTTTGGGCCGAACCGCCCATCCCGATGGCGCGCAACTACGCTTTTTCCTGGTCGATCCCGAATTTCGCGGCCTGGGACTTGGGGCCAAATTGCTGCGCGCGACCTTGAACTGGTGCAAAACGAAAGGGTTTGTCTCAGTCTTTCTCTGGACCGTCGACAACCTGGTCGAATCGCGACGACTTTACGAAAAGGCCGGATTCCGCATCACGGACAGGATCCACGATGCTCGGTTTTCCAAGGACCGCGACACCATGAAAATGCAAATGCGTTTTGCCGATCTCGCCGATGTGGTTCGCCAATTCGACCGCGATTGATCTGAACCTGGCCAATCCTGCGCAGCCATTTCTCGTCACGGTCAATCCATTAATCCTGATTGATCGACCAGATCTGAATGGCGCCAGGTTGATCTGCGCTGCCGATCCCAATCGCAAGATGGCGGCCGTCCGGACTGAAAGCGATGGCCGCGACCGGCGGCGTTTTGATCGGCAGCGATTTGAGTTCCTTGGGGTTGGTCAGGTTCCAGAGACGAACGGTGGCACCGTTCCCGCCCGCGGCCAGCCATTTCCCGTCGGGACTGAAAGCCACACACCCAAGGGCGTGCCGGCTTGCCTGCAAGATCATCGCCTCCCGGCCAGTTGCCATCTCCCAGATCCGGATGGTTGAGGGCGATTCATCGATCAAGAGGCCCACAGGTCTGCCGCGACTGCCCGCGCTAATCGTCGCCGCAATCCACTTTCCATCGGGGCTGAAGGCAACATCCGTCGCCGAGGAATGTTCACCCGGCTCGACTTCCAGTTTGGTTTTAAAAGTATGCAAAACCTTTCCGTTTTGGATATTCCAAACCACGATCTGTCCCGGTTCTGGCAGTTCTCCTCCTGCCCCGTTGGTGCCGGCCGCAACATATTTCCCATCGGCGCTGAGAGCCACGGATGAAGGTCCGGTCGATAGCGCGTCAAACCGGTGGAGAGCTCGCCCGCTCTTGGTGTCCCAGATCGCCACGACTCCACCAGGATAGCCATGCGGCCCTCCCACGCGTGCGGCACTGGAAGCGGTGGCGACCGTGGCGCCGTCTGGGCCGAAGACGATCGCGGCCAATCGCGGCGGAAAGGGGAAATTGGCAGGCGACTCGCCATGAGGATCGAAACTCAAGATCTTTTTCCCCGTGGTTTTGTCGTGAATCGCCACTTCGGCCCGGTCGCCAATCGCCAAAGTTTTCCCATCGCGACTCAAAGCACCGACTCGACCCGGCATCGCCAACATCGACCCTGTTGGCTTACCTGTCGTCAGATCCCAGGTCCGCACTCCTTGAGTGTCGGCGGAGTAGAGTTGCTTGCCATCGGGGCTAAACCGCAAATTAGTGACCCCTTTTTCATGGCCAGAAAGATTCCATTGCACTTGACCCGGCTGGGCCGGGCTGACGACTTGACTCTTTCCTTGCGCCGCCTGACCCAGTGCGCCAGCGCTGGCCAGGCTTGAAGCGAAGATGACCACAGCGTATGCGGATTTCATTGTATCCTCATTTTCATTTACCATTTTATTTACAGATAAAATAATCGCAAATCTTCCAAACTTATATTTTAATTTCTTTTATCTTAGACGCTATTTTACATCCAAGTCTTTTTCTGTTGGTTCGACCATCTGGCACACATCGTCGAGGGGAATCCAAAATTTCCTTCCCGGGTTGTGAGCCGACTTGTATTGGGAAGCGATCTCTTCACCAGTCAAGAACGTCTTCCCGCCGAAAACAACGAGGCTGGGATTCGACAGCGCCGCCGAGTGGCTGGCGCCATGCTTGGAGTAGACCATGAGTGGTCCCTTGATGCCATAGTTTTGCAATCCATTCACCTGTGTTTTGCGTTGGCTTTCTTTGGCCTCAAGGACGCTTTCTTCTTTTGCGGCCGACACCACGGGCGCCGCCGGCTGCGAAGGCGATTTTGCTTTCGCGGGCGGTTCTCCCGCAATGAACCCGGACTGGATGCAGAGGATGCCCAAGAGTCCCGCGGAAATGATCGCTGTGCGCATATTTAAATTCCCCTACGGAGACGAAGAATCGAAAAGAAAAGCCTGGCTCTGGCAGGAGCCATCCGTGTGGATTTTCCTGGAAAGGGGCCTTACGGCTGGAAAACCAACTTTATGTTACCAGAAAGGAGTCCAGGCCAATCGCGGTCGCTGCGGCCTGGCCGGGAATCAATACCCGCTCGCGAGGCAACACCAGGTTGGGCCAGCAGAATGTGTCGGCCCGTCACCGGCCAGTGGAGCAGTTGATCTCTGTACTTCTCGAAGATCATGGAATTCTTACTGCCCAGCCCATTCTCTGAAGTCATGTCTTACGCCTGCCCAACGAACTCGCATCGTAAAGGGTGTTCTTCCTTCCCGCTGCCGTCGGACGAGGCATCGGTCCAAATGCGGCCAATCCCGATCTTGAGTTGCACACGCCTGCCTGAATCCGCACATCCTACCCTGCACTCTTCCAACCCTTACCTCACTCTCCCTATCTCAATCCCCTGCCCAAGGTTAGGAAATCGGCGCGTTTTTCTTAGAATTGGCTTGGATTGACTCGGTTTCCCATCTGCACCCAAGATGGGTCCTCTGGCTCTTTTTCCGCCTATTAGGATTTGTTTTTGCCATGAATGCAGCGAATGGAAAGAAACGGCTTGGAATCATCGTCGGCGGCGGTCCTGCTCCCGGCATCAACGGCGTCATCAGCGCCGTCACCCTGGAAGCACTGAATCAAGGTTGGGAAGTTCTGGGTTTCCAGGAAGGGTTTCGCCACCTGGTCAAAGGAAGTGCGGAGCATTTCCGCCTTTTGACCGTTGAGGAAGCCGAAGCGATCGCCCTCAAGGGCGGTTCCTATTTGAAAACTGCACGCGTCAATCCGGCCAAATCGCCCGAAGATCTCGCCCGCGTGCTTGCCACCTTCGCCAAGCTGGGCCTTGACTACCTCGTCACCATCGGCGGCGACGACACCGCGTTCTCGGGATCGAAAGTCTACAAGGAAGGCAAAGGCGCGATCCGCGTCGCCCACGTGCCCAAGACGATCGACAACGACCTTCCCTTGCCTCCCGGCGTCCCCACCTTCGGTTATGAGACCGCGCGTCAGGTTGGCGCCGACCTCGTCAAAAACCTCGCCGAAGACGCCAAAACGTCCGGCCGCTGGTTCTTTGTCGTCTCGATGGGCCGCGCCGCCGGCCACCTCGCCCTGGGCATCGGCAAGGCAGCCACCTCGGAAATCACCCTGATCCCCGAGGAATTCAAAAGCAAGGAGGTCAGCGTCGATCTTCTTGCCGATATCCTCACCGGCAGCATCGTGAAAAACCTGTCCCGTGGCCGTGCCTATGGCGTCGCCGTTCTGGCCGAGGGCCTCGTCGAATCGATCGGCGAAAAGGGCCTGCTCGCCATGGGGGAAACCGAACTGGCGAAGTACGGCAACATCGTGCGCGACGACCACGGCCATCTGCGCATTGCGGAAATCGACTTTGGCCGCATGATCAAGGATCAGGTCGCCAAACGGCTTAAGGGCCTGGGCATTTCGATGACCTTGACCGAAAAGACGATCGGCTACGAGCTTCGCTGCGCCGACCCGACTTCGTTCGATGCCGAATACACCCGTGACATGGGATATTCGGCCGTTCGCTTCCTCTTGAGCGACGAATCGAGCAAGTACGGCGGCATCATCTGTCTGGCCAATGGCAAATCCCAGGCGATCGCCTTCGAAAAGATGATCGTGCCGGAAACGGGCCGTCTGCAAAACCGCAAGGTCGACACCTCGGGCGAGGCGTTCCAGGTCGCCATCAAGTACATGACCCGGGTGACCAAGTGCGATTTAGACTGCGAAAAGAAACTGGCAGCCCTCGCGGGCGCCGCGAAGTTGTCGCCTGATGAATTCAAAAAGCGCTTCACCGCGGCGACCGAGGTGTAAGCGATTCGAGGCGGGTCGGTCCTCCGCCAGCCTTATGGCGGAGGACCTGAGGGGAAATGACATCCCTCAATCAACGAATCAGGCGCGTGGAATGGCTGCTTAGGCTGTTCCGCGCGCCTTTTTGTTTGATTGTCGCTGAAGAGGTTTTTGGTCCAGTAAACGGCGAGATTCAAATGAAGACATTCTCACGCGGAGACGCGGAGGAGCGGAGAGAGAAGAAGAGAGCCCTTCGAGCAGCCCCTGCTCGCCACCGAATTCATCCAAATGATGTGAACGGACAGTCACCTCGACCTGAGTCCAAGTCTCTCCTTTTTTCTCCGCGGCTCCGCGTCCCCGCGTGGAAATGCTTGATTGCCTTAAACTCTTGCAGCTTTCAGCAATTCCGCGCTATTGGCCGCGTGACGCCGTTCCCTTTTTCGCATTCATGGCGATGGGAGCCTCGAAAGGTAGCGGCCGGCCAGCGACCACCACATCCTTGTCGTGAAGAAAGTCGCGGATGCCGCGGTAGAGCCCAAAGCTATCTGGATAGACGCAAAAGGTGATCGCGGTTTGCGAGGAATCGAGTCGATCGATAATCGCTCGGAATTTCGACCCCGGCTTGAGCGCTTCATCGAGCGTTTCGCCACGATACGGATCGATCGGGATCACTTCCCAGCTTGCCAGGCCATAGCGAAAACTGGAATCGTCCGGTGTGCCCGAACCGTATTGCTCCAGCGGGCTTTTCTCTCGTTCGACCGCGTAATGCAAACGAAAGGAACCACAAACGCGGGTGTCGTCTTCGACCACCCACTGCCGGCGCAACAATTCTCCCTTTTCGCGCAACTTGCTTTGAATTTCATCGAGCATCACGGCCAGGTCGACCCCGGTAACGCGCCCTTGCCGGCATTCAAAAATCAGCTCGTCGGTCTGCAGCGTTTGGCTGACCGGAGTTTTCCAGCGATGGGTTTTGCGCACCGTGGGCGATTTGCGCAGTTCTTCGATTTTTTTGGCGATTTCCCGGGCTTCGGCCTCGAGCTTGGTGCGATCGAGTTCCACCTTGGAATCGGCGCCGCCGGGAATCATCGCCAGGTTCTGCTTCTGCTGACTCAACTGGTAAAGGGCGGTTTCCAGATTCAGCTCCGACTTGGAGATCGCTTCGACATCTTTTTCCAGAAGGCCCGACTTGTCGAGAATGGCCGCCAGTTCGAGTTGCAGTTTCTTGAGCCGCTCGTTGAGCGAATCGACTTCAACCTGACTGTTTGCCGCTTCCTTCTCGGTTTCCTCGGCGCCCAGCGCCACGCTCATCTGGGGAACGGCGGGCAGGTCGGCGGTGATGGGCAGCCCCTTGTAGCTGCGCCCGCCCATCCAGGCGACCAGAATCAGACGGAGGATGATGCCGACCACATTCGCCACGAGATCAAGAAACGAATCGAAGCTGAACTGGATGTCCTGGGCTGGCCGTCTTCGCCTTCGCAGCGCCATAAGCTCACCTAACTCTCGAAGGTTTAGCGGGAAGTTCCCAGGATGATGTCGCGGACAATATCTTCCGGTTCGAGGGTTTGCCGCGTCGTTTTGATCTGCAACTCTTCAATAATGGGAAAGCTGGCGTGGTACCAGCGCAATCCCTCGGGGCGCACCAGGAAGCGAATCTGCCCCTTGGGAGGCGGATCGCCCGCGAGCGTTTTTTTGGTTTTTCTTTCGACTTGCTGACGCATCAGATTCAAGAGCCGTTTCGCGCCCCCCTCGGTTTCGAGTTCGTGACCGGCAAATTTCTGTTTTTCCGGATGAACCACGATCCCCTGGGCGTTGCATTCGATGAACAGGATGAAATCGCGGCTGCCGTCCAGGCGGGCCACGCGCAACGGGCGTGGTTCTTTTTTGGTGGCGGCTTCATTGGCCAGGGGGTCGGGTGCCGCGACGCGGGCGAGCGGATTGGGTCCATCGGAATCTTCATCCAGATCGCTACGGCTTGAGACCGCCCCCACGGAATAGGGGAGTTTCTTTTTCGGCTTGTCGGGATCTTCGGCGTCTCGGGAAGGTTTCTCACGTTTGGCCTCGGGGTTGAGAACCACCGAAAGGCCCTGGGCTCCTCCCCCAGGTTCACCCGAGGCGTCGCCAGCAGCGCCGCCGCCTCCTGCTTGACCACCTCCACCCTGGCTGCCGCCGGGTGTTCCCGCTGCGCCTTGAGCCCCGGCCGCGCCGCTGGCGCCCGCCGATCCGCCATTGGCCGCGCTGCCATCCGAGGCGCCACCGCCGCCGTTGGCCAAATCACCTTGTTTCGATCCGCTGCCGCCGCCGCCTGAACCCGCGCCGCCAGAGGCCACGTTGCCCTCTCCAACACCCCCAGCTCCCACGCCTGCGAAGCCGGGTCCGCCCGCAGCCGATCCGCCGGAGCCGCCGGTACCGGATCCGCCCGATCCGTTCCCACCAGGGCCGCGCCCCCTACCGAATTCGCGACTTCCCGAAGAGGCGCTGCCGGATCCGCTGGATCCGTCCGCATCGCCTGTTCCGCCCTGGCCGCCTTGGCCACCTGTCTGGCCTTCCGCTCCGCCAGGCCGGCCCGGGCCGCCAGGACCGACTCCGGCCACTCCATAACCACCATTGCCGTTGCCGCGACCGTTCGGCGTTCCCGAGGGATTGCCGCTTCCCAGACCCACACCTGTCCCGATGAATCCTGGCCGCGCGCCCTCCCCACCCTGTTCTCGATCGGGTCCCGAGGGAATGCCTCGAATCGGCCCATTGCCGTTGCCCGCGCTGCTTGCGCCTCCCACATCCGGCCCTAAAAGGCCAGCGAGGTCGCCCACCCCCAAAGATCGTTCCGGTTTGCGTGGAAACTCAGGAATGCCGCTGCCCGGCCCACTACTCCCCGGCATCCCAGAACCGGGATGACCCGAGTCTGGCCCCATTCCCGCAAGTCCGCCTCCGCCCGGAGCACCGCCCAAGGCACCACCACCAGGCTGATTGCCAGAGAAGCCGCCACTTGCCCCGGGCTGGCCGCCGCGCACTCCACTCCCGGCGCTCGGATCGCCAAGGCGCCCAATCCCCTGAGCGGTTCGAGGGCTGCCGTCTGCGCGACGGTCGCCTCCTCCACCTTGACCAAATGCGCTATTCGTCCTTCCCGGAAAGCCGCCTTGATCCGAGGCCGCCAAACGAGATCCGCCAAGGGGCAGATTGCGCAGGGCCTTGGTGAGCTCAGGATCCTCGGGGAACTCAAGCTTCCACTCGCCATCGATTAATTCATAACCGAAATCGAGCTTGTCGCCGCGCAGCATCGCCTGCGCTTTCCAGTAGTTCTCGATGCCATCGGGCCGCACGAGCAGGAGAAGGTAGGGCTGCGCGGGGACGGAAGCATTGGCCATCCCCTCGCGCATGTCAGCGACGCGAGCACGCAAATTCACCTGTGCCCGGAATTGATGCAGATCGTCCACGGGAACGATCAGCGCTCCGGGGTGAAAAACATAGGCTCGAGCCTGGCATTCGACATAAATCGGTTTGCGCGAATCGCCCCGCTTACCGAAATAGGGAATGATCGAATAGGTTTCGACTGGCTTGGCGGGGGCCGTTTTCAACTCTTCGAGGATCTTTTTGAGGGCGATGATCTCGCTGCTCATGCGGCCCAGTTCGGTTTGCTTTTGCGTGAACTTTTCGATCGCCAGATTGGCTGTTTTTTTCTCCGATTCGAGCCCCTGACTCAAAAGATCCTTGCGCTGGTTCTTCTCCGCCAGACGCTCCTTCGATTCCTTGATCCAGCGATCAAGCTCCTCCCATTTCTTTTGCGTGGCGGCCAACTGTTTGCGCAGTTCTTCTTCACGCTCGCTCAGTTGTTTTTTGAGCGTCCGGGAGGCCGCCAGTTTTTGCGCCGCGTCTTTCTCTTTTTGCGACAAGCCCTCTTGCACCTGGGCCTGCCTGGCTTGCAAACGAGCGATTTCTTCCTGGCGCTCCTTGAATTGCGCCGCGGCGGCCAGACGGTTGCGCTCGTTGGCCGCCAGCTTGGCCCGGCGATCAAACACCATCAAAATGAGAATCAGCGACCCCATGGCGCAAAGGAGCACCGCGAGGAACGGAAACGTGGAAACTTCAAGGTGTTTCCGTGGCCGCCTCATGCCGCATGTTGCCCATGAACCTTGGGTGCCATCGGACCGCGCATCAAATCAGGACCATGCCCCATTTCACTCGCGCCGCCGCCGGCCCCCATAACTCCCATGCCTCCCATAATTCCCATTGGGCTTCCTGCTCCCGATCCCCCGCCCTGCCCAACCAGCGGTGCGCGAGCCGTGAGCAGGTGAATGGCGCCGATCAGCGAGTGCATCGCCTGATCGAACGAGCCGACGCTCGCAAGCGAAGCCAAGTTCTGATGGAGAATGTGCTGCATCTGCGCCAGGTGCTGTGAGGATTGGCCAAGCCCCTGCAGTTCGCGGATCTGACCGCCGAGTTTGCCTGTGAGTTCGTCGTACTTCTGAATCAAGCCATGGGTCGCGGCGGCGGCATGTTCTTCGCTATGACGCCAGCGGTCGACTTGCCTTTCATCCAGCTGGGAAAGGCGATTGAGCCAGTCGTTTTGAACAAATTGAATCATGCCGGCGATGGCGGCGGCGCTTTGCGTGCGGAACTCGTCGGCCATGGCGAGGTGTTGTTGGCGGATTTCCAGGGCGCAGGTTTTGCCGAGGTTAACCAATTGGTCGCCGGCCGTGCGAACCTCGTCGGCCATGGCGAGGTGCTGCTGGCGGATTTCCAGGGCGCAGGTTTTGCCAAGAGTCGCCAGGTTGTCCCCGGCGGTTTCCAGTGCCCGGCGCAATAACTCGATGCGCTCCGGATCGATCTCGCGAACTTGGTGGGGACCTGATTCCCGAATGAAACGGTGAGAAAGATTGACTTCGACGTACCGGTCCACCGATTCCATGAATCGGTGTTCGCTTTTTTCGACCAAAAAACTGACAAACATGGTCACCATGGTCAAGCCCAGGGCCAGCGCGGTCGTGTCGAACGCCAGGGCCAATCCATCGGTGACCGTGCCGAGCGAGTTTTCCAGGACTTCGGGGGTCACGCCCGAAATGGCGCCGGTGATACCGAGCACCGTTCCGAGGAACCCCAGGATGGGAATGGCCCAGGTAATGAATCGGGTCAAACCGTAGGTGGAATCCAATGCAAATGCGTCGATATCGGCCAATGACCTCAGCTGGTCATCAAGGCCATCGGTGCTTTTGCGCTGGGTCAAATATTCGAGCGCGCCCGCCAGGCGCTGCCCCAGCCAGCTATTGCGGACTCGGGCTGGTTTCTTGAGCAAATCTTCAAGCAAACCGGAAGCGACCGAGACATCGACGGTGACGCCGTTCCAGCCAGGCAACAGCTCGGCCTTGAGGCTTTTTTTCTCGCGGCCCAGATCGATCAATTTGGCGATAAATGCGCCAAGAGCCACGGAAAACATAATGATTTCCACGGCTTCGACCGGGTGCGAGAAGTAGCGTCGCACCTCGGTTTGCGACAGCGGCGTAAAAAAGACAACGGCCCAGGCCATGCCGGCCATCGGCAAGCCAATGAGAAAGGGCGTCCAGCCCTGAGCATTCCGTTTGGGCATCTCCATCGCGCCGATCATGACCGCAGTCCTCCACCAGGAAACTCGGGAATTTCGTTTCCTGGGCTTTAGCCCGACACGCTTTACGATGCCAGTGAGATTTGCGCGGACAGTTACCCAGTCATCCCAATTTCACAAGCGCAAACAAATCCCTTGCCCCTGAACCCGGTTTTGGGTGACGATGCTTTGAAAAGCGACAGGAGTCATGCGATGCCGTTGGGAAGGGATACCCTCAAGAATTGGTCAGGCCGGTTGGGATGCGGTCTGTTTGCCGCGCTTATCGGCAGTCAAACGCCACTACTCGCGCAGGATTCCAGCCCCCCCAATCTCGTGCAGACCGCGGGAGCGAGCAACGGGGGCAAGAATCCAGACCCCTTGGCGTTGCCGGTGCACCAGTTCTCCCTCGAAGCGGAAGCTTTTCCGGTCAAAAGCGGCTGGCGAACGCTGCTCAACGGGCAAGGAAATTTGACCGCCGACGCGGCGCGCTTCAACCATATCTCCGGCGAGCGGCTTTTGCATTTGCCGTCCGACAAGGAAGGGGTCGCGGAAAAAGAGATCGAAATTCCCAATCCGGCCGCCTATCGCCTTTGGGTCCGCTACGAATATCCGGCTTTTGCCGATGCCTCGTTCGACGTGGAAATCGTTCAAGGAAACAAAACCGTATTCTCCCAGACCTGCGGCACCCCCGCGTCACCCCGCTTTGCCTTGGGCCATGACAAACCGCGAGCCCAGCACGATCCGGTCGATGGATCCGAAGGCCTGGTGGAAGAATGCTTCTGCGTGGATGGCCTCAAGGCAGGCAAGGCGATCGTTCGCCTGAAAGGCAAGAAGCTCGACGAAACCAAGAGCCGGGCGACACCCCGTAACATCGACCTGGTGTGGCTAACGACCGACACCGAGGACGCCTGGCGCACGCAGTATAGCCGCGTCAACAAGGACTATCCCATTCTTGACGCCTTCCGCGACGCGGTCGGCGCCCGTTGGGAGGCTCGGGTCAAGAACAACGGCAAGGAGAAAGCTTCGTGGAATGCGGCTCATGTTTATAACCGCTTCCCCTGGGGCGCCAACGAGGCGGAGTTCGCGCGCGATGTCGAACCGGGCCAGTGGAGCGCCTGGTTCCCTCTGAAACTGCAAGACACCTGCCACTTTCACATGGCCACGTTCCGCGCCGGTACGGCGGTCGATTTCGACCTGGAAATACGCCCAGTCGTCGCGGCAGCCAATGCGGCTTCGGGATCGGCGAACGAGAAATCGCCCGCGAGCGCGACCTGCTCATTCAAGGCCAAGCAGATCGCCCGCATTTATCTCCCCCCCTACCCCGAAGCCAATGCAAGCGCCGCGGAGAAACCGGTCTCGGTGGAAGATCGGCTGGCCGCGATCGTCGCCGCGCTTCAGGCCGCGCCCCAGGTCGGCAGGGAGCCGGGCGAACCGCTTTGCTATGGCGGCTGGATGCCGCTTGGACAGGACGACAACTATGGCCGCCTTTACGCCGAGCTTTACCGGGGAATTGGTTTGCGGTCATGGCACCCTTCATTGAGCGGCCCGAAAGTGAAAGAGAACCTGGCAGCGGTCGGCATCAAGACGGGAAAAACGGTCGCCGCCTCCGGCCATCGCAACTTTGCCACCACCTCCAATGTCGAGCGGACGAAAAACCGCTTGACCAATTCCAAACAGATCAAAGATCTCCTTTGGTTCGATTGCGGCGAAGAAATCGGCTTCGAGGAATGGCTGGAAGCAATCGCCAACGAAGAAGTCGACCGGCTGCAAAAGGAAAATCAGCGCATCACGCCCAAGGAAGCGCTCTCAAGCATCTGGAAGGCCTGGCTCGAAAAGCGCCGCGCATCGCTTCCCAAAACCGAGTACTGGGTGGGAGATTGGGGCCCGTTCAATCCCGTGAGGTTGCGGCCCGAAAGTTCTCCGCGCATCGCGGAAATCAACCCCCGCCTTTATGTCGATTCGCTTTTGTTCTACGAAGAGATCGCGACCGCCTGGTCGGCCGACGGCAAACGCAAGGTGAAGGCGGCGTTTGGCCAGTCGACCCTGTGCGGTTATGACCTGTCGCTGCACCCGCTTTATTACCCCACGGTCAGCCGCACGATCAAATGGTTTCGTAACGGGGGTTCGGACTTTGCCCGACATAGCGAGAGCTTCTGGCAAGCCGGCCAGGCCGGGCCCTTGGTCAACGGCTACATTGCCGAGCACTTTCGTAGCGGCCTGTCGGCAAAACCGGGTGGCGTGCTTCGCCAATACAACATGCCTCACGGCGCGGGAAACACCGATCTGGACTTTTTGAGATCCGGTTACACCCATTTGGCTCACGGCGCGACGGCGCTCGATTTCTTCGGCGTCGGCCTCAACGAAACCTTCGGCGAAAACCATATCGATCACCGCCAGGTTGGCCGCTATCTGGCCATGCGCGAGCTGACTCATTCGATTGGTTTTGTCGAAGACCTGCTGCCTGAATCCCAGCCTCTCCCCACGGGTATCGCCATCCTGGCAAGCGCCTCGACAGAGCGCTGGGACCTGGCGCAAGTCACCCAGGACCGGATGGCGCTGGCGCCCGCGAACACCGATTTTCGCAAAGCCAAACTGCACCATCATCTCGATCGCCAGGGCATCTGGACGGCCCTGAATCTGCTGGGCGCGGCTCCCGACATCATCATCGAGGAAGATTGCACCGCGGAAAAACTGAAGGCCTACAGAATGGTCATTGTCGTTGGCGATTGCCTGCCGACCGCCCTGGCCAAGTCTCTGCAAGAATGGGTATCCGGAGGCGGAACGCTGGTGGCGACCGCCGGGTCGGGGCGGTTCGACCCCTACCACGAAACCCAGCTGGCTTTCCATAACCTGTTCGGAATTGAAACGCGCGCGGTCAAGACGACCCAGACCATGCTCCGACCCCGCGCCGATCTGCCTTATGCCGTCCCGCACGACCTCGTGATGGGTGAAGGCTGGAAGATTCCCTGCTTCGCCACCCAGGAACAGATCACACCGGTGGACGACGTCACGGTCCTGGCCCGGCTGGAAAGCGATAAAACTCCGGCGCTGATGGTCAAGAAGATCGGCCAGGGACGCACCTACTATTGCGCCTTCCATCCAGGCATCGCCTTGCTCTGGAAGGCCGTCCAATCGGCGGCGACCCCGGAAAAGGGGATGAATGTCCATGCCGAAGTGAACGCCTACGACCCGGCCTGCCTCGACCTGTTCAAGGGGATCATGGGAGAAATGGGCCTGCTGCCCACGGTCGAATCCTCCAATCTCCTGGTGGATCGCCGCCTCATCCTCGGCAATGGCGCCGACGGCATGCTTGTTCCCCTTGCCAACTACTCAACGAGCAAGGAGCCGTTCGACCTGATTGTGCGCACCGGATTTCCGGTCAAGCGGATTTCCAGCGCCCAACATGGCGCGCTCTCCTTTGAAAGCAAGGACGACGGAATTCACGTGCGCCATCCCGGCCTCAAGGCGGGAGACATTTTGCGCCTCGATCCTTAAACGAACAGATCTTTCTCAAACCGAAGCCAGCCTTCGGCAGCTTCGGTTTGAGAAAGATTCAAAACTGGTCAATGCTGATAGAAGCCGCCTAGGATTGGGCGGCTTCTTGGCGTTTGTTCGTCCATTCAAATACGAGTCGCCTAGGATTGGGCGGCTTCCTGGCGTTTGTTTGTCCAAGCTGGCACGGCATCCTGGACCGCGCTCACAAAGGCGGCGCTTCCCAGGCTGGCCTTGCCGATACCGAGCTTGGCCCCCAATGAGACCGCGCTGGCCTGGGCATCGGCGAAATTACTTACGAGCATGATCGGCGTGCGCGCCTTTTGAAAAAGGCCGCTATGGTTTTGGATGAATTCGAGGCCTGAGTCGCCGTCCTCGTCAAATTCGCGATTGATGAGCACGAGATCGTAAGCGCCCGAGGCGAAATCCCTGACTGCTGACTGGGCATCCGGGGTTGCCGTGAGCTCCGCCTGAAAATGCTCGCGGAATGCCCGGGATAATTTCCCATGGTCCATCGAACATTGACCGACGCTCAACACCTGCCTCATGATTCGTCTCCCGGAAGACCCAGGGCCTCGCGCCACAACTGGTGAAAGCGGCGCATTCCTATCTCCTTAATCGGATGATAAGGGCCTCCCTGGTAATCTCCACTTTCCATCCCACGCTGCACCGACTCGCACACCTGTCGATCTTGCTCCTGAATCAGTTTGGCCGCCTCGATGCTTTTGGTCCGCTGCGCTTGCGAAGCAAAGCGCCCAAAGCCTGAAAAGAAGAAATCAAAACGCACGCGGCATTTTCCCGGTCCGGCCGGATAGACGACGTTCGTGTCGAGGCAATCCCCGTAATGGTTCCAGAAGAAATTGGGCCAAATCCACCAGTAACGGGCCTCGCTGCCGGAACGCACCTCGGCCATTCCCTCGGCTTTGTTCGTGGCCGATGGGGCCCACTGCAGCACGGCCCGGTCGGCGACCTCCGTCCGGTAAGCGCTACCGTCGAGCGCGCCACTGAGTTCCGGATGCACCGGGCCTAAGTGATAGCCGCCATCCAGGTAGTTGTCGACAAAAACTTTCCAGTCGCAGGCCAGTTCGTCCCACCAGGTGCCGTGCCACTGCAAGCCGTTCAGGTCAAATTCCTCGGGCCGTCCCGGCGGCACATTCCAGGGTCCTGGTGGAAGTCTCGTTTGAGGTGCGGCCGCCACGCCCGATGGCCTTTTTTTGAGCCAGGCAAAACCTGCCCATTCCTGGCAATCCCAGCCCTGTAGCCCCGGCTGACCCTCCGCGGCCGCAGCCGGCCATTCGGGACAAAAGAGCCGGGATCCGTCGTCCCCATAAGTCCAACCGTGATACGGGCAGACAAAGCAAAGGCCCTTGCCAAGCGCCCTGGGCTGTACGGTCGCGCCACGGTGGCGGCACACCAGCGACAGCGCCGTCAGGGCTCCCGACTCCGGATCGCGGCGCAGATGCACCGGCTGACCGTCCCGTTCGAATTCACCGCCGAACTTCGCATCGAGGATGGCGTCGGTCGGCGTGAGCGCCATCCATTCGTTTTCAAACAGGAGTTCTTTCTCCAGTCGCAACCCTTGCGCGGAACCGTACCAGAATCCGGACGGGCTACGATTTTGCCCTCCCGCCTTTTCCTTTTTTGACTCGTCAGCGCAGACGGCGGCTTCGCGGCAAATGGCGCCCGGCAGCTTGGGGGAGAAGGAGGTTTCCCGGATATTCAGAATATTCAAAAATCCCATAGGCTCGGCCCTTGATATTCGCCGGACGGAAAGGTTTGATAATGGGGGAGACCTTGACGGTTACAGCGATCCTATCGGTTGAGAAGGTGGGGAGAATTTCGAGCGCATGAGTTCGCGCTCCGGTTCCTTGCGCTCTTCCCTTTGTCATTTATGATTTTAAGGACGATCGGCTCCAGGGATTGGATATTTCAGAGCGCTAGAGCGACTTTTCAGGATAACCGAACCTGGCTCAGGTCAAACCTGGCTGGATTCAAAGGACAAGGGATCCGCATTATGGCCATGCTTAGCCTGGAAGAAGCCGCCAGCCGGCTCGGTATCACCGCCGACGAGCTTCGGAGCAAAGCAAAGTCCGGCCAGATCCGCGCCCTGCACGACGGTGGTAAGCTGGTTTTCCGCGAGGAAGATATCGCCAAGGCCAAGCCCGCCGAGGTCAATCCGCTCAAGCCCGATTTCGAACTCGACTTCGGTTCGGACGAGTCGAGCCCGATCCTCACCGATGCTCCGCGCGCCCAGCCCGATGTCAGCGATGACGTGCTCATTCCCTCCCTTGATGCCAAGGTCGATTCCTCCCTGGAATTCTCGCTGATCCCCGACCGCGATCCCGGCTCCGACCTCGATTCCGATCAGGCCTTCGTGCTCGACATTCCCGACGATGTCGGCGTCCAAGGAAGTACGCCCCCGGCCAAACCAGGTGCCGATTCGTCGGGGATCTTGCAACTTGCCAACGAAGACAGCGGGAGCGATTCCAGTTCCGATTTCATGATCGATGCCAAGGCGGCGAAAACCTCCGATAGCAGCGGCGATTTTCTGGCCTCGGTCGCCGAAGGGGAGCATCAAGGCGGCGATCCGTCCGCGACACAGTTTCAGAATGCCGAAGAAGCCGACCTCTTTGAACTGGGCGATTCCAGCCCTGATCAGACCATCGCCTACACCCCAAAAGCTCCTGACGACAGCAGCAGCGAATTCGACCTCGACCTGGCTCCCAGTGAGGCCTTGCCCGATGAAGGCAGCGGCAGCGAGTTTGACCTGAGCATCGAGCCGAGCGCCGAAGGCCCCTCCGACTCGGCCGTTTTCGAAACCGATTTCAGTTCGCTGGGAGAAAGCGACTCCAGTTCAGAAATCGTCGCGATCGATGGCATCGATTCCTCAAGCGATTTTGGCTCCTCCGAAGACGGCACCGGCAGCGAAGTGGTGCCCCTCGACGAAGATGTTCATGAAGGCGAAGTGACCACCCGCGGCGTCGATCAACTCGAAGTGGACGGTCTTGGCGAAATCGCCTCCGATGAAGATGGCGAACTGATCCCGGTACCGGTGGGCGAGGAAGAAGGCGCGCCCGTTCAGCAGTTGGTCAGCGCCGGACCCGAAGCTCCCTGGGGCGCGATGCCCGCGCTGGTCCTCCTTCCCTCGGCCCTGGTGCTCTTCATCATGGCCCTGGTTTCAGTGGAAATGCTGCGCACGGTTTGGGCTTACAACCGCGGCCTGGCACCGACGCGTCCCGTCATTCGCGCCCTCAGCGACCTGATCGGCAACAAGATTCCCGACTAATTCCTGGCGGGCTGGTCCGTAGCGATCGGCCCGCTATTCGAGCGAAAGCAAAAGGGCGTATGGAGTGTCACTCCATACGCCCTTTTGCTTTCGTTGTGGGCCGGTAAGCCTGTCCCCGGTTATCCCTTCGCGGGAAAGATCCTTTCGGCATTGTTTCGCAAAAGGTCTCGAGCCAGGTTGATCGCCTCGGTCGAACTGAGCGCGCCGGGCAGCACATAATCCTGGGACAGCACGCGCGCCAAAATCTGCTTGAACATCAGGTATTTGGGTGGCCCAAATTCCAGCTTATACATGTCGCTGTAATACCCGAGGATCTTTTCTCGCGGGATGGCGTGCAGGCGCGCGCGTAAATCTTGCTCAATGAGCGAGGGCACATTGGCATACCACCAGTGGCCGCTGGCAATGACATTCGGGAAGATCCAGGTGTAAGCCACCAATTCCGCATTTTGCGGGCTGGAAAGCACCGAAACGGGGAACTTGACGCCGGGGAAGGCATTGAACAGCGGCGCGAGCTGAATGAGGGAGATTCGCTGGTCGAACAGGTCTCTTCCTTGAAATACCCCACCGGGAAAGACCTCGCGATTGACACCAAACATCAGATCGAAGGGCAGACCGAAATCGGCGCAGCACTTGGCGATTTCCCAGAAAATGCCGCGCGAGCGCAGTGGCGACGGTTCGGTTCGCGACAGTTCTCTTTCCAGTTCGGCATCGCCAACGCCACCGGCTTCAAACGCGGGCGGTAAGGAAATGGCGCAGGCCCTGGCCCCTCGTTTGACGAAATGCGTGAAGAGCTCGCCCAAAGCCTTGCGCAAGCTGGCGACGCTTGTGAGCGCAACGCCCGTACGCTGCTCCAACCGCTCCTTCACGCCTTTTTTGTGCCAGTGAAAGACCAGTTCGTCGGTGCGCAGGCAGGGCACATAGCGCTTGGCATCAAAGCCTTCGAGCGGGTCGTCGAAGTCGTTGGTCAAAAACACCTGATCGAATGGCCCCATCCCTAGCGAGCGATGCTCCCAGTCGGGTTCACCGAAGACTCGCACCGACTGATCGAACAGGGAATCACTATCGGCCGGGTCGATGGTGTCTTTCGGATAATCGAGGCAGGTTCTCAAGATCCGCAACAACCAGGAGTATTGAGCCGTGTTGTTCATCCTCGCCACATAGCGAAGGATCTCGCGGCAGCGCTCCTTGGCGGGAAAATCGGCGGCCAGGC
>Ga0208492_1000692_pt1 | contig 26398 bp, 21 predicted proteins | sample Subbioar_CSW14AB_FD_184820 | JGI IMG/M metagenome (GOLD analysis project Ga0208492, IMG submission 184820) | Serpentinite rock and fluid subsurface biosphere microbial communities from McLaughlin Reserve, California, USA - CR12Mar_CSW14AB (SPAdes) | ecosystem: Environmental > Terrestrial > Deep... | reverse complement strand
CACAACAGGTATTTTGAATCAAGGGAACAACAAAGGACCTGTCTGATGAAATTTTTCAAGAAGTTTAAAAACCCAAATAAAGTATTGACAACGCTATCCGCAAATAATTAAGACGTTAAGTATAGTGAAAGCCCGCTCCCCATGAAGCAGAAAATACAGATCGGTTTTTGTCCTGGTTTTTCGTTTCATGAGGGAGGCGCCCAAAAAATAAGTATACATCTGGGAAGTCAAGAAACATAGATAAATTATTTCTCTTCCTCAACCGTGTTTTTTCGAAGTTCAACAGGATTGTGTTTTTTCCGAAGCTTAAGATTCAATAGCTCAACCCCAAAACTAAAGGCCATGGCAAAATAAATATAACCTTTGGGGATCTCAATTTTATTTACATGGATGCCTTCTACAACCAGTAATACGGCTATTAGCACCAGGAACGACAAGGCAAGGATCTTAAAGGTAGGGTGTTTGTCGATAAACACGGCGATCTTAGGCGCGTAAAAAAACATGATACACATGCTGATGATCACGGCAATGGACATGATCAGGATATCGCCGGCCATCCCGATAGCAGTGATGATCCCATCCACACTAAACACGATATCAATTAACAGGATCTGCAGCATAATAGCGCGGAAGCCTTTTTTCAGGTTCTTTTTGGCGTCATCACCTTCTTCATTTGCGCCTTCCAGTTTATTGTGAATCTCAAGCGTACTGTTTACCAGCAGGAACAATCCACCGGCCAGCATGATCAGATCCTTTAAAGCCACCGAATGTTCAAAGAGGCTAAACAGTTCTTGTTCTCCCTTTATTAAATAAAAGAGAGTAAAGAGAAGCGAGATCCGCATAACAATACCTACCACCATCCAGATGAAACCGGCACGTTTGGTTTGATCTTTGGGCAGACGGCTCATAACAATGGAAACGAAAATAACATTGTCAATACCCAGTAAAATTTCCATTACGGTAAGGCTAAGCAGGCTCAACAGGCCTTCAACGCTAAAAAGATGTGTTAACATAAGGCGTAAAGATATTATTTAATCCAATTTGAAACGGAATTGTGAATATTTTGATAATTACGTTAACTCTTAACTCATTCGTAATTGAATTTAATTTTCGTTCCCCAGATTTTAAATATTTTCAACCACTTAAAAAAGCCCGGCATGTTTTTAATGTCTGAAGCTGTTAATTCGTAACCGTTATACACCGGTATTTTAAAATCTCCTGATGCCGTCAAACCAGTTTAATTAATTAATCCCTAGCATATGAAAAGTAAAATTTTTGCGGTTATTATTTTTATTACCCTGTTAAACCCTGCTATCGCACAACAAACAGGTGCATTCCAAAAGTACATCCAGTTCAATGGACAATCGCGCCTCCTGTCTTATTATATTCCTCCGAACTATCAGTCAGATACCACTTACCGGCTTGTGGTAGGGTTGCACGGCTGCGGTGGAAATGCAGTAGGTTTCCGGAACCAGCTGAAATTTCTTGCGGACAGTATTCACGCACTGGTTGTTTGTCCTGTTGGCCTTGTAGGAAATTCAGGTTATATGGGGCCGCCTGATATGGGAATAATTGGCGCTGCCATAGATAGCACCCGGGCGCTTTATTCAGTTGATACAAGTGAGGTCTTCCTGCTGGGCTTTTCTTGTAATGCTTACGCTACCCTGCTTGATGGTATGTTTAGTGTCAATTTTAAATATAAAGGGATCATTTCCTGGCATGCAGCGCTCGATTCAACCGACTTTTTGCAGGGTGTATTTGATTACACGCCGGCCACAAAGATCTGCCTGTGCACTGGTACAGCAGATAGTTATTACCATGATCTTAACGTTCAGTTAAAGGACAGTCTGGCTGCACATACCAGTAATTTTCTGTTTACCGATGTGCCGGGCCTGGGACATACCACAAGCTTTCCAGCCTTTAAGGAAGAAACTATGAAGTGCTTCAGGTTTATGACCACTGTGGTAACGCCGCCACCTTCAACGGTAACCACAGCCGGCTTTTCTGAAAACAATACTACAACACCTGGCGGGCAAGTCTTCCCGAACCCGGCAGGATCTAAAGTTTATGTGAAACTAAACAGCAAGACAGATTGTAAATTACAGGTGCTGAACACATTGGGAGATGTGCTGCTTGAGCGGGTTTTACAAAGTGGGTTAAATGAGATTCCTTTTGAAGGTATGCCGGCGGGGCTTTATTTGTTTAAGATGAGCGACTCCACTGGAAGCGCCACTGTAAGAATAATTAAGGAGTAAACCTTCAGGATAAGCCGCCGTGGATTTTACGGGCCATGCAGCGCCTTGGGTTTAGCGGGGTTAAGTATTTTTACAGATGGATTCGGCTTCGCTGAATTAAATGATTTGCAGAAGTGTTTTTTGGAAGATTGCCCGGTTTATAATAATGTAGTCTGCTTCAGGTTATCTTTAGTATGCAAGCTGGAACAAATTGCCCTCGTCTGGTAGGGCCAATGGAAGCGTGCCCGTCTCTTTATCGCGCCAAGGATGGAGCGATCTGTTTGAGCTACTTTTTAAGACGCCGTTTGCAGAGTGATGATGGAAGGCGACTTAAAAAGAGCGAGTCGCGACAGCCTGGTGCTGCTTGCATGGATAATGAAGGCGGCAGGCGCCCAAATAGTTTAAGAAGGAAGATGTACGTTCTTTAGTTAATTGCTGAAATACCTGATAAATTCCTATCTTTGCCACCTTATTTTTTGTAAAGGATGATCTCAGCTACTAATGTGAGTTTGCAGTATGGCAAGCGTGTTTTGTTTGACGAGGTAAACGTAAATTTTACCCCAGGGAATTGTTATGGAATTATTGGGGCCAACGGCGCCGGGAAATCCACGTTCATGAAGATCCTGAGTGGCGACATAGAGCCTACAAAAGGTCGCGTGAATATTTTGCCCGGCATGCGTATGAGTGTGTTAAAACAGAACCACTTTGAATTTAACGAATTTACCGTGCTGGATACAGTGTTAATGGGGAATAAGCGCCTTTTTCAGATCATGAAGGAAAAGGATGCGATCTACGCAAAACCTGATTTTTCAGATGCCGATGGGCTCAGGGCCAGTGAGCTGGAAGGTGAGTTCGCGGAAATGAACGGCTGGAACGCGGACAGTGAAGCAGCGGAATTGCTGACCAATCTTGGAGTCATGCCTGCCACACACCAGCATCTGGTAAAAGATCTGTCCGGAAAGGAAAAGGTAAAGACGCTCCTGGCCCAGGCTTTGTTTGGCAATCCCGATATTTTAATGCTTGATGAGCCAACGAATGACCTGGATGTTGAAACTATCAGCTGGCTTGAGAACTTTCTCGCGGATTTTCAGAATACGGTGATCGTGATCAGTCACGACCGTCACTTCCTGGATGCCGTGTGCACGAACATTTGCGATATTGATTATGGTAAAATGAGTACCTACACGGGTAACTACAGTTTCTGGTACCACATGAGCCAGCTGCAGCTGAAGCAACGCAGCGACGCCAATAAAAAAATAGAAGACAAGCGTGCGGAGTTGCAGGAGTTCGTGAGGCGTTTCAGCGCCAATGCCAGCAAGAGCAGCCAGGCAACAAGCCGTAAAAAATTATTGGAGAAGTTAACCATCGACGAAATTCCTGCCAGCACCCGGAAATACCCGGGGATCATTTTTAAGCAGGAAAGGGAAGTGGGTGATCAGATCCTGTTGGTTGAACACCTAAATAAAAATAATAACGATGGTAAGGTGCTTTTTAAGGACGTAAACATCAATGTAAGAAAAGGCGATAAGATTGCTTTTATCAGTAAGAATCAGATCGCGGTGTCAAGCTTATTTGAAGTGCTTGCCGGTGAAGACACTAATTACAAAGGCAGCTTTACATTCGGGACAACCATTCACAAAGCCTTTTTACCAAACGATAACCATAAGTTTTTCCAGGTAGACCTGAATTTAATTGATTGGTTGCGCCAGTTCAGTAAGGATAAGGACGAAACATACATCCGCGGCTTCTTAGGTAAAATGTTGTTTAGCGGAGAAGAAGTGCTGAAAAAATGTAATGTTTTGAGCGGGGGAGAGAAGGTGCGTTGTATGACCAGTCGTATGATGTTGCTCAACCCGAATTTGCTGATCCTGGATGAACCAACCAATCACCTTGACCTGGAGAGTATTATCGCTTACAACGATGCGCTGAAAGACTACCCCGGAGTAATCTTATTTACGAGTCATGACCACCAGCTGATGCAAACTGTTGCAAACAGGATCATTGAGATCACGCCAAAAGGCATTATCGATAAAACCAGCACCTATGACGAGTATCTTGAGAACCCTGCGATCGCTGAGCAACGCAAGAAAATGTATTCCTGAAACCTGTAAGGTCTTTCCATTGGGTTTCGCTGAGTATCTTGGGTCTTTGCCGGGTTGAATCAAAAATCGATGTGGCGGAAACTGTTTTTTTCATAAAAGCAAATGAAATTTTTACGCTTCCTAAGCAAATCTCATTTGTCATCCTTTGCGTTTAAAACTTATAAAGAGATTATACCCTGTCTTTTCATTTCATTTATTGTATTAAATTCATGTAATTCGTATTTAGAATGAAAATTTTTCAGCGCAAATACGAGTCCGGCCTGCTGCTTATTATGTGTGTCGTATCGCGCCTTCCACAACTTTTCAGTCAGCACCGTGTTATGGATGGTGACGAATGTATCGTTGGTTTGATGGCAAAACACCTATACGATGGAATAGAATTCCCGCTTTATTTTTATGGTCAATCTTACGGCTTTACCGCAGTAGAAACGCTGGTAATTGCGTTATTCTATTTTTTCTTAGGAATAACAGCTCTCTCTGTAAAACTAGCTATGCTGAGCCAATGGACCTCCGGGGTGTATTTCTTTTATAAAACAGTTAAGCAAATTACGGAACCATCTTCTTTCACACCTTTATTCATCAGCATTGTATTCATATTAGCACCGGCCTGGGCAATCTGGTCGATGATGGCGCGTGGTGGCTACCTGACGGCCTTTATGTTGAGCAATGTATGTATATTTTTATTACTCAGGAAACAGGATGCTCACAAACAACTTCGTTTTTTTATTCCCGGCGTGTTATGTGTATTGATCTATGAAAGCCATGCCCTATGGTTTCCAGCCTTGCTACCCATTGTGTTTTATGCACTCTGGAAACAACGAAACATTAAAGCGGTCTTGGTATTTGCACTTGCCCTTGTTTCAACCGCTGGAGTGTTTTACGGAATAAAGATCAGGCTGGGTTCATTCTGGCCAAGGCCCGTTACGTATTTTACCGGCGATGTGCCAGGTGTTCTGAGGGAATTGCCCCTTCGGATGTATCATAACATGACAGGCAGCTATTATTATAAGAACATTATAGATCTCGGACCAATCAACAACGCATTAGCCCTCTTTTTTGTTATCGCCCTCTTTATTGCACTCCTGGTTGCCTTATACCTTTGGATAAGAAGACGTGGCACCGCGTTGTTATACATGTCGGCACTAGCAGTGGTTTTTATACTTCTTACCACCCTGTATATTCCCGATTATGCACCGCGATACCTGCTTCCGCTTAGTGGAGCCGCAATGTTTTTATTTTCTTTGTTGATGGAAAGGATCAGCTTTCGCTGGTTGTATGGTGCTTTGTACTTATCCTTTATTCTGCCAGGTGCCTGGGCATTCTATAATTTTAAAAACTACCGCTGTGAAATTCACAATGAGAAAAATCTTGTAAGCCTGTCAAATGCGCTACTGAGAGAAAAGATCCATTATGTGTTTTGCAAATCACCACTGCTTCAGTGGCAGATTGATTTTTATTCTAAAGAAAAAGTCATCGCCCGTTACTCTTCACTCACCGACCGTTATCCGTCATACATTAATGAGGTCAACAAAGCATTTCAGACAGGAAAACAAACCGCTATCGTCGACTTTTATTATGCCGAACCTTTTGATCAGGCTAAAAAAGTTCTCGTGGAAAATATATACCTTGTGGAAAAAGTAAAAAGTAAAGAGCAATTAAATAAAAACGGCTTCAATATCTCTAAATAATAATTACCATGGCAAAAGTTTCAGACCAGTTGTTACATCTCAAAAAAGACAAAGCGCTTAAAAAAGTAATTGAGCGCGTTGGCGTAATAAAACCAAAAAAGGACCTTGATCTTTATCTTTCCCTGATGCGTTCGATTGTTGGTCAGCAATTGTCGATAAAGGCCGCGGCAACCATATGGGGCCGGTTTTTGGATTTATTTAAGGACGGTTACCCTGACCCAAAGATCCTTTTGAAAATGAAAGACGATAAATTAAGGTCCGTTGGTTTGTCGTATCAAAAAGCGGGTTATTTAAAAAACATTGCGCGTTTTTCTACAGAGAAGACACTGGATTATAAACTCCTCAGATCAAAAACAGATGAAGAGCTGATCGATTATCTTGTTGAAATAAAAGGAGTAGGAAGGTGGACCGTCGAAATGTTGTTGATGTTTAGCTTAAACCGTTTCGATATTTTGCCATTGGATGATCTTGGCATCCAGAACGGAATCAAAAACCTGTACAAGTTGGAGCCCGAAAATAAGAAGGACCTTTTTAGACAGATGGAAGCCGTTTCTCAGAATTGGCGTCCCTATCGTACCTTAGCCTGTATGTATATCTGGCGGCATAAAGACACGAAATAGGTAAATGTATTGAAACACACACCGATCACACGGATTTATGTTTTGTCATCAGCGTAATTTCCTTAAAAATTTATTAAACAAATCAACACAGATTTGTGACAATTAGTGAAATGAATGTCTTCGTTCATTTACGCGATCAGGTTTTAGTCTTCGTAAATTTTTCAGCCATTAAAACAGCTTCATACAAATTCACGGTTCCTGCATTTTTACTCAGCTTTTCAAATTTCACTTCCTCATCCTTGGTTCCTGGCTTAATTACTTTTTTTCCCTTGTAAGTTTTACGGCTGCTTTTTATCAGGATTTTTTTGATCTGCTCAGGTGTAAGGCTGGGGTAGTAGGATTTTAAAACTGCCGCCACACCACAGGTTACAGGCGAAGCCATGCTTGTACCGCTTGCATCTTTATACCCGTTTTTCGGAGTGGTTGAATAAATGTCAACGCCCGGAGAGAAAAGATCTACAGTTTTTTTACCATAGTTGGAAAAAGGAGCGATCATCTTTCCATCGGGTTGCCAGCTAAGTGCTCCAATATCCATAAAGTTTGTAGCTTCACCCTTTCCTTCAAATTTTTTACAAGGGTAATGCGTGATCACATCGATATCGATCGCGTCATTTCCTGCCGCATGAATCAGAAGAACTCCCTTACTTTCAGCATATTTAACAGCATCATCTACAACTTTTTTGTCCCAGCTGTATTTTTTTCCAAAACTCATGTTGATCACTTTCGCGCCATTGTCAACTGCGTAACGGATAGCATTTGCCACGTCCTTATCACGTTCGTCTCCATCAGGAACACAGCGGATTGCCATGATCCTTACATCCGCGGCGATCCCATCCATGCCAACTCCATTGTTACGGGCCGCGGCGATAATACCTGCCACATGTGTCCCGTGAAAGCTGTCAGGACCATTGCAGTCATTATTACCATAATATTTTTCGCCGGAATTTGAATAGTCATCACCCACAATACCCCTTGGATCAAAATTGAGGTTGAGCATATAATCGAGGTTTTTCTTAAAATAATCCAGGCCTTCTTTTATGGCTTTAATTCCTTCTTCTAGGTCTTTATACTGGCCGTGCTCAAAAAAATTCTCCAGCGCGATCGCTTTCAGCTGCATCGACATTTTGTCCTTCGCTTCAAACTTCTTCAGTTCCGCGGCTGTTACTTTTTCAACCTTTTGATCTTCTTTTATTTTATCGTTTATCTTTGTTAAGCCATCGTAAAAAGCAGAGTAGTTGGCAAGGTTGGTTTCATTCCTTTCCTTTGCTTCATTAAACTCTTTTTTAACCGCCAGGTAAAGCGCGAGTTCATTTTTTTCCTCCTTGTTTTTAAAATCAGACTCTTTTTTTCCTTCGTATTTATCCTGCAGTTTACGCACCAGCCTGGTCATTTCCAGGTTATCGTGTTCAACATTCTTTCCGTCTTTGCCACCAATAAAATTCCAGCCGTGAATATCGTCTGCATAGCCGTTTTTATCATCATCAACGCCATTATCAGGAATTTCTCCAGGATTTGTCCACATTACCGCTTTGAGATCTTCATGGTTATAATCCACACCACTGTCAATTACCCCAACGATGATGGTGGTTGATTTTTTGTTTTTCAGGAGCTCCTTATAAGCTCTTTCCGTGCCCACGCCATTCACATTATCGGTGGTGGCATCCAGGTTAAACCAGTTATCAGGTCTTTTTGCTTCCTGGGCATTAAAAGCCAAAGCCGATAATAAAAAGGCGGAAATCAGTATTTTCTTCATGTTTTGTATTTAATTTTTAACAGTTCTTTTTCTCTTACCAAAAGTGAACAGGTGTTTAAACACAAATATAAGCTTACTTCTTTACGCCGGTTTACCGTTTACAATAATTAAGAAATAAATGATTAAAAAATACCCCGGTAAGGGTGATAAAACCAAGTTTTTAGAAAAATTAAAAAATATTGCCCTTGTAGTTATTTTTTTTATACATTTGAATATATCTAATCTTAAAAAAATATAAATATGAAAAAAATTACTTTAGCTATTTTCGCTTTGATCAGTTCAGCTACAACTGTATTTGGTCAGGCGAATGCCGTTATTCAGGGGCCTCAGTACGACGGATCCTGGTCTACTTTGCACGCTCCGAGCGGTTCCGCCTCTGCGGTATATCATAGAGCTTGTTACCTGGTTAAACAAAGTGAGCTTACCAATTTTTCCTTAACGAACAGTGTGGTTACAGGCTTTGGTTTTGAGTATTTAAATGGGGTTAGTACTGCTGTTGCAGGACAGTTTACAGTGTATTTGGAAAACACGTCTGACGTTGCTTATTCCAAAGGTACGGCATTCGGAACTGCGACTGTAGGTATGCAGCCAAGTTTTGTGGGTACCTATAATATTCCGGTTTCAACAGGAACAACTTCGTTGATCATGCCCTTAACTACCAACTTTACTTATACTGGTGGAGGTATTTATGTGGCTTTTGAATGGTATAGTGCCTCTCCTGCCTCTACGACTCCAGCCCGTTATCTATGTAATACTACAGGTTTAACTCCGTCAGGAGGATCCTATACCTTTACATCAACAGGACCGGCGCCAACCACAATGTCTCTTGATGTCTTCAGGCCAGCATTTTTGTTCCAGGCAGCGAATACTGCTTCCAACGAAATTTCGGTTACCAGACTTGACGCATTGGGTAAATTCCCGAAACTTATGACCGGCGGACAAGTGGTTACAGCCCAGGTGAGAAATAACAGTAACGCTGCCGTAAATATCCCGGTAACCCTGAATATTACGGGAGCAAATCCATTTACAGATACACAAACACTTACGGCTGTTCCTGCCGGTTCATTCGCAACGGCGAGTTTCCTGCCATATAACGTAACAACAAATGGTTTGAGTACAATGTCTGTAACTGTTCCTGCGGATCAGCTTACGACAAACAATTTAAGAGTGTGGCAACAAACCGTTACCTGTAATGATTTTGCTTTCGTTCCTCCATTGTCTGCTACCAGTTTTACAGATACGCAGTACGGTCTTAATCCAAGCGGGATCTATGCATATGAATATAAACCGACTTCAAATTGCAACCTGAACGGTGTTACCATGATTGTTTCCTCGAATTCGGCGGCAGTTGGTGGACAACTGGTTGGTGTTGTAGTGGATATCACTAGCGGCGCCGTTATCGCGTCTACAAATACAATAACAATAACTTCAGGTATGGCACAAACCTGGCAAACATTTACCTTCCCTACGCCGTATGCTATGACGGCAGCAACGAACTATTATATTGGTGTGGCGCAACTGGGAACTGCGACCAGTTCGTACCCATTCACTACTCTCACACCAGACTATACAATTAATAATTTCTACAGGTCAAACCCTATAGGATCTCCTTTAACTCTTGCTGATCGGGGATATCTTGCTCTGGGAGCAGTTATTGGCACATCTTTAACCAGCCTGACCGCTTCGGCGACCAAAACAATTGTATGTAAAAAAGATGGTCCTAACACCGTTACATTAACCGCTACTAGTGGTGCCCAAACCTATACCTGGAATCCGGGTGGATCAAGTGTCAACCCTACAATTGCTGTAACTCCAACGGTTGCTGGTACTGGTGGCGGAATGGTTTTCTTCACAGTTGTGGGTACAGAAACGCTTAGTGGTTGTAAAACAAACAGTGCAACTATTAGCGTAAGCGTTAGTCTTTGCACCGGATTGGCAGATAATAACTCAGGCGGCTACGAACTGAAATTATTCCCTAATCCTGCCGTAAATGGTAAGTCTACCATTACCGGACTTTCAGGAACAAATACAATTTCTGTTTTCAATACTTTGGGTCAGGTTATCTTAACCCAGGTGGTGTCTGAGGAAATTGCTTCATTGGATCTTTCGGCTTATCCTGCGGGAAATTACATGGTTAAGATCACGAATTCATCGAGTGAATCCCGTTTGATCAAAGTTGTTAACCAGAACTAATTAACGCGTTCTTTTTTGAAGAGCCCCTCTGTGCAAACAGGGGGGCTTTTTTATGGAATTTTTCAGGCACACATATTTTTTCATGGAACTTACCACTTATAAAAAAAAATGCAAGCCTGACCTTTTTTTCCTTATTTTTAAGCAATTAAATAAACTAAACATGATGAAAAAAATTACTTTACTTTTATTTGCTCTTGCAGCTTTCTACAGGCCATCCTTTGGCCAGGCTGTGATCTCTGTTGATGCCCCGCGTTATAACGGCGATTGGGCCGCACTTGTTGGGCCGAATGGTTTTGTGTCGCCTTCGGCCGCTTCACCAACACTCTCCTATGCCTATAACAGGGCCTGCTATTTGATTACACAGGCAGAACTTACCCGCATGATCGCCACAAACAGTGTTATTACGGATTTTGGATTTGATTTTTACAGGCCGGGTAGCGTTGCTGTAACAGGGCAGTTTACTTTATACCTGGAAAATACAGCTGACGTCACATACAACAAAGGTCTTACCTTTTCGACATTACTTACAGGGATGTCTACAAATTACACGGGTAATCTTACCTTGCCGGGTTCCACTTCGCAGGCTACAAATGCGGTAAGTGTCCCTTTAACATCTAACTTTACCTACACAGGTGGAGGAATTTATGTGGCCTATGACTGGTATACATCTGCTCCGACATCTACAGCGTATGCCAGGTACCTGACCTCTTTTGATCAGTCTTCAATGGGTGCAAACGCTTCTGCTCCTATTGCAGGCCCTGCGCCAACAACATTAACTGTGGATACCAGGAGACCGGCGATGCGCTTTAAAGCTACCAATACAGCTACGAATGAAGTAGGCGTGATAAGGGTACTTGCCCCGGGCGCGGTTTCAAAACTAGTTGCCGGTGGACATGATATTACCGCTATTGTAAAGAACAACTCGATCAACGCTTTGAATAATGTTTCGGTGACCTTAAATGTTTCTGGCGCCAATTCATACACGGATGTAAAAACGGTAACCATCCCGGTAGGTGGAACAGCGAACGTAAGTTTTACGCCTTTCAGTCCAACCACGAATGGTTTAAATAACATGACCGTTTCGGTTGCCGCCGATGAATACTCTGACAACAATGCAGCGGCATGGACACAAAGTGTTGGCTGTACCGATTATGCCAACAATCCACCGGTTGCGGCTTCCGTATTCAGCAACGGCTCTTATGGATATGGCGGCCAGGCTATCCTTGCAACTCCTTTTATGGTACCAAGTACAGCAAGTATCACGGGAATCAAATTCGCGCCTTCTCAAAGCGCCAGTGGCTCGATCTGCGGTGTATTATTGGATGCAGGTGGTGGAATCATCGCCATGACCAATACGCTTACTCTCAATGCAGGCAGCTTCGGAGCGTACGCAAATCTTAAATTCAGTCCTGCACAGGAACTGACAGCGAGTACTTCTTATTATTATGGCGTTGCGCAGTTAGTTGCCTCAACCTTCCCCTTTGGTACTGCCTCAACATTCGCTACAACAAACCTTAACCTGTATTATACTGTTCCTATCGCGGGTGGTTCAATAGGCAGCGCTCAAAACCACATGGGTTATCTGGGCATGAATGCTGTCCTGGGATTCTCAAATACTACTCTTGAAGCTTCGGCTTCAAAAACAATCGTTTGTAAACAGGATGGTCCCGGCACTGTTACATTAACCGCGACCGGTATGACCACTTATACATGGGCGCCAGGTGGACAAGGCGCTTCAATTGTTGTTACACCTACTGTAGTAAATGCCAACGGAAATGTAAATTACAACGTAACAGGTACAGACGGACCAAGCGGCTGCAAAAGTTCACTTGTTGTCGTTTCTGTGAGTGTGAGCGCTTGTGCAGGACTATCTTCCAATACCTCGAACGGGTATGACATTAAACTTTTCCCAAATCCAAGTGTAAATGGTAAATCAACTATTACTGGTTTGGCAGGAACAAATGTAATAACTGTTTATAATGCAATTGGCCAGGTAGTATTAACGCAAATGGTAACGGAAGAAAGTGTTGCAATTGATCTTTCGAACCAGCCTTCGGGTAATTACCTTGTAAAAATTACGGACACAAATAATGAATCAAGATCTGTTAAGATCATGAATCAGAACTAATCATTTGTGTGTGAGATTAAAAAAGGCCCTTCCGGTTTAACGGAGGGGCCTTTTTCGTTTTAACAGCTGGCTATCCTTTAACTCATGGACAAACACTATATCTGGATTACCCGACTCCGCTCGACATAGCATTATTTACGGGTGAATTTAAAAAAATGATTTTAAGCGTATTATCTTCAATATATTTTAAGGTGCGTTGGCAGACTCTGTATTTTGAACCTCTATCTGAAATTAGAACATCTTTCGCGTACCCTAAAGGTCTTGCCGAAATTAAAAATTGTTAATCCGCATATTTCCTGTAACAAATTATGGAAAATACACGTCTTACCTGCAGTTTTTATGCTTTAAAAGAGTACTTTTACAACTTTGAAAAAAACATCCATACTTATTTTATTTGTCGCAACCCTTTTTACTTCCTGCGACCGCTATAACAAACTTCTGAAAAGTTCTGACTATGAGCTAAAACTCAGAAAGGCAAAGGAGTATTACGATAAAGCATATTACATCAGGTCTTCGCAACTTTATGAGGAATTAATTCCAGTGGTAAAAGGCACGGACAGGGCAGAGGAAGTGTATTATTATTATACATGGAGTGAATACAATTTAGGAGATTATATACTCGGTCAGTATCATTTTAAAAATTACACCAGGCAGTTTCCCAATGGTAAACATGTGGAAGAGTGTTATTACATGAATGCCTATTGTTATTTTTTAAATTCCCCAAACTACAGACTTGACCAAACCTACACCAAAAATGCCATTAAGGAGTTCCAGTCGTTCATAGATCTTTACCCCGAAAGTGCCAAGCTGGACACCTGCAACCTGCTCATTGATCAGCTGAGGGAAAAACTGGAGCGTAAAGAATACGAGATCACCAAACAATATTATAAGATCAGTGATTGGAAGGCAACGGTTGTCGCTGCCAAGAATTTTATCAAAGATTATCCTTCGAGTAATTACAACGATGAGATGTATTACCTGATCATTGACTCCTATTATACCCTTGCCATCAACAGTATTCACTCAAAAAAGGAGGAAAGACTGAACTTTGCCATCGAAAATTATGTGAAATTCGTAGATTTATACCCTAAAAGTTCGTATCTTAGCCGCGCAGAAAGTATTTATAATAGTAGTAAACGCATAAAAGACAATTTAAATTAACATGGATTTTAAGAAAACAAACGCCGAACAGAGTATTGTAACACGTGATATTCGCAAATTTGACGGGCCAACCGGCAATATTTACGAAGCCGTTTCTATTATGAGCAAACGTGCGAACCAGATCAGTTCTGAAATTAAAGAAGAATTGTCCGGTAAATTACAGGAGTTCAGCAGCCATACCGATAACCTGGAAGAAGTTTTCGAAAACAGGGAACAGATCGAAATTTCCAAGCATTACGAAAAATTACCCAAGCCAACCCTGATCTCGATCCAGGAGTTTCTTGAGGAAAAGGTGTATTACCGTAATCCAAGCAAAGAAGCTAAATAATGAGGCAGAATATTCCGGCTTCATCAATTAAATAAAAAATATAAAGGGCAGTAAGTTAAATTACTGCCTTTTTCCATTCATAGAATTAAGGATGCTTCAGAACAAAAAAATAATCTTAGGAATAACAGGCGGGATTGCCGCGTATAAATGCGCCCACCTGGTGAGGCTCCTCGTAAAAGAGGGCGCTGAAGTAAAGGTTATTCTTACTGCTTCCGCCACCCAGTTCGTTACTCCGCAAACACTCTCGGTTCTGAGTAAAAATGAAACGCTGACAGACTTTTTTGATAAGGATTTTAACTGGAATAATCACGTACAGCTTGCCGAATGGGCGGACGTCTTATTAATAGCGCCACTTACAGCCAATACGCTTGCTAAAATGGCCAGTGGTGTTTGTGACTCCATCCTGCTTGCCACTTACCTTTCAGCCCGCAGCAAAACCATCGTGGCACCTGCAATGGACCTGGATATGTACAGGCATCCCACCGTGAAAAAAAACATGGAGACACTCTTGTCTTTTGGAAATGAGATTATCCCCGCCGAAACGGGTGAGCTGGCCAGTGGGCTTGTAGGCGAAGGGAGAATGGCAGAGCCTGAACACATCCTGGAATACCTGGTTGATTTTTTTACAAAAGACCTCCCGTTAACAGGCAAATCTGCCCTTGTTAATGCCGGCCCAACCTATGAAGCAATTGATCCCGTCAGGTTTATCGGGAACAGGAGCAGTGGGAAAATGGGCGCGGCAATTGCGGAAATACTTGCAGCCAGGGGAGCGACAGTAACATTGGTACTGGGTCCCTCACAAGTAGTTATACACAACAAGGCTATAAAGCTGCTGAGAGTTGAAAGCAGTGACCAGATGTACGAAGCTACCCTTTCTAATTTCAGAGATAAGGACATTGTGGTATGCAGCGCTGCAGTGGCCGATTATAAGGCCGCCAGTATCAGCGATCTCAAAATAAAAAAGAAGGAAGCAGAACTTAAACTCGAGTTGGTAAAAACAAAAGACATCCTGGCTGAACTTGGTAAACAGAAAACACAACAGTGCCTGGTTGGTTTTGCACTTGAAACCAATAATATAGAAGAGTATGCAAAACAAAAGTTGAAAAATAAAAACCTGGACCTTGTTGTTGCTAATTCTGCCGCCGAAGAGGGCAGCGGCTTCGGAGTCGATACCAACAAAATAACTATTATTGATAAACACAATAAAATCACTAATTTTGAGTTAAAAAGTAAGCTGGAAGCTGCTTCCGATATTGTAGATTATATTATGGATTTTATTAAATAAGACTGTTCCTATCATGAAACTTAAAGTTCTTCTCCTTACACTCACTTTATTTTTTACCAGGCAGGCTTATACCCAGGAACTGAATTGCCAGGTGAGTATCGATTATTCCCAGGTACAGGGCTCCACTAATAAGCAGATCTTTGACCAGCTGAAGCGTTCCATTCTTGAATTTATGAATAATACCAAATGGACCACCGATATTTTCTCGCAGCAGGAAAAGATCGAATGTTCTATATTGATTATCGTAAAAGAAGCCATAGGTACAGATGAATATTCCGGAACGATTCAGGTTACAAGCAGCCGCCCGGTGTTTAAAAGCTCTTACGCCACCCGGATCCTTAATGTGGAGGATGAGTATTTCCAGTTTAAATTCCAGCAATTCTCGCAGTTGGAGTATAACATGAACAGCTTTCAAAATAATCTTACTTCGGTTTTACAGTATTACGCTTACGTTATTTTAGCTTCGGATTATGATACGTTCGCCATGTCAGGAGGCACCCCATACTGGCAGAAGGCCCAGCTGGTGGTTCAAAACGCCCAGGCTGCCGCCGAGTCGGGATGGAAACAAAGCCAGTCCGGACAAAAGAACCGTTACTGGCTGGTTGAAAACACACTTCAGCCTTTATTTAAAGGGATCAGGGACTGCATGTACGCGTACAATATGACCGGACTTGATCATATGACCGAAGGACCTAATGAAGCGCGTGCGGCGGTATTAAAGTCACTGGAGCTGTTGCTGCCGGTAGCCAAAGCAAGACCGGCATCTTATAATATGCAATTATTCTTTAACGCAAAAAGGGACGAGATCATCAACATATTTAAAGACGCCACTCCCGAAGAAAAGGCAAAAGTGCTCGAGCTTCTGGCCACGATCGATCCTGCGGGCACAACACGGTATCAGAAGATTTCAGGTTGAATTGAGTTCCGGGTGTATTGCGTTAGCTGTAAAGCTGACGCCGATTTCGCGGATCCCCTATATGACCCTTGAGAACTATATAATCATCGATAAAAGCCGGATCAAAACCCGGTTCCAAAACTCATCATACTCTCCCGTTTCATGGGCTGTATGGTCATAACAGGAATACTACTGATATCAACAATTTTCTGGGAGTCGGTTCCCTTAAAAAATTCCACAACACCCAGATCAGGCTTATTCATGATCATGATCAGGTCCGCTTCGATCTTATCGGCATAATCTACTACGCTTTGTGCAATGTCTGTGGTGGGGATCGATTTATTGGTACAGGAAATCCCTTTGCTTTTTATAAATTGTTTTACCTGGTGTGAATAGGCGAGGAGCTTGTTCTCATAATCCAGGTCTTTTGCGTCAAAAACGCCTAAAATACGAATGCTGGCGCCAAAATACCTGGCGAATTGAATGGCAATATCTGTTTTTTCACGGGTTTCAGGAGAAAGATCGAGGGGCAGAAGAATGTTTTCACATCCATCCCGGTGGTCATTTCCACGAATAGTTATAACAGGACAAGGTGCTTTGCGGATCAGTTTACTGGCGCTTGAGCCAATAATGTTGCGGAATTTCATATGGCTTTCAAGCCCGGCGATAATGAGCGTAGCTCCGATCTCACCTGCCACACGATCCGTTTCATCATAAATATCTCCTTTCACACTCATAAAATCTGTCGGTACCGTGCTTTCCTGCTCGGTTTGTTTGGCGAGCTTGGTAAGGGCCTCGTAGCTTTCGTTGCCGGAACTTTCATATACATGCAGCAATACCAGCTTGGAATGGGTATATTTAGCTAAATTATAAGACTGTTTAACGGCGGCCAATGATTGTTTGGTAAAGTCAATTGGAATAAGGATTATTCCTCTTTCTTTGATTTGCATAGGGAGTTGGTTAGGCGTTACAAAAGTAGGATTTTTCTCCGTTAAAGTGTAGTTTTACAGTAATTTTTGGTGAAATCAGATTAAATTACGATATTTGCCACCTCAAATTTAAAAAAACAGAAAAATGGCAGTAAAGATTAGACTACAAAGACATGGTAAGAAAGATTCAGCTTTCTTTCATTTAGTAGTTGCGGATGGTCGTGCACCACGTGATGGAAAATTCATTGAGAAATTAGGAGTTTATAACCCTAATTCAAATCCTGCAACTATCGACATTAACTTCGATTCAACTTTGAACTGGTTAATGAAAGGCGCTCAGCCAACAGATACCTGTCGTGCGATCTTATCGTACAGAGGTGTTCTGATGAAAAAACACCTATTGGAAGGTGTTAAGAAAGGGGCTTTAACAGAAGCACAGGTTGAACAGAAATTCAACAAATGGTTAGAGGAAAAATCAGGAAAAATTCTTGGTAAACACGACCGTATTAAAACAGAAACTACTAAAAAAGCAGGTGACCGTCATAAGGCTGAAACCGCTGCTAAAGAAGCGAAAGCTGCAAAACTTGCTGAAAGGCAGGCTGCCCGTGAAGCTGCAATTAAAGCTACTTCAAACGACGCTCCTGCTGCAGAAGAAACGAACGGATAATTTCGTATTGCTTAAAAATTTAAACCGCCTCTGGATAGAGACGGTTTTTTTTGTTATTTTGCGCCCATGTACGTAATAATTGCCGATAGCGGATCAACAAAAACCGACTGGATTCTTCTGGAAGGATCAAAGATTATCAGGCAGGTAAAAACAATAGGCTTTAACCCTTACTTTCAGACCAAGGACCAGATCAGCCTGGAAATACTCAATCATTTAAAACCCCATATTCACGATTACCTCCACCAGGTTTCAGAACTGCATTATTACGGAACAGGCTGCTCAACGGTTGAAAACTGTAAACTCATTGAAGAATGTATGATGCTGACGCTTGATATCCCAAAAGTGAACGTATCGCACGATTTGTTGGCGGCGGCACGTGCATTGTGCAAAAGAGAGTGGGGGATTGCCTCAATATTGGGTACTGGAAGCAACAGTTGCCTTTATAACGGTAACGAGATCCTTGAAAATGTGCCCTCTGCAGGCTACCTCTGGAGCGATTATGGAGGCGGTTCCCAGATCGGTAAGCTTTTTATCAGGGATTATTTTGAAGAAAACTTACCGGCCGAACTTGCAAAGGCGTTTGAAAAAGCAGGTTATAACCGGGAAGTCATTTTAAATAACGTTTATAAAAAAAGTGTGCCGGGTAAATACCTGGCTTCGGTAAGCCTCTTTGTAAATCAACATCTTGAGCATCCTTTTGTAAATAAAATACTGGTAGAATGTTTCGATTCTTTTTTTGTGCAGCAAATAAACAAATACACCGATTCTAAAAAATACAAGGTACATACAGTTGGCTCCATAGGTTATTATTATAAGGATCTGATCGCAAAAGTGGCGCATAAACATGGTTACGAGATCGGTAATGTGATCAAATCGCCGGTTGAAGGACTGATCGAATACCATTCACAATCTTAATCAGCATGCAAAAAAAATTACTGTTACTGAGTTTTATAGAAGGAGCGGCAGTAATGGCGGCTGAATTATGCGGCGCCAAGTTACTGGCACCGATCTTTGGGGGCAGCTTATCTGTATGGGCGGCGGTAATGGGAATTACGCTTGCCGCGCTGGCTTCCGGTTATTTCTTCGGAGGTCTGGTTTCCGAAAGATCTGAAAAACACTCCTTAAACCTTTACCGTGTTTTAAACTCGGCCGCTTTATTTATTATAGTAATGCCCGTAATAAGCCATTATGCAATTCCCTGGATCTCGTACCTGCCTTTCTTACCGGGCGTGGTGATCAGCACTTTCGCACTTCTGTTTTTGCCGGTATTTTTTCTGGGTGCAAGCTCTCCTTTATTTATTTTAGTGCAAACCACGCAGAACCATATGGCAGGAAAAGTAAGTGGTATGGTTTATGCCATATCGACTGTTGGCGGGATCTTTGCAACATTTTTGTGCGGGTTTTATTTTATCCCTGAAATAGGGCTGAAAGCCTGCCTGGTATTTTTTGGTGGAATGTTATTTGCAACAAATTTTAGTGTGTTTAAGATCTTTAAACCACATCACTTCTTCTTATTCGCCGCGTTTATTTATTTAAATCTGCAGTTCATGACAAAATCTTCTGCTTCTCTTATGTCTTCTGACAGCATGCTTGGACGCGTCGAGGTAAAGGACCTCATAGGCGAGAAGAATAATCCTTACCGCATCCTCACGGTTAACGATATTGTGCAAACGGAGATGTCGCTTAAAAGCAAAAAATCGCTGTCGGCTTACGTAAAACTTATTGACACCCTGGTTCCTCTAAAGACAGGGGATCATTCGGCTCTTATATTGGGCCTTGGCGGAGGGCTGACAGCTAACCTGTTCAAGGAAAAAAACTATACAACACATGGCGTGGAGCTGGACAAACGTATCATCGATGCGGCAAAAAAATACTTTTACCTGGATGAAGACATCTCTGTATTTTACCAGGATGCGCGTTATTTTTTAAATACCTGTACAATGGTATACGATGTGATACTGGTTGACATTTTTAAAGGGGAAGAACAACCTTCTCATATTCTCACAAAGGAAAGTCTTGAAAAACTAAAGAACAATCTAACCCCTTCCTCTTTATTACTGGTAAACTGGCATGGATATTTACACGGTACTAAGGGAAAAGGCTCGGCTATCTTATACAATACCTTAACACACGCTGGTTTTAAAGTGAAATTATGTGGTACGTCTGCCGACGAGAATTACCGGAACGTGCTCTTCGTCGCATCCCTTTCAGATTTAAGGGACTTACCATATGAACTTCATGAGCCGGTTGAAGGAACGGATCTCATCAACACAGATAATTTGCCTCTCCTTGAAAAGTATAATGCCGAGGCCAATAAAGCCTGGAGGCTCAATTACCTGAGGTATTACCAGAACAGGAACTGATCATTATTCAATGATGAGCTTGCCGGCTGAAGTTTTACCGCCACTATTGACCTGGTAATAATAAATGCCTTTGTTTAATTCAGACCTGATCGTGTTATGCGCAGATAGGATCTCCTGCTCAAATACCTGTTGTCCTATTGCGTTAAAAATAACCAGTTTTGTATTCGGTGAAAATTCAGCCAGGGAAAGATTGAAGGTTCCTTTATTCGGGTTAGGATAAATCTCTAAAACAGTGTTCGTATTAAGTTCGCCAAGTCCCAGGCAGGTGCTTACTTTTACCGAATAGGAAGATGTACTGCTACAGTTGTTGACATCCTTACCGGTTACATTGTAGGTGAAGTTTGCCGCAGGCGAAACAACAATACTGGTTGCGGTAAGCACAGGACTTGTATTCCACGAATATGTGTTTGCGCCACTAATGGTCAGTGTTACAGTTTCGCCTTTGCAAATTACAGTATGACTCACGCTTAACGTTAAAGTCGGCAAATGGTTAACCGTTATGGTAATAGATGCCCTTGGAGTTAAAGTACAGTTATTGGTTTCTGCAAAATAAGAATACGTAGTCGGGGAAGTTCCGGTTGTTAGAGTTGAGACTGCAAGCGTGGAGCCACCGGCTATGGAGGCTGTTGAGGCCGCCGTTGGATACCATATCGTGCCCGGTCCTCCGCTTACCGCGGTAAGAACGAGGCTGGTGCCACTGCAAATAGATTTGCCAGGAGCAACAGTGATGCTATCCGGATTACATGGAATAGAGTAAGACCAAAGGTCGTTCATGTGACCTTCACTGGTACTTGAAATATCAAAGCCCTCTCCACCAAACAGCCAGAATTTATTGTTTAGATCTGTCCAGAAAATGCTATATTCCCTGGCGCCGGGGATATTGGCGGGGGCCGGAACCCCTATGGTTCCATAAATACCATTTTGATTTTGAAGTGTAGACCCTTTCATCCAGGTCCATTCATTTAAATTCGGATTGTAACGAAAGAGATCATTGAGGTAGTCTGGGATTGTATTATTAACTATTCCGAATCCACCAAAAACCCAGGTGTTATTGCTGGCGTCCGTCCAGTGAGCTGATGCTCTGCGGCCACCAGGAATATTGGCGGCATTTGGAACACCCAGTGCACCATGTGAGGCAAGTCCGTTAACTGCTTTTGAACCGCCGATCCATACCCATGTGTTAGCTGTAGGATTGTATTTCCAAAGATCGTTCAGGAAACCGGTTAGCGGCATGGCAACTGATGTGTCGCGGCCTTGTCCTCCAAAAAGAAAAATGTCTCCTGAAGGATCTAACCAACATATAGGAAACTCCCTGCCCCCAGGATGGTTTGTACTGGCGGGTACTGAAAGTGTTCCGTAGACACCAGCGGGTCCGTAAGCATTGTTTCCACTTACCCAGGTCCAGTTATTGGTTCCGATCTCGTATTTCCACATATCATTCAGGCGTCCCTGGATACTGGAGGTTACATGGCCGGTTCCGCCAAATAACCATAAATTTCCGGCGGCATCACTGGAAAAGCCAGATTCGGAACGTCCACCGGGATTATTTGTTGGAGCCGCAACTCCCTGGGTCCCATAATTTCCCGGCTGAGTGATGGTATTAGGGCCTTTCATCCAGGTCCATTGATTTGTAGTTGGGTTATATTTCCAAAGATCAGCTAGTTTACCGACAGTTGCGGTGGCATCGTGTCCTCTTCCTCCAAACATCCAGAAATTACCGGCATTATCCGTCCAGCAGGCCGGGAACTCGCGTGCTCCCGGTTCGTTTGAGGAAGATGCCACGCCAAGGGTGCCATAGGTTCCTCCTCCGTTTGGTGTTGTCATCCCTCTCACCCAGGTCCATTCGTTGGTTGCGATATTATATTTCCATAGATCATTCCACCAGCTGAATGCAGGAGCCTCGCCACCAAACAGCCATAAATTTCCATTATTATCCACCCATTGTGCACAACCATGCCTCTCGCCGGGAGTATTGGCAGGAGCAGGGGTGTTTTGAGCGCCATACACATTTGCTGCTCCAGTGGTGTTACTTCCTTTTATCCAGGTAAAATTCTGGGTGAAAGAATTAAGGGTGATTGAAATGAACAGGGAAAATAAGCTGAATTTTTTCATAGGGTAAATTTTAGTTGAATGTATTAAACTTAATTAATAATTTATATTTTAAACGGTGGGAGTGTACCTTGAATTAGTGAATACCGGTATTGAATTAGCGAGTAATTACATTACAGCAAGAGAAAGGTGTTTGTTTTTCGTTTAACACTAAATCGGGATTGTCCGCGCTAAGACCTATTATAAAAAAAAACCGCCCTGGATGGAGCGGTTTTAATTTGAATTGTCAGATTATGCTTCTTTATTTTCAGTTTCAGCTTTCTTCTCTGCGCCTTCTGGTTTAGGAAGAAGTACTTTGCGGCTTAATTTGATCTTTTTGGTTTTAGGATCATCGCCTACGTATTTCACTTCAATAATATCACCTTCTTTTAACAGTCCTTCTAAGGTGTCTATACGTTTCCAGTCATATTCGCTGATGTGTAACAGGCCATCTTTACCCGGCATGATCTCAACAAAAGCGCCATAAGGCATAATTGTTTTTACTTTAGCCTGGTAGATATCTCCTAACTCCGGAACGGCAACAATGGCTTTGATACGGGATTTAGCAGCACTTACGTCCGCCAAATTGGTACCAAAGATCTCCACAATGCCGTTTTTACCTTCTTCGGTAATTACGATAGTTGTGTTTGTTGTTTTCTGCATTTCCTGGATCACTTTACCACCAGGTCCGATAATAGCGCCAATGAACTCGCCGGCAATAACGATCTTCTCGAAGCGCGGTGCGTGTGGTTTGTAATCAGCACGCGGCTTGTCAATCGCTTTCAGCATTTCGTTCATGATGTGTAAACGGCCTTGTTTTGCCTGTTCCATAGCTTTTGCCATTACTTCATAAGGAAGGCCATTTACTTTTAGGTCCATTTGAACTGCAGTAATTCCTTCTTTAGTTCCGCACACCTTAAAATCCATATCTCCTAAATGATCTTCATCGCCCAGTATGTCGGACAGAATCGCGTAATTTCCTTTGTCATCGGTAATTAAACCCATTGCAATACCCGCAACCGGTTTTTTAAGTTGAACACCTGCATCCATTAAAGCCAGTGCGCCTGCGCAAACTGTTGCCATACTGGACGAACCATTACTTTCTAAAATATCGCTTACAACACGAATGGTGTAACCTGAATCGGTAGGTACCACTTTTTTCAAAGCACGTAATGCTAAGTTACCGTGACCAACTTCGCGACGACCAACGCCACGGTTAGGTTTTGCCTCGCCCGTACTAAAGCCGGGGAAATTGTAATGTAAGATAAACGTTTCTTCACCTTGATTAAAGGCACCGTCAATTCTTAATTTATCCATTGGTGTACCTAAGGTAACCGTGGTTAAGGATTGGGTTTCTCCACGCGTAAATACTGCACTTCCGTGTGGCGAAGGCAAATAACCCACTTCAGCCCAGATAGGACGGATCTGGTCGGTTTTACGACCGTCTAAACGCACTTTTTCGTCAATTGCCAAACGCCGGACAGCAACGTATTCTACTTCGTGGTAGTATTTGTTGATCAGGGCTTCCTTTTCTTTTAATTCCTCTGGAGAGTATTGTTTTTTGAATTCTTCAAGAGGGGCTTTAAAATTAGCCTTACGGTTATTTTTATTCGGGTCTAATTTCTTAGCGGCCGCATAAACTGCATCGTAAGTTTCTTTCATTACTTTTGCTTTCAGGTCAGCGTCATTCACCTCGTGGTTGTATTCACGCTTAGGCTTTAGCCCTGCTTTTATGGCAAACTCTTTTACCGCGTTGATCTGAAGTTTAATAGCTTCATGAGCAAATTTAATGGCTTCAAGCATTTCCTCTTCGCTTACTTCGCTCATTTCACCTTCTACCATAGCAATATCGTGTGCAGAGGCAGCAACGATCATATCAATAGTACTGGTAGCCAACTGCGACTTTGTGGGATTAATAACGAGCTTCCCGTCTATTTTAGCAACACGCACTTCGCTGATTGGTCCGTTGAACGGGATATCGCTTACGGCAATAGCTGCAGAAGCCGCTAAACCCACAAGTGCGTCGGGCATATTTTCTTTGTCAGAAGAAATTAATGATAACATTAACTGTGTATCTGCATGGTAATCCTCAGGGAATTGAGGGCGTAAAGCGCGGTCAACTATCCTGCTGATCAATACTTCATAATCGGATAATTTAGCTTCACGTTTAAAAAAACCTCCGGGAAATCTTCCTGCGGAAGCATATTTTTCCTGGTAATCTACTGTTAAGGGTAAGAAGTCTACGCCTTCTTTTGCTTCTTTATTACTTACGATAGTGGCCAGGATCATTGTATCTCCTAACCTTACTACTACTGATCCATCCGCTTGTTTGGCGAGTTTGCCTGTTTCTAAGCTTACCATGCGGCCATCGCCGAGGTCAAAGCTGTGGGTGATTCCTGTTTGTGACATATTTTTGTTTTGTTTTGCGTTCCGACGTTTTCGGAACTGGTTTATATTATGTTATTTTCTTTATTGACATATCGCTCTTGGGGAGCTTAATTTGGCGGGTCTTAATAAAAAAGGCACTTCGAAATTGGTATTCGAAATGCCCCCTTTTTCATAAATCTGTACCCAATTATTTACGGATATCTAAAGTTTTAATGATCGCGCGGTAACGCATCAAATCATTTTTCTTCAAATAATCCAGCAATGCACGACGTTTCCCTACTAAGTTCAATAAGGCACGTTGTGTACCAAAATCTTTTTTGTTACCTTTTAAGTGACCTGTTAAATGGTCGATACGAAGTGTAAATAAGGCTATTTGTGACTCGGAGCTTCCTGTGTTTTTTTCAGTTCCACCGTGTTTTTTAAAAATTTCTTTCTTTACTTGTGATGATAAATACATTCTTCTGTTTTTTTATTAAGGCGACAAATATAGGTCTTTTTGGCTAATTATCAAATATTTTAATGTGATAATTTGTGGGTTTTTAATGATTTTCGTCCGGATGTGGATTATTTTACTCTGGTTATGCCAGGACTTATGAGTTCTTGAAATACCTGCGAAGGCTTATTTTTTTAGGGTTTCTATGTTAAAAAGCCCTGGTCGGGTGGGGATAAAAAAGGTGAAAAATGCATCTATGGGCCATGGTATTTGAATTGTAGTAATTTTTTAGAACATAAAACATACGTACAATGAAAAAGTTAATACCTGGAATGCTTGCTTTACTGATCTTACTATGTAGTTGCAACGCAAAAAAGTCGTTCTTACACCAACGTTATACCAATTTTAAACACCAAAAACAGGCTACTATGGCTGAAAACAGGTCGCATGCAGACAGAAAGTCTAAAACCAGCGCAACCTCTGTCCCAAAAATCTCTGTCCCTGAAGCTGTTGTAGTAGACCCGGTAACTGAACAAGTAAAACCTAAGCTAAAGTATACTAAATCTGTGATAAACAAGGTTATTTTACCCGTGGTTTTAAAAGGAAAGGAAAAGGTTTCAGGTCTTATCACCAGTAACTCAAAGATTCCTACAACAAAGCTCACAAAAACAAAACCGCTTAACCTTGATCAAAAGCAAGAAAAGCGTGGCCTGCTCTGGGGTTTGATAGATGCTATTCTGGCTATTATTTTACTGTGTGTGTTTGTTACACTGGTGGTTTGGTTAATATATGCATTGCGATGGTATTGATAATACCGGTGGGCAATAAGTAAAGGTCCAATTAAGAATCCATTGGAAGGCTAAAAGTATTGTCATAAAGAGGCCGTCACAAAAGCTCTAATTCTTGAAAATTGCCTTCTCGAGCGGAATCGAGAGGCGGCAATTTTCAAGGCATCCAGTTCTCAACTCCGCTTGAACTGACACACTTCGACTCCGCGCTCAGTGTGATATCCATTTTTGACTGGTCTCAAAAATAGTTCAAGCTATGCACTTTAGTGCATTTAGCTTTAGCTTCTAAAAATGGTTGTATCTTCGTTTCATGGATTATCAGCGAACCAATGGACATACAATTTCAAGAATGACA
>Ga0208492_1000691_pt1 | contig 26407 bp, 19 predicted proteins | sample Subbioar_CSW14AB_FD_184820 | JGI IMG/M metagenome (GOLD analysis project Ga0208492, IMG submission 184820) | Serpentinite rock and fluid subsurface biosphere microbial communities from McLaughlin Reserve, California, USA - CR12Mar_CSW14AB (SPAdes) | ecosystem: Environmental > Terrestrial > Deep... | reverse complement strand
GGGGCGGTTCACGTCCTGACGGCGCGCTGCGGGGCGTGGCGCATGACGCGCTTGGATTCGGCTGAAACCGGGTCCATAATCAATTGGCATTCCGAGTGGGGCCTCTGCCCACACCAACCTGCCTCGCCGGGCAAGGTGGTACGCGCAAGCGGATGCGGCTCGCGAGAGCAACCAAGCGGGCGACCGACCCTCCTGCTTGGAGGGTTTTCTGTTTCTGGCGGCACGCGTGCGTGTCCGCTGTCATGGAGTTCCCTCGACTGCTGGCGCGAAACGCGCGGCTGGCCCACGTCACGGGCCGGGGGATTTATTCCGAATTGCGGCCCCCGCCAGCCAGGCAATGCCGCTAAACAGGAGTCGAGTGGTGCTGCAGGATTGTTTCGAAACGGATTTGCGTTGCGCGGCTGATTTGCTGGCCGGCGCGGACAGTGTGGTGATAGCCGCCGGCGCGGGCATCGGGGTGGATTCCGGCCTGCCGGATTTCCGCGGCCGCGACGGATTCTGGGGCGCTTATCCGGCGCTCGGCCGGGCGCGCATGGATTTCACGGATATCGCCAACCCCGCCGCATTCCAGCGCAGTCCCGAACTCGCCTGGGGTTTCTACGGACATCGTCTCGATCTCTATCGTCGCACCGTGCCCCACGCCGGCTTTGCCATCCTGCGTGCGCTGGCCGCCTGCCTGCCGCGTGGCGGGTTTGTGTTCACGTCGAATGTCGATGGGCAGTTTCAGAAGGCCGGCTTTGCCGCTGCGCGGGTGGTCGAGGCGCATGGCTCCATCCACCGTCTGCAATGTCTCACGCCCTGCTCGAACACCACCTGGTCGGCCACCGGTTTCGTGCCCGAGGTCGACGTCGCGCAGTGTGCCTTGCTGAACGAAGCGCCGCGTTGCCCGGGCTGCAACGCCCTCGCGCGTCCCAATATCCTCATGTTCGGCGATTGGCACTGGCTGAGTGACGAAGCCGATCGGCAACAGACGCAGTTCGATGACTGGTGGCGCGATGTGCAGCGTCCGGTCGTGCTCGAGCTTGGCGCCGGCACCGCGATTCCGACCGTGCGGCGCTTCAGTGAAACGCTCGGCGTGCCATTGATACGCATCAATCCCGATGCGCCCGGGATTGGCGGGCAGTCGGGGATAGCGTTGGCCATGCGCGCGCGCGATGCCCTCGAACGCATCGCCGACATGCTGTCGACGAGATTGCCCGATTTTACGCAGCAACGGACCAGCGCCGCGCACTGAGCCGGCAAACCACAAGTCACCATGGCCCGCTCGCCGGGCGCCGCCGAGTTAATGACAACTTGCAGGGCGGGATAGAAGTGCTGCTAAAGCGTCGCCGTGGCGTCACTGCCCTGTCACGGCCACGCCATCAACCGCGTGGCAGTGGGAGACAGTGCAATGGCAATCGACAAGGATCACGCCGCAACCGACGGCATCATGCAGACGTCACAGCAGACGTTTGATCTCGACTACCGACCCGACACCTACTGGCCCGTGTCCCGCTCACGCGAACAGTTGTTGTCGCGTATCAAGGGGCAGGTCCGCAGACAAATGGCGGCCGACGCGCTGGCGTCGGGCGGCGTGGAGGCGCTCAACGTCTTCCTCGCGCGCGAAAGCCTGCCGGACGCGGAACGTCGCGCCTGGGGACAGCAGCATCCCTGGTTCATGGGCGGGGAGTATCTGCCGGACCTCGCTGCAAGCGAAGTCGAGATAGCCCGACTCTCGCTCGCTTCGGTTACACACGATCAGATCAGCATCCGTGCCCGTGCCGCGAAGAATCACATACGCATTTTCGTGACGGACGAACACGAGATGAAATACCAGCCCTCGCACCGGCGGGTGCAGCGTCCGCTGTCCTTGCGTGAACTCATCGCCTTCATCGAGACCACCAACAACGCCTGGGCCGACAGGGCCCTCGGCATGGTCTGGAATCTGATTCGGGCGACCTATGACGAGGGGTGTTTCGACAGTCCCCGGGAGGCCGGCGAATTCGTCACCGTCGAGTCGGCAATCTATCCTGAGCTCGGGCCTTACTACGCCCACCAGGTGGCGCAGTGGGTGGCACGGGAAGAGGCGCGATACGAGGCGGAGGATGCCGAGGGCGACGAGGACACTGCGCAGTAGCAGGCGCTGCCGCGGCTGACATCGCCGCGGCGCGTAACTCGGCGAGAGGGCGTCAACGCGCTTGACGCCCTCTCTTGTTGAACGGCCGCACGGGGGCGATGATTCCTGCATGACACCCGCAGAACCACTGGCCGCTGCCGGCCTTGCCGCCGTGGCCGAGTCCACCGATCTCATCCGCGCCGAGCAGGTCGCCGCGCTCTATCGCAACGGGCCGCTGGGCATGGTCTCGACCCTGGTCGCGCTATGCATCCTGGTCGGCGCCTTGATGCGCCTCGGCGGCTTGTCCTCGCTGGTGGCGAGCGGCTTCATTGCCGCCGTGATCATCAACACCGCCATTCGGACCATGCTGGTGCTCGCCTTCTTCCGCGCCAGGCCGGCGGTCGACGCCTGGCGGCCGTGGGTGTGGCGCATGGGTATCAGCGTACTTCTGGCCGGGCTGACCATAGGCGTCGGCGCCTGCTTTCTCATGGTGCCCGCACGCGTGGAACTGGAACTGCTGGTCGCCATCACGGTGACCGGTATCGCCTCCGGCGTGGTGGTGGCGTGGGGAAGTTTTCTGCCGGTGTTCTTCGTCAGTTTCTATGCCCTGCTGTTGCCGCCGACACTGTGGACGATGGCGCAGGGCGGCTTGCTGCATCTGGCGCTGGCCTTCCTGATGCTCATCTACATGGCCATCGGCACCCTGCTCGCGCGCAACTACAATCGCGGCATCGTCGAGTCGCTGCGCCTGCGCTACGAGAACCTGAGCCTGGTCGCGGATCTGCGTCTGCAGAAAGAACGCGCCGAGCAGGCCAGTCTCGACAAGTCGCGATTTCTCGCGGCGGCCAGTCACGACCTGCGCCAACCGGTGCATGCGCTGGGCATGTTCGTCGGCGCATTGCGCCGCGAACCGGTGGGCGAGGTCGCGCAGCAACTCATCGAGCATATCGATGGTTCGGTCAGCGCGATGGACGAGTTGTTCACGTCCCTGCTGGATATTTCGCGCCTCGATGCCGGCGTCATCGAATCGACACCGCTGGTGTTCGCCATTGAACCGCTATTGACCCGCGTCGGGCGCGACCTCGGCGAAGAAGCGCATAAAAAGAACCTGCGATTCTCCCTGCGCACGAGCCCGGCGCTGGTGCGCTGCGATCCGGTGTTGCTGGAGCGCGTGTTGCGTAACCTGGTCTCCAACGCGGTGCGATATACCGACATCGGCGGCATCGTACTGGCCGCGCGGCAGCGCGGTGCGCAGCTCAGCATCGAAGTCTGGGATAGCGGGCGCGGCATTCCGCCGCAACACCAGGAGAATGTCTTTCAGGAATTTTTCCAGGTCGACAACCCGGAGCGCGATCGCGGCAAAGGCCTCGGCCTCGGGCTCGCCATCGTGCGGCGCCTGACGGCTCTGCTGGGTTGCAGTCTGCTGCTGCGCTCGGTGCCCGGGCGCGGTTCGGTGTTCAAGGTGCGGGTACCGTGCGCGTCGCCGGTCGCCGCGCCGCTCGCAATGGACACGCGCGTAGCGCCGGCCCCGGGCATTGCGCCCAGCCGTCGCGGTTGTATCGTGGTGGTGGACGACGAAGTGGCGGTGCGCGTGGCGATGCACAGCCTGCTGTCGAGTTGGGGCCACCAGGTGATCGTCGGTGCGAGCGCTGCCGACATCGTTGCCGACGGCGCTGCCGACGCCATCCGACCGGACCTCATCATCAGCGACTACCGTTTGCGCGGCACCGATACCGGCGTGGATGTCATCACTGCCTTGCGCGCCCATTTCGCCGCGCCGGTGCCCGCCATGCTGGTGACCGGCGACACCGCGCCCGACCGTCTGCGCGAGGCGCAGGCCAGCGGCTTTCTGTTGCTCCACAAGCCAGTCTCGAATGGTCGCCTGCGTGCGGCGGTCGGCAATCTCATCGCCCAGAGCGCGAATGCAGTGGGCGCGTAATCGAAAGCGGCTGAGCGGTGTTCAGCGGTAACGGCCAGTGCGCCGCCGCAGGCGAGCGACGGCACAGGCAGCCGCCGCGCGAGCTAGAGCAGTCGCGCGCGTTGCGCCGCGGTCACGGCCTGTGTGCGGTTGTCGACGTTCAGGAACTTGAATATCGCGCCGACATGGGCCTTGACCGTCTTCTCGGCAATGTTGAGCGTGCGCGCGATGTCCTTGTTCGGCAGGCCCTGCGCGAGAAGTCGCAGGACATCGACCTGGCGTTCGGTGAGGCCGATCGGCAGGGTGGGGACGGCGGTGGCGCTGCTGTTCAGCATCAATGGCGGCAGATAGATCTCACCGGCCAGAACCAGTCGCAAGGCGGCCATGAGGTTCTGCACGCTCGCCGATTTCGGTACATAGCCGAGCGCACCCGCCGCCAGGGCATCGCGCACGTCGCGCGCGTCCTCCGATGAGGACAACACAATCAGCGGCAGGGCGGGACAGCGCTGGCCAAACTCGCGCACTGCGGCGGGACCGCTCAGGCCGGGCAGATTGAGGTCGAGGAATACTGCATCGACATCCACATGCAAGCCGGCGATGGCGACACCTTCGGCGAAGTCGGCCGCCAGCAGCACCTCGATGTCCGGTTCGCTGGACTTCAGCAATTTGGACAACCCATCGCGCACCACGGGGTGATCGTCCACGATCAAAAGCTTCATCTGCGCAGTGTCTCCTTCCCTCACACCCATGGTGCATCGGCGGTACAGGGGGCATGGCGTGGCTCCCGTCCGAACATTGCAATGGCATCGAATGACTTGATGTTTCCCGGCGGCCTCACGACGCGCTGGTCTTAAGACCCCCGGGACTTAAGTCCAATATACCCGCTAAAGAGGGGCTCGTGATGTTTCCCGCGCAGAACGCGACGAAAGTTGCGAGGGGCGGGCGGGGCGCGCGGCAAGCAGCCCTGGCCGTGTCGCCTTTCGTGAGGAGTGAGCGCGGCACGTAGCCCGCAGCACACTCCGCGATCGGAGCTGCTCGGTAAGGCAATGAGGGGATAGTGTAGGTCCGCGATTACGCAATCGAGTGAAAGCGACGCTGTCGCCACGCGCGCAGCACACCGGCTGCGCGTGTGCCGCGGGTATTGCCGTCGAACAGCGTTCACTGGCCTTCAATTTCTGCTACAACATTCATCGCCGCGCCACCACTCAGCATGAAGCAGCAGGAGAATTCCATGACAACTTCCATGCCTCCGCACGTCCTCACCGTTGATGCCGATGGTCATGTGCTCGAGCCACGTGACACGTGGATTGAGTACATCGCGCCGCGTTATCGCGACCGCGCGATACGCATCGATCACGATGCCGTCGGCCACGAAGTCCTGCTGATAGATGGCAAGTCGCTGGAGGCGGTGCATGGGCGTCTGGCCGCACTGGGTGGCGTGGAACTGGATCCGACCGCGCTGCTCGAGACCGGGCGCTACAACTACGAGTACGGCTGTCCTCCCGGCAGCTACGATCCCAAGGCCCGCATCGCGGTGCTCGACGAAGAGGGCATCGACATCGCGCTGCTCTATCCGACCATCGGGATCTGCTGGGAAGGGCACGTGCAGGATCCCATGCTGGCCCATGCCTATACCGAGGCCTACAACCGCTGGCTGGTCGATTTCTGCAGTCACGACACAAAGCGCCTCATTCCGATCGCCCATCTCAACCTCCTGGATGTCGAACTGGCGGTGAAGGAAATGCGGCGTGCCCATGCGGCGGGCTGTCGCGGCATCTATATCTCGCCGGACATGTTTGCGCGTGGCCGCAAACGATTCGACGACGCCTCGCTCGATCCGTTCTGGGCAGCCGCGCAGGAACTCGATATGCCGGTGGCCTTCCACGTCGTGGTGCGCGACCAACCGACGACGAGCTATGCCGATCCCCTGTCGGACGAAGAAGGCGCGCGTTTCGGCCTGTTCAGTTTCGCGTTCCTCGCCATCGATGTCATGGCCGGCTTTACCGAACTGCTGACCACCGGCGTGCTGGAGCGCTTTCCGCGTCTCAAGGTCACCGTGCTCGAAGCCGGCGCGAACTGGATCTCGGCGTGGCTGGACAGGCTGGACCACAAGTTCGAGGTCATGTACGCCAGCACCATCCTCAAGATGAAGCCGAGCGAATACTTCAAGCGTCAATGCCTGGTCTCGGCCGACCCGGACGAGACCATCACCGCCGATGTCGTGCGCCACATGGGCGCCGAGTATTTCGTGTGGGCGTCGGATTATCCGCATATCGATGCGTCGATGGGCGTGGTGCGCGAGATCCGCGAACGCCTGGCGGTGCTGCCGATGACCGACCAGCGCAAGGTGCTGGGGGAGAATGCGGTGCGCTTCTATGGCTTGTCGATCTGAAACGGATGGCGCGATCGGACGGTCGTCTGCGATAGGCGCGACCCACTGCCTTGCCAGCGTGCCAGGCGGGGCCTCGACCACGCGCTGTGCGGCGGCCCAGGACAACCACGCGCGCCGGAGTTCAGAGCGCAGGATCTGCGTGTGGCGGTAACCGCGTGTTCCGCAGCGGGCGCTTGCCCATGATATGCAGGCATCGCGACTGAAGCAGTCGCGAAAATCTGACGCCGATCAGCACGGCCCGGTGCCCATTGCGTAGCTTCGCCAGCAAAGGTATCGCCGACCGAGGTCGGTGATCGTCGCCATCGCCGCCCACTCTGCAGGCGGTGAAGCCGTGGTCGAGCATCAGCCGTGCATGGTTGCGTTGCCCGCCCGTTCATCTACACACAGCCTGCTGCCCACAGGCAGGGAGCAGGCACGTGCACCAGACCCGCTTTCGCGCCGCTGGCGCGGGGGGCGCACCCACGCGGTCCGGCCGCGCCGCGGGGCGGCGTGTCGGCCTCCGCCAGGAAGCCCGTCGCCCGCTGACTTGTCCATCCATGAGCCGGACGTGTTGCCTGTTGGCCCTGGCCGGCATCCTCGGACAGCACGCAGGCAGGCACATCGCCGCGCCTTGTGATCAAATGACGTTGCGAGGCCGGTCACGGGCACCGCGAACAGGCAACAGGACGTGGCGTCGGGAGCAGGTCAGTGACAGCAAGCAAGCGCCCGGTGCGCGCCCCCAACAGCGGTCGTGCAAGCCGTGGCGGATCGAAAGTCGCGGCTCAGGCAGGGCCGCTGCCGCCGACCACCATGCCGGTGGTTGGCCTCGGCGCTTCGGCGGGCGGCCTCGAAGCACTTGAACAGTTCTTCAGGCATGTGCCGGTCGATCTGCACATGGCATTCGTAGTCGTGCAGCATCTCGACCCCAGCCACGAAAGCCTGTTGACCGAGATTCTGCAACGCAACACCGCAATGCCGGTGGTGCAGGCCGAAGATCGCATGGTCCTGCAGGCCGACCACGTCTATGTGATTCCACCCAATCGAGAGATGGTTCTCGAAGGCAACGAACTGTGCCTGTCACTGCCGGCCGAACCGCGCGGGCAGCGTATGCCCATCGATACCTTTCTGCGTTCGCTGGCCGAGACACTGCGCGAAGATGCGGTCGGCATCGTTCTGTCCGGCACAGGGTCCGATGGCACGCTCGGCTTGCGCGCAGTGTACGGCGCTGCGGGCCTGACCCTGGTGCAGGAACCCCGCACCGCCAGGTTTGCAGGCATGCCCGAGAGCGCGATCAAGGCGGGATATGTCAGCCAGGTGCTGGCAGTCGAACAGATGCCCGAAGCCTTGCGCGCCAATCTGCGCATGCGCGAGTTGCGCGGCGCAGGTGACACGACAGCGAGCGGCAGCGGATTGCAGCAGATTCTCACGCAACTGCGCGCCGTCAGTGGCCACGATTTTTCGCAATACAAGAAGAGCACCATCAGTCGACGTATAGAGCGTCGTATGGCCCAGCACAATATCGAGGACGCCGCCGGCTATGCCCGCCACCTCCGGGAGCACCCGGCGGAAACCCAGAGCCTGTTTCGTGAACTGCTGATCAATGTCACCAGTTTTTTCCGTGACCCGCAGGCTTTTGACGCCCTCAAGCTCGAGATCCTGCCGAGTCTGCTGGCCGATCGGCCTGAATCGTCTGCGCTACGCATCTGGGTCACCGCTTGTTCAACGGGAGAAGAGGCGTATTCCTTGGCCATCCTGCTCCGTGAGGTCATGGAACAGACGCATTGCTCGCCCAAGATCCAGTTCTACTGTACCGACCTCGATGAGGGCGCCATCAACGCGGCCCGCGCCGGTCGCTATCCGGCGAGTATCAGCGAGGATGTCTCACCCGAACGCCTGCGTCGCTTTTTCGTCAAGGAAGACAATGGCTACCGCGTGCGCAAGGAGGTCCGCGACATGCTGGTGTTCGCGGTGCAGAGCGTGATCAAGGACCCGCCATTTTCCCAGATCGATCTTCTGGTGTGCCGCAATCTTCTGATCTATCTCGAGCCGGAGCTGCAGAACCGAGTGCTGGCCACGTTCCATTATGCCCTCAGGCCTGGCGGCATCCTGTTTCTGTCGCCGTCGGAATCGGCCAGCAATCAAGCCGCGCTGTTCGAGCCACTGAATCGCAAATGGAAGTTGTACCGGGCATTGTCGTTTCTGCCGTCGAACCGCTCGTCGCTGGACGGCGCGTTGCCGTGGGCCGTCAGTCGCGTGCGGCTCGAGCACACGCGGCCCGCGGCGCCCAGCCTCACCGAGCGGATTGCCGAACTCGCGCGGCGCAAGCTGCTGCAGGTGTTTGCCCCGGCGGCGGTGGTGATCGATCTGCAGGGCGATATCGTTTACGTGCACGGGGATACCGGGCGCTACCTGCGGCCCGCGCCTGGACTGCCGACGCATAACATCGTCGATATGGCGCGCGAGGGCTTGAAGATCGCGCTGCGCGATGTGCTGCGTCAAGTCGTTCGAGAGCCCGGCCTCGACGCACGGATAATCCAGGCCGGAATCGAGGGCACCCCCGAGAAGATACTGCTCAGTGTGCGCTCCATGGCGGACCTGGAGGGCGGGGCCGGCTTGCTGCTGGTCGGCTTCCAGGCGCCGGCCGCGCCGTCGCCGGACAAGTCGCCACGCGCCAAGGTCACCACGCGTGGCGCCGCGGGGCGCCGCGTCGAAGTGCTGGAAGAGGAACTGGCGCGCGCCGAACAACATCTCGGCGCGATGCTGGAAGCGCAACAGGCCGGCAACGAAGAACTCAAGTCTGCCAATGAGGAACTGCAGTCCACCAACGAAGAGCTGCAGGCGACCAACGAAGAACTGGAGACCTCCAAGGAAGAACTGCAGTCGGTCAATGAGGAGTTGATGACGGTCAACGCCGAGCTGCAATCGAAGATCGATCAGATGGCCAGCATGCAGGACGACTTGAAGAATCTGCTGGAGAACATTCGTATCGGCACGATATTCCTCGACCGTCAGTTGCGCATTCGACGCTTCACGGCCGACGCCAGCAAGGTCTATCGACTGGCGGCGAGCGATGTCGGCCGGCCACTCGCGGATATCCGCTGCGAACTGGCGGGCAGCGATCTGCTCGGGGAAGCGCAGAGCGTGCTGGACAATCTGGTGCCGGTTGAACGCGAACTGCGCGGCGTCGGTGGCAGTTGGTACCTGGCGCGCCTGCAGCCGTATCGCACGGTCGATGATCATATCGACGGGGTGGTGATGACCTTCACCGACATTACCGAACGGATGCAGGCACTGGCGGCGCGCAAGGCGCGCGATCTGGCCGAAGCCATCGTCGATGCCATGCATGAACCGCTGCTGGCGCTGGACGGCAAGCTCCGTGTGATATCGGCCAATCGGGCTTATTACCGCGAGTTCGGTGGCCAGGCGGAACTCACCATCGGCCGCCCCTTGCTCGAACTCGACGAGGGACGGTGGGACATGCCGGCCGTGCGCGAATTGCTGGAGTCGGATCTGCGGGCCGCCGCGCGGGCCGGGCGTCGCGAAATCATCTTGCCAACCGCTGCGCACGGCAGCCGTCGCGTCGAGGTCAGCGCGCATCGCATTGCCGAGCAGGCCGGCGACGACGGATTGATTCTGCTGTCCATCTACCTGCTGGCCGAGGCGTGACGCCATGGCATGTCCGCTGACTGCGCAAGCTGCGACCGCGCAGCACCATGAGACAAAGGGCCGTCGCGCAGTGGAACGCCCGTGTCCATCATCAGGCGTAATGCTCGAATGCTTCGACGACGATACCCGCTTTGACTCTTGCCATGGCCGGCGCCCCAGAATCGGTCGCTGACAGCGGCCGGCGTCGGCGGCGCGGTCGCAAGCTGTCCGCCAGCCCGAGGCCCATGGTGGTCGGCATCGCCGTGGCGAGTGCCAGCGTCGGGACCCTCGTGCAATTGCTCGGCGATCGGCCCGCGCGGGCAGGCCTGTGCTTCGTCGTGCTGGCGCAGCGCGACACCCGTGTGCACTTGCCCGCACGCCTTTCGCAACTGCCGCATCTGACCGTGGAAGTCGTCGCGGACAGCGTGGCACTGCGCGCGAACCACGTGTACATCGTCACCGCGGGGCAAAGCGCGAATCTGCGTGACGGCACCCTGCATTGCACCCGCGCTGCAGCCCATGGCCTGTCGAGCACCGACAGCTTTCTGCGCAGCCTGGCCGAGGACTGCGGCGCGCGCGCAATCGGCGTGGTGCTGGCGGGATGCGGCACACAGGGTCAGCTCGGTTGCGGGGAGATCCGCATGGCCGGTGGCATGACGTTGGCGCAGCGACCCGATGAAGATCAGGCCGGCTCGCGGCTTGAACCGCAAACCGATCCTGGCGCATTCGATTTGGCCGTCGCGGCGCATGAGATGGCGCCGCCATTGTTGCGCTATGCCACCACCACGGCGCGGCTGCCCGCCAGACGCAGCAAGCTGCGCGACGACCTGCGCAGCGCTTTGCCCGTCGAACTGCGCGCGGACTTCACTGCGTATGACCCCGCGCTGCTGGTGCGTCGCGTCGCGCATCGCATGCGGCTGCTGGGGGTGGACCAATGGCGCGAGTATTGCCAGCGCCTCGGCGTCGATCCGCAGGAAGTGCAGGCGCTGCGACAAGATCTCGAACGCCGCAGCAGGCGGCTGGTGGCCGATGCCGAACACCTGTCGGTGATGGCCAGTCACCTCGTGCCGGCCTTCCTTGCGCGCGTCGGCAAGTCACGCCCGCTGCGCGTGTGGATACCGGGCTGTGGCAGTGGTGAAGAGGCCTATGCCGTCGCCATGCTGCTGCACGAGGAGTTCGCAGCGCACGGTCAGACACCGCGCCTCATGGTGTTCGCCACCTGCGCGGACGCGCAGACGATTGCGGTTGCCCGCCGTGGGATTTTTCCCCACACCATCGCCGCCGATCTCAGCCGCGCGCGCCTGCAGCGCTATTTCGTGCGCAGCGGCGAAGGCGCATTCCGTGTCCGTGACGCCCTGCGCGCGAGTCTGGTGTTCTCCGTGCACAAGCTCTTTGTCGACCCGCCTTTCTCCCAGATGGACCTCGTCGTGGGTGGCAATCTGCTCGCATCGCTGGCGGTGGACGCGCGCGCCAAGGCGCTGGAAATGTTCCATTTCGCCCTCTGCGCGTCGGGTTGTCTGCTGCTCGGCGATCGCGATCGCCCGCGCGGAGTGGGTGAGAAATTCCAGCGTGTCAAAGGGCAGGGTGGCTTGTGGCGACGCGTGGCTGGAGCAACGCACGACCTCGCGCGCACGACTCCTGCCCTCGCCGCACCGGCAACGCACAGCGTGCAATTGCATGACGCCCTGTCCTCGGCAGATGTGCCCGCCGCGGTGCTGATAGACGAGCACTACGCGGTGCTGAGCAGCGCGGGTCCGCTGCTCGACTACCTGCAAGCGCTGCCGAGCGAGGCGCGCGAGGATCTGCGCGCGCTGCTGCGTCCCGGGCTGCGCAGCCGTGTGCTGCGCCTGTGTCAGGCCGCGCTGCGGGACGGGCGCCCGCTTGTCGCGAAACGCGGCCATGTCGTGGAGCCGCATGGCACCTCGCGCTGCCTGCTCACGGTCCGTCCATTGGCGAGCGTCGAGGGCGCGCGGCAACTGGTCGTGGTATTCGAGCGGCCTTCCGCGCTGGCGTCCGCCCCGCCAGCGGCGCCCGATGACGATGCAGCACCCCGGCCGCGACTGCGGGACGCGTTGCGTAGCGCCCGCCAGGCCCCGCGCGCCACCCGAGCCGAGCTGCAGCAGTCGCGGGACGCGTGTCGAACCAGCACCGAGGAAATGCTGTCCGTCAATGAGGAGCTGCGCTCGACCAACGAAGAGCTGCAGAACACCGAAGACGAATTGCGTGCAGCGAATCAGGCGCTGAACAGAAGCAACCAGGGGCTGGCCGCGAATATCGCGCAACTGGAGCATATGAACGATGACATCAACAATCTCATCGCGAGCACCGAAATCGCCACCCTGATGCTCGACATGGAGCTGCGCATAAGGCGCTACACCCCCCCCATCCAACGTGTGCTGCCAATACTGCCCGATGATATCGGCCGGCCCTTGAGTGATTTCGCCGCGCATTTCGATATCGCCGAATTGACCGCCGAGTGCCGGCAAGTCATCGAATCACAGACCGAGCGCAGCCGTGAATTCGAACTGCAGGATTCGACCGCGCGGAGCGCGCGCGCCGGCGCATGGTTTGTATATCGAATTCTCCCCTACCGCACCCGCAGTCAGCGGCAGGTCGGCGTGCTGGTCACCTTTATCGACATCTCCGAGCGCAAGCAACGTGAACTGGCACTGGCGCGTTCGCATCAGGATCTCGGCAACCTCCTGACCGTACTCGATGAGTCGGTGTCGACGATTGGTGATGCGGTCGTGGTCAGTGATTTGCAGGGCAACTATCTGCGTTTCAACGATGCGGCGCAGAAGCTGTTCGACGTGGCGCCGGAGGATCTGCCGCCACACAAATGGGCTGAACGTCTCGAATTCTTCCAGTCCGATATGCTTACCCGGGTTGCGCCAGAGGACTTGCCGCTCGCCAGAGCATTGGCCGGGAAGTTTCTCGCACCCACGGAGTTCTTTGTTCGCACCCCGAGTCGCAGCCAAGGTTGCTGGTGCGTGGCCATGGCCGCGCCCGTGCATGATGGCAACGGCAATTATGCGGCGGTGGCGGTGTTACGCGACACGACCGAGAAAAAGCGTGCCGAGCAGCATTTGCGAGCAAGCGAGGGGCGTCTGCGGGCGATGCTCGATACCATGCAGGACGCGGTTTTCACCTCCGATGTGCACGGCACGATAACCAGCGCCAACCGCGCCGCCGCGCAGACTTTCGGCTATTCGCAGTTCGAGCTGCCGGGCTCTCACTTCAGCCGCCTGCTGGCCTCCACCTCCACCTCCGCGCGCGACGCGGATCTGGCCAATCATCTCGACGCTGTGGGTACCGGCACAGCCGCCGCACCACGCAAGTTCATGGCGCGGCATAAGAGCGGTACGGAATTTCCGATCAACATCTCGGTGAGCGTCAGCCCGTCCATTGACATGTACACCGCCGTGATTCGCGACATGTCGGCGGAGCAGGCTCTGCAGCGGCTGGTGATCGAGGCCGCCGAGGCCGAACAGCGGCGCATCGGGCAGGTGCTGCACGACCACGTGCAGCAGCAGCTCTCTAGTCTCGGTTTCATCGCTGACGCATTGCGCGAAACGCTGCCCGCCGATGCGCCTGACGCAATGGATCTGGCGCGGCGTATGGAAGCGGGGCTGTCCAGCGCCATCGGTGACATACAGCGCCTGGCACGTGGTCTGGTGCCGGCGGAAATCGAGACCATCGGTCTGCGCGACGCGCTCATGCATCTGGTCAGCAAGACCGCGGAGGAAAGTCGCCTCACCTGCCACCTCGATTACGACGACACGCTGGAAGTCGGTAACCAGACCATCGCCAACCAGTTGTTCCGGATCGTGGCCGAGAGTGTCAGCAATGCGGTCAAGCACAGTGGCGCGCGCTCCATCAACATCGCTTTTCACGTTCAAGGCGGCGAGCTTGTGCTGACCGTCGAGGATGACGGCATCGGCATCGAGCAGGATACGGACTTCGCCGGCAGTGCGGGCGTGCGCATCATGCGTTACCGTGCCGAGGCGCTTGGCGGACAATTGACATTGGGCAGGAGCGCGCAGGGCGGCGCCTTGATTACCTTTACCGGGCCCTACCGTTGACCACCATGGCAAAGTCTCCGTCCAAAGTCCTGATCGTCGATGACCATCCGCTGCTGCGCGAGGGCATGAAACTGCGCCTTGGCCTCGATCCCGAATTCGAGGTGTGTGGCGAAGCCGCGACGCTTGCCGACGCGCTGCGGCTCGCCGAACAGCTCCGCCCGGATATCGCGACCATAGATATGGGCCTCCCCGACGGTGATGGACTGACCCTCATCCGCCAACTGCGCGAGCAGATGCCGCAGATCATCTGCCTGGTGGTGTCGGCCTACGACGAGCGCGTGTTCGCTGAGCGGGCGTTGCGCGCCGGCGCGGTCGCCTACGTGAACAAGCGTGATAGTGCCGACGTCATCATCGCATTACGCGCGGCGCGTGCAGGCAAGCGCCAGGGGAGGGCGACGCCCCGGGGCATCTCAGGTGACTCCGCTGCCGCGCCGCAGCGCGCCATGAATCTGACCGACCGTGAGACCGAAGTGCTGACCTTGATCGGTGAGGGCCGCAAGAGCGGCGAAATCGCCGCGCGGCTCGGACTGTCCCTCAGCACCGTCGATACTTACCGCGCCCGACTGAAAGAGAAGTTCGAGGTGCGCAACAGCGCCGAGCTGTCACGCATCGCGGTGCAGTGGCTGATGGATGTCATGAAGTAGCCTGGCGAACCAGGCGGCCCGCGTGCATCACACGGATGCCAACGGCAGTTCGCAGCGAACGGCCGTGCCGTGCGATGGGGCGGGTGCGATGCTCAAGACGCCGCCGATGACGCGCGCGCGATCGGACATCGACTGCAGTCCCGCGCCCGGCCTGCTGCTGAGTTGCGGCGCGGTGAGCGCAATTCCTCGCCCGTTGTCGCGCACCTGCAGGACCAGGCGGTCCTCGCTCTGCGACAGGGAAATGATCACTTCCCCCGCATCGGCATGACGCAAGGCGTTGTTGAGCGCCTCCTGCGCGATGCGATAGAGGTGGGTCGCGGTGGCGGCGTTGCCGATCATGATGGTCCCGTGCAGCTCGAACCGACAAGCGACGCTGCCACTGGCATTGCACTGCTCCGCCAGCGCGGCGAGTGCCGCCTGCAGGCCTTCGGCATCGATCTGCACTGGCATGATGCCGTGGGACAGCGCTTGAACATGCAGGTGCACGTCCTGCAGCCCCTCATGCAGACGCTCTGCAGTGTGCTGCAACCAGGCGCGCTGTGCCTGTTCGCCGACCTGCGATGGGTTGCGCACGAACTCGCGCAGCGCGCCGGCAAACAGCGCCAGACCGGCCAGCTCCTGCTGGATGCCGTCATGTAACTCCTGACCGAGGCGACGCTGCTCCTCGGCCGCGATTTCAAGCAAGCGTGTACGTGCCTCCTTGCGCTCGGTGACATCGCGGATAACCGCCGTGTATCCGCCGACGGCCATGGGACTGACGGCGACATCGACAGGGAAGGTCGTGCCGTCTCTGCGCCTGCCGAGCCATTCCGGTCCGCGCGATACGACGTCGTTCACGCCCGCTCGAACGCCGTGGACGCGATCTTCGCCCGTCGCGCAGCCGCTGGCCGGCGGCAGCAGCATATCGATGACTGCGCCGAGCAGCAGGGCGCTGCTGTAACCGAACAGGTGCTCGGTGGCGCGATTGGCGCTGGTTATGCTGCCGTCCTCTTCGCAAGTGATGATCGCGTCGCTGGCGGCTTCGAGTAATGCACTCAGCCGGGCCTCGCGATCGCGCAGCGCATCCGCGGCCCGAACCTGTTCCGTGATGTCGCGGGCTATCACTATCGATCCGACGACGGCGCCCGCGACGTCTCGAATCGGCGCGAAGCTGTAGCTGCCGACCCAACCGGCACCGCTGTCGCGGCGTCGCAATCGGTATTCGATGCTCGTCGCGGTCTCGCCGCGCAGCGCACGTGGCACGGCCCATTGCTCGAGAGGCACCAGATTGCCATCAGCGAAGCGCACTTCGACGATCGCCGGATAATCCGCCAGGTGGTGCGCGCACTCGCTGGCCGATGCGAAGCGGTGAAAGGCCACGAAGGCAGCGTTGAAATCGATGAAGTCGCCGTTGGCATCTGTGATGAATACTGCGTCGGTCATGCTCGAAAGGGCGGCCTCGAGCTTGGAACGCGCGGCTCGTGAGGCAAGTTCGGCGACCACGCGCGGCGTAATGTCGGTATGGGCGACCACGATGCTGTAATCGTGGGCATGCAAAGGCGAAGCCTGCAGCAGGTACCAGAGTTGTCGCTGCGGCGAATGGCAAGGATATTCCAGCTCGAATCGTTCGAGCGCGCCGTCCCTCACCGCGCACAGGCCCTCGAGCACCTGTCGCGCAACTGGCGCGTCCGCGCCGCTCGCGTTGCGGCAGACATCGAAATAGTTCACGCCTGCGCCGCACTGCTCGGGCCGGCCGTGATTGTCGCGCGCGTGGCTATCCCAGGCTCGATTGGTGAAGACGATGAAGCCGTCAGCGTCGATCACCGCGAGTTCGGTGGTCAACGACGCAAGCACATGTTCGCCTGGGAGACGGCGTCCCACCGTGGCGGCGACTTCGCCGGTACTGTCAACGACGCCCGGCTTGGCGGGCGACGATCCTGTGATACTCATGGGGTGGTGACATCCTGTGCATCCTGCGCCAGCGCGTCCGGCTCGCAAGGGTGAAAGGCATCCTAGCCGATGGGGCGCGATGGACGATAGCGGTGCCGGCGTCTGGCCGCCCGCATCGATGATGGTGTGCGTCAGTCTGACAGTGCGCATGACCCTCATCTCCCATGGGACAGCGTGCCATCAACCGACTGAACATCGATCGCGCTTCAGCGCTGCCGCAGCGCCAGTACCTCGCCATCCGACTCGCTCGCCAGCCAGCGGCGCAAACGCGCGCTGACTTCGCCGAGGCGAAAGTCCTCGGAAGGCGCGAGCGCGTAGCTACCGCCGGCACGGGCCGACAGCAGCCCTTCACGATGCAGGCCGGCCAGCATCGCGCGCAGCGATGTCGCGCATCGCTCTGGCAATGCACCATCGTAGGGTGTGCACAAGCCGGGCGGGTCGATTGCCTGACCGCCGTGCAATCGACACAGCAATTCTGCGGTCAGCAGGTCCACCGCGCTCAACCGGCTCGCCGCCGCGAGTGCGAAGCCGCCGCGGGCCAGATCGCTGCGATAGGCACTCGGTGCCGCGTAGTTGGCGAAACGGGCAGGCCCGAACTGACTCACGGCGCCCGGTCCCAAGCCGATTACCTCCAATGTCGGAAGGCAGGGCACGGGCATGGCGAGACTCGCTTCGTGCGCCCCAGAAGTCCGTAATTCATCGCGAGCAAACACGCATGGCGCCGTGCGGTACAGGCCAGACCCATTGATCACGGCGCTGAGCCGCCCATATTCGCTCGAGCGGTCATCGTCAGCAGCGGGCGCACTCGCGAACAGCAGGGTAAGTACGATCGAGTCTGCGAACTCGGCGATGCAGGACACTCGCCCATGGTCAACAGCGAGCGCGGCGGACGAATCCGCCGAACGCTTCAAATACACGCTGAGGCGCATATCGCCAGCCGCAGCGCGTGACGCCCTTCGCAGTGCAAGCAGGTATTGCCGAATGCGCGCCTCGGGCTGATTGAGTTCGACGACGACCGCCACCTCGCGGCAATGGACAAGATCGATGTCGGCGCACCGTGCATCGCTGTCGCCCATCTCCAGCGCCAACAGCATGCGCGGTGTTGCGGCGTCATGGCGCTTGAGGCGCTCCCATAGCGCAGACGCCACGTCCAGACGCGCGCGGCAGGCGTGGTCTTCCAGCACGCCGACCGTGCACAGCACCGACGGCAGGTGTCTGTCGGCGGCAAGCAGGCTCAGTTTGCGTTCCGTCTCGCACAACAGCGCACGCTTATCGTCCTCGCTGTCGATGGTGCACAGGTTCAGGTCTATCAGCAGGGAAGCGGGGATTGGCATGTCATTGCCTGCGCGTATCGACGGCACAAAGCAATCCGGACATGTCGACCGCCCGGTTGGCCATTGGATGAGCAGGCGCCGCAACAGGCTATTGTTCATGTCAGGCATCTGCGGGCGCCGTCCACCGTCAAGGCATTCAGCCTCGCGCGCGGCATTCACGCGCCGACCGGATGTTCGGAGAAAATGTTCATCAGTCATCCCCTGCAGTTGCCCGTTCATCGGGTGATTGGAGATCGGGCGATACCAACCGTGCCATCACGGTCTGGATTATGCGCGGAAAGACTCTCCTTTCCGCTTGCCTGGACATTACCGTCGTTCGCCTCGAAGCCGGAATTGACTCGTGTCAGTAACAGCGCGCGGGACGGCCTGTTAGCGTGCATGCAGTTCGCGTAGCAACGCGTTGTCATCACTTGGCGGCAGCCTCCGCATCCTTACGCGCCCGCGGCGGTTCAGCTTGGCGGTTGCGTGGCACGGGCGACAGATCGGGTTTGCACTACCGCGTTGATGTCGTCGGGACGAAGGGATGCCTGAGAGTGCGGCGGTGCATTGGCACAGGTTGCGACACATCTCGACAGAGGGAAACCCGCGTGTTCCACGACGTAGAACGGTATTTCGACCAACCCTGGAGATCAAACAGATGCTGGCAAGTGAATTGATGCATTCCGGTGTGCTGACCTGCACGCCCGAGGACTCGCTGGAAGAGATCGCGCTCAGGATGTGGAATGAAGATTGTGGCGCCATCGTCATCGCAGACAACGACAATCATCCCCTCGGGATTCTCACCGATCGTGACATCACCATGGCAGCCGCGCTCAAACATGCGCCCCTGTGGGAAGTGCGCGCCGCTGATGTGAAACCTGGTGCAGAGATCTACACCTGCCACGTAGCGAGTGACGCACGCCATGCCTTGTCGCAGATGGGCGACCGCCGCGTGCGCCGCCTGGTGGTGATTGACGATGAAGGCAGGATCACCGGCATCATCTCTACCAAGGACCTGGTCGAGCACGCCACGTCCGCATCGGCAAAAAAGCTCAAGGCGCTTTCGGCGGAGGCCGCGTTGTCGACCTTGCGCGACATCTGTCGACCCAACTCCAATCAAGCCGCCGCATGATTGCGCGGTCATCGCCGCTCGACCGGGGGCGACGGCCGTTGCAACTCAGCGACGGTCAGTAACGTAGTGAGGCACCGCTCGGCCGCGGCCGAGCGGATGTCGCCAACCCGCTGTGAGGTTGTCTGACATGGACGAGACACTGGAACTCTTATGCACGGCCTTGCTGCGACACGAAGCGGCACTGCGGGCTTTACCTGGTGGTGATCATCAAGTGCATGCCCTGGAGGTGGAGGACCGTAAGCGCAAGATTCAACGTTGCGAACGATGGTTGCACCTGCTCGATGCGGAATCGGTGCTGGACAAGGCACGGGCCCACCCGCAATTTTCGACGCTGCGCGGTACGCTCAAGACCTGAGCTGATACGCGCCTCCGGACATTGCGCCGAGGAATCGTCGCGCAATGTCTATTCGTGCAGCGATGCTTTGCGAACCCAGAAGCCCGCCTTGTCACAGCATAGAAGTTCGTCGCCGGCACGCACGTAGGTGCCCGGCGCATAGGGCTGGTCGTTGAAATAGCAGGCGCCAGCTGGCGTATCGGGCATGCCGGCACCGTACTCCTCAAGCATCTCGTCGTCGACGATGGGGGAATTCACGCGCGCGTCGTCCTGTGCGCCAAGCTCGGGGATCAGTGTTTCTTTCACGGTCCAGTCTCCTCTTTCACGCTGCGCCGGTCACTGGGCGAACAATGACGGCAAATGCCCGCCTGCACTGTGACCTGAGTCAGAGCCGGCGTGTGACGCCCGAACTCGAGGCCAATACGGGCCAGCCCGGCGCCGCGGCACATAAGGATCGTAGTCCGCCGGCCTTGGCAGCACGCCAGCCCCGTTCCCGGGCTCGTGGATTGGCGGTGTTTAGCGGATTCCGCGATGTTGCGGCGTGCTCGTATGGGCGAACATGGTTTCGCGATATCACGCAGGAGAAGACCAGTGACCCAGCCCCCCGTCATGGCCGCCACCCAACAGTGCGCAATCTGCCATCTGAGCCCGCTATGCATGCCTGAGCACCTGCGTAACGCAGAGGCCTTGCAGAGCCTGCAGGATATCATCGTCACCCGCCCGCCACGTCCGCGGGGCACCTTGCTCTACACCGTGGGCGAAGCGCGGCAGACCTTGTATTTCCTGCGTTCCGGGTCGGCCAAGGCCATGGTCAGCGACGAGCAGGGTGTGCAGTGCGTGGCGTCGTTCTTCTTTCCGACTGACATCATTGGTGCCTCTTCCCTGGTGCATTCCGTGTGTCAGGAGTCGGTGGAGTTGCTCGAGCGCAGTGCGGTGTGCGAGATACGGGCCAGCGCCTTGGAAAGGTTATGCCAAGGTGACCCGGGTTTTCTCCACGGGTTGCTCGCGAAAGTCGGCGCGTCCTTCGAACTCGAACGGGCCGCGCGTATGCGCAACAACCATGCCTCGTCGGACGCACGCATGGCGGACTTCCTGCTCGAGATTGGCCGCCGCATGCACGCCATCGGCCGCTGCTCCGATGATCTCGCGCTTTCGATGTCGCGCTACGATATTGCCAGCCATCTATGTGTGGCGGCGGAAACCGTCAGTCGCGGATTTCGACGCTTGCATGACGATCGCTTGATCGATGTGCGCGGCAAACATATCAAGATTCTCGACCCCGCCGGGCTGCTGTGCAGAGCGCGGGACGAAGCCGGTCGCCGCTCAAGCTACCCCCTGTTGGACCGCGACCAACGCATGGTCGCCCATTCGGCGGAAGTCTGACCATGGCGTAATGCGCGAGCGCGCAGTTCAGTGCGAATGCGCCGAACTTCGCAGCTACGCCGTTCGCCGCGACGCGCGCGGCGTCGGGTCGGCGGGCGAGGCAACAGATGCCGACCGCGCGTGCCCGCCTTGACCCGCGCGTTCCATCAACCAATCCAGGCACATCATTCGCGCGTCGGCGTGGCGACCGGCTGTTCAGTCCTGCGACGCCGGATGAGGGCCATGCTGCCCATGCTCACCAGCGCGAGGGGAAGCGATGCCGGTAGCGGCACCGGTGTTGAACTCACAATGGACAGCGCGTTGGTTTCAAAATACAGGCGCAGGACCCGCTCGGTGGGCGCGAGGATGTCGAACGCAAAGTGCCCGCTGCGCGCGCCCGCGGCGACGTCCGTCGCTTCGTCGTGCAACTGCGCGTAGTAGACGCCATCGCTTTCATCGAACAGGCCAACGCCCGCCCAAGCCTGCAGCGTCGGCGATGCATCACGATTAGGATCGTCAGCCGCACCGCTCACACTCAGCGCATAGTCGGCCTGCACGTTCAAGTTGCCGAGGCCGTGCAGGACGACGTAAATCCAATACTGCGCGGTACTGTTGTCGACGAAGCTGCCGGCGTACTGCGATTCATTGCTGACGGTGGCCGAAATGACCTTGGTGCTGACCAGATCGGTTGTCGCAGCGAGATGCACGCTTCGTCCGCTGGCCGCGGCGTCGTGGTTTACGGTGATGTTGCTGTCCTGGCCCTGGTGAGACTGTGCTATCCGCACTTCGCTGGCGATGCCGTGGATATTGGCGTCGACCTGCACATTGCCATAGGCATCGAATACATCGAAGCTCGTCAGCGCGTCGGGCTGGACGGTGACCGAGGCCCAGTCGATCGTCGCCGCGCTTGTGCCGATGGACGCGCCATGGGCGAGTGGCGACGCCATGAACATCGCCGCCAGCATCCATCCCGCACGGCGGGCATGAGTGAGGGCAGGGCGCGCAGTGGATGGATGAAGGAGGCGCGGTGGGTGGTTTTGCATGGCAGATTCCTTTGCAGATGAGAGTGCGAAATGAATACAAGCGGCCAGTGCGCGCTTGACGGGAATTCGCGTCGCGGATCCCCATGAGTTCATTATGACGACAGTCTGAGAGTGTCGTTCATGATGCGGGTCAGATCGCGGGCGACGCGCTACGGGCGCTTGGAGGCCGCCGTATGCGACGTTGGCATTGCCTGGCGCTACACGGCGCAATCACGGGGCACGATACGACCGGGTCCTGATACGCCGATGCGCGGGCTTGTGGATGATCAATGCCGACTGCATGCGGGCCTGGATCACATCGCGAAGAATCCATGGTCGCGGTGCCGCGGGCGGTCACGACCATCTGACTCGCATCAGTAAATGGGCGAGCCACAGTGGTCTATGGTTCGGCGGCACGGCGGGCGACAGCGAGGCGGGATCAGTTCCGCACAGCGGTCGACGACGAAGCGAGGCCACACGGGAGACGACGATGATGAAACATATTCTCCGCAGGAACTCAGCCACCTTGCATGCGCCCGGGGGGATCCCGAGCGGGCCGGCGGGATGCACTGGTGCATCTGTGCCATCCCGTCGCCGGATGGCCCCCAAAACGTGTCTTCACGTCTGCCGGGTTATCGACCTTGTGAGCCTCGCCGGCCTCGCCACCGCGGCGACAGCCTTGTCCAGTTTTCTGTTCCTGGCAGAAGCGGCGCTGCAGGCGGCATGTTTTCAGGCCTTTCGCGTGGCTTTGATGTGGGCGGTGGGCGGCTTCCTTGTCGCGCGCAGCGTGCAGTTGGCGCACCGGATGCGAAGCGAATACTGCACGCTTGCACCAGCAGTGCCGGTGCCGATGGCGGAGGAGCAGATCGCTATGGGACATCAACAGCGGTTGGAGCGTGCTGCCTGAGGACGACGGGGAGCCCGTGCCGTTCGTTTCTCTTCTGCCGGCGCGGCGCCCCGCCGCTAGGACCAGTCGAATACCCGCACCGTGTTACGGCCTGCCAGCTTGGCCTCGTACATCGCGGCATCAGAGCAATCAAGCACTGTATCCACGGAATCCCGTTGCGCATTGAATAGTGCCACGCCGATGCTGGCACCGACGGTGCGCGGCTCGCCGCCAATGAAATAAGGTTCATTCAGTACCGCAAGCAGCTTTTGGGCCGCGCGTTGCGCCTGGCCGGCCGCCACCCTCGGTACGGCGCTGAGGTCTGCGGCCATCATTACCACGAATTCGTCGCCGCCAAGACGCGCTACGGTATCCACTTCGCGCAAGCTACGGCTCAGGCGGCGCGCGACTTCCTGCAATAGCAGGTCGCCATGCCGATGGCCGAAATTGTCGTTGACGAGCTTGAAATGATCGAGGTCGATGAAGAGCACGGCGCCATCGCGGCCGCTACGGGCGCTGCCGGCGAACGCCTGCTGCAGCCGATCGCGCAGCAGGCGTCGGTTGGGTAAGCCGGTGAGCGGGTCATGATAGGCGAGCCGAGCGATCTCTTCGTCTTCGGCGAAGCGCTGTGATATCTCATGCATCGCGCCCACGTAGTGCACGACATCGCCGGCGGCATCGCGAATCGCGGTGATGTTGAGCAAGGCGGGATAGCTCTCGCCGTTTTTCCGCAAATCCCAGACCTGCCCTTGCCACGCGCCAGTGTGTGTCAGCGTGTCCCACATTTCGCGATAGAAGGCTGCATCGTGTCTGCCCGAGTGCAACAGCCCGACCCCACGGCCCGCCACCTCGTCCCCGGTATAGCCGGTGGTTCGGGTGAATGCGGCATTGACGCGTTCGATGACGCCTGCGGCGTCGGTGATCATGATGGCGGTCTGGCTCTCGAATGCAGTCGCGGCGAGGCGCAATTCGGTATCACGGCGTTGCCGTTCGCTGACGTCGAGCAGCGCGATTCGCAATATCGGCGACTGGCCCGGGGACCAATCCCGTTGCGTCTCGAGCCAGACGACGAAGCTGCGCCCGTGACCATTGTGCATGGTCAGTTCGATATGGCCCGCGCTGCTGTCTTGCGCAAGGCCTGCGAGGTGGCGGCGCCAGACCTCCTGGTCCGCAGGCACGATGTGGTCGCCAAATGCGCTGTTGATGATTCGGTCACTCGCGTGCCCAAGCATCATGAGGCCGCTCACGTTGATGGCGGTGATAAGGCCGGCGTGATCGAGCGTAAGGTAGCCGAACGGCGCGAAGTCAAAGAGGGTGCGATAGCGATCATGGGCGGCCTCGAGGGCAGCGAGACGGCCATGCAGGGTTTCGCACTGTAGTTCGAGTTCGTGCGCGTCGAGCCGGGGCGCGGACGAAACAGTCTGGGCGCCGTGCCTGTCCTTGGTCCGCACGGCTTTCTTGCTCACGACCGGCATGGGAAGTTCGTCACGCGTAAGTCAGTGAATGCAACACCCGCGGCGCCCATGTCAGACGACACCCGGCAAGGCAATGGGTCGACAGATGGTGCGCAGGGTGTGCAGGGCTTCGCCGCTCGACGGCTCACCGGCGGCGCCGTTGCGGCCGGTCACGATATTGTCGAGCACGTCCTTGAGGGCAACGATGCCTTCAATGCGGTTGCTTTCGCTCAGCACCAGGAGACGGCGCACCCGCTCTTCACCCATCGTGCGCAGCGCCACCCGCACATCGTCGGACGCCCGGCAACTGCATACGTGGTCCTTGGGTTTGACCTCGCGTGCACCGATGTCCCACAGCGGTCGATGATAGAGGGCCGCCGCCATGGCGATGTCGCGGTCGGTGAGGAGGCCAATGGCATGGCCTTCGTCGTCGACTATCGGCACGGCGCCGCAATCCTCGTTCCACATGATCATCGCCACGCTTTGCAGGTCGTCGTCGAGACGACAGGTCTTGACCGTTCGATGCATGATTTGCCGGACCCGCATGCGATGTCCTCCTCGAGTCGGGAGACTGAAAGCTACGCTTCGCGAGGCAAGAAACTTCTGATCGCAATCACAAATGACGTGGAGTGTTGCTCAGCGCCGAGAGGCGTCTTCAGCGATCGCCGCATGGCGGGCCCGACGCACGGGCAGCCACCAGAAACGGCGTATATTCCGACAGCCATTCCAGTAGCGCGTTGATCCAGCCGGTGCCCGACGAGGGCATCGTCGCAATGTTCGCGACTCGGGATTGACGGCCGGCAAGGCCGACCCTCATCCTGCCCAGGCCATGACCGAACACTCCACCGGCACGCACAGCGCCCCACCTCCGGATAACGACGTGCTGGCGCGCCTGCGCAGCATGCAGCGCCTCGCCACGGGCCTGCTGCTGCTGGCCGCGGCGCTCTATCTGCTCGCGCGCCTGTGCGAACCGCACTATCCAATGGCCGGATATCTGCGCGCGTTCTGTGAGGCGGCGATGATAGGCGGGCTGGCGGACTGGTTCGCGGTCACTGCACTGTTCCGCCATCCCCTTGGAGTGCCGCTGCCGCACACTGCCATCATCCCGACCAACAAGGACCGCATCGGCGCCACGCTCGGCCACTTCGTCGAGCAGAATTTCCTCGCCAGCGATGTCGTCGTCGAAAAGCTCGCACAGATAGAATTCAGCGCCGCGGCGTCGCGCTGGCTGGCTGATCCTGCCCGCAGCCGCCCGTTCATCGTCAGATTTGTCGAACTGTTGCCGCGCGTGCTGGATGCGGCCGGTGAGGAGCCCTTGCGGCGTTTCCTTCAGCACAATCTCCACGCCGCACTGAAGCGCGTAGAGGTCGCGCCACTGGCGGCCGACGTGCTTGAACTGCTGATGACGCGCAATGCTCATCAGGCCGTACTCGACGAATTGCTGGTGCAGGCGCGGCGCTGGCTCGCGGAGATGGACGCCGAGATCCGGGCGCGTGTGCGATCACGTACTGCCTGGCTGTGGCAACGGCTCGGCATGGACGACAAGGTCTCCGATCGCCTGATCGCGGCGGTGGACGAACTCCTGCTCGAAGTGATTGCCGATCCCCATCATGCCTGGCGCGAACGTTTCACCGCGATGGCACGCGATTACGTTGCCAGTCTGCGCGCGTCGCCCCGCGGCCAGGCCCGCGCCGAGGAGTTCTTGCGCGGCTTGCTGGATCAGCCGCCGGTAAAAACCTATATCGGCGCAGTGTGGACGCAATTGCGCGACCAGATCCGCGCCGATGCCGCCCAGCCTGACTCGCGCGTGGTCGCCCAGCTGCAGGCGATGCTCAACGGGCTTGGACGCAGCATGTTGGCCGACCACGAGGCCCGCGCGGCGCTCGATGCCGCGCTGCGCCGCTGGCTGCTGCGTGTGGTCGAACAGCGGCGACATGAAGTCGGAACCTTGATTGCCGAGACCGTGCGGCGCTGGGATGCACATACCGTCACCGAGCGCATCGAACGCGCCATCGGTCGCGACCTGCAGTACATCCGCATCAACGGCACGCTCATCGGTGGCGTCGCGGGTGTGGTGATACATGTCATTTCCAAGCTGCTGCCATGAGCGCGATCGAGGTGCGGGCGATCGCATAGGGTCATGCTTCAAGCATGGAGGACGAGTATTGTCAGAGCGGGTCGCCGCATGCGGGGTGGGCCACGCGGCGTCTGTGGCCGGAG
>Ga0208492_1000690_pt1 | contig 26419 bp, 13 predicted proteins | sample Subbioar_CSW14AB_FD_184820 | JGI IMG/M metagenome (GOLD analysis project Ga0208492, IMG submission 184820) | Serpentinite rock and fluid subsurface biosphere microbial communities from McLaughlin Reserve, California, USA - CR12Mar_CSW14AB (SPAdes) | ecosystem: Environmental > Terrestrial > Deep... | reverse complement strand
AGCAAAGCGAGCCATGAGGAGCCGGAGAGAGGGACGAACGGAGGCGACGGCGAGCCCCCGGAAGGGGCCAGGAGTAACGTTGCAGCCCCTTTTCGGATCAGTGAAAAGAAGCAGGGCCAAGGGGCTGCAACAATGCTGGCTACATAGGGAGCCGCCTGCATATATTTCCCGAAGGGCATGCAGGCGGCGGACGTATGCAAGTGAACTGATGTGCAGCTTTGCGAATGAGAGGTACGAACAAAGCAATTAGCAGCACACAGTGAACGCAGCCTGGAGGGGCGGCCGGCGAGCAAAAAAGTGTGGCAGCGGGTGGACTGAACAGTACTGAATGAAACCCGACGAAATGAAGTGTAATGAAACCCGGTGAGCGAAGTGTGCAGGCTTGCGGAAGTGCATGTGCATCCTGCGATGGGTGGGCTTGTGTGTTTGATCAGGATGCCAGGCACTGTAGCAACACAGGGGCAGCGAACGAGGTGTAATGAAACGTAATGCAGGAGTGGTTGAGTGAAGGGCTGTGAAGGACACAGGAGCTGCCGTGAGGAATGCGAAGGAGCTGCAAGCAGTATGACAAACTGCGAAGTGGAACGGAGCACCCGGAGACATGATGAGGAACGAAGAATGCGAAGGGCATTGCAGCTATAAAAATGCCTGTAAGGAACAACCATTGAATTCATTTTTTTTGCTGCAATGGTTTGGCGGACTGTTTGCCGACGACAAATGACGAACACCTTTTTACAGGCTACGGAGAAAGCTGATGAAGTGCGAAAAAATTATGTTACGAAGAAGAACTCAGCGATAGCTGCGAATGATGATGAACCGAAGCGTTGCTTACAGAATGGAATGGAGTAAGCAAACACTGTATGAACGTGCCGAAGGCACGCCAAAAAAAGTCCGAAAGATAGGTGAAACTTAATGCCAGCGCATGCCTGAGAACGAGGCAGCCGGAGGTATTTCTCAGACAGGCAAGAAATAATTATTCTTCCAGTCTGTGATAAAAACTACGTTGAAATTTACCATTGGTGAATGTTAGGAATCCCGAAAAGAGCATGCGGTAAACATATTCAATATAAGGACCGATATCTTCTTTCTCACCACAAAAGAACCAGATTATTTCAAGATTATTTTTTGCTAAACAGTCATCCAGGACTTTTTTATTTATAAGCAGTGCATTTGGTGTTTGTTTTGTAAATGCTCCAATATCATAAGCAATAATGTTTCCGGCACTATCATAAGTACAAGCATCATTTTTTCCAGATTGACCATTCAGTAATTCTACAAGAAATTTTGATGGTTTGTAGATTCTGATTTTTTCTCCTGAAAGATCATATTCATCGCCAAAACTGTATTCTTCAGCTGTATGAATAACTTTCACTTTTTTGTCGTTTAGTTGAAATGATGTAAAAGGATAGCTCTCATAATAATCTTTTGTTTGATCAGCATAAGAATCCGAGTTGTATAACTCTCCGATAAAAATATCATAGTAATTAAGTATTTCCGAGGTGTGATTATTGATCCAATAAAGTTGTTCAGAGCCGCTTTGGAATAATTTAGATTTGTTTTTTTTATTAACCAATAAAGCTTTCATATCTATCCATAATTCTTTGCGACCAGCATTATATCGATCTTTGCCAATTTGCTTAGGAGAGCGCCAGATTATACGATCATATAATAAGTACCACTCAGTTTCATTCTCGTCTTTTAAAGTAATTATCTTTTCAAAAGCCGGCATGTCGTCAAACCTTTTTAACCATGTATTTCTTTCTTCATGCCAATTAGAGTATAAGTTTTCAACCCACCAATTGTTTGATTCGTCATCTTTTAATGAAATTTCTTTACCTATACTAGTAGGGTCAATGTTTCTAAAGCTATGCTGCCATGAGCCGAGGTAAGGTGTTTCATCGTCAGAGTATCTGTGGATAAAATCGTAATTATCAGAAAGCAGTGCCATTATTTCATAATAAGCAATCCATTGGTATTTTTTACCAATTCTTTCAGGTTTGGAAGCACTTCGAAATCTTGAATCAACGTTTGCATCATATTGGCCAAATAGTTTCATTTGCCATCCTAAGTCAAAGACTTTTTTTAAGATGTATTTCTGCACAAGGTTAACGTCAAATCTTTTTCTGTGATATTTTCTTGTTTCAAAAGCATTGCTTATGTATTCTTGAGCATCTAAAAATAAAACCCACTCATCTTTTGTTAATTTTTCTTCTAAGAATTTATATGCAATAGCTTTACAAGTTTCACACGTTTCCAATGATTTTTCTAACGCAGTGCCCGTATAAATACTTCTTAATTTTTTTCCTAGGTCACTTGTGCCATTGATCATTGTTAAAGAATCAACATACATTTTTAGGAATCGGCTTTTATTACCTTTAAAAGTACTTTTTAACTGTTGATAGGCTTTTCTTGATTTAATAGAGTAATTGAAGAAGGGAATGGAGCTTCCATGGTTTGTACCTAAAATGTACCTGGCAAAATCCCAATGCAATACTGAATGAGGTATTTGAACTTGCCCCCTTTCTTCCTCCGTATACGGACCATTTTTTTGTATTTCGATTTCTTTCACAAATTCGTCGGACGGAAATTCCGAAGGTAAATTATAATCAAAAGGGGGATATAAGTTTTCGCTACAATAATCAAGTTTACTGCCTTTCGAAACAACGAACTGAATTATTCCTTTACAATAGTCCCTGGTTAATACATTCAATGGTGGTTTTCTGTTTCTAAAGAATTCATCATACAGATATTGTGCGACCACAGTGTTAGAATGTATATCACTACTGTGAACTATAGCGCCAAAGGAACCGGCAACGATTCTTTCTAAAACATACGGATCATTAACAGATTTGAATTCCTCTATGAAATCTTTCAACAAATGTATTCGGTCAATGAAAAGGCAAGCAAATGCTTTCGTTGATTTATCTCTTATACTGCGGTTTGAACTTGTAAACAACCAAGCCAATATTTTTCCAAGTAAGATAATAGATTCATCTTTCGTATAACTTTTATCTTCTTCTGACCAACACCAGTCAATTATTCTTTTGATTGAATTTTTATCATACCATTCCCACAATTTATCAATATTTATGGACCATACATAGTCTCTTTCAGCGACGCTTCTATCTTTAAGGAAGCGATGGATAAAATTTGCGTTAAAATAGTTTGTTGGATTAGCTGCCAATAGCAGTATTTTGTTAAAAAAGTCGATTACAGCTTCCTCTGTTCGGATTTGCTTCTTGATATAATTCCAACTTTCAGCTTTTATCGTATCATGCCTTCGCCAAATAGTACTTTGCATGAAAGCATTATAAACGTTAATTTTCGTGTAATAGCTAGCAGATTTTAAAACTTGATAAATTTCGAGACCAAACCGTTCAGGTAGTATTATTGCAAATGCATTTAATAGACCGGTATTTGAACCTGTAAATCCATGACGATTATAAAAAAGGGCCCTCAATTCACCACCTACAGCAAATGCTTTTAGCACTTCAGCTTTATTTTGAAATCCATTTAGAAGATAATTAGCTTTCAAGTGCTCATTGAAACGCTCATAATTGAAAACAACACCATGTTGTTCGTATTTTTGGCTTTCACGATTATAAAAGTAGTCTTCAATCAACAGGCCCTCTTTGATCAGTTCTTCTAAAAATCCGGTATGGTTGGTATAAGGCTTTAATAAGGGCTCAATCAGCAAATAGGCTTCATCCCAAGGAAGAATATAATTGCTTGAAGTGATCTGCAATTTCATTAATTCTCCTATGCCCTTTTCAACCAGATTGATTTTTTTATAAGGAAAGCTTAGCCGATCTCCAATGTTTTTGTTTACTGCAATGATGTATTCATTGAGGACTTTTGATATACCTTCATATCCTTCAGGAATTGTTGTTTTACCCGACTTTTGTAACGTGAGGCAAAAGGTTTTTAAAAACAATGGGTTGGAAAATTCCGGATTGAGGATTGGGACTGCAGGTTGTTGAATCTTAAAGTGCTTAAAAAAGCTTTTTGTTGCTTCGTACTCTATTCCTTCAAAGCCATTATGCGTAAACGTTGGGTGATTGAAATTGTCAGGAATTATTGCATCTTCATAAGTGGTGCGGTAACTTAATACAAATCCAATCCATTTGAATTGCTTTAGCTCGGTTATTAAGCCAGCAATGCTGTTTTTCCAAATGCTTCTTCCGTTACCTTCGTTAATTGCATCAATAATAAAGAGAATCCGCACTTGTTTAGCTTTTGCTAACGATTCGAGTGATTTAAAGTAATCAATAAGTGAATGATGCGGCGATAGGCTTTGCTGAATAAACAATTTTGGATGCTGATTGGGAAAATGTTCACCCAAAAGAAAAATGCTGGGAATCCCCAATGCTTTTCTATCCAACGCAATGTCTGCTAAAAGATGAGATTTCCCCGTTCCTGGATTCCCCTTTAAAATTAAAACACCTTCATTGGCAGTGCGAATCAATTTGCCATTCAGGTAATTTCTGATGTCCTCAGATTCGTCGATATATTTGTAAACCTTTTCGGTTTCAGTACTTGTTTTTCGGTTACGATATTGAAAGTGCTCCAGTTCTTTTTTTTTCGCTTCCGCCTTTTTCTTTTCTTCTAATTGATGTTTTTCTTCTATCTCATTATAAGCTTGTTTGAGCCGATCTATTATTCTGTCAATTTCTTCTATTTTAATAATGAATTCCTTTGAAGGGATATTAAATAAAGGCGAGAAACTTGTTTCGTTGTGAATAGCAATTAATTCGTTATACCCTTTATTTAAGAGAGCCGTGAAGCATTTTGTTTCATCGAAGTGACCACAACTGGTAATGACTTCATTTAAACAGAGTAAGAAAGAATCAAGTTTTTTTTTGAAACTTTCCTGAAATCTGACATTTCGAGATAATGCATCAAATACAGTTGGTAAATAATCTAACTTGAAATTTAAGTCTCTGCTATACTTAGGACCTAGATTTTCAATTGCAGCATCAAGGTGTAGAAATAATTGGTCTGTTCTTATTTCAATTTCAGAAAAGAAAAAGCTTTTAATGCCACAATTATTCGGTAATAGCAATTTCGAAAGTAAAGTACTACTATCCCATAGGATAATTTCAACATTTTTTTCTTTGGTAGCCAACTCGGCAGCCCAGCTTTTTTTATAGTCTTCCCAAACAGTCTTTTGTGTTTTCCTACCTCTTCTGCCATCCGACAAATTATGTGGAATGCAGACGAAGTATTTTGTAAGTAAAGGATGGGTTTCAATAGCATCGAATAAGGATTTTTTAATATTATTCCATTCGGATGATGAAAGTGTTTCATAGTATTTTGCCTGCCAACCCCATTCAGTATTGTCTTTTAGTATCCAATAGCATTCTACACCGCCATCAGGTGTCCCGACCCTTTCAAACTCTTTAAATTCGGATTGCGTTTCTGACATTGCAAGCTGACAAACCAATTCTTCAAAAGCATTTGCCTGACTACCACTAAAAGAAATAATTTTATGCCACTCTCTTTCCATATAGTCAATTTGTAGAAAGAACTTCCATTAGTCTATAATTAACGTAGTATGTAGTCCTTCCAATCTTTTGGGGTTTTACAATTCCAGCATCGGTTAATTTTTTCAACCAAGATGATGCAGTTTGTCTGTGTGCGATGCCTTTACTTTCCAATATTTCAATTTTTAAATATGGTAAAGTGAACATCAGTTTTAGTAACTCGTAGCTAAAAGATGAACCAAGTGTTTCTTTCATTTTTATTTCAAAATCTTCTTTCAAGGCAAGCATACTACGAATTTTATGTGTTGTAAGCTGTGCAGTTTCGATCAGTGCTGTAAGCATATACATTATCCAGTCATGCCAGTTATTCTTTTCTGTTACGGCTTTCAATAGCTGGTAGTATTCAGCTTTATATTTTACGATGTAAGAACTGAGATACAGCACCGGCTGTGATATCAATTTCTGTTGAACGAGGTATAATGCATTCACAATTCTTCCAGTACGCCCATTGCCATCGGAGAAGGGATGTATAGCTTCAAACTGATAATGTATCAATGCCATTTTAATTAATGGGTCGAATTCTGAAAGAGAAGGATCATTGATAAATTGTTCCAGGGAGGCCAGTTTTTCTCTTATTATATCTTCACAACATGGTGGTGTGTATATTACCTCACCATTAATTGCGTTCTTCAACGAAGTGCCGGGTGAATTTCTAATACCTGCTTTGTTTTGTTTTATAGTCTGTACTATTTCGACCATCGTATTGGTAAGTAGTAAGTCTTCCTGGCTTTTCATTTTTTTAAGCCCAATATATAACGCCTCCCTGTAATTTAATACCTCTTTTGCTGCATGGCTGGCGGATTCGTGCTCTGATGCTGCTTTGTACAACTCATCTTGTGTAGTCACAATATTTTCAATTGCGGAACTGTCTTTACTTTCCTGTAAAACGATTGTATTTATCAATAACTGAGGATCAGGAATTGAGGCACAAAGGCCGCTTAGTTCCCCCAAATACCTAGATGCTTTTACGAGTTGTTTCAGGAGCTCCGGAGATTCGATAAAACCAGCAGAGGTGAGATCAGGCAGATCATTATAAGGGTTATACCTATCGTATGCCATTGATGTTGAAATTTTGATTTTTTTTCGACATATATTTTTTTTGATGTCGTTCAGTTCAACATCAATCTTACTTGATAGTGAATTTATGAATAAATTTCGACGTGAATAATTTTTAATGTCGAGCAAATCATCATGAAATAACTATAATGTCGAATTTTAAGTTATATTTCGACATGAAACAGGCGGAGAGCCAGCTTATCCAACAAGCAGCTTTGCTTTACCCGAGGCTACTTTCTCAAATAACGTTTCATTGGCTTTCATATCATAGACATAAGGCAGAAACATTTGCAATGGCCTGGCTTGACCAAGCAGGATCATGCTGCACTGGATTTCTGTCCAATCGGAGAGGATTTTCCAGGCGGTTTTTGCGGCTTGCTTTTTTAATTGTTCTTTGGTTTCAGGACGGGGACGTTTTACATCTTTCCAAAGTACATTGAAACATTCTTCAACCTGTGCTTTCAAATGAAAGGGTAGAGTTTGCTGCAGTTGTTGATCGTACAACAGAAAAGTGATGCCGGTGCAGATTTTATTCTCATATTGTTTGTTTATGTTGCTTGCTCCGATTGCAACGAGCATTTCTTCAATACGTGCCATGGACTTGCTTGCTTCTACTGATGAGGTATAATTCTTAATGGTCATGTTGTTTGTTTTTTAATTGTTGAAAATGTTTTATTACAGCTATGCGTTTAGATAGCAGTATGAGGTTTGGTTGGTCGTGTTTTACAAGCTGGTTGTTTGGGTCGTTTGTGAGGTATGCCTGCCAGAGCTGGCCAAGTGAATATTGATTGGTACCTGCAAGCTGGTTGATTCTTTGTTGCCATGCCTGCTGTGCCGTTTCCTGATCAATAACAAGATTTAGTTGTTTGAAATGATCTTCGGTGATGTGATGAAAGATTTGTTTGTTTTCCAGGAAACAGTCGAAGAGGTATTCGATTTCGTTTGCTTTTTCCTTTGACTGAAGACCAACAGATTTTGGTTCTGTCGTGGTATCCCACTTTTTTGCATTCGCCATCCATTTTTCAACTAAGGGTTTCCAATCTTCAATGGGGGTTTTGCCTTGTATTTTCCAGCCAAGAGATTTGTAATGGTTGTAAAATTTGATTGCTTCTTCTCTGGGATGTGTATGCTTTAAGAACCACTCTTCGACTTCGCTCAGAGTTGGTACGACAAATCCATCGTGACCTACGGTCGCAAACTTCGAACAAAGCTGTGCTTCTTTCTCGTTTGTGCTCAGGGGATGTCTCACATTTGAGACACGGGGCGAACCGGTTTTCTTTATTTCTATTTGATTTCCTTCTTTCAAAAAATCGTGAGAGGGTGGGTTTCTCTCTGTTTGAATGTTTGGTTTTATAATGTGTCCCAGATTTGATACCGTGGCGGTCTCATTATTGGGACTGGCAAGTCGCAAGTTTACGACCCGTCCGGTCTCAGTTTTAATACTGTCGAAAAGATCCAATTGATGGTATCTGGTCTTCGGCTCTTCTTCTTTATCGAGCCGGACAATGCTTATCCTTACCGCCTGAAACTTTGAAGGCGATGGATGGTAGTAGATGTATTTGGTTTCGTGAAGCTCTTTAATGCATTTGTGATAGGTGTTTTTTGAAAGCTTACTCAGCTGCATGATGTTCTCCCGATAAATGGAGAAAGGGTTATTAAACCGGTTGAAATTCCAGTATTGAAACAGTGCCATGTACAGACTTACATGCGAAGATGAAAGGCGGTCATCTGTTTTAATGCAGGTGAAAAAGGCATTGAGGTGGCGGATGTAGTTCACTTTGGTGAATTGCGATCCTTCGACAAGCTCAGGATCAATGGTGAATGTTGTTTCCTTACAGTAATGTCATTGTCTGAATTTGTAACAAATGGTAGAAGTTGTTTCCAAACCGGAAACATTTTAGCTAACCTTTTTTGATGTTTTCTTTTTTGCCTTTCAACAATTGAGATTTTTAGCTTGCAGTTGTTGGGATATTTTTTTGTTTGGCAACGGCCACGGTGTGGTTTGTAGTTCATGGTTCATAGTTGATGGTGAAGAAAGTCGATAGTAGTTAGTCATTAGTGCCTGCGGCTAGTCAATGAGCTTAGTGGCTGCATGCAGATTGCTTTGGAGGATTTTTTCAATGTGGTCGTAATCGTAGTAAATGATGCCACCGAGTTTGGTGTAGCTGAGTGTGCCGTTAATGCGGAGGGTTTGTAAAGTGCCGGGTGAAACTTTGAGTATTTTTTTTACCTCGTCGGATTTGAGCCAACGTTTAGATTGAAGATGATCATTCTTTGGAAGAATGCTTTTAAGTTCTTCGAAGAGTTCCGATTTGAATTGATAAAGGTCTTCTTTTGTTAAAATTTGCATCGACATTTCGGAGAGGTTTTGTTTGATGCAAATGGCGTATGTTTTTCAATGTCCAAACCTTGCATTACTTGTACAAGGAGGCAAAATCATTTGAATCTCAAGCACTACTGATTTTAAGATCAAGTCTCAAATACCAGCATTTAATCGTGTTTATGGTATTTGAGAGGTGTATAACTGTAGTTTTTTTGCAGTTTATGTGGTATTTTGTTTGTAAGATTTACCCAGCTACACATGAACGAACCCCTGCATGCGCTTACTCATGCACCTTTAGAATGGACTAACCAGCTTCCTGAGAACTTTCCCGGTGTGCGACTACCGGGTGGAAAGGTTTTTACCAGCTCATCGGATATAGCCACAATTTGTATACAGGAATACCTGACAGATGAATACCGTATCAGGTATAATTTCATAGACGCAAAAAAGCATTTTCAATTTCAAAGTAATGGTGTAGCAAATGGATTAGACTCATTGATGATTTTGAAAGGAAGCTTACTGCACGATTTTAATTCTGATCAAAAAACTAAATTGTATGAAAACCAATGGTGGCTTTTAAATGCACCCTTTTATCATGTGCGTTTTACTCCCGGTATGGAAGAATTTGTACAAAAGTTTACGATCTGGTTTTCGGATCAATTTGTTGCGAAGTTGTTATCTATGTTTCCCGTTATTGCTTCTCATATTTCAAACAAGGAAAACAATCTGCTGTTTCCTAATACACCTGGTTGGAATGATCTTGAAACCAGTCACTTTATTCAAAGTATTTTAAGATGCCCTTATGATGGTGAATGGAGAAGGGATTATTTTGATTCAAGAGTGAAAGACTTGTTATTTAAGTTTTTTGTAAAAATCAGTAGTCAAGAGGAGGATTTTAAAGATTACAATGAAGAGGATATACTGAATGTAAATAGTGCAGCTGAAATAATTTTGAAAGATATCCGGAAACATTTTTTAATACCCGATTTGGCTAGGAAAGCTGCCATGAATGAGTATAAATTCAAACGGTTGTTTAAGAAAATATATGGGTTAGGCCCTTATGATTTTTTACGTCAGGAAAGATTAAGAAAAGCAATCGAACTTTTACAGGAAGGTAAATCTGTAAAGTATGCCGCAATCGAAACTGGTTGGCGACCTGCGGACTTAGTTTTTGCTTATCGTGAAAAATTTGGTACAACACCCAGTAAGTCATTCCGCTCTAAATAAATGATTACCAGCCTGAAGCCTGAAGCCTGAAACCGATATTCTAATTCCTGAAACCGACATTGGTATTTTTGGAAGGAAGCCCCTTTCGTTCTGAACTTAGACTCATAAAGCTATTTATGAGAAATACACTTTTATTATCGGGCTTATTTTTCAGTTCTTATACACAACCTGAAAATCTTGCCACAAGATTTATTTCAAAATCAGTAGACCATTATTTCTTCAGAAAGAATCGTAAGAATAAATCTTCATCAGCATACAGATGAGTTAAACTTTTTATTGCAATAAAGCCACTGCTAAGCCACGGCCATGGTAAAGCAGCAGGGGTATTCTGAAAACCTGTAAAAGAGTAAGTAAATTTTTTCACTAAAATTTCCAGTTATGAAAAAGATCTTTCTTCTTGCAGCTGTGGTTATAACTGCAGCTATTGGTTTTGTTGTAGCGCAAAACAACTCAAAGCCAAGTAAAAAAGTTTTAACAACAACCGTGTGGTATTACACCGGTACAAGCGATGCCGATATTACCAATCCAAACTTTTATAGCCAAACAGGCTCAGAAGGAGGATGTGGTAGCATTGGAAATGTACCATGTGCCATTGATGTACCCGATGCTATGACGCCCGGTGGTGCACAAGATGACCTTGAGGCATATCTTGAACAATTTGAAAGCGATCCGAGCGGACTTTTAGATGAAGCCCGTAGTAAAAAGACCCTGTAGCAAAAGTAAGAGAGGGCAATTAAGCCCTCTCTTATTATCTCGGATTTTGGGGCATGCCCGTCATTTTTATAATATCCTCAGGTATTGGAAGCGCAAACCTAGGTGAGTTTGGCACAAGTACATATTCCTGTGACGATATGTTTCTACGAAGTGAAATATTAAATCCTTCTTTGTTTAATCGTTTAATATCCATCCATCGTAGACAACGCATTTGTAATTGTTTTCTTCTTTCCGTCAATATAATCTGCAGCGCTTCCTGTTTGTTATTAAAAATATAGGGTTGGTATGTACCCTGTTTCCACCTTGTTACAAGAAGTTTATTTAAATCAGCAGCTGCATCATTTAAACGTTCTGCTCTGGCATGCATCTCAGCCCGCATCAAGTAAAGCTCGTCCGTACATATACCAGTAAATAAGCCATTATTTCCATCATAGCCTCCTTTAAAGCCATAGGTTCCATTATTGTTATTTCTAAAAAACAAAGACTTGCGTAGATCGTTAGCATCAAAAGAACGGTATAACGAGGAATCTACCTTTGCTCTCGCATTCAAAAGTATTGATGGTGTATTTACCAAAGAATAAAAGATTACTTCTGTATTAAAAGGCTGAAAAGGAAATGATGCGGATGGTTTTACTTCCGGTGAATTGTTATAATTGAGCAGTGTGTTTTTATAGCTTAATGCAATGTCTGCATATTTATAGCAGCTATCGTATTCTCTCATTGACAGGTAAACTCTGGCTAAAAGACCAGAAGCTGCTGGCTTAGATGGTCGGGTAACTGCTTTGGGCACATCTGTAAGTAATTGCAAAGCATTTTTCAAATCATTAATAATCTGCGTGTATGTTTCCTGACATGAGTTTCTTTTCGAAGGGGCATTGAAATCAGTAGTAAGACGAAGCGGTATGCCCAGATCGGTAGCTGCAGTTGATTTATCATACGCAAGTGACCAGATATTTGTAATGCGGAAGAAAATGCGGGCACGCCAAAAATAAGCCTGGCCCTTTATGTTATTCCACTCTGTAATTGTAGTTGGTAAAGGTTCTATTTTATCGATAGCTTCTAATACCGTATTCGCATAATACAATGAGCTGTAAGGTGAAGACCAGTCATTTGATGGGATCGGGAAGAGGTTGTCCTTTTCCCAAGTGTACATCCGTCTATGCTGTTCATTTTGAGCTTGCCAGTCGGCTGTTGTTAAATAGTAGTCGTCGGAGCTGATTTCATCCGCTCCGGGATCGGTTATGTTTAAACGATTGTATCTATCCAATAAACCCTGTAGTTCAGGCAATGTATCAGGTGTATCTACGCCGCTCACCGGCTTTTGTTCAAGATATTTTTTGCAGCCAGCAAATGCAATCAATAAAGTGCTTATTGTAATATATGTTATGTAAGTTTTGATTTTATTCATATAATGAAATTTACAATTAGAAATTAGTTCTGATTCCAAATGAAATGTTTAAAGAGGGCGGGATGGTTAGCAAATATTCAGGATCAATACCAGATTTAGTTGATGACCAGATAATACCGATATTATTAATGTTCGAATAAAAGTCCATTCGTTTAATTGCCATCTTTTTCATCCAGCTTTTGTTCAGTGCGTAGTTTACAGATATGAATTGTAAACGGATATGGTCGGCCTTTTCAATCATTACCTGTGAATTAAGATAGAAAGCATCACGGTTTGAACTATTCGGGTATGGCATCGATGGAACATTCGTGAATTTTTCATCACCCTGTTTTTGCCACCTTTGTGCAATTTCTTTATGCTGGAATTGGGATGCTGTAAGTGCGGTATATTCTATACCTGGGCGTCTGAAATAGTGCCCGAATTTGTACATCAGCCTTGCCGTTATAGAAAGCTCTTTCCATGTAATTGTATTTCCTAATGAACCAAAAATTGTTGGCAATACGTACCCGTGGTAATTCAAATCGGTAATCAGCGTTGATGCGCCAGTTAAACGTGAATAGTCTTTAGAAATGTTTCCGGCGAAGTACCCTTGCGGATCGCCTGTAGCAGGATCGAGACCTGCCCACTTATAAGAAAACATTGCATAAACAGGTTTCCCCTCAATGCCGGTTATATTATTTTGTTTGCCAACGAAAAGACTGCCTCTTTGGGAAGAGATATAATAACGATCAACCCTGTCTTTATTCGTGCTAAAGTTTAAATCTAGTATCCATTTTATGGATTTATCGATTACCAAACTATTTAGCTCAAGATCAAAGCCCTTAGTCGTCATAGAAGCTACATTCTTTTCTACAGTGGTTCCAATACCAGAAGTGTAATCAATCGGAATTACGCCAAAAAGATCAATCGATTTCTTAATGTAATAATCAAGTGAAGCCTTAACCCTGTTACCTTTTAATGTTATATCTATACCTCCATTAATGGTGCCCACTTTTTCCCATCGTAGTTCAGGATCGGCAAAGGATAAAAACGCATAGGTTGGTAGCTGTGTATAAGGTGACATTGAACTTGCCGAAGTTGTTGTTACTGCAAGTTTATTTGGGTTTACATTTCCGCTATAACCATAACTCAGTCTTAACTGCAAGGATTGAATTGATTTTAGCCGGAAATATTTTTCCTTAGAAATATCGTATTTGCCACCAATAGACCAGAGTGGTGTCCATTTATTATTTGTACTAAGTCCAAATTGGTTTGATGCATCTCTTCTTGCACTTGCTGAAACAGTATATTTTTTATTGAGGGTATATGATGCATTCCCAAAAAATGATACAAAGCGCAGATTACTTTTTGAATAAGGGCTACCAAGTGAAGGAATCTGCATGTTGGTGCCATTTACCAAACTTGGATATAAATTGATGTTGTCGACTGTGCCGCTCGATAAGGGATCTTCTATATAGCCATAGGTTCTGAATTTGCCAGTGTTTAACAGTCGCTGTCTTATTTCACTTCCAGTAATAAATGTAAGTTCAGATTTTTGCCACTGCTTTGCGTAGTTGATTCCTGTTCTAAAGTTAGAACCGATTAACGATTCGTTTGCAACATCATAGATTCCTCCCGGAGGTATTTTATTTATAACATTCCCAGATGCGTAATTAATTTGCGAGAATGTATTTACTAAATCACGTGCAAAAAAACTGTTAGCTGAATAATTACTAATACTTTCAGACTCTTCCCGTTCTAATTGATAGAGTACGTTAACAGAAAATGATTTTGCCAACTTATAATCAAGCCCAACATTGAGTAAGGTGTTCCGTGTTTTTTGGTTAAATGTTTCAAACCTGTTGTTTGTTAATGGGTAATAGTGCCAATTTAAAAGTCTGCCACCTCCAACAGTATCAAGGTAGGATAGACGATAAAGTTTTTCGTAGGGAAGTGGAGAGCCGTCATCATCGGCAAGTCTCGCATAAGGATATAAACCGATGTTTCCAGTAACTGCACGATAAGAAAGATTGCCGGAGTTTGAGTAAGATTCAATTAACGTTGCACCTGTAGTTAATAATAGCCGGTTTCCAATACGAAATGTATTTTGCAATCTTACAGAGCCTCTTTTATACCCAGCTGAAAGGTTATCTGAATTATTATCGAAACCTGCGGATAATAACCAAGCATGATTACCTGACCCGCCTTTTGTTGTTACAGCGTATTGTTGGTTTAAGCCTGTTTTGTATAGGTATTTGTTGAAATCGTTACGAACATCCTGCAAACGAAGTTGATTGATGGCTGCATCTGCTTCCGTTGCTGTTATATGGCCATTTCTTTTTTTTAACAGCAGTTCATATACCGGTGAAAACGGAGGTTTGTTGATATTATTGGTATCTGCAAAACGAAAACCATTGTTGAAAAGGAACAGTTCCGCATCGATATAATCTGATGCAGAAGCTTGCGGCAGGTACCATAGATCGGGTTTCAACGTGATAGTTGAGTTCATGTTTAACTCTGTATTTATTGGCTGGTTAAACTTTGATTTCTTGGTTGTAATAACGATTACACCATTCCCGGCTTTAGTGCCCCATATTGAAGCAGCAGCTGCATCTTTGAGAATGCTGATGTTTTCAATATCGTTTGGATTCAGGTTGTCAATGTTTCCTTCAAAAGGAAAGTTGTCAACAATGATTAACGGTGATTTTGGACCACGGATTGAACTCAATCCTCTGATTCGAAAACCGGGTGAGCTACTTGAACGATCAACATAAAAACTGTTGGTAACAGCTTCCAGGCGACTCATAATATCGGATGAAACCTGCTGGTTAAATGTTTTATTATCGATAAAGGAAAAGGAACCTGTTGCTCTTTCTTTAGGAATCAGCTGCAAACCATTACTAAGGTTAATTGTTACTTCGCTCAGCTGATTTATTTTTGGAGATAAGGTAATCTCGATATAAGTTTCTCCTTTCCATTTGTATTCAACTGTTTCATAGCCTACATTCGAAATAACTAATACTGATTCGAATTCCAGAGCAGGTATTGTAAATTCTCCTTTGCTGTTTGTTGAAAATGCATTGTTTTTATTTTTGATTGCTACTGTGGCACCAATTAACGGTTCGCCTTTTTGATTGGTTACTTTGCCACTAACTCCGGAACCACTCATAGGTTTATTGTTATCAGTTCCTTTAGTAACAATGATATAACGACCAGATAGTTTATACGTAAAGGGCTGCTCGTAAAAACAAATACGAAGAACATGTTCCAATGAAGCGGACTTCATGTTTATAGATACCGGTTTGCTTTGTTGTAGCTCTTCCTTTGTATAAATAAACCGATAGTCAGATTGACTCCTGATTTCTGTAAAAACAGTTTCAAGGCTTACGTTATTCAATGAAAGCGTGAGCAATTGGCTTTTGGCAGATGCCTGAAATGAAAAAACTATAGTTAAAAAGAAGATGAATTTTATCATCCTTAAGCGTTTGCAGGTTAAACAATGTCGTTTGCGGGTGGTAGTTTGTAAAGTGCCCGAAATAACAGAAGGGCAACTGAAGGCAGCATCTTTACAGATGCTGCCAGCAATTTTTAATTCCATACTTTTGAATTGGTTTAGTTAATAATATCCCTTTCGGGAAATGATCTGCACAGGTTGTTTTGTTAATTAGCCGTTTAACCGCTTCGTCCGCTAACGAGGCGGTTTTTTAGCATTTTATACCATAGGCAAAGTGTTTAAGGTTCTACAATTATTTTGTTATCCTGTAATGTAAAATGAACATGTCCGGTTTGTTCGAGGAGGTGCAGTAGTTGTTCTGCTGTAACATTCCTTTCAATTGAAGCATTAAAGTGGTAATTTATTTTACCCTTGTATTCAACATCTATGTTATACCATCTGGATACCTGTTTCATGATAGCTTCAATAGTTGCATTTTTAAACTCGAACCAACCGTTTTTCCATGCCAGCATTTCATCTTCATTTACTAATGGATGAATATTTATTTTTCCGTTTTCAAACATCGCAAGCTGACCTTTACGCATGAACGCAATGCTTCCTGTATTCGATGTTAATTGAATTTTACCCTCAGTTAGGGCAATGGATGTGTATGGCTCTTCTTTATATGCATTGATGTTGAAACTTGTGCCCAGTACTTTGATCTCTGTCTTTGCCTGCCTTCCATTATTATTTGCGGTAAAGGTTACATAGAAAGGCTTTTGGTCATTTTTTATAACATCAACGAAAACCTCTCCGGTAATTTCGATTTGACGTTTTGTTTTATGAAACATCGATGGAAAACGAATACTGCTCTCCGCATTTAGCCAAACAGTTGAACCATCGGGTAGTTTTAGCTGGTAATGCGCTCCTCTTGGAATAGAAAGTAAGTGATACTGTAATTCGCCTTGTTCCCCTTCAAGAGTAGAAGGGGAGTATACAAGGCGGCCGTTGTCATAGCTGAAACCAAGCTTACCAGCCTGCAGCGATTTTTCATTTACTGAATCGAGCAGTATTGTTTCCCCCGTTGCAAGTGTGAGTAATGCTTTACCTGTGCCGGGTTTGATTTCTGCAAGACTTGTAAATGAGTGGACTTTCACAGGAGTATCATTTCTTGTAAAAACATATATACCCATTAAAAGCAATAGTGATGCTGCAACAGCATAGGGCAGCCATTTCATTTTTCCAACTATATCCAATTTCGCCGGCTGTTGTTCTACCAGCTGTGCTTTGATAATACTGATTGCTTTTTTGCTATTAAACGAGTTGTAAGATTTTATCGCTTCATCCAGCAGTGTGGGATTTGTAAGCCTGGCGAACAGTTCAACGTTGTGATCGCTTAATGTAATCCAATCATCCAGTTCGTCTTTTTCTTCGTCTGTTAATGTACTTCGTATATAACCTGTAATGAGAAAAGCAATACGATCTGCATTTTCTATGTTAAGCGTTGATATGGGTGTTTTATTATCCATTACAGTACTAGTTTTGGTGTAGCCTAAGAAATATACTGCTTTTCTTAGAGCTTTTATAGAGCTGCAGGGTTAAACCTGCAAAGCCCTATAATCAACAAGAGATAAATAAGACACCCAAAAGAATCCAAAGAGTTAAATATGGTTAAAACTATTTTTTAAGCACCGTAAATACCACATTTAGCGCTAAGTGTAAACCATTATATTTTGATATATATTATATCATGTTTGTACATATAAAGTTAAACCAAGTGAGTATTTATTCTAATGTGTGTTTAATTCTTGAACATAAGTGTGTACCGCTTTTTTCGTAATTGGTCGTTAGTCTTGCATTTGCGTATGAGTACTTTTTCGTTTATCTCTTGTTCCTTGTTTTAAGAATTTACAACTTGTTACACGAGAATAAAATCAAAACTTACTCATGAGAATGCCTGGGCCTGCCCGTATTCTATTATTAATCTTACTGTATGCGAGTGTTACTGTCAACTCTGTTACAGGGCAAGACAGCAGTGCTTTCTTCAACCGCATTCTTTCTTTTCCTGATAAAGTATTTGGCAGCATTGATAAAGAGGCGAACAAATTTGAACAGAAGCTTACTCAACAAACAGACAAGTACCTCAACAAACTACAGCGTCAAGAGGAGAAATTAAAACGTAAGCTGTGGCGTACTGATTCTGCCAAAGCGAAGGAAGTGTTTGGTGATGTAAAAGGACGTTACGATGGATTAAGAAATCATTTAAAAGAAACCGTACAGGCTCCCAGCGTGTACAATGGTAAATTAGATTCACTTGGTACAGCTCTTAATTTTCTGCAGAGTAATCCGCAACTTCAGCAAGCTTCTGAGCTCAAAGATAAATTGGGCAATAACCTTCAAAGTATCACTGATCTTCAGAATAAGCTCAATCAAACAGAGCAGATCCGTAAAAAGATAGCTGATCGGCAACAGGAGCTAAAACGACATTTACAAAACACAGTACTTGCAAAAGAGTTTCAAAAATTTAAGAAAGAAGTTTACTACTATCAGGCGCAGGTAAAAGAATATCAGGAGGCGTTTAAAGATCCGAAGAAACTGGGAGGTAAATTATTACAGGTTGCCGGTAAGATACCCGCCTTCCAGGATTTTATGCAAAAGCATTCTTACCTGGCAACGATGTTTCGTATACCCTCGCCAACAGATCCGGGATATGCAGCAAATATGGCAGGACTGCAAACACGTGCCGATGTATCCAATATGATCAATCAACAAATAGCAGGCGGCGGGCCGAATGCTCAACAGCAGTTTCAGCAACAGATGCAGGCTGCACAAACAGAGATACAAAATCTCAAGAATAAAATATTACCACAAGGTGGCAGCAGTGATGAGCCAATGCCTGATTTTAAACCCAACAATCAGAAGACAAAAAGCTTTCTGGAACGGATTGAATGGGGCAGCAACCTGCAGACGACGAAGGGGAATTTTTATTTTCCTGTAACCAGTGATATTGGAGTAAGCGCCGGTTACAAGATAAACGACAAAAGTATTATTGGTATTGGTGCCAGTTATAAAGTGGGTTTAGGTCAAAGCTGGCAGAACATCAATTTCACAAATCAAGGAGCAGGACTTAGAACTTTTGTTGACATTAAACTGAAAGGAAATTTCTGGATAAGTGGTGGTGGGGAGATGAACTACCGTACTTCATTCAGATACATTACCGTATTAAAGGATGTAAGTGCATGGCAGCAAAGCGCATTGCTAGGTATCAGCCGCAAATACAAAATAGGTAAGAAGATGAAAGGTAATGCACAGTTGTTGTATGATTTTTTGTGGAAACAGCAGATACCCAGAACACAAGCAGTGCTATTTAGAGTGGGGTATAATTTTTAAAATAAATCAGATATAATAGTTTATGACTTTTAAAAGACGATTAATTTTTTTAGGATTGGTATTGTTACCAATTTCTATATTTAGCCAATATACACCATCCCAAGCTCCATTGCCACAGGCCCCTAACAATGCAACGTTAGGCAGATTCGGTGATTATCAAGTTAGTCTTTTTACTGGCGTTCCAAATATTTCCATTCCTCTTCATACAATTAAAACGAATGGATTTGAAGTGCCAATCACATTATCGTATCATGCTTCAGGAATCAAGCTTTATGATTATGCCAGTTGGGTTGGGCTTGGCTGGGCTTTGAATGCTGGTGGTGCAATAAGGCGTAAGTTAAACGGATTACCAGATGAACAATCATTTGGCTTTCTATATGCAGAGCCACGGAAAGCCATTAACATTTACAGTCAAACACCTGGTTCGGGGGATGTAGATTATTTGAAAAGCCTTGTACAAGGCTACAGAGATGTAGGCGCAGATATTTTTTCGTTTAATTTTCCCGGTGGGGACGGTCGTTTCTTTTTTGACCCTGACAACAACTATGAACCTGTGTTGTTGCCATATAATCCGGTGAAAATTGAAAAGACACATGTAACTCAGCAGTTGACATTCCGTGCATTAGATATTGCAGGTAATCAGTTCACTTTCGGTAATAATTATACTGAGCAGACTCATTCCGTTGCTATTGGAGGTACTGGTAGTTTTCAGATCAGTGCATGGATGCTTGAAAAAATGATTTCTGCAACAAAGAAAGATACAATTCATTTTACGTATCAAAGTCAATTTGATTTTACTCCTGCAGAACGATCAGATACTTGGGCTATAGACGATAAAATTGAAAATTTTCAACCATATCAAGTAAGTGCTACTGGCGGGGGGGGCTGCGTAACGTCATACCCTTATGATTTTAATCCGGGGCAGCACATGGAAAATACGCTGTCTTTAAGCGAAATGTATTCCTATGTTAATAATGAAATCAAATTTGCAGATGGAAGAATTCTATTCGAATTAGATGCCAGCACTCGGCAAGACTTCGGACAATCAAATACAAGTAGGCCATTAAAAAATATTAAGGTTTACACAAAAAATGGTACGACTGAAATTTTGCTAAAAACAATTGTATTTTTTCATAGTTATTTTATGGATGGGTTCGATGCAGCATCCAAAAGACTACGGCTTGATTCTTTGCAAATTAAAGGTAACAATAACGATGTGGTTCAAACATATCGGTTTGAATATAATACATCGATTTCATTACCAGCTTTGACAGCCAGTACAATGGCAAAAGACTATTGGGGTTATTACAACGGGCGATCTAATACTTCATTAGTTCCACAAATGCAAATTACCGACTATCAGCCATTAGTCAGTAGCTCTGCTTCCACTGTTACTATCGGAAGTACAAATCCTGTTGGTAGAGAGCCTGATTCTGTGTACATGCAGGCGTCCATACTTCAAAAGATTTATTATCCAACTGGTGGACATACAGATTTTGTGTATGAAACAAATCGGTATATGAAAAATAATGCTGTGAAATTAGGGGGAGGATTACGCATTAAGGAAGTAAAAACATATGATGGCATAAATACAACACCACTATTGAAGTATTACAGATATGGACTAAGTGAATCAGGGAATGGTCGTTCGAATTTCACTGGCGATTTTTATTTTTTCAGCGAAGAAAAACCTTATGAGTTCTGGAGTTACCCCTGTAACTATCCTATTACAGTTGGTCAACCTTCAAAAAATGCAGCAAAACGTAGGCGTTTGTTTTTCAGTTCACCAACAGTTGGTTTAGAAAATTTCGATGGGGCTCCGGTTGTATATCCTGAAGTAGCCGAATATATCTCCAACGGTACTGTTGTAAATGGAAAAACCGTTTACCGTTTTCGTGATAGCGCAGATTTGATTGACTATATACCATATTCATCAAAGCCCATGCTAAGTACTAGGCATTTTTCAAGAGGACAGTTGATTCAACAGCAGGATTATAAATTATCTGCATCGAATCAGTATAAACTTGTACAGGAAAAGCGGATAGGATACAATACGGCCTATCCGAATTTTGCAAAGAGGGGTGGCCTTTCGGTACGGCAAAATATCATCAGAGAAAATTTATCAGATTTTGAACCATCATATACAAATGCTGACTGGTTCTATATTGATTATTATATACCGACGGACGATAATTATGTTACGGCAGATACAACCATTGTTTTCGATAGTAATGATGAAACCAAATATTTAACCACTGTAAAATCTTATGTATATGGAAACATACGTCATCAACAGCCGGTAACAATTACAACTTTAAATAGTGAAGGGGAACAAATCGTAGCGGAAATACGTTACCCAGCGGATTATATTCCAAGTGGCAACTCGATTACTTCAAATGCGATCATGGACACAATGCTCAAACGCCATATGCAAGTTTATCCAATTGAGTTATGGACCAGAAAGCCCGCTGTTGGTATAACTCTAAGTGGGGGATTAAATTTGTATAAGCAGGAATCTTCGGGTTTATTACTTCTTGACAAGCAAAAGCGACTTGAAATTCAGTCGCCTGTTTCAAATTATCAAACTGGCGCAGTTGTTTCAGGCATATTTCAAGCTGACAGTCGTTACAAAACCATGCTAAATTTCTCTGTTTATGAAGCAAGAGGAAATGTAAGCGAAGTCCATAAGGAAAATGACATTAAAGAGGTTTTTTTATGGGGATATAAAGGCCAATACCCAGTAGCCCGGATTGTTGGTTCATCTGCTACAACAGTAAATGCACTAATTTCTCAGTCTGTTTTGGATAACCCCAGTAATGATTATGAATTACGGATGCATTTGGGAGGATTACGTACAAGTCTGCCTGGAGCTGAAGTTTTTGTATATACTTATCAACCAGGTATTGGAATGACCAGTCAGACCGATCCAAATGGACGTGTTACATTTTATCAATATGATTTTGCGGGAAGATTAAGTCTTGTAAAAGATAATGATGGAAAAATTATAAGACGTATTTGTTATACAATGACAGGGCTCCCGGAAAACTGTGACTGTGTTAGTACTACTGCTGTATGGGTAAATACGAACAAGGCAGTACGTTGTAAGAAAAACGGAAGCAATGAAAATACTGGACAAATTGAACAAGAACAGGTAGATACAAATCCATGTTCAGTAACTTATAATCAGCTCCAATGGGTTGTTATTGGAACTAATTATGGTACATGTCCGCTTCCTTGTAATATTTATACCTGTTCGGGTAATGACAAAAAATGTGTAAATGGTGTCTGTGAAACTGGCGTAAGAATCAACGTTGGATCTGACTATGATTTTGAGTCTGGTATGTGGATCTGTTATTACCGTTATGAGTTCAGTGATTCATCAGTTTCTGAAATTTTTTCCGAGTATACATTAGGTGCTTGTTATTTTAATTAAACATTATATGAAATATATTTTCGTAATCTTTTTTTTTAGTATTGGATTTTTTTCAAGTCTCCAAGCTCAGACAAAAGCTGAAGAGATATCCGGTAAAATAGCAAACAATCTAAAGGACTCTCTGCAGTTGACAGTTATCCAGCGCAATGCAGTGTTTGATATAAATATGCGTTTGGCCGTTGCAAAGTCAGACGTTCGCAATAAGTATCAACAACAAGATTCCATGCGTATCTACATGCAACGTGTAGAAAATACAAGAGATAGTTTGTATAAAGCAATTTTAAATGAGCAGCAGTTTTTACAGTATAAGAAAAGAAAGTATACACTGCTGAATGTCAACTAAACAATAAATGCTTTTAAAAGATATGATTCGATCTGCCAAAATCCCTTTAATAGCAGTCTTTAGCCTGTTATTTTGGAATGCATCTGGACAAACTCCTGCTACGCCACCCAGTCAATATGGAACAGGTACACCCATTAATTATGTACGAGTATGGGAGCCTGTAAAGCCTTTGACGAGTGTTTCGGAGGTGATACATGTGGACAGAACAACGAAAGAAGTTCGACAAACAACACAGTATGTAGATGGATTAGGCAGACCGATACAGACTGTAGTAAAAAAAGGTTCGATGGCAACAGGGAGTTCACAGTATGATTTGGTATCGCCAACGGTGTATGATGCTTATGGAAGAGAGCAGTTTAAGTATTTACCTTATGCTTCCTCTTCAGCAACGGATGGAAGTTTTAAAACTAATCCCTTTAATGAGCAGGTAAGTTTTTACAATACTCAATTAAACGGGCAAACGGGCGAATATAATATAGGCAGCAACAATTTGAACTGGGCTTACAGTCAACAAAAATTTGAAGCATCGCCATTAAACAGGGTAGAAGAAAGTTTTGCACCCGGCACCAGTTGGGTGGGTACCAATGAGCAAACTAGTGCTTCTAACCGTCGTTCGGTGAAGCTAAAATACTATATCAATACTGTCTCGGATTCTGTACGTATCTGGAATGTAACTGATGTGAGTAATGCGTTAGGTACTTACAGCAGCCCCGGTGTTTACAATGCTTCTCAACTGTATAAAACGATTACCGTTGATGAACACAATAAGCAGGTTGTGGAGTTTAAAGACATGGAAGGTAAAGTCGTATTAAAGAAAGTACAATTGCTTGAGTCGGCTGCTGATGATGGAACCGGGAAAGGGCACTATGGATGGTTGTGTACGTACTACATCTATGATGATTTAAGTAATCTGCGTGCGGTGATACAACCCGAAGGAATTAAATCGATGGCGCCCAATAGTTGGAGTTTAACAACCGATCTGTATAATGAACAATGCTTCCGTTACGAGTATGATGGCCGCAACCGGATGATAAGAAAAAAAGTACCTGGTGCAGAAGAAGTGTGGATGGTGTATGATGCAAGAGACAGGCTTGTAATGACGCAAGATGGTAACATGCGCAGCAATGGTCAAAAAAAATGGATGTACACTTTGTACGATAATCTTAACAGACCAATTGCAACAGGTCTGATGACGGATAATACTTATTACAATAATCTTGCTTATCATCAGGGACAGGCTGCATCCAGTACGGCCTATCCTAATACCGGTTCTTACACAACAGAAGAATTAACCCGAACATTTTACGATGATTATACCTGGCGTTCATCATGGAGTAATCCATTGACCGATACGTATAATAATAGTTATAACAGTTACCTGCAATCTGCCAGTACAACTTTATGGCCTTATGCAGAAACACCGGTAAAGAGTGAACAGACAAAGGGTATGGTAACCGGTACCCGTATTAAAGTACTTGGAACAAGTACTTATTTGTTCAGTGTGATGATTTATGATGCAAAGGGAAGATTGGTACAGGTGCAGGCACAGAATGTTACCAACGGAACAGATATCATCACTACGCAATATGGCTGGCAGGGCTTGGCTATAACAACAGTAAATAAAACAGAGAAAGCAGGCACGAACAGCCAGACCAGTGTGGCAGTATCTGTTATGACTTATGACGACTTGGGACGCTTGATTAAAACAGAGAAGAAAGTAAGTAATACTAAAATAGCCAGTGGTGTAATGCCAGGAGAATGGACAGTGGTGGGAGAGCAGGCTTATGATAAATTGGGTCAATTAGTACAAAAGAAACTGGGCCGCACAAAAGATGGCAGCGGTAACTATACCAGTACACCGGTTGAAACACTTGCTTATGATTATAATATACGTGGTTGGATGTTGGGTGCCAACCGGAGTTTTGCAAAAAGCACCTCATCCACAGCCAACTATTTTGGTTTTGATTTAGGATATGATCAAACGAGTGTCGGTACAATCGGCAATTATGCCGCTGCGCAATACAACGGTAACATCAATGGCAGCGTCTGGAAAAGTATGGGCGATCAGCAGATCCGTAAATACGATTTTAGCTATGATGCAGTGAACCGGTTGACTGCTGCAGACTTTAATCAATATACCAGTGGGTTTAATAAAACTGCCGGTATTGATTTTAGTGTAAGTGGATTAACCTATGATGCCAATGGGAATATCCTGAGCATGAAACAAAAAGGTTGGAAGGCTTTTTCTTCTATTACAATTGACAGCCTTGTATACAATTACATGCAAAACAGTAATATGCTGTTGAATGTAATAGACCATGCAAACGATACACAGACCAAGCTGGGCGACTTCAGAACGAGTACACTTCATCCGAACAGTGGTAGCAAAAACAGCAGCACGGTTGACTATACCTACGATGTAAACGGTAATATGGTGAAGGACAATAACAAAGACATGGTGAGTTACACCGGAGCCAATGGTATCGAATACAATCATCTAAACCTCCCAAGCAAGATTACTATTAAGAAAGATGGCAGCAGCAACAAAGGAACCATAGAATATGTCTATGATGCAGGAGGCAACAAACTTAAAAAGATTGTAACAGAAGGAAGCCTGGTGACGACCACTTTATACATGGGAGGAGCTGTGTACCGTAATGATACGCTGGAATTCATTGGCACAGAGGAGGGCAGGCTGCGTTACAATGTGTATAAGAACAAACTGTTTTACGATTACTTTTTAAAAGATCATCTGGGCAATGTACGGATGGTGTTGACAGAAGAAAGAGATACATCTGTTTATCCGCAGGTAGCTTTTGAAGATGCAACCACCAGTAATGAACAGATTTATTATGAGAAGGCGGGAGACCAACGCACAACCAGACCTGGTGCATTTTATACCTCAGGAACCAATGGTAGTAAGGTACAGTTGCTTAAAAAATCAGTACAGAGCATCGGTGTAGGTAAATTTTTGAAAGTAATGGCTAAGGACAGGCTGCATATCAAAGTAGATTATTATGCTCCTTCTGAAACAACAGATAACAGCAATGCAAATGGACAGGATGCATTAATTACAGTACTAACCAGTTTATTGAATAATAGTTCTATTACAACCGGTATGCATGGAAGCGGTGGTACGATAACAAGTAGTCTAAGCAGTAACACACCGTTTACAAGTTTACTGTCGCCACAGTATGGAACAAGTGGCACAACCCTGCCGAAAGCCTACCTCAACATTATTTTCTTTGATGAGCAGTTCCGGTATGTGGGAACGAACAGTGAAATCATCCAGATCACAACGCAGGGAAGCGCCCAAACTATTACCCGTATCGATGGCAGTGCGAAAGAAGCACCAAAGAACGGATATGCGTATATTTATGTGAGCAATGAAAGCAATAACCTGGTGTACTTCGATAACTTCCAAATAAAGCACGAAAAAGGACCGATAACGGAGGAGACGCATTATTATCCGTTCGGGTTGACAATGGCAGGGATTAGTAGCAAGGCTGCAACCTCGATGGATAATAAGTTTGAGTACAATGGAAAAGAGAAACAGGAGAAAGAGTTTAG
>Ga0208492_1000689_pt1 | contig 26440 bp, 20 predicted proteins | sample Subbioar_CSW14AB_FD_184820 | JGI IMG/M metagenome (GOLD analysis project Ga0208492, IMG submission 184820) | Serpentinite rock and fluid subsurface biosphere microbial communities from McLaughlin Reserve, California, USA - CR12Mar_CSW14AB (SPAdes) | ecosystem: Environmental > Terrestrial > Deep... | reverse complement strand
CCGGGAGGCATTACCTCTCGGGCCGCGCTACGTTTTACCGGACCCCTTCTTCTCAGGGGCATTACCTCTCGGGCCGCGCTACGTTTTACCGGACCCCTTCTTCTCAGGGGCATTACCTCTCGGGCCGCGCTACGTTTTGGAACATCCTTTCTTCACTTTCTGGCGTAGCGCTCGAAGCGCGCTGGCAAAATCTCTCGGCCGCTATCCGCCAAGCCTTTCTCGGGTAGCTCCGGCTCTCTAAGGTGAGTTTGGAAGATTCCTCCAGGCCCCCGAGAACGAAGGCGAGCCCCATGCCCTATCGGATCAACGGATTTGGAACCGGATATTACGGCAAAGCCAACATCCACCGCCTGCGCGCGCAATGCGAGCATTGCAATCAGATCGGCGTGCTGGAGTCGTACGACACGACCCTTTTCATCACCGGGTTGTATGTTCCGCTGATTCCGATCGGCGGGAAGAGGATTTTAGAAAGCTGCCCGTCGTGCACCACGCATCGAGCCGTTCCTCTCTCCTCCTGGAACAAATCGAAAGAAGAGCATAAGGCCGACCTTGTTGAAAAACTGCAAGCCAATCCCAACGACAAAGAGGCCCTAAAAAAAGCTCTTGGTGTGTCGATCGCCTACCAGGATCATGGCCTTTTCGAGCTCTTGCACGAGTCGATCATTGGCGATCGGACCGAGGACGCCGACATTCAATACACGCTGGGACAGGCCCATCGCTTTTTTGGCGAGCCGGCCCAAGCGGCCGATGCTTACCGCCGGTCGCTCACGGTAAGAAACAATCCCGAGGTTCACGAAGAACTGGCGCTGTTGCTGTTGGGAATGAAAAACCCCAAGGAAGCGGAAAAGCATATCGAGCACCTTCTTACCGAGCCCAATATGGAGAAGCTCTGGCTTCCCTACAACCTGGTGGTCGGCTACCAGGCCGAGGGGATGCACCAGGAGGCCGCGCAAGTTTTGGACAAGGTCGAGCAGTTGTATCCCGACACGGCCAAGGACAAAGACTGGACGAAACTGCGCACGATTGCCACCAAATACCAAAACTCACAGAAAAAAGTCGGGAGCCCGCTGCAGCTTTCCGCCGGCTCGTCAACCAACGAAAAAGGTAGTGCCTTTGCAAATCGCATTCCCCTGTTAATTTTCCCTCTGCTTCTTGTGGGTTTTGCGATCTGGCATGCCTGTATGGCTTTTTATGTCGCCAACAATCGCACGATCCATGTGGTCGGGGCGCTTGCGACTCCTTACCAAGTATCGCTCAACGGACAGACGGTCACGCTGAGCCCCTATCAGGTGACGAAGGTGGTGCTAAGCGAAGGAGATATCACCATCGAACCGGGGAAAGGAGCGCCGGCGGGTGTTGCGGGTTCCGTCCATTTTGAAACCTCATTCTGGACGAGGCCCTATCTGTCGCCGGTCCTGGTAATCAATCCGGATCGACTGGCGATTTTTTATGTTCAAACGGCAGTCTACTCGGCAAATCCGGGAGGCGATAATCCTCCCTCGGAGTTCTTCGCCAATTCGGCTGACTATATTTTTTCGGGGATTGATTTTCCCTTTGCTGCTTTACCGCAAACGATTCAGCTTAAAAAAAGCCAAACGGCAAGACGCAAAGCCGTCAACGTCTTTCCGTTTCCTCCATTTATCGAAAGGCTTGGGTTGATTGCTCAGGTCGCGGGGGCCGAGCAGATTACCAGTTACCTGCAGCGCTGGCTTGAAGCGGAACCTGGCAATCAGATGGTTTTGGGACTCGCCATCCGGACGATGCCGACTGACAAAGCGCTGGAGTTACTGAAAGGCCGCCTCTCTGAGAAACCGCTTCGAGTCGACTGGCATCGCGCCTATCAGGATCTCAAGCAACAGGAAAAGCAAGATGCCACGTTACAGCAGGAGTATGTAAAATTGGCGGCCGATTCAGGCAGAGATCCCGCGGCACTTTACTTGCTCGCGAGGATCAGCAACCATGACCAGGCCATCGCGCTCTTGAACGAAGCGGTCAAGAGCGGCAAGCCGGCGTCCTTGGCTCATTACTCATTGGGATATCACCTGCTCTGCGAAGGGAAATTTCAGGAAGCCGCTAAGGAGATGGACCAGGCAGGAGACTTGATGGATGGCGTTTCCGCCTATTCTCATTTCGCTTTGGATACTTATCTCGCGGCAAAGCATTTTGATGCGATCTACAAGACACTCGACGCGGCCAAATCCGATCCTTCGCGATCCATGGATGTCCTCTTTCAGAGATACCAGTATCAGATGATCGAAGGCAATCTTCCAGGCGCCGCGGAAACCAGAAAGTCGATCACGATTGCCGTGACCAGTCCCACCTCCTTTGTGGATCGCCCGGAAGCAGAATCGCGTTTGAACACGATTGATGCCATCGTGAACGGTGACGTTGGGCGTTTACTTCAGCTCAAGCGGAGCTCTCCAGAGAAGCGGCCATCCATCATTTTGGCTCTACTGGACGGGAGACTTGACGTAGCCATCAATCTTCTACCTGAAAAGGCAGCTCCCAATGACGAGACACTCCCACTCAAGACCTTGATTCTTCTGGCATTGCCAGAAAACCACCCCAAGGCGGAGGCGCTCAAAACCTCGTTTCTGAAAACACTCGACAAACGGCCCAACGAGCGAGAATTGAAAGATATCCTGTCGAAAAAGATTCCCTTTAGCATGGAAAAAATGCGGCAAGCGGTTCTTTCTCCAGGCCACAAGAGTGCAGTGCTCTATCTTGCGGCCAGGTGGTTTCCCGAACATGCCAAGGAGTTGCGCGACCTTGCCGCGAAATTGAATTTCCAAAAGGACGAATTCGCGCTTTGCCTCAAGAAATTCAATCGCTAACACGTTCCCTCTCCTCCACGGCCGATCACCGAAGGAACTGAATCATGTCGCAAGGACCGTGCACCATTCTTGCGGCTCGTCGTTTACCCTCCCTTCTCTTCCTTGCCATCGCCTTGTTGCCTGGCTGCTTTTCCAGTGGCCCATCGGCTCCCAAAGTGGGAGAGATCGCACCCGATTTTGAGCTTTCGCTTGTAGAGGAAGGCAAGGTCAAACTTTCGGACCTTGCCTCTACAAGCCCCGTGGTCCTGGTCGTACTGCGCGGCAATCCGGGATATCAATGCCCCTACTGCTCCAGCCAGTTTCTGCGGTTGCTGGAAAAGGCCAAGGAATTCAAGGAAGCCGGAGCCAAGGTGCTATTTGTCTATCCTGGCCCCTCGGAGAAGCTCAAGGATCATGCGCTGGCATTTGCCAAGGGCCGGGAGGTTCCTTCTCACTTCCAGATCGCGCTCGACCCCGATTATTCGTTCACCAATGCCTACCGCTTGCGCTGGTATGCCACCAACGAGACCGCCTATCCGACCACTTTTGTGCTCGACAAAAACCTCAAGGTGCTGTTTTCCAAAACCAGCATGACTCACGGAAACCGAGTGACCCCCGAAGAGATCCTCAAGGTGCTTGAGGTCAAGTGATAGTCGAACCGCGCCTTCACCCTCATCCGTAAAACTCGCACCTCGCCTTTACCGTTCGTACAACTCGAGCGGCAATCCGTCGGGATCGGCGAAAAAGGTAAACCGCTTGCCGGTGTAAGGATCGACGCGCACCGGTTCGACCGAAACGCCTCCTTGTTCCAGGTGGGCGATCGCCTCGGTGATGTCCTCTACCTCCCAGGCGAGGTGCCTGAGGCCTTGCGCCTCGGGATAGCTTGGCCGCTTCGGTGCGCCGGGAAAACTGAATAATTCGATCTGCACACCGTCTGGCATTTTGAGATCCAGTTTGTAGGAATTACGTGGCTCGCGATAGACCTCCGAGACGATTTCGAAACCGAGTAGTTGGTGATAAAAGCGCCGCGATCGCGGGTAATCGGAGCAGATGATGGCGATGTGATGCGTGCGGACGATTTTCATTTCAACCTCGATTGCTCTCAATTGGGAAGAGGATTCTGGACAACGTTGCCCGTACTGCTTGGGGCTTGTCCAATACTGGACGCTACGGCAAAGACACAAGATGGGGGAACAAGGGGCGATTCCTACAAAAAGGTTAGTTCTTCGCGCGACATTAGAAACCTGTCCCCGGCAAACGGCCATCTACAGGGCTTCCTTGCTCCTTTCCATGGCCAGCCTGGAAAAGGACGGCCTCGCGCTTGCCAAAACACTTGCGGAGTCCGGCAAGCGCAACAAGGCCTTGCTCAAGATCGCCAGGGGGGAACTCGACGAGCGATCGATGCGCGTGGATCTGGCCGCGTTGACCCTGTTTTCCACCATTAAGGCGGCCTGGATTACGAGTTCTTCACCAAATGCGCAGCTTGAGCACCCTGCAGCGGCCTGTCTGCTCTTGTGAGGGCATTTTTTTCGGGACGGCCCACGGAATCCAAATAAAAAAACCGTCGGGATCCGTTGCAGTTCCCACCTGAAATCCCCAGGCGCCAACTGTCCCCTCTGCCTGCGCGCCCGTGCCTGGTCCCTCCTTGGAGCATTCCATGAAGGATATCCTTTTTCTGTTGCCTCCCGAATTCCCCGATCCCCTGGCGGGGCCTGGTTTTTTTTACTGCCCTGATTGCGCGGCGGTGCGCGGCCTGCTTGCCTATTTTCCCAAGTTGTCCGAGGAGCTCGATGTCCGGGTCGTTGAGTTTGAAAAGCCGCGATCGCAGATCATGGAGCTTTTGGGGCAGCAGCATCAAGGTTGCCCGGTCATTGTCCTTGACGATGACCGCCCCACCCCCAAGGGAATTCAGGTGCAGGTTTCCTCGCATGGAAAACGGTTTGTGCCCGGAGCGATCGCCATCGGCAAATACCTGGCTGCCGTCTACAGCATCAGCCGCCCTCATCCTTAACCGCACTCGGATATCAAAAAGGCCTTGCTTTGATGATGCGTCATGGCACAGACGATCGAATCGGTGAGAACCGATCCGCGATCGGGCGTGACGGAGGAAGCTCGAATTCCCTGTGCCCCCACAGCCAGTGATCTGACTCCGGTAGCCCCGGTAGGCCGGAATGACCGCGAAGCAGATCGGCCTTGTTGGAAAACGGACCGCGCCCATGCGACGAACTTGCCGTGAAGTTGCCGTTCAAGCCATCGTTTTCGGAGCCCTCGGTTTTCGCGCGTCGTTGGAAGTGACAAACCATAAGCGGTGCGCGGTGCTTTGCTCTCAGTTGTTGCCCTGGCTGGAACAACACAAACTGGACGGTTCAATCGATTCCTTTCATCGCGAGATTCTTGCGACACCTTACCAAGAATTGCTACAAGAATCTCAAGTTGAAGCCTCCTGGCGTGGAGAGGAAGCTGCCTTTTTGGGATGGGCCATCAATTGGTTCGACCGGCCCCACCCAACGGCCTTTATCGATGCAGGTGAACTGGTAAAGCATTTACGTATCCTCCAGCCGAAGATGCACGATTTTGTGGAAGGAGCCAGCTTCCGGCCAAAATCGGAGATCGATGATTTTTGCGCATTTTGCCTGTCCGTAAGGCATCAGTTTCAAGTCTCCGTACTTGACGAGGAGGGCCAGATCGTCCTTGAGCGCATCCACCAAACGAATCTGGCTGACCTCGGCTTAAACGCAAGGTCTCATCAACAAAAAGAGAAAACCGAATACGAGGCGGCACAATTGACAAAGGCAACGCCCAGCGTGCGTGGCTTGTATGTCGTGCGGGCGCTGGCATCGCAATGGTTGCACACCCACTTGTCGTGAACCTTCGTGAAATCAACAATAGAAAGATCCTATCAATAACTTGTTGCGCGATCTCAGATCAGCCGACTCGGTTTTGAGAGGCCGGTTCGCCGCATGGCGGATTTGCCGATGGCCATGCTTGCATTATCTTGCCCTTCGTTGCGTAAGGCGTTACGAAGCTCCCGCGCATGCAATCCATCCCAAGGAAATCGCGACATGGATAAGCCGATGCTCGCTCCCGCGCTCCTTGCCGAATTGCATGTTCAGGATTCCCGTCACTGGACTCGCCTGGCGGTCTTTGCAGGACTCTATCTGGCAGCCGTCACCGGCGCTTGTTTGCTTGCGGCAGCTCTGGACGACCTGCGCGCGGCACTGATCCTCGGTCTACCGCTCTATGTGATCGCGGGCGCTTCGCTGCATGGGATGAGCTTGTTCACCCACGAAGGCGTTCATGGCACGCTGTCGCGCCATCCAGGAATCAACCGCGCGGTGAGCGTCCTGTGCGCGCTGCCGGTCCTTCAGAATTTCGCCGCCTACCGGGTGCTTCATTTGCGGCACCACAATCACCTGGGCCAGCCTCAAGACCCCGATCATTACCCCAACTACACACGCTGGACCTGGTTGCAATTCACGCTCTACTGGGGCCGCCTGATCATTGGCTATCCTGTGTACATCACGGCGATTCCCATCCTCGGCTTCATCGAGGGCAGCCGTACCGACCGCGCGTGGATTGCACTGGAACTGGGGCTCTTATTCGTGATCGTCGCGGCCGTGCTTCTGTCTCCATTGCCTTGGGCGGTGCTTCTGCACGCCTGGCTCATTCCCATGATGGTCATCAACACCCTGGTCAACATTCGCGGCATGAGCCAACATACCCTTTTGGAGCATCACACCGATCCGGTGCTCGGCACCCGTTCGATCCTGACCAATCCGGTGACGCGGTTTTTCATGTGCAACGAGAATTACCACCTGGAACACCACCTCTATCCCGGCGTGCCCTGGTATCACTTGCACCGCTTGCACCAGATGCTGCGCGACGAGCTGACCGCCAAGGGTGCTCCATTCATTCCGTCGTATTTTGACTTCGTACGGGAGTTCGTGGTCGGCAGTTGGCGGCGCTCCCCGCTGGGCAAGGGGGACGCAAGTGGTTGAGCCGGCGGACCTGCCGCCGCGCTTCGTGGCCAGCGGAGTCTATTTCCATGAGTGGGCTCTCCTCGTTCTGGGGAGCATCACGCTTGGCCTCCTGACGGTCGTGGCCGGTCCCCTTCACCGAGTCAGCGTGGAGGTGGCGGCGGCCATGGCCCTCTACGCGACGGCGCTCATGACACTGCGCGGGGTCGCGGCCTGGCCCGACCGAGCGCGCTTTGTGGCAACTTGCGGGTTCGTCGTGTGGTTCTTCCTCGCGGTGGCGCGGATCACGCCAGCGCTAGGCACGCCTTTGCGCGACGCGCAATTGTACGCGTTGGACCAGGCATTCTTTGGCGGCACGCCGGCGCTCCAGTGGCAGGCGTATGCGAGCGGTTCTTTGACGGAATTGTTCAGTGCGGCCTACCTGAGTTATTTCGTCTACCTCAACATCGCGGTGATTCACGCGCTGTGCCAGACGGTAGCAGATCGGTACCGCCTGGCGGCACCTCTCGTCAGCGCCTATGTCGTCGGCTTTTGCGGCTATCTGCTCGTACCGGCGGTCGGCCCGTCCGTCGCACTGGCAAGGGATTTCACAAGTCCTCTGACAGGCGGACCATTCACACGGCTGAATGACTCCCTCGTAACGCAAGGCTCGTCGGTCTACGACGTGTTTCCAAGCTTGCATGTTCTGATCACCTGCGTGCTGCTCGACCATGACCGGCGCTATGCGCGGCGGCGTTTCTGGGTGATGTTGGCGCCCGCCTGCCTCCTTTTCGTCTCGACTGTGTATTTGCGTTACCATTACCTGGTCGATGTGGCTGCCGGATTTGCGTGTTTTCTTGCCATTTTTCTTGCGATGTGTGGACTCAACGGCGCCGTACACCGGCAGCCGGCACAAGATATCCGGAACCAACCGGCGAAGCGATCGGAAGCGGCGACTCGCGGTCCGGTCGGCCTTGCGGAAGGCTCTCTCTCATGACGCGATTGCTCATAGATCTGACCAAGAGCGAATCGGGAGGCTTCCTCTCGTGACGCCCTCCTCGAACCTTCTTCCTGGGTGGGTGGCCGATGCCGCTCGCCTGCCGCTCACGTTTGCCCAGGTGCGCGAAGACTCGCTACTCGACCTGCAGGTCGTTGCCCGCCTGGGTCCGAAGGCGCGGGTGATGATGATCGCCTCGGGGGGATGCACCGCCGCGGCACTGGCCGCCTCGGGACAGATCGCGGAGCTCCACCTTTGCGATATCAATGCGGCACAGCTTGCGCTGACGCGACTGAAGCTTCGCCTGCTGCAGACGGCCTCCCCCGAACGCAGGCTCGCCCTGCTGGGGCATGCGCCCATGCCGGCCGCCGAGCGCTTCAAGGAGGTGGAACGAGAACTGGCCGAGCTTGACATCGCCCCCTCCATTTTTGGTCCGGTCGATTCTTGGTCGCAGATCGGCCTCGACCAGGGGGGCCGTTACGAACAGACCTTCGCCCAGTTGCGGGCACTTCTACGACCTCAACAAGATGATCTTCTGCAAGTGCTGCGCGCGAGCGATCCCTCGCAGCAGTCGGCGCAGATTGCCGCTGGCACGGTGCTCGGAAACGCACTGGATGCAGCGCTCGATCAGACATTGGCGCTACCGAACCTGATCGCCTTGTTCTCCGCGCAAGCCACGCAGAATCCCGTCGAGCCATTCGCCCGGCATTTCGCGCGACAAACGCGGCATCTGCTGGCAACGCTTCCGGCCGCGCTCAATCCGTATCTTTGGCAGATGTACTGGGGCACCTTCCCCGAAGGCATTTCCTATCCTTGGTTCACGGCGCCGACGCCGCGCCTGCTACCAGACCTCCGCTTTTCCCACACCGACATGCTGACCGCTTTGCGTCAATCGAACGGCAATCTCGATTTCGTTCACCTCTCGAATATCCTGGATTGGCTCTCCGTGGAGGAGGCCGGGCAGTTACTTGACCGAGCGGCGAACGCCTTGCGCCCCGGCGGCCTTGTCCTGATCCGGCAGCTCAACTCGACCCTGAACATACCACCCTTGGGTCGGGAATTCGAGTGGCTGGATACCGAATCACGGACCCTGCATGCAAACGACCGCAGCTTTTTCTATCGTGCGTTGCATCTAGGCAGGAGACGCTAATGCTCCACACGCTGCAAAGCGCGCCGCCGCCCGAGCTAGCGACGGCCTTGGCGACGTTCGAAGCCCAATTCACGTATCCCCTGGGCCAGGGCCGCACCTTTCGCATCAGCCACGGGGAGGACTACCCGCGCTTCTTCCGCGCCCAGGGGGACGGCGCATGCTTCGTCATGGAACATGACGGCAAGGTGAGCGGCGTTGTGGGAGTTTCTCTACGGCGCTTGCTCTTGCCCGAGGGAACCGAACAGAAGGTGGCCTACATTGGCGATCTCAAGGTCGATCCGGCCGCGCGCAAGACATGGACCTATTTGCGGCTCGCCTGGGCAGCCTTCTCGTGGGTCGGCGGAAACGCCACCGGCTACGGCATCGTCATGGACGGAACGGCCGCGACTCCCGACGCCTACACGGGCGGCTGCGGCATCCCGGCGGCACGCAAACTTGGCACCATCATGATCTGGCAGTTCCCCTGCCGGGGATTCGAGGCACCGGCCGACGGCGCGATCCTGGTGTCCCGTGCCGAGCCCGTGCTTGCTTGCTACCGTGAGTTGAGCGTCGGGCGCTATGCCCCGCTCGGAGCGCGTCCCGAGGAGCGTTCCGAGATGCCGCCCACCTGGCTCATCCATCCGCAAGGGCTTGCGTGCGGCCTGGTGGAGGACACCCGGCTGGCCAAGCGCCTTCACGCCGATGACGGGCGCGAACTGCAAAGCGCCCACCTTTCTTACTTCGCCTTTCGCACCCCCGCCGCTGGAAAAGAACTGCTCGATGCCGCGCTTGGCCATGCTGAGCGCTGGGGCCACCCCGCGCTATTCGTTTCGGTGGCAAGCCAGGATGTGGACGCGTTTGGCGCGGTCCTTGGCACTCGTGAGCGCGTCGCGGCCCCGGCCACCGTTTTCGGAGGCGGCCTCGACGACGGTGCGGCCTGGAACGTCAACACCGCGGAGATTTAACCATGCCCAGGGAAAGCCGATCGAAACGCGTCACCGCACAAGCGGACGCCATCGTCAAGCAGATGGGGCTGCTCTGCAATCCTTATTTTCGGGACCTGGTCAACGGCACCATGCCGCTTGAGACTTTCCGCACGACCCAGGAGCAATTCTTCTTTGCGGTCACTTTCTTCCCGCGACCGATGGCCGCTCTGGTGGCCCGACTCCCGCACCCCAAACAGCGGCTCGATATCCTTCACAATCTCGTCGAAGAGCACGGCGATTTCGAGGAATCTCGTTTCCATCACAACACGTTCCAGCAGTTTTTGCGCACCATCGGGAGCGGGCCTCAGGCGCTTGAGGGACTGCGGATGTGGCCGGCGGTCCACGCCTTCAACAGTGTGTTGACGGCCGCATGCGCGCTGGATGAGCTGGAAGTTGGGATCGGCTGCATGGGTATCATCGAATATGCCTTCGCCGATATTTCCGCGCTGATTGGCAAAGCGGTGACCGAACGGGGTTGGTTGGGCACCGAAGGGCTCGTGCACTACAAGCTCCACGCGGAAATCGATGTGCGACACGCCGAGGAGTTTTTCTCCGTGATCGAGGATGACTGGGACCATGCGGCCCGGCGCCATTTCATCGAGCAGGGCCTCCAACTCGGGGCGTACATTTTCGACCGGCTTTATAGCGACCTTTACGCCGATGCGTTCGCCCCCAGACAAGCGTAGCCCAAGTGGTTCATACCGCTTGGCAACCTGATGCCGCCAAACCAAACTTGGCCAGACGTCGCCTTGGCATCGGCCTGGAACAAATCGGACTGGTACTGAGCCAGGATGCAGGCGCCGCCTGGTTTGAGCACCCGTGCGATCTCGCGCACGGCGGCTTCCCGTTCGCTCTCCTCGTAGAGGTTGTGGCTTGCTTGAATAAACCATGTACCTGCCCATGCCCAGGCAACTCACGGCCAGGCTGAAACCCATCCGTTTCCGTGCTCGGTGGATTTCCTCCGTCCCGGGCAACAAGCACCCATAAGCAAGCACGCCGGCGAGGAGCGCGGTCGCTCCGCCAATGAGGAGGTTGCGAACCGCTCCCGGTGCATCGATCCCGTAGTCGGGCCGCAGACCACTCTCGGCCGGTGGATTCACCGCGGTTCACCCTGGCCGATGGGGAATCGTCTTTCGTCGATTCTGGGAAATTATGCCTCTCACCAGCGAGCTGGGTTGCAGCTTGTGTCATCGCCGCCTGGAATTCCCACTTGATTGTCCGCTCAACGTGCAGAACAGGGTTGAGTTGCCATTTCTCTCTAAAGTGATTGACCTTCTACCTTGACAACTTCATACTTAACGTAAAACATGCAGCATCTCACTGCCAAAAATTTGCGGAAGAATCTTTTGTTGGTCGGAGGCTAACCGGATGCAGTCGTTGAATGACGGACAGCGGGCTGGAGTCATGTTGCAATTCCGATCGATGGTGTATGTTCTGCAATGGCTCGTCATTGGGTTGGGGCTAGTCAGCTTGCCCATGCCGGTCCTCATTGAGATTGAGAACGCTGAAACAAAGGCCGATTTCGTCGATATCAACCTTCCCGACGACCCCCCGCACTACTTGACGATCACGACCGTCCAACCCGACCTTAAGCACGTCGTCTACAGGTCGCTTCTGGTCCTGATCGTAAGCGGAATGATTCTCACTTTCGTCGCAGTGACTTGCCGCGCTGGAACCGTTCTGTCGTGCTTTGCCTGTATCCTCATCAGCGTCGCCCTCGTGATGTCCTGTTGCGCGGGCGCCTTTTACAATTTGGCGCCGTGGCAGTACGGGCCGCCGATTCAAGGGCCGGACGGTCAGACTTACTACGTCATGGAATCGGGCTTCTTGCAAGATCAGACCCTCGTGCTGGCAAGGCTCGCTTTTTGCAAGTAGGCGGATTTGACGGCGCCTGCCCGCGAACCGGTCATGAATTGGGAATGGTGACTCGAAAACACGTTCCCGATGCCGATGATGCAACGATCTCAATCTTTCCACTCAATAATTCTGTATATCGTTTGACGATATTGAGGCCAAGGCCCGTGCCGCTGATCTCTCCCACATTGCTTGCCCGATAAAACGGTTCAAACACGTGCTGTTGATCCTCTTCTGGTATCCCAATTCCTTGGTCCGAGATTTCGAACCAAAACCGGTTCTCCTCCACATGCAGATTCAATTGAACGGTGCTGCCCGCGGGTGAATACCGGATCGCATTGCTTAGGAAGTTGGAGATAATATGGTGGAGCAGCCTTTTGTCAGTGGAAAAGATTTCGTGCTTTCCCAAGCACTGAAGAACAAACACGTGCTTTTGTTTATCTGCGACTTCGGCCTCATCCATAATGTCGCCACATAGCTCCTTGAGATTGACGAGACCTTTGGAAACCTCTACTTTGCCCGCATCGGCCCGACTTAAGGTCAAAACATCATCGACAATCAACTTCAATCGGTCGGCCCCGGCGGCGATCCGGTCCAGCAATTCCGCCCGCTTGGCCACAGTCAACTTGTCGCTGTAATTTTGCAAGAGTTGCACTGCTCCCGACACAGCGGTCATTGGCGTGCGGAACTCGTGAGATGCCACCGAAATGAAACGAGTTTTCATTTCCGAAAGATTCTTCTCGTGATTCAGCGCATTTAAGATCTCCTTTTCCAGTTTACGTCTGGCGGAAATGTCTCTGGCAAGAACCAGGAGATCGCCGTCGCCAAGCCGGGTCACGCGCAATTCGACGACGCCAAACGAAACATCCAGTTCGAAGACTCCCGGGCCCCGCGCGTTCGACGAGTCGGCCGCGGAGCGGAAAATTTCGTCGACCACCGAACAAAGGAGGCAATTTCCACAACGCGCATCGCTGCCGGAGCATCCCTCGATGCCCGACAGTTCCTCCGCCGCTGATTTCTTGAAGAATACGATCTCCTTTTTGCGATTGACGCGGATGACCGTCTCGGGGATTGACCTCACGACCGTTTCAAATTCTATATTTCGCAAATCGAGTTCGGCCGTACGGATTTTGACCCGTTCCTCCAGTTCCTGGCTGAAGCGTCGCAGCGTCTCTTCCGCTCGCCTGCGATCGGTGATGTCGCGGACGACACCCGTGAAGTGCCGCTCGCCGTCGAGCCGGAACTCGGTAACGGTCAAGTCGGCGGGAAAGTGGGTTCCGTCTTTGCGCCGCGCCTCGAACTCGCGACCGACTCCAATCATTTTTGGCATCCCGGTGCGCAGGTAGTCGGCCAAGTACCCATCGTGTTCGCTGCGGAACGGCTCCGGCATCAGCACCTTCACTTTCTCACCGATCACCTCGGCCTCCGAGTATCCGAACAACCGCTCGGTGGCCGGATTGGCCGACTTCACCGTGCCCTGATCGTCGATCGTGAGAATCGCGTCGCCAACGCTCCCCAATACCGAATGCAGCAAGGCCGCGGACCGCTCCCGCTCGGTCAAGTCGGACAGAACGACGAGGAACGCGGGCGGACCGGATCCGGTGATCGGCGTGGCCACCGAGTTGACCGGGACCGCTCGCCCATCCAGGCGGACGATCCGTAGCTCGGTGGTTTGGGCGACGGACCCAGTCTCTTGCATGAATGCGATCCGCGTACGGATCTCGGCGTGGTCGTCCGGGTGAAAGAAGTCGAACGGACTCTCTCCCAGAAACTGCTCAGGTCCAGCGCCACCAATGAGCCGGACGAAGCCTGGATTACAAAACGCGATCTTGCCGCCGGAGTTAACGAAGATGCCCCCCGGAAGCACCTCCACCAGACGGCGGTATCGCGCCTCGCTCTCCCGGAGTGCCTCGGCCGCCAAGCGAGCGTCGGTCACGTCCCGACCGACCACCACCGATCCGACGATGACCCCTTCCGCGTCCCGGATCGGGGCGAAGTTGTAACTGCCGATCCACGTTTCGCCGGTGTCCCGGCGGCGGAGGCGGAACTCCAGGCCGATCCCGCGCTCTCCCCGCAGCGCCCGCGGGACGGCCCACTGCTCCAGGGGGAGCGGCAGACCTTCGAGCGTGGACACATCCAGTAACGCCGGGTACTCGGCCAGAGTCAGCGCGCACGAGTGGCGGTTGCTGAACTTGTGGAACGCGGCAAACGCCTCGTTGAACTGGAGGAACCGGCCGTTCGCATCAGAGATGAACACGGCGTCGGACATGCTCTCCAGCGCCGCTTCCAGTTGTGCCCGGCTGGCCCGGGCCTCGAATTCCGCCCGCTTGATGTCGGTCACCTCCGCGACCACCACCACGACGGTCGGCCTCCCGGCGTCGTCCGGCCGCGGCTCGTACATCACGCGGAACCACCTTGGACCGCCGGTGCCCGCCGGGGGAAGCGCCAACTCGTAGGTCATTCGCTCTCCGGCCAGGGCCCGGTCTAACGGGGGTTGAATTTGAGACCAACCCACCGCGAGTATGTCGCGCACCCGGCGACCAACGATCTCGTTGACATCCAGACCGAAGATGTCGGCATACGCCTCGTTGGCGAACAGGTACTCGTATTGGTCGCTCACCACCACCAATCCCACTTGCGCGGAACCGGTGACGATTCCGAGCAGCCGCTCCCGGTCGCGCAGTGCCGTCTCAGCCTGCTTGCGCGCCGTGATTTCTTCCGAGAAAATGATGATCCCGCCGATATCGCCGTTGTTCTGCATCCATGGGCGGACCTCCCAGCGAATCCACTGCACCCTCCCGTCGGGGCGATGGAAGGGGTCCTCGTCGCAGCGCTCGGTCGCTCCGGCCAGGCAGCGCCGGTGGATTTCCTTCCAACGTTCCGAGAGTTCAGGGAATACCTCGTAATGGCTCAATCCAACGATTTCCCGCTCGCCGGGGACGTAGTCCGCGAGCCATCGGCGACTCACGTAGAGGTAACGCATGTCGCGGTCGAACATGGCGATCGGGGCCGGGACGCCTTCAAGAAACAATCGCAGGCGCGCCTCGCTCCTTCGCAACTCGCCCTCCGCGCGCTTGCGTTCCGTGATGTCGCGGAAGTACCAGACGCGGCCGAGCAATTTGCCATCGGCTCCCCGGATCGGACCGCTATACCGGTCGAGCGTGCGCCCGTCGGCGAGGTCCACCTCGTCGTGGCTCTGAGCGTCCGGCACGGCGTTGATGGCCGCGACCCGAGCAACGAAGCCATCTGGGTCCGCCGTCCGGCTTCGGGCGATTGCCAGAACCGGCGTGTCATCCCCCGCCGCAACGAGTTCCTCTGGGATGCCCCAGATGTCGAGGAACCGGCGGTTGTACGACAGGACGCGATTGTCCAGACCGACCACGAGAATGCCGTCCGGCGACGCCTCGGTCTGGGACCGCAGGAGCGCGTTCTGGAATTGCAGTTCCTCCTCGGTCCGGAGTTGGTCGGTGATGTCTGCCCAGGTCCCCAAAATGCCGATGACCTGGCCGTCGGCGTCGTGGAGCGGCGCTTTACTCGTGTCCAGTCGAATGGTCCGCCCGTCAGCCCGGGTCATCGCTTCAAGGATGTGGCACTGGCCCGCGTTGGAATCCATGACCTGTCGGTCCTTCTGGAGGAAGAACGCCGCCTGCTCCGCAGTGACCGACGGCAAGTCCGCGAGTGTGAGCCCGGCGAGGGCGTTCGTGCTTTCAAACCCCATCGCCTGAGCGACGACTCGGTTGCACCCCAGGAACCGCGAATCGCGGTCCTTCCAGAACACCCCCTGGGGAATATTGTCCAATACCAACTGGAGCATCTCCCGGGATCGGCTCACAGCCTCCTCGGTGCTCTTCCGTTCCGTGATGTTCGTGTGGGCCACGACCACCCCGCCGCTTTGATGACTGAGTCGGGTCACACTCATCAGGAACCAGCGCTGCTCTTCGGGCGAGTGGCAGGGGTACTCGAACGCGAACCGAACGGCCGTGCCATCCAACACCTGCCGGATCCCCACCGCGGCCGTTGCGGCCTCCACGCAACCCTGACTCGCACTCTCGTCGCACACGTCGAGGTAGTTCGTGCCGACGCCCGTTCGCGGGGCGTGACCGCAATTCCCTGGGTTTGCCGCGGCAAATGTGCGCCACGGCTCGTTGATCGTGATGATGATCCCGCGGGGGTCAAGGACCGCGATGTGGGCGGTCATGGAATCCAGTATGCCGCGTGCAAATATCTCTTGTTCCCTGATGGCGTCTTGGGCCCGCTTCCGCTCGGTGATGTCGCAGGAGATACCGATCACGCCGGCGACGTTGCCGTCCGCATCCAGGTACGGCGCCTTGGTCGAGAGGTACACCCGCGTCTCCCCCGCCGCCGTCAGTTCCTCCTCTGTGGTCTCCGCCCGACCAGCCGCCATGACCCGCTTGTCCCGCTCCAGAATGCGGCGGGCGCTCTCGGGGTCGAACAGCTCCGTGTCGCCTTGGCCCAGCACCTCAGCGCTCGACTTGCCGACCAGGCGCGCTGCGGCGGCGTTGAATAGCAGGTACTTGCCGTCTCGATCTTTTACGAACACCACGTCCGTCGTGCCGTCGGTGATGGCTCGCAGGAGCGCGTTCGCCCGGACTATGGCGCGGAATCCCCGGCGGACAAGCCAAAAGACGAGCATCGTGGACAGGCAGACGAAGAGGGTACCCTTGCCGGCCGATACCAAGAACCCCGGTTCAGACTGTCCTTCCGACCACGCTAACAGGAGATCGGTGAGCCAGATCCAGAGGAGCCCGATCCCAAGGTAGGTACCCGCGATCCAGATCGGCGTGAACGAGTGCGGGTCACGGGCCAGCGAGGGGCGATGGTCGTGCGCCTTTGGGATTGGGAAATGAAACATCTGTCTGTTGGGCATGGGGCCACACAGCGCGGGAGAGTGCAAGCCGAACAGGCTCTTCCGGCCGATCGGCAAACGCAGTCGGCTGTTGGTGCCCGCGGGATCGATGGTGGCTAACCGCGGATGGAAAAAGCCCGTGCGTCCATGGAGTTAAGCAACCCGCTCACACGAACGGGTGCGAGTGCTGAGTAAGACTCAAGAATAGCATACCCCCCTTCAACTACCGGGCAAGTAGGGAATTTCCGGCGAATGTCTTTCAATGGTCCGTTCGACGAAATCACTACTGATGAAAATTACGCAAGTATTTGTCAATCACGGGTCGGACCATGTCGGCCACGCGGGCATTGATGGCCAGAGTAATCCCATCATCAACTTCGTTCAACCGCGTTTCCAATGCCGAGTCGGGTAGCAATGGCGAATCCAGGGTTCCCTCGGTTCCCGTGAATGAGGCCGCGATTTGACGTAACGAATCGCTATAACTGCCACCCTCAAGTGACTCAAGGACGTCCGCCGCGCCCAAGAGTTGCTCACGAGCCTTGGCCGCGGTCAGAATGCGAGAGGGATAGCGGCTATCGAGAGCATCCGCAACGGTGTCCAGCATCTGGTTTCGTTGGTTCATCAGCGAATAGGCAGTTTTATAAACCGGCTGAATCGCTTCCATCGCTTCCATATTTCCAATCGCCCGGAAATAGGCAAAGGCCCGGTTGGCTGCCTTGAGATAGCGGTTTGCCGTTTCAGGACCAGACACTTCTTTGAGACCTAAGCGCCACATCGTGTAACCATATTCGCCAAGCGTTTCGGGATCGACTTGGGAAGGCCGGCCCACCACGAAGATCTCCTGGTATTTCGCGCTAATCGCTTGCGAGCGGAAAAAGGTCTCGGTTTCGTCGGCCTGGGGGTCATAACCGTCGAGCGAATTGGGGTAATCGATCTGAGAATCAAAAAAGGCCTCCCCCGCGGGCCCGAAAGCGTGAACGCCGATCACCTTTTGCATGTGGGTAAAACGGCCATCATCGAGAATCCCCCGGAAATTGAACCCGATCCGTTTGCCGTTAAGGTTAAGTAGCTGATTTTGCATTTCCGCTTGAAGAACCGGATCGGTGGAAGCAGCGATCAACTCCGGCAGCGTCCAGTTGCGTATCTTGTCGGAATCTGACAGCGGATCATGATAATTGATACGCAACCGCCAGAACTCGAAATTGCTGTAATTCGCGTTGTTCTGACCTACCGCATAATCAAGAAATGCCTTCACGACTCGATTTGCCGCGACTTCCTTGGTGGGCGCCTGGATGTCCCACTCTTCCGACCAATCGTAATCGCCCGGATAGGGGTAAAAACGACTCCAGTTGGAGCTACCGGCGATGGTTTGATTCGTCCCAATAAGCCCCGGATCGGGGCTGACTCCTCGGCTTTGGTCCATGAACTGCCCCATGACCGAGGTCAAATTCACCGCATGCCAGGCCACTACCGGGCTTGCAGTCCCGCGAATGGTCCCCCGCTGGTTTCCGGGAACAGGAACGGACAATTCCTGCTTCGCCCGATCGATTTCTCGAGCCTGAGGATTGGCGACTAGCACGACATGGGTCAGGGCCTGGTAGCGATTTGTCTCAAGCGCCGCCAGGCGTTTGTCGATTCCGGCGACCGCGGAATCGTCCCTTGCTTCGACGGCATCTTTGCGCTGGCGGATCAATTCGGCGAAGGAGACACTCAACTCCTGTACCGAACTCCTTGCCGCGTCGAGAGAAACGCCAACGAAACCGCGCCACCAGAGATCTCTGGGTAACCCCGCTCCCAGGCCAGCTTGGCGCAGATGGATCGCGCCCTCCACCGAACCTGGAAATGCGCTGATTACATCGGGGAAATCGACCGAAGGTTGGCTCAATTGCCTGGACCACAGAGCGATTTCATGGGATGCGCCTTGGCGGCCAAGCAGTTCGCCGTAGAGATTCACAACGATCCGTTCAGACATCTCGACGCTGTTCAAAAACGCCTGGATTAACCCTTCACGGCTCAGCCCGCTGGACAGTTCACTGGTGTGGGCCGCCAGGCCGGAGGGATCGGCGGCACGATTGAGGAGGACATAGTAAAGCTCGGAAACGAACTGGGCCGAACTCTTGTCTCGGACAAATTCCGGCGACGCGAGCAGACGGGTCATGATCGTTTTCTCCGACCCACCCTGATCGGCCAGCGCGGTGAAGGCCGCTAAACCGGAGGGATCGGGGGCGCGATTGAGCAATCCGTAATAGTGATTGGTCACCATCAGGATGTGGCGTTCGTGAGAATGGAAAAGGTCCTGCGCGATCTGTTCCACCGGCTGACCTTGTTGCAGTCGAGCGCTGAACTGAGTCAGGCCGGCGGAATCGGGAGCGCGGTGCAGGATGATCTCGTAGAGGTTGGTCACCTGATTTTCAAAAATCGACATCGCCGGATTAAGTCTGGTTTCAAGCGATTCTAAAGCAAGGATGGGGGGTTTTTTAACGCAGCGAGAACGAGGCGAGGTCGCGTTATCGCGCTGAAGACGGCGGGCCCAAGAGAGAAAAAAACGCGGTTGCCACAAAGTCATGATTGGAACCTCAAAAGGAAGATGGCTCAGAAGAGTTGCATCCGTCGCCCGCACCTTGGGAATGAAGAACTTGGATGGAGCCGGCTGCGCTTGGCACTTAGAACGCAAACCATCTCTTCCCTGCTCTTGTTCGTGCCTGTGAACTAGGAAGCAGCCATTCGGTAATGGGTCGCCTTTGACGTTGGTCCTACTCAGTCTAGCTTCCCGCCAGGTCCGTCAGGTCAATTTCCCTGGTAAGGTCCACGGGAGCAAAGGAACGAGCCGTTGATAGGCAATGGTTCCATACGACGGAGGTCCTCGTCGGATGTGTACACAATCGCCGCCAGAATGAACTGCCACCGGTGCTCGGGCTTCGCCGTAACCTTCATCATCATGACGGACTGCCCCGTATGCTCCGCGCCAGACTCGTCTAACCCGCTACTTCTGTCATTCACTCTTTCAGTAAAAAAATAGATCGCCCTGGATCGCCACATAGACCTCCCGAGGAGGACGATCCGATTCCACAACGCGCCAGAAGAGTCGCCGCGCTCTCCACTTTGTCTTTCGTCGGCCAAAACAGGGATTCTTTGGGAATCGATTGGAAGTGCCTGTACTGCCAACTCGATATTTGCGTGATCCAAGGATGGAATGTGGTGCGACGCACTTCGTACGGATCGGGCGGTGTCATCCAACTGACCAGAAGCCGCCAAATGATGAATGAGGGCAGAATCACGGAGATGGTCACTACAAGTCGCTTTTTGTGATTTTTCTTCGGGATCTTGCTTGAGAGGCCTGAAGTTGCTGGCTCCAGAAGGCTTTGCATGAATTGACCCCTTTTCCATCGCGCCAATGAAGGGTTGAATCCATTGTAGGTTGTTTGTTCCTCGAGTCGTAGTCCGTGCAGCACTGTGGGCAGTCGACAATGTTGGATGGTCCTCTTTCGTTCCCCATCAGGCCTACCGGGTCAGTTCTCCAACCGACACCCTCCTTTGCAAAGGAGGAAGCCATGATAGGCGACGGTTCCGTGCGCCATGTCCATTCCATTTCCTCCCGCAGCTCAACGGACCACAATTTCCATATTTTTCATGATCATCCGTGCCCTGGGGAGATGGCGAGCTCCATTGAGTCGCTTGAACTCGAAAAATTGTACGAGGCGAGCTTATGCCGCGATTTATCAGTCGCCCCTCCCAGCACTCAAAAATAAAAATGCGCCCTATTTCCTCTCGATGAAGCCATTCGCAATATGAACGCCATTTTAATTAGTCTAAGCGCATTTTCTAGCAGGGTATAAACAGAATCATTTCTAACTGTCATCCACAGAAGACCACTGTATCCTAGGTCACGTGGGAATGGGGTGAAAGACCGGCTTGAATCCGCGAACGGCAAGGCATTCCGGAATCAAGAATCAAGAAGGCCGAATGGGACTGGGATTTACATCGCCATTCGCGCACGGTAAACTGCCGCCGCGAATCTTTCCGATCAGTTCTGGAGAGGACTATGCTGCGATCCAAGTCAGGGGTCCGACTCTTCCTCTTGTTCCTGGCGTCATGGCAACCCGCCGTTTGGGCCGCGGATTCGCCGACGGCCGATGAGATTCTACAGATCCACCGCACGAATAAGGACCGGCTTTCGCAATTGCACATGCAGCTCGTGCAGCGCTACGAAACAACCGAGGCATCCTGCCGTGAGGCTCGGAAACAGGCCGAGGAGAAGCAGAAGTTCATCACCATCGCGTCGCAGATGACGCCGGCCGACGCCATGGTGCAGATCGACGGAAAAGTAATCAAGGGCGAAGAAGCCCTGCGCCTGCTGCAACCGATGCTTGCCGAAGCCAAAAAAGAAATAGCGAGACTCCCAAGCCCTAAACCATTCCAGACCATCCGGCCAATGGAACTGTTCCTGGATGGAGACAACTATCAGTTACGGCAGCCGGTGAATCACTTCAATACGGACGAGCAACTTGCCGCATGGCGCTTTGCCGACTCGCCTTTATCCGCGGCGACGCTGCTAACCGTGTACCGCGACGTGTCCATCTTTTCGCGATCGGCGAAAGCAACCCCGGCTGCCCGCTGGTGGCATTGCAGTGCCGATCGGCATGCTTATGTCATGCAAAAGCACCTGACAGACGTGAATAGCGTCAACCTGCCGCCATTCACAAGCGTTACGCGCCCGCACTGGGACGTGCGGCATCCATTCGATGCCTTCTTTTCGCAATCCGCGGAAAAGTATCGCGTCGTTCGCGAAGAGGAGGTCGAGGGACGATTGCTGACGGTGGTCGATGTCGCGGTGCCGATCGCCAAAGACTCCACGACCCTGCTCGCCTACCGAGCCTGGCTTGATCTCAAACGCGGCGCCCTGCCAATGAAGATGTATCATCGGCAGAACGTGGGCGAGGCCCCGAAGGATCAATTTGACCGCTGGCAACCGGCGGAGATCGTGAGGACCCAGGAAATCCGCGAACTGCCGAACGGGGCGTTCTATCCGGCGAACACGGTGCGCGAGATTTGGCAACGCGATACGGATGCCCCAGAATTGTCCGATGCGGAATGGCGAGAGGTTCGGGCAGGAACGCGACCGCTCAAGATGGTCGTTCATCGCCGTTACACATGGGATTGCACGGTCGTAGAAATCAGATCGCGTTTCGACGATGGATTCTTCGTCATCCCGTTTCCCGATGGACAGGCGTTATTTGATCATGACGCTGGAAAAATGATAGGCGCACTCGACCTAAAACCGCTGGTCCAGGTTGGCCAGCAGGCGCCGCCGCTCTCGATCGCGCATTGGCTTGATGGCAAACATCGGGATTTGGACAGCCTGAAGGGGCAAGTCGTCGTGTTGGATTTCTGGGGCCTGTGGTGCGGCCCCTGTCGCAGCTCAGTTCGCAAACTGAAATCACTCCAGGAGGGCTTTCGAGGTAGACCGGTGACGTTCATCAGCATTCACAATGCGGAAAAGAACCCCACGGAACTTGCGGCGCGAATCCGCGGGTTCAAAACGAAAAGTGAATGGAATTTTATCGGCGCGATCGACAAGGGACGGATGCTTGAGGACTCGGTCACATCGCACGCCTATGGCGTCCGCGGTTTTCCGACGATGGTGATCATCGGCCCAGACGGCAGGATTGTCTACGCGGACCCCGACCTCGAAGGACCTGATTGCAACGAAGAAGATCCGAAACTGCTGGCGGAATTCGAAACGAAATTCGGAGACCTCATGAAAAAGCGGTTCGCTGCGGTCGGCGAGACTTGGCCGATTCCTGCGGGGCTCGACAAAGCGCAACAAGAAGCGATCCACATCCGCGCGGAACTGGCATTCATCAAACTGCAGATCGAATTGGCGCTTAACAAAGCGCGATGAGTGACGCGCGGTGACCGGATTCCAAGTGTTCGGCATTCATTCCGACAGCGGATTAGCTGGAGTGGTAGCATTCAACTGTAATAGCGACCTAATGACCCACAAGTTGACTACTACGTAATCCACATAAACTACATTCTGATTTTCATAGATATTTTACCACCCACACCGCCACAATAAAAAACAACACAAGGACTGTCGCGCGAGCCAAATTCGAGAAACTATTTGATGCAGGCACTAAGTGAATCATTCGTAATTCCTAATTGTTTGGACTGCTGACAGGAGAAGTGGAGATCGGCGGCAACTTGGGGCCCGCAGCAGCCAGGCTTCCGCGACCATTTGGGTCGCCACGGCGCTGCTCATCCGCCTGCATGAGCAGCGATTTGTCACCCTGAACCTTTCTTGTCAGGCCGCGAGATAGAAATCGCACGCTATAACCGGTACCAACTGGACGAAGATGCGCATGGGATCGGATGATTCTTGCCAATCGAAACCACCCGTTATTTTGATTCGAAACTGCCGCTATTTTGATTCGAAACTGCCGCTATTTTGATTCGAAATACAGGGACAGCCCCCGTTGTGTTCCAATGAGCATTTTTTTGAAGTCCTTGGACATGCAAATCGTGGCGGGAAAGTCGTTGATATTTTGAAAATCCATCTCATCGACGACCTCGCCCGTTGCGGTGTTAAACATCTTGAGAATCGTATCCTTGGAAAAGGCAATCATGTACCTGCGCGAAGGAGAAAAAACCGCGGCAATGAGAGGGGCTTCGAAACTTTTGAAATTCCTGAGGTTTTGGCCAGTTTGATGATCCCAAAGCGACAACTCCTGGCCGCGACTTAAATAACGGTCCGCCAGGATCAATACTCCATCGTCGGAAAAGGCGATCGGTACGAGTCCCTCGTTGGAATTGGTTGCGATCATTTTGTCCTTGGCTAAATCCACAAATTCCATTTTTCCAATCGGAACCGTTGAACCTCGGGTATTTAAAGGTCCGTTGAATCGGACCGCTTTTTTTGAATCAAAGTGATAATGATAGTGGTAAGACCGCGCCGTTTCTTGCTTTTCCAAAGCTTTGAACTCATTTGGCAAGGAAACCTCATCTCCCGTTTCGACATTCCATTTTTTTAAAGTTCCTCGAGAATATCCAAAAATCCATTTCCTATCTTTTGAAAATCTTTCCCGGTCAACTCTTTCCGAATTTTTTAAAAGTGTAATTTGATTCGTTTCAAGATTAAGGAGTCCATTACCCTGATAAAAATGATGAGCCAGGACCCGGCCATCCTTGGCAATCCCCGCAGGATCCCAACCTGGGTCCAAGGCGAAATTCCTGACAGGAGTTCCATCAGGCTTCCAAAAATTGACCCGAGTCGTGGTATCCACCCCGCGGGTCACGATCAAATCCGCCAAAAAACCGATCGGCCTTGCCGTCCCCATTTCCTGTCTTTTGTGACTTCGAGGTTTACCGGTTTCGAGGTCCCAAAGCATCACACCATGACTGGTACTTCCCGTGAAAACGGATTTTCCATCCGGGGTCATGGCGCAACCCGTAATGGATGGACCTTTTTCCCTCCAGAGTTCTTTTCCATCGTCCAGGCGAAAGAGCGCCAGCGTGTAACCACCGAACCCGACAAAAACCCGCTTTTCTTCTTTGGTTAAACCGATTGTTTGAATATCTTTTAAATCTGTTTGAAATGAATGGCTCATTTTCCAGGTTTTGGTGTCATAGACCCCCACGGTACCGTTTCCAAAACCGACAAGGCACCTTTTCCCATCCTTGAAAAAGACAAAGGATGCCACATAACTCGGAGATCCTTCCAAGGAATGAATGAATTTTCCGGAATCCGTATCAAAAAAATCCACTTTTTCACGAGTTACCAAGGCGAACATCTTTCCATCTTCAGGGAATCCTATCAACTTCCAATACCCATTTTTACTTTTTTTATAGTCCAACTTGATCGAACGATCGTTTTCTAAATCAAATATATAAGATTCCTCATACCAGGTGCAGTATACAATTCGATTTCCGCCAGGAACAGTCGCGACATTTCTAATGCCCGTGTTCGCTTTGATTGTTCTTTTTAATTCACCGGTTTCACAATCAATGACTTCTAATTCTCCCGTCCGTTTGGCCGAAATGATATGTTTTTCGTCTGGCAGAAAGGCAACACCTGTTTCATGCCAAGGGGATTTTGCCAGAATCCGGACGCAATCTCCGGTGGACAGGTCCCAAAGCCTTACGGCGTTCTGGTTACTGGCGGAAAGCCCCCACTTTCCATTTTTGGAGACCGCCACATCCCCAATGGATTCACCGTCAATCCATTGATCGTTGCCAAAAACCGAAACAAGGGTCCAGAGATTCGATTTTTCCAGAGGTTGGAACCTTTTTGGAAGCTTGGCAGGTTTTTGCCCGGATTCGGTGGTTTGGCTTGGAGCCGCGAATGGCGGCAAAAGGCCCATCGCCAACAGGGAAATCAAGCCGGCAATCCTGGTCATGGCGTGATCCTTGATCCCATTTGCCTGGGTGGAAACGGAAGCCGATCATTTTCTTTTCCAAAACCTTCAATCGATTACGCAGGAGGCCGACTTCATTTCAATGGCTTGATACCAAACTAGCGCGCCATCCAATAAAAACAATGGACTGAAAACAGAAGAGCTAACTGGCTTGGCCGATAATTCTTCAAGCCGGGATGCGGCTTTACAACCCTATCAGTAGTGAAACTCCGGCGAATGAATCTTTTTACTGGATCGTCGATCAGGCTGAGTTCTGCACCGATATCCTCTTACTTCCACACATGAATTTGCTCACCTTTACCCAAGGTTCCTGATCATGTTCACAAGGGCAGCAAAGAAGGAATCTTCGTTAAGCGATCGCGCCAAGCCCCTTCGTCAGCACCAGGGACAAGAGTTTTAAAGCTGGACCCGCTGGTTTTTTCAAACCACGCTCCCATTGGCTCACCGACTCCTTGGTGACATTCAGGTAATGCGCAAATACGGTTTGGCTGACCGACTCGCGCTTGCGTAGGGCGCGAATTTCCGGCGCGCTTAATTCCGGCACGGGTGTTAGGCAGGATGCGTCAAAACGGCGCATCGTAGCTTGATCCATCAATCCGGCTTCATGAAGATCCCTGGCCGTTTGATGGATGACCGATTTCATCTTGCTCTTGTACTGATTGGTTTTATTTTTCATATTCGATCTCACTATATTTTCCTGATTTCTTCAAGGCATCCAAATCTTCCTCTGGAACTGCAAATAAAATTTTCGCAAGCTCCTTAAAATCCTCTTCATCACTTTTGCTTATGTTGTCCTTCTCATTTTTGGCGAACCCATAGACAAAAAAGGCTCGCCTCCCTTTTTGAATGAAAATAATGGTGCGATAGCCCCCGGATTTTCCTTCGTTTGGTCTGGCGATTCTTTGCTTGATGACGCCCGCCCCATAATCTGCATCAACATTTCCGGAACCCGCTCTTCGAACTGCGGCGCAAAGCCTCTCATCGTCAATCCCTTCTTTGCGGGCGAATCGGGCAAACCATTTGCTTTTGAAAACTCTCATTTCCGTCAGCCCTCACCATCCACCGCCAAACCATTCTATAGTACCCAGTTCTACATTTTCAAGTGAAGTAACCCTCGTCCGCTCAATGGGTAGTCTCTGATGTTGGCCCATGCCCCGCTTCGTTCCCAACCAGGTCCGCCCGGGCAACTCCCAAGGTGAGGCACTCATCAGCAAAGGAAGAAACCGTGATAGGCGACGGTTCCATACGCCGTGTTCTTTCTATTTCCTCCCGTAGCTCAGCGGTTAGAGCGCTTGCCTTATAAGGAGCACTTCAGACGAGCACAAAAGGGTGCAGTCTCCCCACGGAGCCGAAGTCTGGGGTGAATCCCCAGGAGGTTTGGAAAAAACCGATTGAGTCTTTGAAAAGGGTTTGAAAGAAAGAGG